>Ga0079224_100010058_pt1 | contig 12949 bp, 12 predicted proteins | sample Stecom2015_FD_80414 | JGI IMG/M metagenome (GOLD analysis project Ga0079224, IMG submission 80414) | Agricultural soil microbial communities from Utah to study Nitrogen management - Steer compost 2015 | ecosystem: Environmental > Terrestrial > Soil > Agricultural land | place: USA: Utah... | reverse complement strand
CCGACACCGAGGTGGTGCTCGAGTACTCGCCCGAGAGCTTCACCGGCACCGAGCTCGACTTCGCGGTCGAGATCTGCGAGGCGGTGATGGCGGTGTGGGAGCCGACCCCGCAGCGCAGGATGATCGTGAACCTGCCCGCCACCGTGGAGATGGCGACCCCCAACGTGTACGCCGACCAGATCGAGTGGTTCGGCCGAAACCTGCGCGGGCGCGACGCGGTCGTGCTGTCGGTGCACCCGCACGACGACCGCGGCACCGCCGTCGCCGCCGCCGAGCTGGCGCTGATGGCCGGCGCCGAGCGCGTCGAGGGCACCTTGTTCGGCAACGGCGAGCGCACCGGCAACGTCGATCTCGTGACCCTGGCCCTGAACCTGTACACGCAGGGCGTCGATCCCGGTCTCGTCTTCGACGACATCGACGCCGTGCGCGCGGTGGTCGAGCACTGCAACCGGCTGCCGGTGCACCCGCGCCATCCCTACGCGGGCGAGCTGGTCTACACCGCCTTCTCGGGCTCGCACCAGGACGCGATCAAGAAGGGCTTCGCGGCGCTGCGCGCGAGCGGCAGCGAGGTCTGGGAGGTGCCGTACCTGCCGATCGACCCGGCCGACGTCGGGCGCAGCTACGAGGCGGTGATCCGCATCAACAGCCAGTCGGGCAAGGGCGGCATCGCCTGGGTGATGGAGGTCGACCACGGGCTGCGGCTGCCGCGCCGCATGCAGATCGAGTTCAGCCGCGCGGTGCAGGCGGTCGCGGACGCCAGCGAGGAGGAGATCGGCTCGGATCGGCTCGCGGCGCTCTTCGAGCGCGAGTACCTGGACGAGGGCTCGCTGGCGCTGGTCGAGCACGTCGTCGAGCCCGACGGGCCCGACGGGCGCGTGCGCGTGACGGCGGTCGTGCGCACCGCCGGCGTGCTGCGGCAGGTCGCCGGCGAGGGCGCGGGGCCGATCGACGCCTTCGTGACGGCGCTGCGCAAGGAGCTGGGCGTCGACGTGCACGTCGCCGACTACGCCGAGCACGCGCTCGGCGAGGGCGAGGACGCGCTCGCGATCGCCTACGTGGAGCTGCGTCGCCCGGACGGCACGACGGCGTGGGGGGCGGCGCGCCACCGCAGCATCGTGGCGGCGAGCCTCGAGGCGGTGGTGAGCGCGGCGAACCGGACCGCGGCGGCCGGAGCGGTGGTCCGATGAGGCCGGCTACATTGCGCGCATGATGACGCCGCCGGCTCCGCCCGAGTACGACGAGTACCTGCCCCCGGGCTTCCCGGAGATCTGGGAGCGCAACTGGGCCGTCTTCTGCCACCTCGGCGGCTTCGCGGGCCTGCTGGTGCCGGGCATCGGACACGTGCTCGCGCCGCTCGTGCTGTGGCTGCTGCGCCGCGAGCAGTCGGCCTACGTCGACCACCACGGCCGCGAGGCGCTGAACTTCCAGATCTCGATGACGCTCTACTGGATCGTCGCGGCGGCGCTCGTGTGGCTGCTGATCGGCTTCCTGCTGCTCCTGGTCGTCGGCGTCGTGCACTTCGTGTTCATGGTGCTGGCCTCGTACGCGGCGAGCCGGGGCGAGCTCTACCGCTATCCGCTCACGTTGCGGCTCGTCTCCTGAGGCCGTGCGCCGCCGCCAGCTCGCCGGGGTGGAGGAGCTCGAGGCGGCGCTCGCGGCCGGCGAGCCGGTGCGCCTGGTGCTGCTCGCGCGCGACGCGCCGCCCGAGGCGCGCGCCGCCGCCGAACGGGCGCGTGCGGCCGGCGCCCGCGTGCGCGCCGCCAGCGCGAACGATCTGCGCCGCATGTCGCGGCTGCGGGCGGCGGAGGACCCCTGCGCGCTGCTCGCGCTGGCTGGCTCCGATCCCGCCGCCGACCCCGCCACCGCGCTGGCGGGCGACGGCGCCGCCTGGCTGCTCGCCGGCGTGGCGTACGCCGGCAACGCCGGCTTCGCGATCCGAACCGCGGAGGTGTCGGGGGCCGACGCGATCTTCCTCGACGCCGCGCTCGACGGGGAAGGGCGCCGCCGCGCGCTGCGCGCCTCGATGCACGCCGAGCGCTTCTTCCCGGTGCACTGGGCGCCGGCCGACGAGATCATCGCGGCGGCACGCGCCGCCGGCCGGCGCGTGATCGCGATCGAGGACGTGGGCCGCCGGGCGCCGTGGGAAGTGGATCTGCGCGGCCGCGTGCTCTTCGCGATCGGCGGCGAGCGCCACGGCCTCGAGCGCGCGCTGCTCGCCCGCTGCGACGAGATCGTGCGCGTGCCGATGGCCGGCTTCATCCCCTCCTACAACCTGCAGGCCGCGATGGCGGCGGTGGCCTGCGAGCGCCTGCGCCAGGAGGCGGGCGGCGGGTGAGCGCGCGGGTGCGCCGGCGCCGGCTGGTGTAGCGTCGCCCGACGGCCGAGCACCCCCGCGGCGGCCGAGGAGATCCCCCGATGATCGAAGTCCACCACCTCAACAACTCGCGCTCGCAGCGGATCCTGTGGCTGCTCGAGGAGCTCGAGCTGCCGTACGAGATCGTCCACTACCAGCGCGACCCGCAGACCAATCTGGCGCCCGAGTCGCTGAAGAAGATCCATCCGCTCGGCAAGTCGCCCGTGGTGAAGGACGGCGACCAGGTGGTGATCGAGTCGGGGGCGATCATCGAGTACCTGGTGCGCAAGTACGGCAACGGCCGCCTCGCGCCGCCCGAGTCCTCGCCCGACTCCGTGCGCTACCTCCAGTTCCTGCACTACGCCGAGGGCTCGGCGATGCTGCCCGTGATGCTGCGCCTCTACGTGGGCCGCCTGGGCGACGCCGGGGCGCCGCTCGCCCCGCGCATCGCGAGCGAGATCGAGAACCACATGGGCTGGCTCGACCACGAGCTCGACGGCCGCTCCTGGTTCGTCGGCGACGACCTCACCGCCGCCGACATCCAGCTCTCCTTCGTGATCCAGGCGACCCGCCTGCTCTACGGCCTCGACCACTTCCCCAACCTCGCCGGCTTCCTGAAGCGCATCCACGCCCGCCCGGCCTACCGCCGCTCGCTGGAGCGCGGGGGGCCGTACGTGTTCTGAGCGACCGCCCGCCGCCTGGCGCGCAGGTCGCATCGACCGCCCCTCCATGCGCGGCGGCGGAGCTTTCCGCCGCGCCCCATCCCCCAGCCTCTGCGGAAGCCGGGATCGCGCCTCCCGCGGCGGCGCTCGCTACACGATAGAACGTCGTTTGGGTGCCGGTCCGCCGTGACGCAGCCCTGCGTCCCGACGAGGCTCGCTTCGGGTTCGACACTCGATCGGGTGGTTTTCCGTTGAAACGCGGATTCCCGGTCCATATGATCGCGCGCGAACACCGCAGGATGTCGTAGGGCCGCGGGAGGCGGAGCCTGGATGAGGATCGGGTTGCGCGCGAAGCTGCGGCTCGCCTCGTTCCTGACGTTGCTGTCGCCGACACCGGGCTGCGCCATCCACCACTACGATGCGCGCACGCAGACGGAGCACGTCTGGGGCTTCGGGCACGTCGCCCTGAAGGTCCAGCGCGAGGACGGCGCGGTCCAGGGGACGTTGCGCCGCTGGGAGTCGCTGGGGCTCGTGGTCGGGCGCGACGCGCGCGAGGCCGTGCTCGGGCTGGGCTGGGTGCGGCGAGATCGGCTGGAGGCCCTGCGGCCGGACGCCTCGATCTTCGTCGAAGGCCCTTTTAGCGACTTCCTGGACCTGCGCATCGGCGGCGAGCCGCTCGGAGCGCGCACGCCGGCCTCGCAGGCCGAGGGGGAGATCGTCCGATGATCCGAACGCTCTTCGCGGTCGCTGCCGCCGTGGTCCTCGGCAGCGGATGCTCGATCGGCTATCGCAGCGTCCTCATGGTGACGCGGTCGAACTTCGGTGTCGACGTCGAGACGGCGCCGCCGACCGCCGAGGTGTCGATCTCGCGCCAGGAAGGCGAGCTCGCTCCGTCCTTCGAAGGCGGACACAAGCTGCCGACCCTCGTGGGGTTCCAGGGGCGAACGGGCCTCGGGGGCGGCGACACCGGGAACTCCTTCAACAACTTCCTGTTCGGCGTCTCGACGATCTTCGCCGGCGGCGAGGCCGCCGAGATCGCCACGGATCTCACCGACGAGGACTCCACCGAGGCGATCTGCGTCTCGGCGCAACCCGTGGGCCGCCGGAAGTGGGCTCCCGACGTCCAGCTCCCGGGGCCCGGCGAGGTGAAGCCGTTCTTCATCGGCACGGATTCCTCGCTGGGCGTCAAGGTGTCGTGGAACGGGACCACGGGACAGTTTCCCGACTCGGTCAAGGTCGGCTTCCAGCGCAAGGAGTTCGCGCTCGCGCCGATCTTCGCGAGCGAGGGTTGCGGCGACGGCGAGACGGGGTGGACGATCGCAGGTCCTTCCTTCCTCGCATGGACCGACCACCGCGTGGAGACCGGGATCGCGGAGCCCCTCGCCGTGAAGTACGCGCAGGGCATCGCGACGGGATCGGCGGCCACGAACCTCGCCAGGGTTCCCGAGATCAAGATGCTGCTGCTCGAGCGGACGGATCCGCGCCTCGCCGAGCGAATGGTGGCCCAGTACGGCCCCGACGAGAACACGGCCTGCATCCAGCAGTGGATCCGCGGGGATCGCGCGAAGCGGGAGCAGGCGGTGCGCGAGTGGTGGCGCGCGCGCGGGAACACCTCGGATGCCTACATCTTCATCGCCGGCAAGGACGAGGCCAGGGACCGCGCCGCCTTCGTGGCCGAGAAGGGCATCACCTGCGAAGACGCGAGCCGCTCCAGCACGTCCGCGCCGAGCGGCGCTCCGTGAGCGCGAGCTCCTGACGTGGGACGGGCCCGTCTGCGCGTAGCTGACGGAGACCGGGCGTGAGCTACATCGTCGTGCCCAAGGAGTGCAGGGCGCACCACGCGGACGTGTGGCTCGCGAGCGACGAGCCGCCGCAGGCCGACGGCGTCCTGATCCATCCCGGTGGCAGCCGGCCCGTGCTGCGCGCGGACTGGCAGGCGTGGCCCACGGACGGAGGGCCGCGCCGGCTGTTCCACCAGTCCGTCAGGATCGACGGCCTGCCCGCCCGGACCAGCGGCGATCTGCGGCTCGAGATCCAGGGCCAGGAGCGCGCGTGCGGGCGGCTCACGACCCTGCCCGAGCGGGTGCCGACCGCCGGCGAGCAGCCGCTCACCTTCCTGCTGGGCTCCTGCTACTACCGCCAGAACGATCGCGGACGCGTGGAGCGCGTCTACCGCGATGTGCCCGCGACGCACCGTCCCGACTTCAAGATCCTGTGCGGCGATCAGGTCTACCTGGACCAGCCGACCTCGGATTTCCTCCGGTACACGCACGGCAAGCGCGGGATGCAGCTTCGCTTCTTTGCCCACTATTGGCGCGTGTGGTCGGACTGCTCCGCATTGTGGGAGCTGCTGGCGGACGGAGCCAACTTCTTCTCCCCTGACGATCACGAGCTGTGGAACAACGCTCCCAACCGGGGCTGGCTGGTGCGCGACTCGTTGACCGGGACCGGGCGCGATCGGTGGCTGGAGGTCGCCAAGGAGCTCTACGCCCTCTTCCAGACGGATCAGCCCATCACCCAGTTCGAGATCCCGCCGCTCTCCTTCCTGGTCGCCGACACGCGTCTCGATCGGGATGCGAGGGAGGAGCGGTTCATGAAGGACACCGAGTTCAAGAAGCTCTGCAGCTGGCTGGAAGGCCTCCAGGGCCCCGGTGTCCTCGTGCTCGGCCAGCCCGTCTTCGCCAGCCGCCAGCGCTTCGCCGGCCACTTCTTCGACTGGGGCCTCGCCGACTACGACCAATACAAAGAGCTCGTACCGCGTCTGCAGAACGTGTCGCACTCGCTGCTCGTGCTGACCGGCGACGTCCACTTCCGCCGGTGCGCGTGGGCCTCCACGCGCAGAGGCGCCCATCTCGTGGAGCTGATCTCGTCGCCGCTCGCGCTCGTCCACGATGCCGTGGGCGGTAGCTGGAAGCCTGCGCCGGACAGCTTCCCCTCGAAGATGTCGGGTACGAAGATCCGCGTCGTCACGAGCAGCTGGAAGGGCGCCGAGAACCACTTCCTGATCCTGCAGTGCATCGCACGGGGCAAGGCGGTCGAGTTCAGCGTGTACGACATCGACTGCTCGCCCGGAGCGCAGCCCGACGTCTCCCAGCCCGCGCTGAGGATCCGGCTGCGCTGAGCGGAAAGGAGACCCTCGTGGAGGTTCGACATTCACCGGACGAGCACGCGAACGCCGAGCTGAAGCAGCTGCCCGCGCGCCGCGACGAGGGCAACGTCGCCTGGCTGCGGCGCACCGGGATCCGGGAGGGCCTGCTGCTCGTGGGCGGCTCCTCGGTCATCGAGTTCCGCATCCGCGTCGCGCAGTCGCGGTTCCGCCAGGACCTCCTGCCGAGCTTCTGGTCGATGGCGGGGCTGCTCGTCCGCTCGCGCGTGTACACCGTGGCCGACCTGCGGCGGCTCGATCGGGTGCCCGAGGACAACGGCGTGCAGCGCATCCCCCTGCGCGAGCTCGACGATCCTCGCGTCTACCCGAACCTCGCGATCCTGCAGTTCACCAGGCAGAACCGCCTGGTGCGGGACAAGATCGAGCACATCGCCCAGCAGCGTGGCATCGTCGACATCCCGGCGCTGATCGTTCCGTGGCTCGGATTCCTGTGGGGCGTCCCCGGATACGACAACCCGCTGGCCCAGGGGAAGGGGCTTCCGTCGGCGATCCTGATCGAGACCGCCTTCGGGATGGCCGGCATCGACCTCACGCCGGGTCTGGCCTCGCTGGCCACGTGCCCGGAGGCGATCTGGCAGGCTGCCAAGTGGTGGACCAGCTACTACGCGACCTCGACGCAGGACACGGCCAAGGGAGCGGCCACTTCGCTCCGGCCCGTCGGCGCCTTCGTGTGTCGACAGCCGGCGGCGTTCGCCGTCGAGCACCCGGCGCCGCGGGGGGCGCGGCCTCGGGCCAGCTGATGCGCGCCGCGGCGAGGTCGCGCCGATCGGATCGCCGCGCCGCGCACCGCCACGGGGCGGCGTGGGGATGAAGCGCTCCGCCGCGCTGCGCGATCTCTCGGACGACCACCACGTCGCGCTGGTCCTCGCGCTGCGCGCGCGGAGGACCGCGGCGGGCGGCGACGAGGACGCGGTCGCGGCCACCTGGCGCGAGGCCGAGCGGACCCACCGCGACGAGCTCGAGCCGCACTTCGCGATCGAGGAGCGCTGGCTGGCCCCGCCGCTCGAGGCGGCCGGCGAGGCGGCGCTGGTGGCGCGGCTGCACGAGGACCACGCGGCCCTGCGCGAGGCGCTCGCGCCGGGCGCCGCCCGCGGTGCGGCGGCGCTCGCCGCCTTCGGCGAGCGGCTCGCGGCGCACGTGCGCTTCGAGGAGCGCGAGCTGTTCCCGGTCGCGGAGCGGAGGCTGCCGGTGGCGGCGCTCGCCGCGATCGAGGCTGCCTGCCGCGCACGGCGCACGGGTTCCGCGTAGAGCGCGCGCGGGGCCCGGAGCCGCGTCGACGCGCCGGCGCGGCTGGGCGGTGCCGCTCGCGATCGCCGCTCTCGCCGGCGACGCGCTCGTGTGCGGGTCCCGAGGCGGGCCGTGGCTCCGGCTGCCGCCCGCCGGCCGCGGTTCGGAGGCGCGGCCGCCCGCGAGCGGCCGCGCCCGCCCGGAGGCGGACGGCCGCCGAACGCGTATCCTCGCCGCGATCCGTCGGGAGCCGTCGATGCGATCCGAGCTGCGCTGGGCGATGCCGCTCGCGATCGCCGCTCTCGCCTGCACGGGCGGGGGCGGCGGGGCGGGAGCCGCCGGCGGCGCGCGCGGGTTCCCGAGCGACGCGCAGGTGGTGCGCGATCCCGCCAACGGCACGATCCGCTTCCTGGCCGGCCCCGATCTCGCGCGCGGGCTCGAAGGAGACGCCGACCTGCGCGCCGCGCGGGCGGCAGGCGATCCCGCCGCGATCGCGCTGGCCTTCGTCGCCGCCCACGCCGGCGCCTTCCGCCTCGTGCGCCCGGCCGAGGAGCTGGCCGTGCGCGAGGTGCGCCCCGACCGCGAGGGCCGTCGCATCGTCGTGTTGGCCCAGCGCTGGCGCGGCGTGCCCGTGCTGCGCGGCGAGCTGCGCGTCCACGTCGACGGCGCCGGCCGGATCGTCGCGGTGAACGGCTCGACGATCCCGACGCCCTCGCGCCTCGACATCGAGCCGCGACTCGACGCGGCCGCAGCGCGCGCCCGCGCGGCGGCCGTGCTCGGGCGCGGCTGCGACGACTGTTCGGCCGCGCTCGTGATCGCGCCCGCCGGCGCGGACGCGCGGCTCGCCTGGCGGGTCGGCCCGCCGCCCAGTGGGCTCTCCGACGCGCTGGTGATCGATGCCCGCCACGGCGAGGTGCTGGAGCGCGCGCCGGTCGCGCTGCCCGGCCGTCCCTCGCCCGCGCCCGAGGAACCTCGATGAGCCCGACCGCCCGCCGTGTCGCGCGCGGGCTCGCCCTCGTCGCCGCGGCGCTCTTCGTCCTCGCCGCCGGCGCGCGCGCCGCCGGGCCGCCGCCCGTGACGCTGCAGCCCCTGCGCGCCTCGCCGCGCGCGGCGACGGCGCCGCCGCCGGCCGCCGCGCCCGCCGATCCGCGCGCCGCGCGGCTCGCCGAGTTCGTCACGCGCATGCGGGCGCGCGCGATGGCGACCGCGTCCGTGGCCGGCGGCGGCGGCGGGCAGGCCGGCGCGCCGGACGAGCGCGAGCGCGCCGCGGCCCTCGAGCGGCTGCGGGCGCGCGCCGGCGGCGCGCTCGAGGTCGAGATCGACCCGCGCCGCCGCACGCCGCGGATGCTGCGCGGCCGCCTCGCGGCCGCGAACGCCGCCGGGCCCGGCCGCACGCCCTCCGAGCGCACCGCGCGCGCCTTCCTGCGCGGGCAGCGCGCCCTGCTGCGCCTCGCCGATCCCGACGAGGAGCTCGTCCTCGCGCGCGAGGAGCGCGACGAGCTGGGCCGCACCCATCTGCGCTTCCGTCAGCGACACCGCGGCGTGCCGGTCGAGCCGGCCGAGCTGCTCGTGCACCTGGATCCGAGCGGCGCCGTCGACGGGTTCAACGGCTCCTGGGAGCCGACGCCGGCGCTCGACGTCGAGCCGGGGCTCTCCGCGCAGGCGGCGGTGGCGCAGGCGCGCGCCGCGTTCGACGACGCGCTCGACGCCGAGATCCCGCCGCCCCGGCTCGTCGTATGGGCCGACGGCGACCGGCCGGCGCGGCTCGCCTGGTCGGTGTTCGTCCCGGTCTCGCTGTCGCGCCAGTGGCGGGTCGTGATCGACGCCGCGACCGGAGCCGTCCTCACCTCCTGGAACACCGCGATGGACGCCGACGTGCTGGGCTCGGGCACCGATCTGTTCGGGACGGTGCGCCCGCTGCACGTCTGGCAGGAGGGCGGCACGCACTACCTGGTCGACACCAGCAAGCCGATGTTCGACCCGACCTCCGACCCGCCGAACGCCGCGCGCGGGGCGATCCTGATCGTCGACGCGCAGAACCAGCCTCCCACGAACGATCCCCAGACGCTTCCGACGCTCTTCCACGTCACGTCGGCGAGCGCGGACGGGCCCTGGCTCGCCGACGGCGTGTCGGCGCTCTTCAACTTCTCCGCGGTCTACGACTACTTCCTCGCCGTCCACGGCCGCAACTCGCTCGACGGCAGCGGCGGCGGGATCCTCGCCATCGTGCGCCTCGGGCAGGGCTTCCAGAACGCCTTCTTTCTGTCCGAGCAGAACCTGATGGCCTTCGGCGACGCGCGCCCCTACGCCGCCGCGCTCGACGTCGTGGGCCACGAGCTGACCCACGGCGTCACCTTCCACACCGCGAACCTGATCTATCGCGACGAGTCCGGCGCGCTCACCGAGGCGATGTCCGACTTCTTCGGCGAGATGGTCGAGGCGCACGTGCTGGGCGCGCCCGACTGGCTCGTCGGCTCGGTGCTGGCCCCGCCGCTGCGCAACATGGCGAACCCCGGCGCGCTCAGCGTGTTCGGCGCGCCGTATCCGTCGCACTACTCGCAGTACCGGAACCTCGGCACGACCGACAACGGCGGCGTCCACGTCAACAGCAGCATCATCAACCACGCGTTCTATCAGCTCGCGGTGGGCCTGTCCGGCAACGGGATCGGCACCGACGCCGCGGCCCGCATCTTCTACCGCGCGCTCACCGTCTACCTCACCGCCAACGCGCGCTTCGTCGACGCGCGCATCGCGTGCCTGCAGGCGGCCGCCGATCTCTTCGGCGCCGGCTCGAACGCGCAGCAGCGCGTCGCCCAGGCCTTCGACGCGGTGGGCATCGTCGGCAGCACGCCGACGCCGCCGCCCGCGCCGTTCCCCGGCACGCAGGGCGAGGACGCCACGCTCTTCCTCCGCTATCACGCCGACCAGGACACCTACTTCCTGTACCGCCGCGAGCCGGCGCTCGACGGCGCGACGCCGTTCTGGCTCAGCTTCTTCGACGTGGGCGCGCACCGGCCGTCGGTGACCGGCGACGGCAGCCTCGCCTGGTTCGTCGATTCGATCGACGACCTGTGCGCGATCGCGACCGACGGCAGCCAGTTCGTGGAGGAGTGCGCGGGCCTGGTCGGCGAGGTGGCGTCGGTCGCGGTGTCGCCCAGCGGGCTCGTCTACGGCTTCGTGCTGCGCGACCCGTTCTCGGGCGAGCGGCTGAACGAGATCAGCCTGGTCGACCTGTCGGTGGAGCCGCCCGAGGCGCGCACCTACCGGCTCGACGCGCCGGCGACCGTGCCCGGCCCGGACGGATCGCTGGCGATCGCGACGGTGCAGTTCGCCGATGCCCTCGACATCACGGCCGACGACGCGCTGGTCGTCTACGACGCGCTCAACCGGCTCGATCTCGCCGGCGGGCGCCAGGTGGAGGTGTGGAGCCTCTACGCCCTCGAGCGCGCCACCGGCGCCCTCCACCCGACCGTGCCGCCGCGGCCCAACGTCGACGTCGGCTATCCGGCGCGCGCCCAGCGCAGCGACGCGTTCCGCGTGGTCGACGTGGTGGACATCGCCACCCGACTGGGCTCGGTGGTCGCCGGCAATCTCAACACGGGCGCGCTCGCGACGATCGCGACCGGCATCGACGGCTTCTCCGTGCCCGGCTACAACGGCGACGACACGAAGATCGTGTACTCGAACCAGGCGAACACGCCGACCGGCTACACGCTCGTGGCGCAGCCGGTCTCGAACCGGATGACGCCGCAGGGCCTCCCGCAGGGCTGGCAGGCGGACGCGGACTTCGGCGTCGTCTACCGGCGCGGCGCGTTCGTGCCCGAGGCCGATGCGGCGACCGCCGGCGCGGCCGCGGCGCTCGCGCTGGCGCTGCTGGCGCGGCGTCGCTGCGGGCGGCGCGGCAGGCCGGCGCGGGCAGGTCGCGCGGCGTTCGGTCGAAGACGCAGGACGGGCTCACGAGGAGGACGGCGATGTACGAGACGCTCGCGGTCGAGCGCGAGGGGCACCTGACCTGGCTCACGCTGAATCGGCCCGGGTCGCTGAACGCGCTCTCGCGGGCGATGGTGCGGGAGCTGCGCGACTTCTTCGCGAACCTCGGCGACGACCGCGAGACGCGCGTCGTGGTCGTGCGCGGCGCCGGGCGCGCGTTCTGCGCCGGCCTCGATCTGAAGGAGCAGGGGGCTGGCGAGGGCGGCGGCGGGACCGGCGTGGCCGCCGCGCTGCGCGCGCAGCGCCACATCAGCGAGTTGGTCCTCCTCATGCGGCGCGCGCCGCAGCCGATCGTCGCAGCCGTGCGCGGCCCGGCCGCGGGCGGCGGCTTCGCGATCGCGCTCGCCGCCGACGTACGCATCGCGGGCGAGTCGACGCGCATGAACGCGGCCTTCATCCGCCTCGGGCTGTCGGCCTGCGACGTGGGCGTGAGCTATTTCCTGCCGCGCCTGGTGGGCGCGTCGGTGGCCTCCGAGCTGCTGCTCACCGGCGATTTCATCGACGCGGCGCGCGCCGAGCGCACCGGCCTGGTGTCGCGGGTCGTGCCCGACGATCGCCTCGACGAGGCGGCGCGCGAGCTGGCGGGGCGCATGCTGCGCAACACGCCGCTCGGGCTGCGCCTCACCAAGGAGTGCCTGCGGCACGCGATCGACGCGGGCAGCCTCGAGCAGGTGATCGCGATGGAGGATCGCAACCAGGTGCTGGCGGTCGGCACGCGCGACTTCCGCGAGGGAGTCGCGGCGTTCCTCGAGAAGCGCGAGGCGCGCTTCGAGGACGCGTAGCGGTCGTCAGTAGAGCAGGCCGTGCGCGCCGAGCACGGCCGCCGCCACCGTGATCGCGCTCGCGGCGAGCAGCACGACGTGGGCGCGCTGCACCAGCGCGAAGGTGGCCTCGGGCGCCTGCTCGGCGCGGCGCCGGAACCAGGCGTGCAGGAAGAGCGGCTCGGCGACGAAGAGCACGATCGCGAAGACCAGCCAGACGGCGACCATCGCGTGCATCCACCAGTAGCCCGGGTCGAGGAAGCGGCCCCAGGCCCCGAGTCGGTGCGTCATGTAGAGGCCGGTGACGCCCGCGAGCGTCACCGACACGCGGGCCTGCCGGGCGAAGCGGTTCTCGACCGCTTCGAAGAGCGGCAGGCGCCGGGCGGGATCCGCGAGGCGCGTGATCGCCGGCAGCAGCACGGCGGTGACCAGCGCCACGCCGCCGATCCAGTGCACGATCGCGAGGACGTGGAGCGCGCGCGCGACGGCGACGTCCCTCACGGCACGCGGGCTCCGCGCTCCGCGACGGCGGCCGCGCCGCCTACCACCGGTCCCAGTGCAGCACGTTCGCCAGCGGCAGCCGCTTCGCCGGCCGGAAGTCGCCGCCGGTGGTGTACGCCACCGGCAGCAGCGCGGCCTGTGTCACGTGGTCCGGGATGCCGAGCAGCGCGGCGGCCTCCTTCTCGTACATCAGGTGCAGCGTGGTCCACGCCGCGCCGAGGCCGCGCGCGCGCAGCGCCAGCATGAACGACCACGCCGCGGGCAGGATCGAGCCGTAGATCGAGGCCTG
>Ga0079224_100010057_pt1 | contig 12949 bp, 10 predicted proteins | sample Stecom2015_FD_80414 | JGI IMG/M metagenome (GOLD analysis project Ga0079224, IMG submission 80414) | Agricultural soil microbial communities from Utah to study Nitrogen management - Steer compost 2015 | ecosystem: Environmental > Terrestrial > Soil > Agricultural land | place: USA: Utah... | reverse complement strand
TCGCCATATTGAGGAGGCAACTATGGCAGATGTGAAAGCATTTTTCTTTACGCATTATGTACCGAGCAATGCCATTATGGTGGTCGCTGGAGACGTAACATTTAATCAAGTAAAAGCATTAGCCGAAAAATGGTTTGCCGATATCCCCATGCGACCTAAGCCCGTACGGAAATTACCTGCAGAACCCAAGCAATTAGCTCCGAGGCGAGAGGAAGTACATGCGGATGTGCCGGTAAATAGCATTTACATTGCTTTTCATGGTCCAGGACGTACGCATCCGGATTATCCGATAATGGATTTGTTGTCTGATATACTCTCGCGTGGAAGTTCTTCTCGGCTCTATAGGGCGTTGGTGAAAGACCAGCCCTTGTTCAGCGAGGTGAACGCTTATGTGTGTGGTTCTATTGACCCGAATCTTATCGTTATTGAAGGGAAGCCGTTACCGCATGTAGATATGGCGGAGGCGGAAACATTGTTGTGGAACCAACTCGATATATTGAAAACCGAGCTGATGAACGACATGGAATTGCAGAAAGTGAAGAACAAAATTGAATCAACCATGGTATTTGCGGAGCTTTCCATTTTGGATAGAGCAATGAACTTGGCTTTTTTTGAAGCGCTGGGAAATGCAGATTGGTATAATCAAGAAGTAGATCGATATCTTGCCATAACACCGTCTGCTATTCAACGGATGGCGCAAGAAATTTTTATTCCAGAAAATTCGTCCACCCTTATTTACTATGCTAAAAAACAACAACATGCTGAATAGAGTTATAGCACCGTCACGTCATGACATACAGGATATTACCCTTGTTCAACCAGACGAGGTGGTTTTTGACAATGGACTGCGCGTTTTTGTTTTCAGTGCACCCACACAAGAGTTGGTAAAAGCTGAATTTATTTTTCAGAATATATTCGACGGTTCAGAAAATTCCCTTCTACATACCTGTGCTTGCCATATGTTAAAAGAAGGTACGAACACACGTACGAGTGCACAAATCGCATCGGAAATCGATTTTTATGGTGCTTATCTTATGCCGGAATATAGCTTCGATCAAACTGCATTGACACTTTATTCATTGAATAAACACCTAAGTGCGGTTTTACCTGTTGTACACGATATATTGAATGCAGCTATTTTTCCAGAAGTAGAGTTGGAAACCTACATCCGTAACAACAAGCAGACCCTACAAATTTCCTTGCAAAAGAATGATTATGTGGCACGCCGACTTTTCTTCAAAAACCTGTTTGGAGAAAGTCGATACGGGCAGATTCCGACGGAAGAAGCTTATGAAAAGTTAAACCGGGATGATTTGATTGCGCTATATCAGAAGCAGGTACAACCTCAAAATTGTACGTTGATTTTATCGGGGAATATTACCGATGAGGTATTAGCAGAAATACGCGAGCTATTTGGTATACAATGGCAGAACAACGGAGGAGCAAGTCGTATTGTGACACCAGAATTTCCGGCTTTTATTCCCACCACGGTATGGGAAGAGCGTGCAGAAGCCCTGCAATCCGCTATACGGTTAGGTATGCCTTCCATTAATCGTACACATCCCGATTTTCCGGCGATACAGTTTGTGAATACACTTCTTGGTGGTTATTTTGGTTCCCGTTTGATGCGGAACATCCGCGAAGAGAAAGGATTTACCTATAGTATCGGATCTGCCTTTGCGAGTTTACTGCATACTGGATTCTTTACTATTGCTACCGAGGTTGGCGTAGATAGTACGCAGGCTACACTGTTGGAAATAGAAAAAGAGTTTCGTGTCTTACGCGAGACAGAGGTTTCCGAGGAGGAGATAGCCTTAGTGAGGAATTATATGTTGGGCTCTATTTTAGGTTCTATCGAATCCGTTTTTTCACATGCAGATAAGTTTAAAGCGGTATATTTTTATGGACTCGACTTATCTTATTATACACGTTATAATGAAATCATCCGCAACATGACTGCTGCGGATGTAAAACGCATAGCGAATATATATTTTGACGACGATAATCTGCTAAAGATAATCGTAGGTAAAATAAGCTAAATAGTTATTTCGCCGTAATGGTGGCTTTTCCTTTTTCATCTTCTTTTTCCCCGTGAAAAAGAAGCAAAAACCTCGCCACTTAAAAATTTGATGCGTCCCTCTACCACGCACTTCTCCCGCATCGAGAATAGTTTTGACAAGAGAGATAGTGCGTCCATAATATTCCTACATATTTCAAAATTTTTGATGTGGCATTAGAAGTTAATGACGGGATAGTACAAATGCACAAACCCACTCTTAACAATCAATGTCGCATCCAGATGTTTGAGACTTGCAGAAATTCCCCTTTAGCATTATCCACTTTCTCAAATATCTGAAGCGACGAGTTTTTTTGTTTACTTTTTTTGAGGTAAAAAAAGTAAAAGCCACGTCGCGGCTTGAGCGACAAAAAAATACTATTTACTTTCTGTGATAACAGCTTTTCCTTCTTTACCCGGCGAACCAGAATAAACTTGGCCTTGGGGCATTCCACGGAGGCCAGGAGCTGACATCGCTATACGCGAGTAGATCTGATTTAAATCGGAGACAGGATTAATAGCCCTACCGCCCGCAGATACGTCGATATATACGTAGTTCGCTTGTTTTTTATCTGTGGTTTGTGGTGCAATACCGTTTGGATCGTATTTAAAACTGACGTTTCCACCATCCCCATTGGGATCGGTTTTCGTTCCATTCATGGCATCTTGACCACGGGCAATTACGTATAATGAACCCAATTTGTTAAGGTTAATATCAATGTCGAATTCGGAAGCATTATTTTGCCCACCGATACCGCTGATAAACGCGCCTTTTCCTATCTCGGCATGTTTTACGACCAATTTGATATCTTTTTTTCCATAAAACTGCAGGGAGGATTTGTCTTTCATAATAAGCGTATCAATATAGATGACCGCAGAAGAGTCACGGCTATTAAAGGTTTTCTTTTTCTTCTTGCCCAACTCTAATCTGGCAATATGTTCCTGTTGTGCATGGGCTATCGATAGGAAAGAAGAACCCAAGAATAGGAAGACTATACTTAATATGTGTGTTATTTTCATGATTTCTACTATTTACGTATGTTATATTAGAATAACAAAAAGGTAAATAGTTTAGTTTGTTTCGCCGGATGAATATCGAACGATAAGTTTTGCTGTTTTTTCTGAAGCTCCCGGCGAGCCCAGTTTTTCCGCCAATAGGTCATAGTTTTCTAACACACTTGCACGGTGTTCTTTATTGGTGATAAGCTCACCTAGTTCATCGGCGATAGTACGCGTATCGCATTCTCCCTGAATAAATTCCCGAACGGATAAAAAGCCGTTGATTAGATTTACCAAAGAAATGAATTCTACCTTTACGAGGCGGCGAGCTAAAAATACCGTCAATTTATTGGCTTTATAAACGACGACCTGCGGTACTTTTAAAATACCTGTTTCCAGTGTAGCGGTACCACTGGTCACGACCGCGGCTTCTGCGTGTTTGAGAAGGTCGTAGGTTTGTTGGAAGACTACCTTTAGCGGTAAATCACCGATATATTGCTGATAGTAATCCTCGTCAAAATTAGGAGCTCCTGCGATGACGAGCTGATGTGCGGGGAAAAGATAATACAAATCAACCATAACGGGCAAGAGTTTTTCAATTTCCATTCTCCGACTGCCAGGCAACAGGGCGATAATAGGACGTTCATTAAGCCCGTTGTCTTGTTTGAAAGCGGCATTGAACTTGTATTGACTTATCGCATCCAGCAGGGGATTACCAACGTAATCTACCACATAATTATATTTTTTATAGAAATCCACTTCAAAAGGGAGGATACAGAACATGTGGTCAACGACTCTTTTGATTTTATGTACCCGACCTTGGTTCCATGCCCAGATTTTTGGGGAGATATAATAGCAGACACGGATGCCAATTTTTTTTGCAAATTCCGCTATTTTAAGATTAAATCCTGGGAAATCTATTAAGATCAAGGTGTCCGGACTTTCCTTTGCAATATCCTCTTTGACCAACTTGAGGTTTTTTCGGATTTTTCCGAGATTTTTGATCACCTCCACAAACCCCATGAATGCCATTTCTGACGTATGTATCAAAGGCGTTTGTCCAGATGCCTCGTACATCTGATCTCCACCCACAATACGGAAGCTAGCTTCTGTGTCTTCTTTTTTTAAGGCTTTAATCAGATTAGCGCCGTGTAAATCTCCAGAGGTCTCTCCAGCAATGAGGTAATATTTCATTCTAGCTACATTCAATGCTATAAAGATACGATAATCCGTTGGATATGGCTAATAACCTTATATTCCTAGCTCGATCTGGAAAGTTCCGCCCCACGAGTTACCACTATTTTTATTGCTAAAATCCCCATTTGGTACGGTATAATTTGCGTTGAGCTGGAATTTCAATCGGTGAGCCTTCATATACTTCGTCAATCCCAGTTCAATAACATCCAGCTGATTTTCATAATCCCGCAATTGCTGATGTGGTTTTATATAGGTGTAGCGGGTCGCCACTTCATATCCTTTATTAAGAAGATAGGATGCTTGCTGATTCACGCCCCATCCTTTTTGTGCATATGTCAACTCGTCTTCGGGACCGTCAATTTGATTAAATTGATCGTCCACGACATTGAATGGATCTTTCACGTCACGGCGCATGTATTCCACTTGGTAAGCAAATCCTTGATATTTGAAGATTGCATCAGCAAAAGAAGTCTTGAGCGTGAACGGATTTTTTACATACCGTCCAAGCTGTCCACCTTCTCTGGTCGTGCGATCGTTGTAACTATACCCACCCCCGATGGAAAGTTTCGGTGTTTCCTCACGCTCGAGGTCTCCTTCGGAGTAATCACCATCATTGGTAAAATCTCCCAGGGGTAAAAATTCAACACGACCGGTATAAGCTAAACCATTATCTGTGCCTAGCGCTGCACGTCCTTCACCTGTAGAGATGGCCGCTTTTGCATGTATAGGCATCTGACCAATTTTCTTGCTTAGGTTAAAAGACATACCAAAGTCTCGATCTACTGTAAAGTTGCTGTTGACTAACGATCGATCTGCAAATTGCAATTGACCCGACGAGTTAACACGCTGACGGTTTCCGGGTAATTTGTTCTGTCCGAAAGAAATGTAAAAGTCATCGGTAAAATTGTAAAAAATGACCGCATCACGTACGATATTCGGAACGCCGCTATCGTCAAAATCCTGATCACCGCGCGTGAATGCTAACTGTATAGAGTAGGAGATCTTAGGGGTATAAATGTAGCCATCCATCCGTAAACGTAGCCTGCGGATTCGGGCATCGAACTTATCATTATCTTCGTTATCCAACACATTATTGAAACCGAGTCTATTTTGCATCCGAAATCTAAAATTGGTGTAGAACAAAGAGTCATTACTCATGTATTGTATCCCTTTGAAATTTAAGATGGTTGCCCGGTCGTCTCTTTCCTGCGCCTGGCTTTGGAGCGTAAGTAAAAGGCAACCTGCAGTCATTAACAATAGTCCAATTTTAATCTTCATCCGTATGGTTATAAAAATGTATTTTTAATACGTAAAGCAAAATGCCAAAGATAATATTTCTTGGTTTTACTTTATGCTATACTTGGATACGAAATTTCATTTTAATTTTGGAAAGAAATGGGAATAGCGTGAGCGACAATAGACGAAAGATAATTCATATTGACATGGATGCATTTTATGCGTCGGTGGAGCAACGTGATTTTCCAGAATTGCGAGGCAAAGCACTTGCAGTGGGAGGTTCGCCGGATGGTAGAGGCGTAGTGGCAACGGCGAGTTACGAGGCCCGGAAATTCGGAGTGCGCTCGGCGATGTCTTCCCGACAAGCGCTGCAGCGTTGCCCGCATCTGCTATTTACTCGACCTCGATTTGATGTATATCGGGAAGTTTCGAAACAGATACGGGCAATTTTCAAGCGATACACCGATTTGATAGAGCCGCTTTCACTGGACGAGGCTTATCTAGATGTGACGGAAGACAAGCAGGGGATAGGCTCTGCAATTGAAATTGCCAAAGCAATTAAAGCGGCTATTCGTAATGAATTGGGATTAACGGCATCAGCGGGTGTATCTGTCAATAAGTTTATTGCGAAAATTGCTTCGGATTATCAAAAGCCGGATGGATTAACGTTTATCGGACCTTCTAAAATTATTTCTTTTTTAGAACAGCTTCCTATTGATAAGTTTTTTGGCGTGGGCAAAGTGACAGCTGAAAAAATGAAAAATATGGGTATACATACGGGAAGAGAGCTGAAGGAGTTTACCGAGGATGAATTGATCCGCAAATTCGGAAAATCCGGCAAATTTTTCTACCACATGGTGCGTGGAGAGGATAGCCGACCGGTAAAGCCTAACCGGATCGTCAAATCTATTGGTATAGAAGATACGTTTGAAACGGACCTTAAAGAGGAACAAGAAATGTTGAAGGAATTGAATGTGTTGTGCGAAAAATTGGAAAAAAGATTAGAGGGTAAGGCAAAACAAGGCCGTACCGTGACCTTGAAAATAAAATTTGCAGATTTTACGCAGATAACGAGAAGTAAAACAAGTATGTTTTACCTGAATACTGCAGAAGATATTTTCCGACAGGTAATGGATCTTTTCAGCAAAGCAGACATGGAGAATAAAAAGGTGCGGCTTTTGGGGGTAACGATCTCTAATTTTTATGATGCTGATCTGGAAAAATTAAATAACCCGCAATTGCGGTTGTTTTAGTGTAAAACGGACTGTTGTATCTATGTAGTAGATGCTGCACGTATGTATGGCGTATCTGTATTCCTGTTAATATAAAAGAAACCAAAGATATTTGTGAAATATAATACCAATTACTTGGTATAATTTTCATAGGTAGATTGTATCCGGTATTACCTCCCCGGTAATGCCGGATCTTTTTATACAAAGAGCATTCCATATAGACATGAGCAGATTAGCCACAAAGACAAAAGGTTCCCGTATTCGCTACACAGCAAAAACACAGGAAAGTGTTATCAATGAGCTTCTGTCTGGTGAGTTGTTATTGGAAGAAGTGATGGCAAAGCACGGCATTCTTTCGAAAAAAACCGTGATACGCTGGCTAAAGAAATACCGGCTTGAAGAAACAAATCGCAAGACTTCTCTGTATACTTCATCAAACACCTCTATCTAATTTCTTCGTTGGAGAAAAGTTGTTTCCTCCCCTTATTCTCTGGTAAGGCTAGCGCAATATATGTCCGTTATTTGTAACCAATATAAAGTAGACGGAAAATCTTATCTAAAATGTCACATTTTAACCACAGGTTGTTTTCCTTGACAGAATATCTATAGGCATCTAGGAGATATTCCTTAAATTCGCTCAATAGACCATTTTCGGCAGTGATTCATGTGGAGTAACAATAAAACTAGTTTTTAAATACATTATGAATGAACATCTACTTAAACCGTTTTGGCATGTTGTTTCGAACAGGCATATTGAGGAAGGTATGGATAAATTACGGATTGTTAGTTTACGGCTGATGAATCAATATGTGTTTTTGATGTCCATAATTTTTATCATTGACGGCATTAGAAACCTATCAATTGGACGGCCTATTAATTTTGCGGTTTTGTCTGCTTTTGGTTGTTTTTTGTTTCTACTTTCGTGGTTTACGAAACTGCATTTGAACGTTAAAATGGCTACCTGCGCTTTAATAATGGTTACACTTGCCGTATTTTATTTTTGTTCTACTGCCGGGTTTCATAACGGAATCGCACCCTATTATTTCGCAATTTTATTTGCCATTTTATTTATTTTCAATGAAAGAAATAGACATTACAATATGTTTGTTTTTTTATGGATTTTTGTATTGTTTTATATTATGCACTTGTTTGATTTAGAGATATTTAATGGTTTTTGGAGGAGTCAAGTTTGTTTTCATGAAAACGCACACTATACACTTATACAATCGGTGTTGCTGTTAGTTGTTAATGGTTATTTCATCATGTTGAAAAACACCGAGTTGCAAAAATTATATCGCCAGGTTTTAAACCGAAATACCCAAGCGTTACATTTGAATGTTAAACCAAAAAGTACTACTATATCCTTGTCTGTTGAAGATATAGTGAAATTAGCCCAAACAGATGATCCGGCATTCATCTTAGCGTTTCAACAGGTTTTTCCTAACTTTTATACAAATTTATATCGGCAAAATGCAGATATGACACAAGAAGAGTTTAAGTTTTGTGCACTTTTGAAACTTGGATTTACCACTAAAGAAATTGCTAATTATAACCATTTGGCGATACGGACGGTACAAACGAGGAAAAGCCGATTACGAAAATCGTTCGACATACCACGGAAAGAAGATCTTTATATGTGGATAGCACAATTTTGAACAAATCATTCTTCCATTAAGGATTTAATGAATTCTGATGGTGACACTGAAGTTACCTTTTTAAAGTTCAGCGCAAATTTACTTTGTGAGGAAAAGCCTGCTTCACGTGCGAGGGCAGCGACTTTTAATCTCCGATAATAGGAATTATTTGTCAGTTTTTCAATAATATAGTTAATCCGGAGCTCATTGATATAATTGAAGAAATCTTTTTTCTTGTACGAATTGATGACAACGGAGAGATATTTTGCGTTAGTGTCACAATAGGTTGCCAAATAGGATAGTGATACATCTCTTTTAATATAGAGTTGTTTGTTTTCAAATTCTTCCAATCGGTTCAAAATCTTGTTTAGCGTTTGCTCCAACATGAGCGGCGATGAACAGGATTCGCTTTCCGGATCCTTATCGGAAGAGGAGAGGTTGCGTTCGTTCGGTATAGCTTGCGTATTATCTTTATTTATTACATCGTCGGTTTTCGCTTGTTGTATGTGCGGCGAACTTAACTTTTGATTTGATGGAGACAAAAAAAAGTAGCGCGTCATGGGGAGTACAATCAGAATGCCTATGAAGATAAAAATTAATTTATCTTTTGATTTTTGAAACATATCATCTTTTTCACGTCCTAATGTGGTGTAGGAACTATTCAGAAAATCGGCTGATTGTCTGTAAATGGTCGTGATAATAGAATCTTGTGCTTTCTTGATGGCTCGTATTTTACTTATATCGTTGATGCTGCTGTAATAGCGATACGCTGTTTCGTTCACCTCTTTTTTCAAATGTAGATAGTGTGAAAGATCGGCTATACCTTGCGCCATATTTAAATGTTTCGCTGCTTTCGAAAGATCGTTTCGGTTAAGGTAGATATTGGCGAAACCGTTATGAATTAATGCTGTAATGTGGTTCTTCGGAATGTTCGTGGTCAAATTCAGTGCTATTTCATAATGCTTTAATGCGTTTTCTTCATCACCCAGAAGATAATTGACGAGCCCTAATAACTGCTCGTTTTCCATGATTGCAAAAAACTGAATTTGTTTTGTGTCTTCAAGATATTTTTTAGATCGTTGTATATAGGTTATAGCTTCTTTATACTGTTTCTGCTCCATTTTATAATAGGCTTTTTCTTGCATAATCAATCCCTTGGCTGCATTTGCCAACTGTGGGTCTGATATCTTTTCAGCGATGTTCATTGCCTTCTCTATGTATTCTCTGGCTGGTGTCAATAGTTGTGCTATTCTGTATTGCGTCGCTAAAAACCCATAAATACGTGTTTTCCAATCTAGGTGATTAGTGCTCTTGATGATATTCTCTGCTTTGAGACCGTATTCGATTGCCTTTGTAGTTTCCCCAACTTGTTGGTACAAGGAAGCTGTCAACATCAAACTCTGCGCTTCGAGTAGCGGTGTTTTGGATATTGTATATAAAGAATCTGCAATATGTAATGCCGTGGGAAAATCTGTTTGGGAAGTTTCTAGGTATGTTTTCGTGTATAATGCATTATAGGTTTCTATATCCTGGGCACGCGAAATCATGATAAGTATAAATGAGCAAAAAATATAAAGATAGATTTTTTTAATCATGATATTTTTTTTCACAGCTTTTTGTTTGCCGAGATTGATGTATGGTATGGGGAACTATAGTGTAAAACAAAATTACTTTTCCAAAAGTGCGATCATTCCTTTTGATTTACGAGAAAATGAATACGTCACAGGTGCTTTATAGTATACTACATAGGTGTTGATAAAGGTAATTAAATCTATATAAAGTGCGTTATTGTATTTTTGATTGTATACGCTATTTTTTGGGTTTATTGTGTTGTTTTTTAGTTGATTATGTGTGTTTTTGATATTGTCCATTTTAGGTAAAATGTATAATTACTTCATCCTTATTTTCGCTGTTCTGGTTGTACAATATCTTTTTTGCCCCTGTTAGTTGCACTAACTTTGTCGAACTAATAATCGATAAACAGAGAATTATCAATTACTACTAGTCAAATTTAAATTAACAAAACAAATGGAAGAGCAAAACAGTATGCTGTCGCTTGAAACGGGAGAAGCGTGGAACGGCGGTGAACCGGGGAAATCCGAGAAACTCACGTATATCGTACCTAAAGTAGGATTGACTTTCGTGGAATTGGAAAATAACATTGCAGCGGGATCCATAACCGTCAATGAGAATAACAATGTAGTAGAAGAGAGCTGGATGGTAGAAGAAGATGATCGACGTGAGATCGACCTAGATTTCTTTAATTAATTCCCTTATCTATTTACAAAACTTTTTAAAGGCCAAACTGAAAAAAATGAAAACGAACTCAATAAGATATAATACAATATGGTGTCTGTTATTGACACTTTTTGTGGCTATTTCCTGTAAAAATGAGACAGGAGTTGAGCCTATCTATGACGGTATAAAAATGCGCGTCAGTCTAAGTAGTGGTTTTACGGTGGCTACGGGAAACAGTGGAGCTTTAAAATCAAAAGCTTCTACTTCTGTAGCTACAAAAAATACCGACGGTAAATTAGAAACACAGACCCAGATTATACCGCTCAGCAATGGATTAAACATTGTTGCAAAATTGGTGCCGGAGCAACAAACTGCACCTGTTGCTTTGAAACAGTCCGCAGGCGGCGGCCTCAAAGCTGCTGCTCAAGAAGTAAAAAGCACTTTGCCCATAGGTACCCAATATCGTTTACTGGTATACAATGCGACTGGTAATGAAGTAAAGCGGTTAGAAAAAACGGTAGACGCAAACTCCTCTTCGTTTGACGAATTCACCTTGGACGCGACAGGTACAACAACGAACTATACATTTGTGGCCTATTCAGCGGGTACCGCGGCTCTTCCTGCGCTTGCGGCGAATAGTACGCTATCAAGTGCTATGGTGACTATCGGTAATGAAAAGTTTATGCATTTTGTAGAGACTATAGCTCTAGGCTACGGTGCCAATGATTTAGAAGTTGTTCTGGCAAACAAACTGAGCGAAATCACGACGGTTCTTGATGGTCAGGGGATCGGTCTGAATTCTATAACAGGCGTGGGTAATTTTACTTTGAAGAACGCGACACATACTGGAGGCTCGTTAAAGCTATCCGATGGGACGGTAACTTACACTGGATCCGCCCAAGATAAAGCAGTTTCTTTTCCCGCGATTTCAACAGGGTTAACAGAGGTAAGTAGTTTACCAACTGTATTGGCTCATGACTTAACCACTACTAGCCTAGAGGTAGAGTATATTGAGATAGCGGGTCTGGGCAGGAGTGAATCATTTGTCGTACCAAATGTAAAGATTGAGCCCGGGGTGAAATACAATCTAGTATTGGAGCTGGATAAGGGGAATTGTATGACGAATGTAAATCCGGAGACTTTTGATATGCGAAGTACAAGCGTGACAGGGTGTAGAATTGCTGGTATTTTCTTTTTTCGAGAAGGCACTTTACTTTTTGGTAACAAGCCAGTATGTGATTTGTTATTTTTGCTTGGCGGTAGTTGGATTACAAATAGTAATTTATCTAACGGAACGGTTCTTAGAGACAGCTACAACTTCTCTACACAGGCTAATGCCGGTGTGGTCATGAATATCACGGCAGTGGACAATTCGTTCAATATGCAAATCAATGGTACCGTTCCGACTACCACAAATCCTACGCCTGCCATCGATCTAACTAAAACAATTGCAACGAAAGAAATACAGTTCCAAGGCACCGGAGTTAACGGTCGTAATATCCGCTTTACAAGTGGAGGAGGTGGAGGTTATCACGGAGATGGCACCATTCCTAATGTATGGGAGATTACCGACGGAACGCCAGCGAATCCGGTGATTCGAGTGAGTATATCAGCGACCGGTGTCGTGAGTATAACAGGCCGTAAGAGTAATGGTGATTTAACTCAATATCCAATGGAATTGTTTAATAGTACATCCTTTAATACCGTGACGTGGCGTACTTCTGGCGCTCAGAATAATGTACAGATTGTTCAAACGGTTAGCGGGCCAACTTACATTCGTGGTCAAGTAACCGGAAAACGAGTTGCACCTTGTAATTAAACCTCTTTAGCGCTCTCCCTTGTCTGCGCCGAGGCATAGCAAGATAGGAACGTAATAACACTTAATAAAAGTCCCCCTTTTGGGGGGACTTCACTAAAATAAGACAATCAGAAATTAACGATAGATGAAGAATTTTATAATAATATCACTGTTCGCTTTAGGTGGCACCGGTGCTATACAAGCACAATCGGTACCGGTAAAGCATGATACCACCGTAACGGTTTCAACCGACCGTTATCAAGCCATCACCAATCGCTTTGGTGACAATTGGATTTTTGGTGCTGGTGCCGGTGCGTCGATATTTTTTGGCGATCACGACAAGCAAGCTAAGTTCAACGAACGTTTGGCGGCTCATTATTCCGCTTATTTAGGTAAGTGGTTTAGCCCGGGGTTGGGTGTTCGTGCCGGAGGTAGTTTCGGAAAAATCAAAGGACTGACCCAAAATGCACCATGGATGACATCGGGTGTGCATTCTACTGGCGAGCGTTACGCCGGCAAGCCGTGGGATGACTACTGGTTAGAACATCAGGAATTTAAC
>Ga0079224_100010056_pt1 | contig 12949 bp, 11 predicted proteins | sample Stecom2015_FD_80414 | JGI IMG/M metagenome (GOLD analysis project Ga0079224, IMG submission 80414) | Agricultural soil microbial communities from Utah to study Nitrogen management - Steer compost 2015 | ecosystem: Environmental > Terrestrial > Soil > Agricultural land | place: USA: Utah... | reverse complement strand
GCGCGTGGCAGTGGGGGTGGACCGTCGGAGCGGCACCGGCCCGCCGCACCGCCCGCGGGCAGCGGACTTCGACACCGACGGCGCCTTCCCGGCGTCGCTGCGGCTGATCCTCGAAGGCACCGAGCGGCCGAACGGCTACGCCGTGCCGGTCCTGCACCGTCGCCGTCGCGAGTTCAAGGCCAAGAACGGTCTCTGATACTCGTCAGCGAAGCTGAAGTGAAAAAGGCCGCCCTTCGGGGCGGCTTTTTTATTCGGCGGATTCCAAGGGCCGGAAAGCTCGGCATTACAACCGCTCGCCTCATTCGGCCTGGATGCCCGCGGCCGGGCTGTTTACCGAGTTGCTTGAAGATGGAAGGTTTCGCCCTCCGGGGCGAGTTACTTTTGCCAGTCGCCGGATGGCCGGCCCCGGCAAAAATAACCAAAAGCGCTTGCCCCTCAATCCGTCCCGGCGCGCTGCGCCGGGTCCCTTCGCTCCATCGTCGCTCCGAGCGGCAGCGGAGCGAGGGAAGTCTGATCGCCTCAAGGCGATCAGACTCGGATGTCGGGGCGTGCTTTCTCTTGGTTACTTCTCTTTGCACGAGCAAAGAGAAGTAACTCGCCCGGGAAGGGCGAAACCTTCTCCATCCAGCAACTAAGAAGTCAGCCAAGCGCCAAAGCCATAGGCGCGCCAACCCAACAAAGCACCACCCCACCAAGACGTTGGTCGAATACCCCCAAAAGCCCCATCCGGCGAGGATGCCTCCATCCCCGGAGGCCCACCCCATGAGCCAACCCGACGCCTTCGCCGTGGCCGGACGCCAGGCGGTTCGGCAGAACATCCGCGGCACGCTCGAGCTGCTGCGTCGCTACCCACCCTTCAACCAGATGGAGCAGGCCCATCTGGTCTATCTGGTCGAGCACTGCCAGCTGCGTTTCTATGCCGCCGGCGAGAGCATCCTCGCGCCCGGCGACGGGCCGGTGCAGCACTTCTACATCCTCCGTCAGGGCCGGGTCCGCGGACTGCGGCCGGCCGCCGGCGGCGAGCAGTCGGAGACCACCTTCGAGATCGGCGCCGGCGAGTGCTTCCCGCTGGCCGCCCTTCTCGGCGAGCGCGCCACCCGTACCCTGCACCTGGCCGCCGAGGACTGCTTCTGCCTGCTGCTCGACAAGCCGGCCTTCGTGCACCTGTTCGCCCGCTCGGCGCCGCTGCGCGACTTCGCCCTGCGCGGCGTCAGCAGCCTGCTCGATGAGGTCAACCGTCAGGTACGCCTGGATGCCAGCCAGAGCCTCGGCAGCAGCCATTCACTGGACACCCGGCTCGACGAGCTGGCCCTGCAGGCGCCGGTCTGCTGCGCGCCGGCACTGCCGGTGCGCGAGGCGGTGCGACGCATGGACGAGACGCAGGTCGGTAGCATGGTGGTGGTCGACGAGCGCCAGCATCCGCTGGGCATCTTCACCCTGCGCGACCTGCGCCGCCTGGTGGCGGACGCCGAGGCTTCGCTGGACCAGCCGATCGGTGCGGTGATGACGCCCTCGCCGGCCAGCCTGCCGCCGCAGGCGAGCGCCTTCGACGCCGCTCTGGTGATGACCGAGCGGCATGTCGCACACCTCTGCGTTGTCGAACAGCAGCGGCTGATCGCGGTGCTTTCCGAACGCGACCTGTTCTCCCTGCAGCGCGTCGAGCTGGTGCCGCTTGCCCGCGCGCTACGCCATGCGCCGCGGCTGGAGACGCTGCAGAGCCTGCGCGAGCAGATCGGTCCGCTGGTCGAACGCATGCTCGCCCACGGCGCCAGCTCCACCCAGATCACCCAGCTGATCAGCCTGCTCAACGACCAGAGCCTGTGCCGGGTGATCGAACTGGCCATCGAGGAACTCGGCGATCCCGGCGTGCCCTTCAGCTGGCTGTGCTTCGGCAGCGAAGCGCGTCGCGAGCAGACCCTGCACACCGACCAGGACAACGGCATCCTCTTCGAGGCCGCCAATGACGCCGAGGCCGAAGCGATCCGCGAAAGGCTGCTGCCGCTGGCCCGGCGCATCAACCGGCAGCTGACGGCCTGCGGCTTCGCGCTCTGTCCCGGCAACATCATGGCCGGCAACCCGGCGCTGTGTCTGTCCTTCCAGGAATGGACGCGGCGCTTCGCCTGCTTCGTGCGCGAGGCCGGCCCGCAGCAGCTGCTGGAATCCACCATCTTCTTCGACCTGCGCGTGGTCTGGGGCGACGCGACGCGGGTGCATGCGCTGCTCGCGCAGCTCGGCCGGCTGGTCGCCGACAACCCGCTGTTCCAGCGCCGGCTGGCCGAAAGCGCGCTGCGCCACCGCCCACCGGTGGGCCGCTGGCGCGAATTCCTGGTCGCCCGACACGGGCAGGACAAGGACACCCTGGACCTCAAGACCGAGGGCCTGACGCCCTTCGTTGACGCGGCCCGGCTGCTCGCCCTGGCGCATGGCGTCGAGCCCTGCAACACCCTGGAGCGGCTGCGCTCGCTGGTTTCTGCCCGGGTGATTGAAGCCCGCGACGGCGATGCCTACGAGGAGGCCTACCAGCTGATCCAGCAGACCCGCCTGCAGCTGCACCAGCGTCAGACGCGCGAGGGCCTGCCGCTCTCCAATCGCATCGATCCGGAACAGCTCAACCATCTGGAGCGGCGCATCCTTCGCGAATCCCTGCGCCAGGCCCAGCGCCTGCAGCGCAGCCTGGCCCTGAGGTATCACTTGTGAACTGGTGGCGCAGCACACCGCGACTCGGCGAGGAACTGCGTCAGCGGCTGGCCGCCCTGCCAACGCCGCAGCCGCTTGACGAGCGCCCGCTGGCCGCGCAGCGGCTGGTGGTTTTCGATCTGGAAACCAGCGGCCTGAACGTCCGTCGCGACCGCCTGCTGGCCATCGGCGCGGTGGCGCTGGAAGGGGGTGCGCTGGCCCTCGGCGACAGCTTCGAGGCGACCCTGCGGGTGCCCGAGGCAGCGGCCACCTCCAGCGTGCTGATCCATGGCCTGGCACCCAGCGCACTGGCCGACGGGCAGGCGCCGGCCGAAGCGCTGCTGGACTGGCTGGAATACCTGGGCGACAGCCCGCTGCTGGCCTTTCACGCCGGCTTCGACCAGGCCGTGCTGGACCGTGCGCTGCGCCGGCACCTGGGCATGCGCCTGCGCCATCCGGTGCTGGATCTGGCCGAAATGGCGCCCATGCTGCTGCCGGACTGCCGGCCCGGCCGCGACGATCTGGACGACTGGTGTGCGCTGTTCGGCCTGCACGCCAGCCAGCGTCATCAGGCCCTGGCCGATGCACAGGTCACCGCGGAACTGGCGCTCATTCTGCTGCATCGGGCCCGACACCTGGGCCTCGACAGCCCTACCGCCCTGGCGAGGCGCTTGGACATCTGGCGACGGCGACAGACTCAGGCAATCTGAGCAAAATCGGCACCGCCCGTCGCCAATCACCGTTTCGCTGTGACGAGGTCCGCACTCGCCCTCCGAAAAATGCGCGCCAGGTCCCTTTTTGAGGCCTGCCCCCGCTCTAGTCTGTGGCTTCCGCTGGCGGTAATCCGGCCGCCTGCCCGCCCACGACGGAGGTTGAAGATGCGTCCGACTCTTCTTCTCGCCGGCAGCCTGCTGCTGGCACCGCTTCTCACCGGCACCGTTCAGGCCGCGCAGTCCATATGGCCGGACCAGCCCACCCAGTTCAGCGGCCAGCTCCGCGACTTTCGCCAGCAGCGCTGCACCACGCCGCCGCCGAAGCCCTACACCGGGCACCTGCGGATCGACAGCAAGTACGACCAGACCGACCCGACCCGCTCGAAGCTGAGCAATGCGCGCCCCGACCAGAGCGTGCAGATCAGCGAAGAGATCCAGGGCTACTACGTCGGCCTGGTGAAGCTGGCCGACAACTACCACCAGGCACGCAGCGCCGAGCAGGCCCGCGAGGCGGTGTCCTGCTTCGACCAGTGGCTGGAAAGCTGGGCGCGCGCCGGTGCCATCCAGAGCCGCGACACCACCGGCACCGGCCAGGCGATGCGCAAGTGGGCGCTGGCAGCGATCAGTGCCACCGTGATCAAGATGCGAGCCCTGACCGGCCAGCAGTTCCAGCCGTCGAGCATCCAGCGCAGCTGGCTGGATCGCCTCGCCAATCTGGTGATCGCCGACTACCAGCCGCGCCTCGACCCCGGCTTCAAGAACTTCAACAACCACGACTACTGGGCCGGCTGGGCGGTGACTTCCACCGGGCTGGTGCTCAATCGCGACAGCTACGTGATCTGGGGCGACCAGGCGCTGCGCCGCGCAATCAGCCAGATCGCGGTCTCGCCGCGCGGGGACTACGGCTATCTGCCGCAGGAAAGCGCCCGGGGCTCGCTGGGCGCCGAATACACGCACTACGCCATGGTGCCGCTGGTGCTGCTGGCCGAGGCCGGGCACCGCAACGGCCGGACGCTGAACCGGGAGGAACGCGAACGCTTCGAACTGCTCGCCAACTTCGCCGCGCGGGCAGCCATGGAGCCGCGCAACCTGCCGGAGCTGCAGGGTCAGCAGTCACCGGTGTCACGCCACAAGATGGCCTGGCTGATGCCCTTCCTGAACTACCGGCCGGGCCACGCCTGGGCACGCCGGCTGTACGACTCGCGCTTCGGCGAGGTCGACCACTACAGCCAGATCGGCGGCACCATCAAGTTCTTCTACAGCAAGCTGTAGCGGCGAGGCTCACTCGCCGCGGATGTACTGCTCGAGGTGACGGATCAGCTCCTGCTGCTCGGCGATCACGTTCTTGACGAGGTCGCCGATCGACAGCAGGCCGATCAGCCGGCCGTTGTCGACCACCGGCAGGTGGCGCAGGTGGCGGTCAGTCATCAGTTGCATGCAGGATTCGTGGTCCAGGCGCGGCTCGATGGTGACCACGTCGCGGGTCATGATCGTGCGCACCGGAGTGGCCACCGAGGAGCGGCCCTCGAGGATCATCTTCCGGGCATAGTCACGCTCACTGATGATGCCGATCACCTGTTCACCCTCGAGCACCACCAGGGCGCCGATGTTCTTCTCCGCCATCAGCCGCAGCGCATCCAGCACGGGCGCCTCGGGGCCGATGCTGTAGACCTGGTGGTCCGGCTTGGAGTTGATGATCTCGGCGACGGTTTTCATGCTCTCGGTTCTCCCTGAGGGACACGGCCCTGTGAATGCGTTGGTCCTGGCGTGGTTCTGCCGGCTGGCGCGCCCGCAGAAAGCGTAGCCCCTTCACCGGTGAAGGCCAGCCGATCGGCATGCAGAATGCCGGTTCGGACGGGGCACCGGCAACTCACCCGTCTGCATGAGGGCGATTGAAAAGACCGATGAGGGGTGGCGCCGCCGCAGCGCTTCGCCCGTCCCGACGCAATCCCGTATCATCAGCGCCCTTCTGCCTGCGAGGAGCCCGCATGCGCGCACTGCTCACCGGCACCAGCGTGGTGCTGCTGATTCTGCTCAACACCCTGCTGCTGATCGGCCCGATGATGGTGCTGGCGCTGCTGCGCCTGATCCTGCCCGGACGTCGGCTGCGCCTGCTTTGCGCGCAGGGCGTGATGGCAATCGCCGAAACCTGGGCGGAAATCGACAAGGCGATCTTCGCGCTGCTCACTCCGACCCGCTGGGACATCCGCGGGGGCGAGGGCCTGCGCAGGGACACCTCCTACCTGGTGGTCAGCAACCACCAGTCCTGGGTGGACATCCCGGCGCTGGTCCAGGCATTCAACCGCAAGACCCCGTACTTCAAATTCTTCCTCAAGCGCGAGCTGATCTGGGTGCCCTTTCTGGGCCTGGCCTTCTGGGCTCTCGACTACCCCTTCATGAAGCGCTACTCCAGGGCCTTCCTGGCGAAGAACCCGCATATGAAGGGCAAGGATCTGGAGATCACCCGGCGCGCCTGCGAGAAGTTCCGCGACCTGCCGGTGACCGTGGTCAACTACCTGGAAGGCACCCGCTTCACCCCGGCCAAGCACGCCGCCCAGCAGTCACCCTACCGGCACCTGCTCAAGCCCAAGGCCGGCGGCGTAGCCTTCGTACTAGCCGCCCTCGGCGAGCAGCTGGATGCGGTGCTGGATGTCACCCTGGTCTATCCGGAAGGTCGTATCCCCGGCTTCTGGGCTCTGGCCAGCGGCCAGCTGGAGCGGGTGATCGTCGATATTCGCACCCGCGAGCTGGACCCGGCGCTCTGGCAGGGCGACTACGAGAACGACCCGGCCTTCCGCCAGCTGGTGCAGGACTGGGTCAGCCAGCTGTGGCACGAGAAGGACGCCCGCATCGACGCGCTGCGCGCCGAGACCGCCGCTCAGTCGAAGTAGGACCCCTTGCGCGCCGGCAGGCCGGACCAGAGTTCGGCCAGATAGGGGAAATTCCAGTCCTCCGGATTCTCCCGGGCGACGATCTTGTCGCTGACGCCGCGCTTCGCCAGATCAACCACCTCCACCGGCAGCGGTGTCTTCGAGCGCGCCGAGAAGAACACCTTCACCTTGGGTGTGAGCAGCGACTTCTCGCTCTGCTCCAGCACCACGCCGAGCCGGCCGCTCTGCAGGCGCACCAGCGAGCCGACCGGATAGATGCCCACCGACTTCACGAAGGCCTGGAATACCAGCGGGTCGAAATGCCCCTGCCACTCGGCCATGCGGCGGATCGACTCGGCCGGGTCCCAGCCATTCTTGTAGGGGCGGTTGGAGGTGATGGCGTCATAGACGTCGCAGACCGCGCCCATGCGCGCCAGCAGGCTGATATCGCTGCCCTGCAGGCGCTGCGGGTAGCCGCTGCCGTCGTACTTCTCGTGGTGGTGCAGGCAGACGTCGAGCACACCGTCGCTCACCTCCTTGCCGACCAGCATGGCGTGGCCGGCAGCCGGGTGCTCGCGCATCAGCGCAAACTCAGCATCAGTCAGCTTGCCGGGTTTGTTGAGCACCTCCGGCGGCATGGCCATCTTGCCGATGTCGTGGAGCAGCCCGGCAAGGCCGGCCTCGCGCACCTGCGCCTCGGGCAGGTCGAGCTGGCGCGCCAGGCCGATCATCAGCGCGCAGACCGCCACCGAGTGCATGTAGGTGTATTCGTCCGAGGTCTTCAGGCGCGCCAGGCTGATCAGCGCATCCGGATGGCGAGCCACCGACTCGCTGATCTCCTCGACCAGCTCGCGCGCGCCGGCGATCTCCACGGCCTGACCCATGCGCGCCTCGTTGAACATGCTGACGATGGCTTCCTTGCTGCGTGCACAGAGCCGCGCCGCCTGTTCCAGCTCCTCGGTCAGGCTGCCTTTGGTTTCGGACGACGGATTGGCGATGGCATCGAGCATCGCATCGGTCTGCGCGGCCACCTCCGCCTCGCTCTGCCCGACGCCCTCGGCGACATCCAGACCACGCGCGGTGTCGATCCACAGTTCGCTGACCGCACTGCCACGGATGCGCTGCAGATCGCGCTCGCTGCTGAGCAGGAAGCGGGTTTTCCAGAAGGGGTGGTCCATCCAGGAGCCGCAGAACTTCTCGATGAACATGCCGACCCGGACATCGGCAACCTTGATACGTTTCAGCACTCGGGGTCCCTGAGCTTGGGGACAGCGGCAGCTCCGCTGTCATCACTGCGGATATTTTAACGGGCGGGGGCGCCCAGGCCGAGCCCTGATCCGAGTGGGCGCCGCAGCCTCAGAACAGGCCGGGAATGAACCGCCAGCTGCGTGCCATGTAGGCGCGATAGGCCTCGCCGAAGGTCTGCAGGTTCTCCGCTTCCTCGGCCTTCGCGGTGGCCAGCGCCGCCAGCGTGGCGACCAGCGCGGCGGCCAGGCCCCAGCCGTCCGGCTGCTTCCAGAACATCCCCCAGGCGAACAGCAGCAGCGCCGCGTACATGGGATGGCGGATCCAGCGGTAGGGGCCTTCCTGGATCAGCCGCAGGGTGTTCTCGAAGGCGAAGTTGGCCGGCTGGTCCGGACGCGCCGCCTGCCCGGCGCGGCGCAGCATCAGCAGGCTGTGCAGCAGCAGGTAGAGCGCGGTGAACAGCAGCAGCCAGGAGATCAGCTGGTTCCAGGCATAGCGGTCGACGAACCACACCGGGATCGCCCGCCAGGCCAGCAGCAGGGTCGCCTCGAACACGAAAAAGCGATAGAAGCCGTGGCTGCGCGGGCGGATCAGCGAGCGCCAGGAAACGGCAACGAGCAGCGCGGCCAGAACGAAGCAGAGCAGGTCGAGCAGTGTCACGGACGGTATCCGACAGGGAGGCGGCGCCACTATAGGCGGACCCTCGACGCTCCGCCAGCCAAGCCTCACAGCGGCAATGACACTTTTGCCATTTTCAATGGCGTATTTACCGCATCCTCAAGTCTCTTTGGCTTCGTCCGACAATTTTTGTCGGACAATCGATACTTATGCTAAAACGCCATCATCACAAAGGACCGCCTCTTTCCCGCCGCTGCCAGGCCGGAAATCAGCTGTCAGAGGAATCCTAATAATGAACACCAATGCCTTGCTTTCACCCGCTCTGGCCCGAGGACTTCTCGGCCTGATCCTGTTCGGTCTCGCGGTCACCGCGAGCCTGCTGGCTCCGGGCTTCTGGAAGGTCGTACCGCTGGTCCTGCTGGTCGTCGCCTTCGGCCTGCTCTGGCTGACCGGCCGTCCGGACCCGCTGATGGCCCGCCTCGACGAGATCCTCCATGACGCCAATGGCGAGATCATCGACCTGGCTCAGGAGCTGCCGGAAGAAGGCGTGGCCCACGGCACCCTGGCGCGCCACTACAACGCGCTGATCGGCCGCCTGCGCAAGATCATGGAGGAGTTCCAGCAGCACAACCTGCGGATTGCGCTCGCCTCCGCGCAGGGTCGCCTGCTCGCCGAACAGTCGGCGCGCGGCGCCAAGCGTCAGGAAGAGGTGTCGGCACTGGTCTTCCAGTCCAGCGAACAGACCGCCAGCGCGGTCCAGGAAGTGTCCAGTCGCAGCTCGGCGATCGCCGACATGAACAGCCACAACCTGGACGTGGCGCGCCAGTCGCAGCAGGAACTGGCCGAAGTGAGCCGCCAGGTGGCCGGCATCAGCCAGGTGATGGGCGATTTCCGGATCACCATTGACCAGCTGCAGGACAGTTCCAAGAACATTCGCAACATCCTCGGCACCGTGCTGGACTTCGCCGCCCAGACCAACATGCTGGCGCTCAACGCGGCCATCGAGGCGGCTCGCGCGGGCGAGCAGGGCCGCGGCTTCGCGGTGGTCGCCGACGAGGTGCGCTCGCTGGCCGGCAAGGTCGGCATGGCGGCGGACCAGATCCAGTCGCTGGTCACCAGCATGGCCAATGCCGTGGCCGGCGCTGACGAGGGCACCCGCGACATGATCGAGCGCGCCGCCCTCGCCAGCGAGGCGATCTCCACGTCCTCTTCGAAGTTCGCCGCCATGGTCGAGGACTTCGAAAAGGCCAACGGCGACCTGCTGATGGTCAGTTCGGCGCTGGAGGAGCTGTCGATCACCAACACCGAAAGCCACCAGCACAGCACCGAGATCCGCAACCTCAGCCTGCAGATCGGCGGCGACATGCAGACCTCCTTCGAGAAGGCCGACAGCCTGCGCGACGCCACCAACCGGGCCCTGCGCCAGCTGGCGCACTTCCACCTCGGCCACGGCCGCCTCGAAGAGGTGGGGCGGATGCTCAACGAGCGGCGCCGCGCCATCGAGGAGATCATGGAGCAGCTCACCGCGCAGGGGCAGAACCTGTTCGACGAGCGCTACACGCCGGTCGCCGGCAGCAACCCGGTCAAGCACGACGTCAGCTGGGCGCAGCCGTTCCGCCAGGCCATCCAGCCGCTGGTCAACGAGTGGAACAGCAGCGGCGGCAAGGACGGGGTGATCTACTGCCTGCCGACCAACGACCAGGGCTACCTGCCCTGCGCGCGCCCGGAGAACTCGCAGCCGCCGACCGGCGATCCCAAGGTCGACGCCATCCGCAGCAACTACATGCGCTTCATCGTCACCAACAAGGCGGAACTGCAGCACCTGCGCGATTGCACCCTGCTCGGCTTCGGTACCTTCGCCCTGCCGGGCGGCATGGTCTGCTTCGTGCTCTATGTGCCGCTCTATGTGCGCGGCCGTCACTGGGGCGTACTGGGTACCGGCCTGCATCCGCGCGCGCTGGGCGTCGAGTAACTCCTTGAGGGGCGCCCGCCGGCGCCGCCGCGGCTGTTACACTGCGCGCCGATCCCTCCTCAGGCCCGCGCCGTGACCACCGCCTTCTCCTCGCTCGACCTGCCCGAAGCCCAGCTCGCCAACCTGGCGAGCCTCGGCTACACGCAGATGACTCCGATCCAGGCCGCCAGCCTGCCGCTGATGCTCGCCGGCCGCGACCTGATCGCCCAGGCGGCAACCGGCAGCGGCAAGACCGCAGCCTTCGGTCTGGCCCTGCTGACCCCGCTCAATCCGCGCTACTTCGGCTGCCAGGCCCTGGTGCTCTGCCCCACCCGCGAGCTGGCCGATCAGGTCGCCCGCGAGCTGCGCCGGCTGGCCCGCGCGGTCGGTAACCTGAAGATCCTCACCCTCTGCGGCGGCGTGCCCTTCGGCCCGCAACTGGGCTCGCTGGAGCATGGCGCGCAGGTCATCGTCGGCACCCCGGGCCGCGTCCAGGAACACCTGCGCAAGGGCAGCCTGGTGCTCTCCGGGCTCAACACCCTGGTGCTCGACGAAGCCGACCGCATGCTCGACATGGGCTTTCGCGAAAGCATCGAGCAGATCATCGAGCAGACCCCGGCGCGCCGGCAGACACTGCTGTTCTCGGCCACCTACCCGGACGGCATCCGCCAGCTGGCCGCGGCCTTCCTGCGCGATCCGGCCGAGGTGCGCCTGGAAGCCCAGCATGACCAGAACCGCATCGAGCAGCGCTTCTACGAGATCACCCCGGAACAGCGTCAGGAAGCCACCCTGCGCCTGCTGCGCTGCTTCCGCCCCGAATCCTGCGTGGCCTTCTGCTTCACCCGCCAGCAATGCCAGGAGCTGGTCGACTATCTGGACGGCCAGGGGGTGGTCGCCCGCGCCCTGCACGGCGAACTGGAACAGCGCGAGCGCGATCAGGTGCTGGCGATGTTCGCCAACCGCAGCCTGTCGGTGCTGGTCGCCACCGACGTCGCCGCCCGCGGTCTGGACGTCGAGGCGCTGGACCTGGTGATCAACGTCGAGCTGGCCCGCGATGCCGAGACCCACGTGCACCGTATCGGCCGGACCGGTCGCGCCGGCCACAAGGGCCTGGCCGCCAGTCTGGTGGCCCCGGCCGAGGCGCCTCGCGCGGCGGCCATCGAACGCCTGCAGGAAGGCGCGCTGACCTGGCATCCGCTCGCCAGCCTCAAGCCGCGCTCCGACGAACCGCTGCGTCCGCCGATGGTGAGCCTGAGCATCGGTGCCGGCCGCAAGGACAAGCTGCGCCCCGGCGACATCCTCGGCGCCCTGACCGGCGAGGCCGGGCTGCGCGGCGAGGATGTCGGCAAGATCACCCTGTTCGACTTCCAGGCCCTGGTCGCGGTGAAGCGCGAAGTGGCCAGCCAGGCACTGCAACGCCTGACCGAAGGCCGCATCAAGGGCCGCGCGCTCAAGGTTCGGCGCCTGTAACGGCGCGCTCGGCGAGTCCGCTCGCCCATCCGCCAGAGGGTGACGACAGCAGCTGGCGGGCCGCTGTCGGCCCTGTGGCGGCTGGCTGTCGTGGCAGGCGTCGGCGCCCTGGCCCAGACTGCAGGCAGACAACGACAAGGAACGCCCCATGAGTCTCGACACCCGGAAACTCCGCCAGCTGCGCGAGGCGCGCGGCTGGTCACAGGAACACCTGGCGCAGGTCGCCAATATCAGCGTGCGCACCCTGCAGCGCATGGAGGCCGAGGGCAGCGCCTCGGCGGAGTCGCGCCTGGCGGTGGCCGCCGCGCTGGAAATCGACGCCCGTCAACTGGCGGCCACCGAGACGCCGGCCGCCAGCCCGGAACCACGCGAACGCAGCTACGACTGGACCTTCCATCTGGTCGTCTACGGGCTCGCCTGCGCCTTCTTCATCGGCCTCAACCTGTGGCGCAGCGGAAGCCTCGGCTGGGCGCCATGGCCGATCCTCGGCTGGGGCGTGGCGCTGCTTCTGCGCGCCTGGCATCGTCAGCGAAAGCGGAGACGGCGCACCCTTTCCGGCGTGATATGAAATAGCCACCATTTCGGGGGATGGACCTCTGCGGCCCCCGCGGCAGACTGGCAACAAAACGCGGCAACCGCCGCGTCATCCGGTCTGCACGGGGGAAACGGATGACCCTGCCACCGCCCGAACACGACGATCCGGCGCCGATCAGTAGTCCCGGTTCGCACCATCAGCCGCTGTCCCGCGACCTGCTGCTGCTCTTCGTCGCGCTCTGGCTGTGCCTGCTGGTACCGATCTCCCTGCATGCGCTGATCCCGCGCCTGCTGCCCTGGCTGGACACTCTGCCCCGGCCTCTGCCGACCGATACCCGACTGGCCCTCGCCTACTATCCATTGCTGGTCCTGCTGCCGTTGCCGAGTCTGGCGGTCTGGTTCGGGACCCGAAGACGCGCCTGGCGCGGTCTGGCGACCCTGCTCTGCGGGCTGTGCAGCGCGCTGCTGGCGGCACTGGCGGTCGGTCTGGCGCTGTCTCGTCCATTCTCTTGAACCTTTCGCGAACCCCGGCGCTCTGCGGTACTCGAAGGCAGGTAACCCGCTGCCTGAAAGGAGCACTCGCATGTCCAGCGACAACACGGATCACGCCACTCGGGTCGCTGCATTTCGCGACAAGATTCTCGCCAAACTGACCTACTGGGTCGGCAAGGACCCGGAACACGCCTTCAGCCACGACTGGTTCGAGGCGGTCGCCCTGGCTACCCGCGACCATCTGGTCGACCACTGGATGGAAAGCACGCGGCGCATCTACGAGAACGGCGAGAAGCGGGTCTACTACCTCTCCCTGGAATTCCTCATCGGCCGCCTGCTGCTCGACCACCTGCGCTATCTCGGCCCTCTCGAGATCGCTC
>Ga0079224_100010055_pt1 | contig 12949 bp, 10 predicted proteins | sample Stecom2015_FD_80414 | JGI IMG/M metagenome (GOLD analysis project Ga0079224, IMG submission 80414) | Agricultural soil microbial communities from Utah to study Nitrogen management - Steer compost 2015 | ecosystem: Environmental > Terrestrial > Soil > Agricultural land | place: USA: Utah... | reverse complement strand
TGGGAACGGTCGGGTCGCGGGAGTGAACGCGTGGTGAGCCGGAATGGGGTTGCGGCACCGGGCACGCCCGTTGGCGGGCTGCCGGCACGGTATCCTTCCAGCATGCTGCACCTTGCCTCCAGATCACCACGCCGGCGCGAGCTGCTCGCGCGCCTGGGACTCGACTTCGGCGTCCTCGACGTCGATATCCCCGAGCAGCGCGAACCCGGCGAATCCCCCGAAGGCTATGTCGCCCGCGTCGCCCGGGAGAAGGCCGGAGCCGGCCTGCTGCGGGTGGTCGCCGTGCCCGGGGCGCTGGCGCTGGGCTCGGATACCGAAGTGGTGCTCGACGACGAGGTGTTCGGCAAGCCGGCCGATGCCGCCGACGCCGCGGCCATGCTGCGCCGCCTGTCGGGACGCACGCACCGGGTGCTGACCGCCGTCTCGCTGGTGTCCGCCGGTCGCGAGGCCTCGGTGATGGTGGCCACCGAGGTGGCGTTCGCCGAGCTCTCCGAAGCGGACATCGCCGAGTACGTGGACAGCGGCGAGCCGATGGGGCGCGCCGGCGCCTATGCCATCCAGGGCGGTGCCGAGCGCTTCGTCAGCCGGCTGTCGGGCAGCTACTCCGGGGTGATGGGACTGCCCCTGCACGAGACCTCCGCGCTGCTGCGCGGATTCGGCATCCAGGCGCGCACGCCGCGCGCGGGCGGCGGGGCATGAGCGAGGAGATCCTGGTCAACGTCACGCCCCGGGAAACGCGCGTGGCCGTGGTCGAGAACGGGATGCTCCAGGAGCTGCACATCGAGCGCGGCTGGAGCCGCGGCGTGGTGGGCAACATCTACAAGGGCCGCGTGCAGCGGGTCATGCCGGGCATGCAGGCGGCCTTCGTCGACATCGGCCTGGACCGGGCGGCGTTCCTGCACGCCAACGACGTGCTGCGCCCGGGGCGTGCGGAGGACCTCACGGTGGAAGAGCCGGGCGCCGGCCCGTCGCCGTCGCCGCAGCCGACGCCGCCGATCGGCGAGCTGCTGCGCGATGGGCAGGAGGTCGTGGTGCAGGTGGTCAAGGATCCCATCGGCAGCAAGGGCGCCCGCCTGACCACGCAGATCAGCATCCCCTCGCGCTACCTGGTGCTGCTGCCGCAGTCGCGGGTGATCGGCGTCTCGGCGCGGATCGAGGACGAGGCCGAGCGCGCGCGCCTCAAGGCCCTGGTCAGCGAACTGGCCCTGGCCAGCGGCCACGGCTACATCGTGCGCACCAACGCCGAAGGCCAGCCCGCCGAGGCCCTGGCCGAGGACGTGGCCTACCTCGCGCGCGCCTGGGCCCTGGTGGGGCGGAGCGTCGCCGGTGCGCGCGTGGGCACCTGCGTCTACGAGGACCTGACCCTGCCGATGCGCGCGGTGCGCGACCTCATGCGCCGCGACGTGGAGAAGGTCAAGGTGGACTCGCGCGAAACCTGCGACCGCCTCAAGGCCTTCGCCGCGCAGTACATGCCCGGGCTCGCCGACCGGATCGAGCACTACAGCGGGGTGCGCCCGATCTTCGACCTGTACGGGGTCGAGGACGAGATCGGCCGCGCGCTGGAAAAGGAGGTGCCGCTGAAGTCCGGGGGCTATCTCGTGCTGGACCAGACCGAGGCCATGACCACGGTCGACGTCAACACCGGCTCCTTCCTCGGCCAGCGCAACCTGGAGGAGACCGTCTACCGCACCAACCTCGAGGCCGCGCAGGCGGTGGCGAGGCAGCTGCGGCTGCGCAACCTGGGCGGGATCATCATCATCGACTTCATCGACATGACCGATCCCGAGCACCGCCGCCAGGTGCTGCGTACGCTGGAGAAATCGTTGGCGCGCGACCACGCCAAGACCACCGTGTACGACTTCTCGCCGCTGGGGCTGGTGGAGATGACGCGCAAGCGCACCGTGGAGAGCCTGCAGCGCCAGCTGAGCGAGACCTGCCACGAGTGCGGCGGCCGCGGCATGCTCAAGACCCCCGAGACGGTCACCTACGAGGTGTTCCGCGAAGTGGTGCGCGCGGTGCGCCAGTTCGACGCCGAGCGCCTGCTGGTGATCGCGTCGCCCAAGGTGGTGGCGCGGATCACCGAGGAGGAGTCCGCGGCGGTGGCCGAGCTGGAGGAATTCCTCGGCAAGTCGATCCGCTTCCAGGCCGACGAGCAGTACCTGCAGGAGCAGTTCGATGTCGTGCTGCTCTGAACCCCGCGCCGGGCGCGCGGTCCGCTGATGGGCGGCCGGCTGCGCCGCGGCCTGCGCCGGGCGCGGCGGCTGGCCTGGTACGTGCTCGCCGTGGGCCTGGTGCTGATGGCGCTGGGAGCAGGCATCACCAGCCAGCTGTTGCCGCTGGCCGAGCGCCACCCCGGGCGCATCGCCGCCTGGCTGGGCGAACGCGCGGGACGGCCGGTGTCCTTCGATCGCCTCGAGACCGCCTGGACCCGGCGCGGCCCGCTGCTGCGCCTGGACGGGCTGCGCATCGGCGCCGGCGAGGACGCCATCCCCGTGGGCGAGGCCGAGGTGCTGGTGGCGCAGTATGCCGGCCTGCTGCCCGGGCGCTCGTTCACCGAACTGCGCCTGCGCGGGCTGGAGCTGACGCTGGAGCGCGACGAGGACGGCCGCTGGCAGGTCCGGGGCCTGCCCGGCGAGGCGCAGTCCGACGGTGATCCCTTCGCGGCGCTCGAGGGCCTGGGCGAGCTGCAGGTGGCCCAGGGCGTGCTGGTGGTGGATGCGCCGGGCCTGGGCCTGGGCGTGCGCCTGGACGAAGTGGACGTGCGCCTGCGGGTGGATGGCCCGCGCGTGCGCGCGGCGGCGCGCGCGTGGATGGTGCCGGGCGTGTCGCCGCTGGACATCGTCGCCGAGCTCGACCGCGACAGCGGCGACGGGCGCGCCTGGCTGGCGCTGCGCGACGCCGACCTGTCGGCCTGGTCGGAGCTGCGCGCGGCCGGCATCGCGCCCCGGTCCGGGACGGGGCGGCTGGACGCCTGGGCCGAACTGCACGGCCACCGCGTGGCCTCGGTGGTGACCCGCGGCGAGCTCGACGGCCTGCGCCTGCGCGGCGGTGGCGACGGCGGCGCGAGGGAGGTGGACCTCGGTACGCTGGCGGTGGACGCCCGCTGGGGCGCGGTGGAGGGCGGCTGGCGGCTGGATGCGCGCCGGCTGCGGGTGGGTGCGGGCGAAGACGCCCAGGTGCTGGACGGCCTGCTGCTGGCCGGCGGCGCACGCCGCGCGCTGGTGGCCGAGCGGATCGATGCCGGCGGCCTGCTCGCCCTGCTGCCGCTGGCGCCCGGCCTGCCGCCGGCGCTGGCCGACTGGCTGGTGGCGACGCGCCCGGACGCGGTGCTGCACGAGGTCGAGCTGGCCGGTGCGGCGGGCGCCGGGCTGCGGGCCGAGGCACGGGTCGAGGACCTGGGGTTCGCCGTGGTGGGTGACGCGCCCGGCCTGCGCGGACTCTCGGGCCGCCTGCGCGGTGACGCCCACGGCCTGGTGTTCACGCCAGACCCCGCGGCCACGGTGGTTTTCGACTGGCCTTCGGGTTTCGGACCGCCCGCCCACGCGCTGCGGCTGCAGGGCGACATCGTGGCCTGGCCCGACGCCGCCGGCTGGCAGGTGCGCACCCCCGCGCTGCGCGTGGATGGCCGCGGCTATGGGGCGGACCTGCGCGGCGGGATGGTGTTCCAGGGTGACGGCACCCGGCCGCTGATCGACCTTGCCGCCGAACTCGATGCGGCGCGGGTGCCGATCGCCAAGCGCTTCTGGATCCGCCACCTGATGCCGGAGGCCGCGGTGGCCTGGCTGGATTCGGCGCTGGTCGACGGGCAGGTGCTGGAGGGGCGCGCGGTGGTGTCGGGCGATCTCGACGACTGGCCCTTCGAACCGGGCGATGGGCAGGCCGGCAAGGGTCTGTTCCACGCCGCGGCCAGGATCGAGGACGGCGTGGTGCGCTTCGACCCGGGCTGGCCCGCGGCCGAGGCGCTCGACGCGCGCGTGGACTTCGTCGCCAATGGCTTCAGCCTGGACGGCAGCGCGCGCCTGGGCGAGGTGCCGGTGCGTTCGCTGCGTGCCGGCATCGCGGACTTCGGGGACGCGCCACTGCGGGTCACCGCGGGGTTCGCCGCCGACGCCGCCCCGGTGCTGGCCCTGCTGCGCGACAGCCCGCTGCGCGAAGGGCGCGAGGAGCTGCTCGACGGCCTGGCGGCGTCCGGGCCGCTGCGCGCCGACTTCGGCATGGTGCTGCCGTTGGGTGGCGAAGACGGCGATGGCCTGCGCGTGGACGGCCGCGTGGCGCTCGCGGGCGCACGCCTGGAGGAGCGACGCTGGGCGCTCGCCTTCGACGAGGTACGCGGCGAGGCGCGCTACGACGAATCCGGCTTCGCCGCCCAGGGCCTGCGCGTGCGCCACGAGGGTGGGCCCGGCCTGCTGTCCCTGCGTGCCGGTGCGCCCCACGTGGACTCGCGCGGCATGGCCTTCGAAGCCGAGCTCGAGGCGACCCTCGATTCGTCCACGCTCGCCGAACGGGCTCCCGGGCTGGCCTGGCTCGGCGCGCGCCTGGAGGGCCGCTCCGACTGGACCCTTGCGCTGGGCCTGCCCGACGACGCCGGCAGCGACGGTTCGGGCGGCACGCTGCAGCTGCGTTCCGATCTCGTGGGCACCCGCCTGACGCTGCCGGCGCCCCTGGGGAAACCGGCGGGCGAGCCGCTGGCTGCGCGCATCGACCTCTGACTGGCGCTGGGCGGGGCCGACGTCGACGTGGTGCTGGGCGAACGCGTGGCGCTGCGCGCGCGCAGCCGCGGTGGGCGCACCGGCGTGCTGGCGGTGCTGGGCAGCGACCGCGTCGGCGGCGCCCCGCCCGACAGCGGCCTGCGCATCGCCGGCCGCGCGCCGGCGCTGGATGCCGCCGAGTGGGTGGGGCTGTTCGGCGGCTCGGCCGCGGGCGACGGCCTGTCCCTGCGCGAGGTCGACCTGGCCGTGGACCGGCTGCAGATGCTGGGCGCGGCCTTCCCCGACGTGCGCGTGCGTGCGCGACCCGAACGCCGGGGGACGCGGGTGGAGCTGCAAGGGCCTGCACTGGCCGGCGCGCTGTCCATTCCACGGGCCGATGGCGAGGCGCTTTCGGGACACTTCCAACGCCTGTACTGGCGAAGCGCCGGGGCCGCGTCCGGCGTCGATGGTGCTGATGCGGAGCGGCCCGCGGAGTCCGCCGGCCACGCCGTCGCCGGCAAGGCGCCCGATGCCGGGGACAGCGTCGATCCGGCGGCGATCCCGCCGCTGGCGCTGGTGGTCGAGGACTTGCGCGTGGCCGATGCGGCGCTGGGGCGGATGGAGCTGCGCACGCGGCCCACCGGCAACGGGCTCGCGGTCGACACCATGCAGCTGCGCTCACCGCGGCATTCGATCGATCTCGGCGGCTCCTGGCAGGGACGGGGCGGCGCGGCCCGGACGCGACTGGACGTGGACGTGGACAGCCAGGACATCGGCGCGCTGCTGGCGGGGCTGGGACTGGGCGGGCGCCTCGACGGCGGCGCGGGCACCGCGCGCTTCGAAGGCACCTGGCCCGGCTCGCCCGCGGGGTTCCAGCTGGGCGAACTCGAAGGCAGCCTGGCGCTGGCGGTCAAGGACGGACGGCTGATCGAGGTGGAGCCCGGCGCCGGCCGGGTGCTGGGGCTGCTCAGCGTGGCCGAGCTGCCGCGGCGGCTGATGCTGGATTTCCGCGACTTCTTCTCCCGTGGCTTCGTGTTCAACCGGATCGGCGGGACGCTGCGCTTCGGCGACGGCCTCGCGCGCAGCGAGGAGCTGGTCATCGACGGCGCCGCGGCCGAAATCCGCATCGAGGGCAGCGCCGACCTGCGCGCGCGCACCTACGACCAGGTGATCGAGGTGCATCCGCGCACCGGCGGGCTGCTGACCGCGGTCGGTGCGCTCACCGCCGGGCCGGTGGGCGCCGCGGTGGGCGCGGTGGCCAACGCGATGTTCGAGAAGCCGCTCGGGCGCATGGGCGCGCGCAGCTACCACGTCACCGGTTCCTGGAAGGACCCCCAGGTGGTGGTGGCGCAGCGCGAGCCGGCCGCGCAGCCCGATGCGGACCCGCCCGCGGCCGGGTCGCGGCCTTGATCGGCGCGCCTGCGCCCGCACCTGTTGTTGACGACCTTCCCTGGAACACGCCATGAGCCATGCCCTCGAGATCGCCCAGTCCCGCCTCCTGCTGCCCGCGGGCCTGGACGCCGGGGGCCTGGAGCGTGCCTTCGGCGCGCTGCTGGGGCCGGGCGTCGACTTCGGCGACATCTATTTCCAGCACGCAAGGCGCGAAAGCTGGACGGTCGAGGACGGCATCGTCCGGGACGGCGCGCACTCCATCGAGCAGGGCGTGGGCGTGCGCGCGATCAGCGGCGAAAAGACCGGTTTCGCCTATGCCGACGACATCCACGCCGACGCGCTGCTGTCGGCCGCCGGATCGGCGCGCGCGATCGCGCGCAGCGGCGAGGAGCATCGGGTCAGGGCGCTCGTGCCCGCCGGCGCGCGGGCGCTGTATCCGGCCGAGGATCCGGTGGACGGCATGGCCAACGACGCCAAGGTCGAGGCCCTGCGCCGCGTCGACCGGCTGCTGCGCGCCGCCGATCCGCGCGTGAAGCAGGTGACGGTGAGCCTGTCGGGTGGGGTCGACACCGTGTTCGTGGCACGTTCGGACGGCGTCATGGCCGGCGACGTGCGGCCGCTGGTGCGCCTGAACATCCAGGTGATCGTGGAGCAGGGCGGGCGCCGCGAGAGCGGGTATGCCGGCTACGGCGGCCGCTATTCGTATGCGGAGCTGCTGGGCGAAGGCCGCCCCGAACAGTTCGCGCGCGAGGCCCTGCGGCAGGCCCTGGTCAATCTCGAGGCCGTCGATGCGCCGGCCGGCGTGATGCCCGTGGTGCTGGGCAGCGGCTGGCCCGGCGTGCTGCTGCACGAAGCCGTGGGCCACGGCCTGGAGGGCGACTTCAACCGCAAGGGCACCAGCACCTACGCCGGCCGGATGGGCCAGCGCGTGGCCGCGCCCGGCGTCACCATCGTCGACGACGGCACGCTCGGCGGCCGCCGCGGCTCCCTCAACGTCGACGACGAGGGCACGCCGACCCAGTGCACCACGCTCATCGAGGACGGGGTGCTCACCGGCTACATGCAGGACACGCTCAATGCGCGGCTGATGGGCGTGGCGCCGACCGGCAACGGCCGCCGCGAGTCCTTCGCCCACCTGGTGATGCCACGCATGACCAACACCTACATGCTCGCCGGCCAGGACGATCCCGCCGACATGATCCGTTCGGTGAAGAAGGGCCTGTACGCGGTCAACTTCGGCGGCGGGCAGGTCGACATCACCAGCGGCAAATACGTGTTCTCGGCCACCGAGGCCTACCTGATCGAGGACGGCCGGGTGACCGCGCCGGTGAAGGGCGCCACGCTCATCGGCAGCGGCCCGGAAACGATGCAGAAGGTGCGCATGGTGGGCCACGACATGGCGCTCGACGACGGCGTCGGCACCTGCGGCAAGGACGGGCAGAGCGTGCCCGTGGGCGTGGGTCAGCCCTCGTTGCTGCTGGAGGGCATCACCGTGGGCGGCACCCGCGCCTGATGGTCGGCGTCGTGTGCGTCGAGCAGCGCGCGGATCTCGCGGTACAGCTCGCGGAAGGCGCGCGGCGGCTTGCCGGCCTTGCGCTCGGCGAGCGCGTTGCGCACCAGCTGGCGGATGCGCTGGCTGTCGGCGGTGGGGAAATCGTCCATCAGCTCCGACAGCGCGGCCGCGCCGTCCTCGCCCAGCAGGCGTTCGCGCCACTGCTCGGCGCGGTGCAGGCGCGCGGTGTCCAGGCGCGCGGCTTCGCCGTCGGTGTCGAGCGCGTCGCGCAGCGCGTCCAGCGCCTCCTCGTCCTCGCGCCGCAGCTGCTTGGCCAGGAAGGCGATCTCGCGCTTGCGCGCGATGTTGGAGGTGATGCGCCGCGCCTGGGCGATGAACGGGAGCAGGTGCTCGCCCAGCGGCAGCTTCGCCAGCCGGCCCGGATCCAGCTCGACCAGCTGCCTGGCCAGTTCCAGCACGTCCAGCGCCTCGCGGCGCTGCGCGCTGCGGCTGGGGCCGAGGTACTGGCCGGTGTCTTCGTCCCTGCCGCGCATGTCGTTTTCCACCGTCGAACCAATCAAGAACCGCAAAGGATAAGGCATTGACCACCGCCATCACCGACCACGCCTCCCCGCCGCACGACGACAGCCGCGAGCGCCTGGCGCGCCTGGAGGGCATCGCCGCACGGCTGCTCGAGCGCTGCAGCGCCGCGGGTGCCAGCCAGGCCGAGGTGTCGTGCAGCGAAGACCGCGGCCTGGAGGTCAACGTGCGCATGGGCGAGGTGGAGTCGGTCGAATCCACCCGCGACCGCGGCATTGCGGTGACCGTCTACTTCGGCAAGCGCCGGGGCAGCGCCAGCACCGCGGACCTGCGCGAGGAGAGCCTGGCCGCCACCGTGGCGCAGGCCTGCGCGATCGCCCGCCATACCGAGGACGACGCCGCCGCCGGGCTGGCCGAGGCGGAGTTGATGGCGCGCGAGCCGCGCGAGTTCGACACCTGGCATCCCTGGGCGCTGGATGCCGAAGGCGCGATCGCGCTGGCGCTGGCCGCGGAGCAGGCCGGCCGGGAGGCCGACCCGCGCATCGCCAACTCCGACGGCGCCGGCGTGGGCACGGGCACCTCGCTGAGCGTGTACGCCAACTCCCACGGCTTCGTCGGCGCCGAGCGCGCGAGCCACCACAGCCTGTCCTGCGCGCTGATCGCCGGCCAGGGCGAGGCGATGCAGCGCGACGGCTGGTACAGCTATGCACTCGCATCCGAGGACCTCGAGTCCGCCGCCGCGGTCGGCCGCCGGGCGGCGCAGCGCACCGTGGCACGGCTCGATCCCCGCCCGCTGGCCACCGGGCGCTACCCGGTGCTGTTCACCGCGGAGATGGCGCGCTCGCTCATCGGCCACCTGCTGGGCGCGGTCTCGGGAGGTGCGCTGTATCGCGGCGCCAGCTTCCTGCTCGGCGCGGCCGGCACGCGGCTGTTCCCGGACTGGTTCTCGATCCACGAGCGTCCGTTCCTGCAGCGCGGCCTGCGCTCGGCCGCGTTCGACGCCGAGGGCGTGGCCACGCGCGAGGTGCCGCTGGTGGAGGATGGCGTGCTGCGGCGCTACGTGCTGGGAAGCTATTCGGCGCGCCGGCTGGGCCTGGAGACCACGGCGAACGCGGGCGGCGTGCACAACCTCGAGGTCGCCGCGAACGCGGGCGGCCTCGACGACCTCGTGCGTGGCATGGGCCGCGGCCTGGTGGTGACCAGCCTGATGGGGCAGGGCGTCAACACCGTCACCGGGGACTACTCGCGCGGCGCGTCCGGCTTCTTCGTCGAAGGCGGCCGGATCGTGCATCCGGTCGACGGCATCACCGTGGCCGGCAACCTGCGCGACATGTTCGCCGCGATCGAAGCGGTGGGCAGCGACGTCGACCCGCGCTCGCACGTCCGCACGGGCGCGATCCTGGTGGGCGGGATGACGGTGGCAGGCGCGGATTGACGTACACTGCCGAACGACCTGCCACGGGCCCTACGGATGCCGCGCAGGTCTGTTTCATCCAACGGGGAGAAAAATTCATGAACGACGTGGCGGTATCGCAGGACGACAGGACCATGGGGCTGATCGCCCATCTCTCGGCGCTGGTGGCGATCGGCCCGCTGATCGTCTGGCTGCTCAACAAGGACAAGCCGGAGAAGGGCTTCGTGACCCGCCATGCGCTCGAGGCGCTGAACTTCGTGATCACGATCTGGCTGCTGGCGATCGGTGTGTTCATCGTCAGCACGGTTCTCGGGTTCATCCCGGTGCTTGGCTGGATCGTCGCGCTGCTCCTCGGGCTGGCGATGATGGCCGTGAGCCTCGGGGCCCTGGTGCTGGTGATCCTGGCAGCGGTCAAGGCCAACGGTGGCGAGGAGTACCGCTATCCCGTCAGTCTGCGCCTGGTGAAGTAGGCCTGGCCCATCGGTTGGGTTGCGTCCGCGGCCGGTGTGCCCATCATGGTCACGGGCCGGCTGGTTTCCGGCCGGAGCCGGAGCCATGAACCAGACACTGTCGCCCAGCCCCACCACCACGTCGGCGGAGCGCCAGTGGGCCGGATTGGCCCACCTGGCGGCCGGCGTGCTGGCTCTGTGCACCAGCTGGATCGCCGGCGTGGCCGGCGTGCTCGGCGCGGGCGTGGTCTTCCTGCTCAAGCGCGACGCGTCGCCGTTCATCGCCGCCCACGCGAAGGAGGCGATGAACTTCAACCTCAGCATGTTCATCTACGCCTGCGCGGCCACCGCGATCGGCATCGTGCTGCTCGGGGCCACCGTGCTGACGCTGGGCCTGGGCGCGATCCTCACGCTTCCCGCGGGCCTGCTGCTCCTGGCCGTCTACGTCGGGATCGCGATCATGTGGCTGGTCTGCAGCGTGGTCGCCATGGCCAAGGCCTGGAACGGCGAGTCCTACCGCTATCCGCTGACCTGGCGCCTGATCTGACCCTGCCTGCCGGCGGTGCGGCAGTCCGTCCCGCCGCGCCGCTTCAGTGGGAGCGGTGGATCGCCAGCCGTCCGAGCGCCGCCAGCGCGGCTGCGCGCTCGCCCAGCGGCGCCAGCGCGTCGTCCATGACGCGGGCCAGGGCGGCCAGGCGCTCGCGCGAGGCGGCCAGTCCGATCAGCGCGGGGAAGGTCGCCTTGTCCTGGGCCTGGTCCTTGCCGGCGGTCTTGCCCAGGGTGGCGCTTTCGCCCTCGACGTCGAGCAGGTCGTCGCGGACCTGGAAGGCGAGGCCCAGGGCGTCGGCATAGGCGTCGAGCCGGCCGCGCGTGGCCTCGTCGGCACCGGCGGCGATCGCACCCATGCGCACGGCCGCCCGGATCAGGGCCCCCGTCTTCAGGGCATGCAGGCGCTCGAGCGCCTCGATGCCGGTCGATCCACTGCTGCCGGTGGCGGCGAGGTCCAGCGCCTGGCCGCCACACATGCCGCCGGCGCCCGAGGCCACGGCCAGCTCGCGCAGCATGGCCACGCGCGCCGGGGCACCGCAGCCGGGGGCGTCGGCCAGCACGGCGAAGGCCAGCGATTGCAGTGCGTCCCCGGCGAGGATCGCCGTGGCTTCGTCGAAGGCCACGTGGACGGTGGGCTGGCCCCGGCGGAGCGCGTCGTCGTCCATGGCCGGCAGGTCGTCGTGGACCAGCGAATAGGCGTGCACCAGCTCGATGGCCGCGGCCGGCGCGTCGAGCGCGGACTCGTCGGCGCCGAACGCGGTGCCGGTGGCATAGGCCAGCAGCGGGCGCATGCGCTTGCCGCCGAGCAGGACGGCGTGGCGCATGGCCTCGCGCAGGCGCCGCTCCGCGGCCGGGTGCGAGGCCAGCGCGGCCTGCAGGACGCCGTCGATGCGGGTCCTCCAGCCGTCCAGACGCATCGCCACGCCGGCGTCGCCGACCGCCTCAGGCATCGTCGCTGCTGGCGGGGAAGGGCGTGGCGGTGTCCGGCTGCTGCGGATCGGTGAGCAGGCGTACGCGCAGCTCGGCCTGTTCGAGCGCCTGCTGGCAGCGGCGGTAGAGGCCGACGCCGCGCTCATAGGCGGCAAGGGAGTCCTCGAGGCTCATGTCGCCGTGCTCCATCTTCTCCACCAGCTGCTCGAGCGCGTCGAGCGAGGCTTCGAAATCGGCGACCGCGGAGGCGTTGTCCTGGGATTCGGCTTTGCGAGACATGCGGGGAGTTTACGCCATGTCCTGCCAGTGCAGCCGCGCGCCGCGGGCCTCCAGCCAGTCGTGGAAGCGGGCCGACAGCAGGCGGTCGCCCGCGGCCAGCAGGCCGCCGCCGGGGGCCGACAGCAGCGGGATGTACGCGCGCTTCCAGGGCGGGACGCCGGCTTCCTGCAGCAGGTGCTTCAGCGCGTGGGTGTGGCCGCGCCCGGGCAGCTGCATGCGTTCGCCGCCGCGGCGCGCATGCACATGCAGGGGCCGTTCGAAGGCGGGCGCGCCCTCGAGCAGGAGCCGCCCGCCCGCGGGCAGCGGCAGGGGCGTGCGTCCATCCCAGTGCAGTAGCCAGTCCCGGGGCGGTGGCGGCCGCAATGGCATGGCATGCAGCTGGCCTCGCCAGCGGCGCAGCGCGGCGCCGGACCAGCGGTACTCGGTGAGCGCGTCGTCGCGGGCGTCGAGCATGCGTTCGACGGTGGCCATGGCCGATCCGGGGATCGGCGGCAGGCCCTGGCCGCTGATCCAGGCGCGCAGGACGCGCGCGCGGCGCGGCGCGGGCAGGGCACGCAGCGCGGCCACGGGCAGCGGCCGGATGGGGGGCGGCGCACCATCTGCCGCGTCCACGGCGGAAGCGCCGGCAGGTGCCGCCAGCAGGGCATCGAGTACGGTGGCGTCTTCCGCGGCCAGCAGGTCCGCGGCTTCCCCACACAGCGCGGCGCTGCGGGCCAGTGCGGCGGCCGCGCCCGGCCAGCGTGCGCGCAGCAGCGGCAGGACCTGGTGGCGGAGCACGCTGCGGTCGTGCGCCGGGTCGGCGTTGGCCGGATCCTCGATCCAGGCCAGCCCATGCCGCTCCGCCCAGGCCCGTAGCGCGGCGCGCGGAGTGCCCAGCAGCGGCCGCCACATCCAGCCGCCGGCGAAGGGGCGCCAGGGGCGCATCGCGGCGAGGCCGTCGGGCCCGGAGGCGCGGAGTGCGCGCAGCAGGAAGGTCTCGGCCTGGTCGTCCAGGTGGTGGGCGAGCGCCAGGATATCGCCGGTGCCCAGACCCGCGGCGAAGGCCGCGTGCCGGGCCGCGCGGGCCGCCGCCTCCAGGCCGAGTCCGCTGTCGCGCGCGACAGCGACCCGTTGGACATCAAGCGGGACCCCGAGCTCCGCGCACAGCCGGGTGCAGTGCATGGCCCAGGCGTCGGCGTCGGGATGCAGGCCGTGATGGACGTGCAGCGCGCGCAGG
>Ga0079224_100010054_pt1 | contig 12951 bp, 14 predicted proteins | sample Stecom2015_FD_80414 | JGI IMG/M metagenome (GOLD analysis project Ga0079224, IMG submission 80414) | Agricultural soil microbial communities from Utah to study Nitrogen management - Steer compost 2015 | ecosystem: Environmental > Terrestrial > Soil > Agricultural land | place: USA: Utah... | reverse complement strand
TGCATCGGACCAATGCCCGGGTAGTCGAGGCCTGCGGAAATACTATGTGGTTCGACTACCTGCCCGTCTTCGGTTTGCATCAGCAGCATTTTACTGCCGTGTAATACGCCAATTTTGCCAAGCGCGGTTGTCGCGGCTGACTCACCTGTATCGATTCCTTTACCCGCGGCCTCAACGCCAACAAGGTTGACGTGTTCGTCATCGAGGAAATGATAGAACGCTCCCGCAGCATTGCTTCCGCCACCAACACAGGCAAAGACATAGTCGGGATACGGATTGCCAATTTCCTCCTGGAGTTGTCTGCGAATTTCAGCACTGATAACTGACTGAAAACGTGCTACCATGTCCGGGTATGGATGCGGTCCTACCACCGAACCGATGATATAATGCGTATCCGTAGGATGATTGATCCAGTGCCGCATCGCTTCATTCGTCGCATCCTTTAATGTCATGTTGCCACTTAAAGCAGGGACAACCTTCGCTCCCAGAATGCGCATACGTTCCACGTTAGGGCGTTGACGTTCCATATCAACCTTGCCCATGTACACGATACATTCCATTCCCATCAGCGCGCATACCGTAGCCGTCGCAACGCCATGTTGACCAGCTCCCGTTTCAGCAATGATTTTCTCCTTACCCAATTGCTTCGCCAGAAGTATTTGCCCAATCGTATTGTTAACTTTATGCGCACCGGTATGACAGAGATCTTCCCGCTTCAGGTAAATGTTCGTCTTATACAATTCAGACAACCTGTTTGCACGATACAATGGTGTAGGGCGCCCCACGTAGTCGCGCAGCAGCTTGTCAAATTCCTGCTTAAAGGTTTCACTTGAGATGATCTCCAGATAACGTGTGCGCAGCTCTTCGATGTTCGGGTACAACATTTCCGGTATGAATGCCCCACCAAACTGTCCGTAATAGCCCTTTGCATCGACGTGATACTTCCCTTGTTCTTTTTTCATTTTTCCTGACGATATATAGTATCGATAAATGATTTTACTTTTTGCGGGTCTTTCAGGCCCGGCTTGATTTCGGCTCCACTGTTTATGTCGATACCGTGAAGATTCATTGCACGCAGTGATGACAGGCCGCTCACATTGTCAACAGTCAGTCCGCCACTTAAAAGAAATGAACGACGCTGATGGTACTCACCCAGTTTATTCCAGTCGAAAGCAACCGCATTGCCGCCGTAGTACTTGCCCCTGGAATCGAATAGAAACCGATCTGCAACATGTTCGTACGCTTCTGTTGCTGCAAAGTCAAAATGTTCATCAACAGAAAATACCTTCCAGACTTCAACACCAAGTGCCTTGACAGATTTCACTTCCTCCACCGATTCGCCGCCGTGCAGCTGAATCACATCAAGACGATGGCGTTGAATCGCATCCTCAATTGCGCTCACGTCTGCCTTAACAAACACGCCTACGCGTCGAATTACGGGGTTTAATTCCGCCGGAATGACAAAATGTTCACCCACAAAACGGGGCGACTTGTCGTAAAAAATAAAACCCATGTAGTCCGGTGACAGCGCAGCAATCTCCAGGATGTTTTCTGCATCCCGCATACCGCAGACCTTGAGTTTTATTTTTTCTGACGGGTTCATTTCTTTTGTGTAACACCTGGTTCGGCTACTTCGAGCTTCCTTAGCGCTGTGATAAACTTACGCGCAGCCTGCTCCGGCCTGGATTGTTTCATAAAATTCTCCCCCATCAAAAATCCTGAGTAGCCGTAATTTTTCAGTTCGATAATCGTAGCCGGATCCGAGATCCCGCTTTCCGAAACTTTGACAACTCCGTCCGGAATCAGCGGCGCGAGCTCCTTCGAATGGTCGATACTCACCTCAAAAGTTTTGAGGTTCCTGTTGTTGACACCAATCAGGTTCGCGCCTGCTTCCGCATTTTGACGCAATTCCGATTCATCGTGAACTTCCAGGAGTACTTCAAGTCCGAAAGACTGCGCAAACCGGCAAAGCTGTTTTACCTCTTCAGGCGTAAGGATTGCGGCAATCAATAGTATCGCATCTGCACCAATTGATTTGGCTTCGATAATCTGGTACTCATCAATCGTAAAATCCTTCCTGATTATGGGGCAATAGTTGAATTTCCTCGCTGTGGTCAGGTCGGCGTTGGCACCACCGAATGAAGGTTGATCTGTGAGCACGGAGAGCGCCGACGCGCCTGCCTGCATATAACCAATTGTCGTCCTTTCGACGGACGCATACGCGTTGATAATACCCTTTGAAGGTGATCTTCTTTTGAACTCGGCAATAATTCCGGAAAGGTCATCACGTGTGACATACTTTGACATCGAAACCGGCGCGGTATTGAAGTAGATACTTTGCTCAAGCAGCTTCACCGGGTAGAGTGACTTACGATCCTCAACCTCCTTTCGTTTGTACGCCACAATCTTTTCGAGAATATCCATAACCGATTAGTTTTGATTCATCAGTTTTCGAAACGATTCTAACGCCTTTCCGGACAACAACGCCTCACGTGCACGCTCAACACATGCAACAACTCCGTCACGTTGATGGCCCGCAAACAGCGCCATTCCTGCATTGGCACACACTGCGGCATTCTGAGCCTCTGTGCCTTTGCCCTCGAGAACTTTCATGAAGATAGATGCTGATTCTTCAATTGAGTCTCCTCCACGAATATCAGCCAGTGTAAGATACGGCAGCCCGAGATCGGCCGGCTCTGCAATACATTCACCCTGATTCGAGAAATATTTAAACGGGCACGTCAGCGAAACCTCGTCGTAACCGTCTATTGAATGCAGGATAACAAAATCCTTATCCGTATTCTGATACAGATAACCATACTGGCGCGCGAGTTCAAGACTAAATACTCCAACAAGTTGCCGCTTTGGAAAAGCAGGATTTACCATTGGACCAAGCATGTTAAAAAATGTCTTGACACCAAGTTCCTTGCGAATAGGCGCCACGTTTTTCATCGCGGGGTGAAACAACGGCGCGTGCATAAAGCAGATGTTCGCGCGATCGAGGCTTCGTTTAAGTTCGTCTTCATCATTGGTAAAGCGGTACCCAAAGTGTTCAAGCAGGTTCGAAGATCCGCAGGCTGACGAGACGCCGTAGTTCCCATGCTTTGCTACCGGCTGTCCCGCGGCAGCTACCACAAATGCAGACAGAGTAGAAATGTTGAACGTGTTCTTTCCGTCACCGCCGGTGCCGCAGACGTCTATCACCGGCTGATCAAAACTTACACGCTTACACAATTCAAGCATCGCGTCACGAAAGCCCTGCAACTCATCAACCGTAATGCTTCGCATCATGTAAACGGTCATGAACGCAGTTGTCTGACTGTGATTATACTTTCCCGATGTAAGTTCAACGAGAACGTTTTTCGCCATCTCTTTGGTTAGCGACCGATGCTCAATCAGTTCATTCAGAATCTGTTTCATCCGCGTATATTGAATTTCGTTCTAAATCGTATTTCCTTTAGTTTTCAAGCCAGTTCCTTAGCATTCGCGGTCCCTCCGGAGTCATCACCGACTCAGGATGAAACTGCAGGCCACGCACGTCATACGTTACGTGACTTAATCCCATGACTAAACCCTCGTTGTTAACAGCTGTTACCCTTAGTTCAGCTGGAATTGAATCCGCACGTACTGCCCATGAATGATAGTGCGTCGACTGAAACACAGGGGAGACACCACGGAAGAGGTATTCGCCGTCGTCTTTAACTTCCGTCATTGAGGTAACTCCGTGCAGGACTTTTGGAATATTATACAGCGATGCACCAAACACTTCCCCTATTCCCTGGTGACCGAGGCATATTCCCAGGATACTTTTCGACTTTCCATACACCTTAATGACGTCCTTCATGATGCCGGCTTCATCGGGGATACCAGGTCCCGGTGAGAGTAATATCTTATCGTAGTGGCCCACATCTTCGAGGGAAATCTTGTCGTTTCTGAAAATATCCACCGGATAGCCGAGCGCGCGAACAATATGCACCAGGTTGTATGTGAACGAATCGTAATTATCAAGAACCAGAATTTTCATTGTCGGTGTCCTCTGCACGTAAGTTGATTGCTATATTTTTTCCGCCATCAGAATCGCTTTTCTGAGCGCGGCGAGTTTGTTATTAACTTCCTGTAATTCATTTTCTGCTACAGACTTGGACACGATGCCCGCGCCTGCCTGGAATATCAGTTTGTTTTGATGGCTGAGAAACGTTCTTATCATGATAGCGTGATTAAAGCTGCCATCGAAGCCGATAAAGCCTATTGCGCCGCCATAAAAACTGCGATTGATGTTTTCGTACTTATTAATAAGCGTCATCGCCATATGTTTTGGCGCACCCGACAACGTACCGGCCGGAAATGTATCGGCGCCCATACGAATGATTGATCCGCCTTCCCTCAATGTTCCCGTTACCTTCGAAACGAGGTGAATAACGTGTGAGTAGAATTGAATTTCCTTAAACACCTCTACCGTTACATGTTCGGCGTTCCGGCTCATGTCGTTCCGCGCGAGATCGACAAGCATGACGTGTTCTGCATTTTCTTTTTCATCTGCCGCGAGTTTTTCTGCAAGGGCTGCATCGTCCTGGTCGTTACCTGTCCGGCGAAACGTACCCGCTATGGGGTAAATGTGTGCCTTACCCTTCGCTACCTGCAGCTGCGCTTCCGGAGATGAACCTATGAGCTTGAACGTGCCGTAATCGAAATAGAAGAGATATGGCGATGGGTTAATCGAACGCAGGGCGCGGTACACATTGAACTCGTCGCCTTTGAAGCTCGTCGTGAACCTCCGCGAAAGCACAATTTGAAACACATCTCCACGGAAACAGTGCTCCTTCCCTTTGTCTACAATCTGCAAAAACTCCTCGTCGGTGCAGTTACTGGATTCACCATCGGTAAGCGTAAACCTGTAAGTAGAAAATCTGTTGCTGAAAATAATCTGCTCTATTTTATCGAGCGTGCTGACGCAAGGCTGACCCGATTCGTAACAATGTTCGAATAATGTGAGCTCGTTCGAGAAGTGATCGACAACGATCACATAGCTGTACAACTTGTAAAGAATATCGTGAATAGCATCGTTGGTAACGTCTATTTGAACATCTTCAAAATAGCGGACGGCATCGTAAGCCATGTATCCGAAAAGGCCACAGTTCACAAACCTCGAAGAAACGCTATCGGGTTCGAACGCATTCTTGAACTCCTCAAGCAATCCGGTTACGTCCCCTGTCTTTAAGCCTGCGAATGTTTTGGTTGCTCCATCCGGATACTTCACCACCGCTTCATCGCGACGCACCTGAAATGAGGCGATCGGGTTAAAACAAATAAACGACAAACTGTTTTCATGCCCGTGATAATCGGAGCTCTCCAGGAGAATACTACCGGCATACACGTCACGAAGTTTAAGGTAGATGTTTACCGGTGTGAGCGTATCCGCCAAAAGTTTTTTCGAGAATGTCTTGAGCTTATACTTCATTGTAGTCTATTTCAGTCTTTTGAATCCTACCTTATGCTTGTTAAGTCTGAATACCCTAAAAACACGAAGGCCCGCTGTGAACAGCAGGCCTTCGGCTAATATCTACAATACAAGGCTGTTCACATATCGGGTTTCGATATATGCCACCACCATGCATTGATAACGTTCATTCTCATCTTATCAGTCTTCTGATTTCTTTCTTGTGCGCTTTGGTTTTGCCGGTGCGTCAGCAGCAGGACTAGCATCAGCCGCGGGCTTTTGCACCGTTCTTTTCAACTTGGCTTTAATAGAATTACGGTTTCTGGAAACCCCGTACGAGCCTTTTGCCCGCTTACCTTTTTTGGATTTTTTGTCTCCTCTTCCCATATAAAATAGCAAAATTGACCGGCAATAATAACAAAGTCTGGATATAAGGAGCAACGATTGGAAAGGATTTTTTCAAAATTCTTTAACTTAAACGAAGTGAATCCTGTTCCTTAACTAGACGATCCAATGGCAAGATTACTTTCTCATATCCCGACAATTCTGCGTACTACGGCAGAGCGACTACGCGCCAGCGATGACTATCAGTGGGGTCACATGGGACTTTGTAACTGCGGTTTCCTCTGCCAGCAGGTAACACAACTCACCAAGGCCGAGATTCATCAGCGCGCAATGCAACGCTACGGCGACTGGAGTGAGCAACTGAATGACTACTGCCCCACAAGTGGCCTGCCTTTCGACGACGCCATTTCTGCACTGCTTCATGCCGGCTTTGATATCGATGACCTTAAACATCTCGAACGGCTATCGGATCCCGAAATACTAGCCTACGTCAATCCGAAGCGAAGATTATCACACAACATCAAGGGGGACGTGATCTGCTATCTGAATACATGGGCGGATTTAATGGAGGAAAAACTTGTTCAGCGCATCGCCCTGCCGACAGTCACCGAACAGATACCAGAACCGGCAGTCACCTGAATTTGCACCTGCTTTCGTGGCGTCGTACTTCATAATGGCCGTTTTCCTGACAACCGGTTGGCTCGTCATTCAATTTCTTTCGATATTTCGAACTTGATACGTGCGCCCGGTGCTCAAGATTGATTCTCATACCCACATCATACCCAAGAAGTTGCCAAACTGGACTGAGAAGTTTGGCTACGGCGACTTCATTTATATTCAGCATAACCGAAAGGGTGTCGCCAAGATGATGAAGGGTAACCAGTTTTTCCGCGAGATCCGGGAAAATGCCTGGAACCCGGAACTGCGAATCGAAGAGTACGCACGATTCGGAACCCAGGTTCAGGTTGTTTGCACGATTCCCGTGATGTTCTCGTATTGGGCCAAGCCATACGATTGCCTGGAGGTATCAGCATTCCTCAATGATCACATTGCCGACCTTTTGGTAAAGTGGCCGAAGAACTATTTGGGCCTTGGAACCATCCCTATGCAGGACAGTGACCTCGCTATTCAGGAATTGGAACGTTGCAAACAGATCGGGCTTCAGGGAATACAGATCGGATCAAACATCAACGACCTTAACCTGAACGAGGATAGATTCTTCCCGATCTTTGAAGCTTGTGAAAAACTGAATATGGCGGTGCTGGTGCATCCGTGGAATATGATGGGACAACGGGATATGCAGCGATATTGGTTGCCGTGGCTTGTGGGCATGCCAGCAGAAACGTCGCGCGCGCTTTGCTCGATGATATTTTCCGGATTGTTCTCGCGGTTGCCGGGACTTCGTGTCAATTTTGCACACGCAGGCGGATCATTTCTGCCTACCCTGGGACGCATCCAACACGGGTTCGATTGTCGCCCTGACCTGGTGGCCATCGACAACAACCAACCGCCGCGCAACTACCTGGGCAAATTTTGGGTTGACAGCATCACCCACGACCCGCTTATGCTCGATTACGTGCTGAAACTTCAGGGTTCATCGCGAATCACACTCGGTTCCGATTATCCGTTCCCGCTTGGCGACCTGGAAATCGGCAGGTTTATTGAGGAGATGGATTTAGACGAAAAGACCATGAGCGATATATTTCACCGGTCCACTCTCGAGTGGCTCGACGTACCTATTGAACGATTCTTATGATGACAACGCAACCCGGACGATATACGCTTCTGTATCCTGTTCTTGCCGCCATATTATTTCTTGTAGCGGCTGGTCAGCTCGCAGCACAGGATCGGGACAAAGCGAGAGCAATGGAGTACGTCCAGCAACAGGAGCAGGCGCGGAAGGCCGCCACCATGCGCGAGTATGATTCAGCGGTACTGTTCCTCGAAAATGGTATGCATGCCCGCGCGGATGTAAAGTTCAGATACGTGCTCGCCAACCTGAAGAGTCTTCCCTCCGATCTTACTTTTCATTTTGGCAAGAACTCTTTCTTCCTGAAACAATATCAGCAAAGCATCGACTGGCTTAACAAGTACATACAGTTAAAGGGCACGAATGGCCAGTTTTCCCGCGAGGCGGTAGAACTTAAAGAAAAGGCTGAAAAACAGTTTCTTGCAGAAAAAGCCGTCCGTGCTCAGGAGGTAGAGCAGGTGCTCTCCACAAATTATGAAATCGACTGCGGCCCTTCCGGCATGGTAACTTGCCCTGTTTGCCGGGGCGAACACGTAATCATTCGCCGGGGAACATTTTCGAATGAATATCGCACTTGCCCCTACTGCAATGAGCATGGTCTGCTCACCTGCGTCGAATACAACCAACTGCTGCGCGGAGAGCTTGAGCCAAAGCAGTAATCCCCGGTTTTCGATTGCCCGCCAAATCGTTATCTTTGCCCTTTATTTTTATTAAAGAATCTGATTAACCTGCTATTGATCAGTACTTTATGGCATTGCACAACAGAATTAACGGCCGCCTTCTCAAGGAGAAGATTCGGTCGTCGGCTGAGGAAAGAAGAACTATCTCGTTCTATCGCTACCACAAAATCGAGGACCCGGCCGCTTTCAGAAATGACTTGTACAGAAACTTTGATGCCCTGGGTGTATTGGGTCGAATCTATGTCGCCCACGAGGGAATCAACGCCCAGATCAGCGTACCGGCAGCCCGGCTGGACGAGTTTCGAACCTACCTTTATAGCATTCCTTTCCTTGATGGTGTCCGCCTGAACATTGCTGTTGAAGACAATGGCAAATCATTTTTCAAATTGAAGATTCTTGTCAGGAAAAAGATCGTTGCCGACGGACTTAATGATGAGACGTTCGACGTCACTGATGGTGGGGTTCATGTCGATGCTGAGCAGTTCAACAGACTCGCGGACGATCCCAATACGATTCTTATTGATATGCGCAATCACTACGAGAGTGAGGTAGGGCATTTCAAAGGTGCGATCCTGCCTGACGTAGATACATTCAGGGAAGAACTGCAGATTGCAGAAGACCTGGTTCGGGAAGGCAAGGGCAAGAATCTGCTTATGTATTGCACCGGAGGAATCCGCTGCGAGAAAGCAAGTGCCTGGTTAAAACACCGCGGCTTCTCCAATGTTTTCCAGCTCGATGGTGGTATCATCAAATACGCGCAGGAAGTACGTGAAAAAGGTATCGAGAATAAATTTATAGGAAAGAACTTCGTTTTTGACGAACGCCTTGGTGAACGAATTACAACTGACATTATCGCACAGTGTCATCAATGCGGCGCACCTTGTGACGATCATACGAACTGCCGGAACGATGCATGTCACCTGCTCTTTATCCAATGTAAGTCATGCGCCGAAAAATATGCGGGTTGTTGTTCAGAAGACTGCCTTGAATTCATCGCACTTCCGGAGGACAAACAACGCGAGTTACGGAAAGGAATAAACAAAGGCCGGCAGGTGTTTCACAAGGGCAGGAAGCTCAAATCAGGTGCGGCCGTCAAACTGAAAACAGCCGAATGATCCGGATCGGAATAATCAACGTCAGCGACCGCGCCAGCAAAGGCATTTATGAAGACCTGCCCGGGAAGGCGATCGTCGCCACGTTGAAAGACTTCATAAAAGGCCCCTGGGAGCAGGAATACGCAGTTATACCCGACGAACAGGATCTGATTGAAAAGACGTTGATCGACATGGCCGACGTCAAAAAATGCTGCCTGATCGTGACTTCAGGGGGTACGGGACCGGCGAAAAGGGATGTAACCCCTGAGGCTACTGAAGCGGTTTGCGAAAAAATGCTGCCTGGTTTTGGAGAGCTTATGCGGGCCAAAAGTCTTACATACGTGCCTACGGCCATCCTTTCGCGTCAGACAGCGGGCATCAGGCACCAAACTTTAATCGTAAATTTACCCGGCAAACCGAAGGCTATTCGGGAGTGCCTTGAAGCAGTTTTTCCGGCTATTCCATACTGTATCGACCTGCTGGAAGGACCTTTTATCGAATGTAATGAGGAGATAATCAAGGCTTTTCGACCAAAAATTACTTAATTGCTGATCGTTTATGGCAAAAATCAAGTATTACTACGACACGGAAACGTGTAAGTACGAACGGGTCAAGACCAAGACCAGCGACGTAATCCTGAACGCCCTCGGGATAGTAGCAATAATTATTATTGTCGCGGCCGGACTGGTTTTGCTTCAGATTAACTACTTCCCCTCTCCCAAAACGGTCCTTCTTGAGAACAAGATTGCCGAACAGCGGTTTTACATCACCAAACTTGACCGCGAGGTTGAAAGACTTAACGAGATTCTCACAGGCATTGAAAACCGCGACGACAACATTTACCGCGTCGTACTCGGTGCCGAGCCTATCGACAAGGCTATACGCGAAGCCGGCGTTGGCGGATCTGAACGATATGCGGATATAAGGGAGAAAGAGATCATCGATCAGGATATGATCATTGAACTCCAGGAAAAGGTAGACAAACTTCGCCGCAAGATTTACATCGAATCCAAATCACAGGATGAGCTCGTCAAGCTCGCAGAAAACAAAGAGAAGCTTTACGCTTCAATCCCGGCTATCCAACCTATTTCAAACAAAAAGCTGATGGCTCTCGCTTCCGGATTCGGGATGCGAACCCATCCTATTTACAAAGTAAAGAAACTGCACACCGGTATCGACTTTGCCGCGTCAATCGGAACGCCGATCTATGCAACAGCAGATGGCGTAGTAGAATCGGTACAGGTTAAGTTTAGTGGTTACGGAAAAATGGTAGTGATCGATCACGGTTTTGGTTATCACACCCGCTACGCCCACATGCACGACTTCGCAGTCAAGAAGGGACAGCACGTTCGTCGTGGTGACCTGATCGGATATGTTGGAAACACGGGAACGTCCACAGCACCGCACTTGCATTACGAGGTGCTGATCAACGGAAGACAGGTTGATCCGGTCCACTACTTCTACAACGACCTCAGTCCGGATGAATACGAAAAAATACTTGAGCTTGCTTCCATCGAGAACCAGTCTCTTGGAATGTAAACTTGTTCAAACAGACATCATACAAAACCCCGGACATTGCCGGGGTTTTTGTTTTTTTAAGTAACTTGTTCTTATCACCACCTGACTCCGACTTTCTATGGGCACACGAGCAATTATTCCATTGTTCATCGTCATGTTTGCGTCTGCTGCAATGACTCTGGCACAGGGGTGCAGCGATGCCGGATTCTGCACGATGGGCGCAATGAAACCCGATCAACCGTTTAACAAGAAAATCGATTTCAGGCTGCGATCGATGGAAGTAAGCCTTTATCGCGCCACAACAACACTCTCGCCGAAAGTAATGGTTGCGACTGCGGACTTCACTTTCAGCATAAATTCGAAAACGAGCTTTCAGGTGAAGGTTCCGTATCAGACCGTTTCAGGAAGCCTCGGTAAAACCGGGGGGCTGGGCGACTTGTCATTGTGTATCACGCGTTCACTGATCAGCACTGAAGATTTTGATATCAACCTTTCCGTAGGAGGAAAGATTCCTACCAACGATGCAAACCTGAAAGAAGATGGCATGCCGCTGCCTATGTATTATCAGACAAGCCTCGGCACGTATGATTTCATTACCGGAATATCCTTTATAACACGTGAATGGCTTTTCGCCACGGGGATACAACATCCTTTTAATGCAAACGGAAACGAGTTCGTATGGGCGCAATGGGAGAACAGTGCGCACTCCGCCGACTACATAGCGGAATACGCACCGGCACGCAAACTTAAACGCGGCACGGATGTGATGTTCAGAGTGGAAAGAAACTTCCGTTTTTCGAGAGTGAACTTTTCGGTCGGACTTTTGCCGATCTATCGGATTACCAACGACAAGATTGAAACTGCCGACGGCGAAACGATCGAACCCGAAGGGGCCAAAGGACTTGCACTTTCAGGTATCGGTACCGTTGGGTACCAGTTTAATGTGCGCACCGGCGTAAAGCTTCTTTTGGGACACAAGATCGTCCAACGCGACCATAACCCTGACGGGCTCACACGTGAGATGGTTACGACTGTCAGTTACTTTTACCGGTTCTGATTATGAAGACTGTTTTCAATTCTCTCCTCCTTCTGATCTGCATTAACGTGCAGGCCCAGCAAGTCAAACAGGATAATCAACGTTTCCATGAACGCAACATGGAGGCAAGAACACTCATACGCGACGGCAAGCTTGAAGAAGCTGAAAACCTGATCAAGGAGCTGGCGTCACCCGGCGCAGCTGCGTCGCCTTCGGATGAAGCCGTACTCCACACTACACAAGGCGCGTTGAATATGTCGCGCGGACGCAATGACCTCGCATTAGACCACCTTGAGCGTGCACTAGCCCACTGGAATTCCTCCGGAAAAGGTGAAACACTTGACGCAGCAGAGACTCAGGCATATCTGGGTAATCTGCTTCGTGCAACCGGAAAATACAACCAGGCTGAAGAACATCTGTCACTCGCCCTGCTGACACGCCGCAAGTTGTTACCTGCGAACGATGAACAGATTGCAGCATCCCTGAATGACCTTGGTCTGGTTTATACGCAGTCGGACCTCGACAAGGCACTTGATCATTATGAAGCCGCTCTTAAGATCTATGAATCTGTTAAGGATTCTGACGCAAAAGTGGCTATTGCCAAGACCAACATAGGATACCTTTATTCGCGGCAGGAGCTGTATGGGGATGCAGTCAACAACCTCGAGGCAGCACTCGCTGTCTGGAATAAAGTTTACACATCCGATCATCCGGCGAAGGCGTTTGTCCTCTTCAGTTTGGGCCAGACGTATGAGCGAATGAAAAACACTTCGACGGCACGCCTGTATTATGAGCAATCACTCGCGATGTACTAAAAGACATATCCGGATAAACATCCGGAAATTTCGCGTGTACTGAATGCCCTTGGTAATCTTTCCAGCAGCGCAGATGATTTTGAAGCCGCTTTGTCATATTACCAGAAGGCGTTGATTTCGAATCACACACGATTCACCGATTCAGAGATTGACGTTAATCCGGCCATCCGGAATTACTACGACGGAAACGTTCTGTTGTACAGTCTCATGTACAAGGCTCAGGCGCTGGAACTGCAGTACCTCAGGAAAACACTGCGGTTTGCAGACCTTGCTCTT
>Ga0079224_100010053_pt1 | contig 12952 bp, 11 predicted proteins | sample Stecom2015_FD_80414 | JGI IMG/M metagenome (GOLD analysis project Ga0079224, IMG submission 80414) | Agricultural soil microbial communities from Utah to study Nitrogen management - Steer compost 2015 | ecosystem: Environmental > Terrestrial > Soil > Agricultural land | place: USA: Utah... | reverse complement strand
TATAGGGTCTCAACGCAGCTTTAAACTGAAATTTTTTTATTTGAGCATTATCCCCGGCCGCAAGCGGACATCGGGTGAAATTACTGGAGACATAGCTAATGGGCAAAATTATTGGTATTGACCTGGGAACCACCAACTCCTGCGTGGCCATTCTCGAGGGCGGCAAGGCACGAGTTATCGAGAACGCCGAGGGTGATCGCACCACCCCGTCGGTGATTGCGTACACCAAAGATGGAGAGATCCTGGTAGGTCAGCCTGCTAAACGTCAGTCTGTGACCAACCCCAAAAACACCCTGTTCGCCATCAAGCGTCTGATTGGTCGCCAGTTTGGTGATGATGTTGTGCAGAAAGACATCAGCATGGTGCCGTACGAGATTGTCAAAGCCGACAATGGCGACGCTTGGGTCAGCGTAAACGGCGACAGGCTGTCTCCGCCGCAGATCTCTGCCCAAGTGCTGAAAAAGATGAAAAAGACCGCGGAGGATTTCCTCGGCGAGCCTGTTACCGAAGCTGTGGTGACAGTGCCTGCTTACTTCAATGACTCCCAGCGTCAGGCTACCAAGGACGCCGGTCGTATCGCTGGTCTGGAAGTAAAACGTATTATCAACGAGCCGACAGCCGCTGCGCTGGCGTACGGCATGGACAAAAAAGCAGGTGACAGCACCATCGCGGTATACGACCTGGGTGGTGGTACCTTCGATATTTCCATCATCGAAATTGCTGAAACCGACGGCGAACACACCTTTGAAGTACTGTCCACCAACGGTGACACCTTCCTCGGTGGTGAGGACTTTGACCTGCGCCTGATCGACTTCCTGGCGGAAGAGTTCAAGAAAGAAACCGGCATGGATCTGCGCAACGATCCGCTGGCGCTGCAGCGTCTGAAAGAAGCGGCTGAAAAAGCCAAGATCGAGCTGTCTTCTGCGCAGCAAACCGAGATCAACCTGCCGTACATTACGGCTGATGCCTCAGGTCCGAAACACCTGGTGCAAAAGCTGACCCGTGCGAAGTTTGAATCTCTGGTGGAAGATCTGGTTGAGCGTACGCTGGAGCCGGTCCGTATTGCGCTGAAAGACGCCGGTCTGGATGTGGGCAAGATCAACGACGTGATTCTGGTTGGTGGTCAGACCCGTATGCCGCTGGTACAGAAGAAAGTAGCCGAGTTCTTCGGCAAGGAAGCCCGTCGTGACGTGAACCCGGACGAGGCAGTTGCACTGGGTGCGGCTGTTCAGGCGGCGGTTCTGGCGGGTGAAGTGAATGACGTTCTGCTGCTGGACGTTACTCCGCTGTCCCTGGGTATCGAAACCCTGGGTGGTGTAACCAGCGTGCTGATCGAAAAGAACACCACCATCCCGACCAAGAAAACCCAGGTTTTCTCTACTGCAGATGACAACCAGACTGCCGTGACTATTCACGTGGTTCAGGGTGAGCGCAAACAGGCCAGCCAGAACAAGTCTCTGGGCCGTTTTGACCTGACCGACATTCCGCCGGCTCCGCGTGGCATGCCGCAGATTGAAGTGGCATTTGACCTGGACGCGAACGGTATTCTGAACGTGTCTGCGAAGGACAAGGCAACCGGCAAGCAGCAATCCATTGTGATCAAGGCTTCCAGTGGTCTGTCTGAGGACGAAATCCAGCGTATGATCAAGGACGCTGAAGCCAACGCGGCTGAAGACAAAAAATTCGAGCAGCTGGTATCTGCCCGCAATACTGCGGACGGCCTGATCCATGCTACCCGCAAGACGCTGTCAGATGCCGGTGACAAGGTTGATGCTGCCGAGAAGAGCAAGATCGAAGAAGCAGTTTCTGCTCTGGAAGCTGCAATCAAGACTGACGATCTGGCCCAGATCGAAGCCCGCACCAAGGAACTGACCGAAGTTTCTTCCGGTCTGGCGCAGCGTATGTACGCCGAGCAGCAGGCAGGAGCCGGTGCTGCAGGTGCAGAAGCCTCTGATTCAGCCAGTTCTTCAGCAGACGATGCTGTAGACGCGGAGTTTGAAGAAGTTAAAGACGATAAATAAGCCCTGGCTGAAGGACTATGTCGAAACGAGACTATTATGAAGTGCTGGGCGTAGCCCGCGATGCGACGGAGGCCGACCTCAAGAAGGCCTACCGTCGTGTTGCCATGAAGCACCACCCGGACCGAAACCCTGACAACAAGGAATCGGAAGAGCTTTTTAAAGAAGCCAACGAAGCCTTTGAAGTGTTGTCGGATCCGGAAAAACGAGCGCGGTATGACCAGTATGGTCATGCCGGCGTCAACCAGCAGGGTGGCGGCTACGGCGCAGGCGCAGGAGATTTCGGCGATATCTTCAGTGATATTTTCGGCGATATTTTTGGCGGCGGTGGTGGTCGTGGTGGCCGCAGCGGTGTGCGCAAGGGCGCTGATCTGCGTTACAACCTGGAGCTGGATCTGGAAGATGCTGTCAAAGGCACCACGGTCAAGATCCGTATTCCAACCGCAGTCAAATGTACAAGTTGTGAAGGCAGTGGCGCCCGCAAGGGTTCTTCACCGGTAGACTGTACAACCTGTAACGGTGTTGGTCAGGTCCGCATGCAGCAGGGCTTTTTCTCTGTGCAGCAGACCTGCCCCCGTTGCCATGGCAGCGGCAAGATGATCAAGGATCCTTGCAACACCTGTCATGGTCGTGGTCAGGTTGAGGAACACAAAACCCTGTCGGTCAAAGTGCCTGCCGGTGTGGATGATGGCGACAGAATCCGTCTGACCGGTGAAGGTCAGGCTGGTATGGGCGGCGGTCCTTCCGGTGATCTTTATGTGCAGGTTCATATCCGTCCGCACAAGCTGTTTGAGCGTGACGGCCGTGATCTGCATTGCGAGATTCCGATCAGTTTTGTGGATGCTGCCCTGGGTGGCGAGCTTGAAGTTCCCACGCTGGATGGCCGCGTAAAACTGAAGATCCCTGCGGAAACCCAGACTGGCAAACTGTTCCGTCTGCGTGGCAAGGGTGTGACCTCCGTACGGGGTGGCCCGCCCGGTGATCTGCTTTGCCGTGTTGTGGTTGAAACCCCTGTGGGTCTGACCCGTCGTCAGAAAGAATTGCTGCAGGAGTTCCAGACTATCGCTGACAAGGAAGGTTCTCAGTCACCCAAAAAGACCAGCTGGTTTGACGGGGTGAAGAAGTTTGTGGACGATTTGCGATCCTGATTCTCTTCCGCAATAAAAAAGGGCGCCTTGGCGCCCTTTTTTGATTTGGTGCTATCAGCCGCGCGATGCTTTGAACTGCTGATAGATTTCAGCATGCTGGGCAGGTGCCAGGCGCGGCCCAAACTGCGATACCACTTTGGCCGAAGCCAGGCTCGCCAGGTCGCCGGCATCCTTGAAACTCATGCCCTGGGTCACGCCGTACAGGAACGCTCCGGAGAACATGTCGCCCGCACCGTTGGAATCCACGGCGGTCACCTTGTGCGGAGCAATCTCGATATAGTCATTGCCGTCCAACAGCAGAGCGCCTTGAGCACCACGTGTAATCGCAAACTGGCGGGCAACAGTTTTCATCTTGTTGCAGGCGCCTTCCAGAGTCTCCTCGCCCGACCAGATTTTTGCTTCATTTTCGTTGCAGAACAGCAGATCGACGCCGTTACCAATCAGTTCATTGATGCCGTCGCGGAAGTATTCCACCATCGCTGGATCAGAGAAGGTCAGTGCAGTTTTGACCCCGGACTGCTGGGCAAACTCTTTCAGCTTTTTGGCTGCTGCGCGGGCTGAGTCGGAAGTCACCAGGTAGCCCTCAACGTAGACGTATTTGGCCTGTGCGGCAGTTTCCAGACGCAGTTCCGCTTCAGATACATTCTGGGAAATACCCAGGTGGGTCAGCATGGTGCGCTCGGCATCCGGTGTGACCATCACAATACAGCGGCCGGTATTACCGACTTCACGCTCTTCACCCAGATTGGTTTTGATATTGCTGTTGCCGAGTTCGGTGACGTAAAAGTCTCCGGTTTCGTCATTGGCGACCTTGCATGAATAAAAGGCTTTGCCACCAAACTGGCTGAGTGCGTACAGGGAGTTTGCTGCAGAGCCTCCTCCTGCTCGTTTTTTCAACTCATAACGACGCAGCAGAAGGGACAGCAACTGTTTCTGCTGATCTTCATCAATCAGAGTCATAAAACCTTTCTGGATACCGGCTTCTGCAAAAAAGGAATCGTCGACTTCAAATTCCTTGTCGACCAGAGCATTGCCAATTCCGTATACGTCCAGCGTTGTCATACGTGTGATCCGTTGTTGGGTTGTTATTTGACTGCGGCAAAGGCTTTTTCAGCAGCGTTCAGGGTCAGCTCAATTTCTGCATCGGTGTGCGCCGCAGAAACAAAACCGGCTTCAAATGCAGAAGGTGCCAGGTAGACTCCATTTTCCAGCATCAGGTGGAAGTAACGCTTGAAGCGGTCTACGTTGCAGGCCATAACCTGGTCAAAACGGGTGACCTGCTTTTCTTCGGTGAAGAAGCAGCCGAACATGCCACCGACCTGATCGGTGGTAAACGGAATGCCTGCGGCATCCGCACGCTCCTGCAGGCCGCTCAGCAGTTTGGCTGTAGTAGCGGTCAGGTTTTCGTAGAAGCCAGGTTGCTGGATCTGTTTCAGCATGGCCAGACCTGCTGCGACTGCCAGCGGGCTGCCAGCCAGAGTGCCAGCCTGGTACACCGGACCCAACGGAGCGATGCAGTTCATGATTTCAGCGCGGCCACCAAAAGCTCCAACCGGCAAGCCGCCGCCGATGACTTTACCCAGTGTGGTCATGTCCGGAGTAATGCCGTAAACAGACTGGGCACCGCCCAGAGCGGTACGGAAACCTGTCATCACCTCGTCAAAAATCAGTACGCTGCCGTGTTTGGTGCAGAGCTCGCGCATGGTTTCCAGGAAGCCGGAAGCCGGCGCCACCAGGTTCATGTTGCCAGCCACCGGTTCAACGATCACGCAGGCAATGCTGTCGCCGTCTTTGGCGAACACAGCTTTTAATGCTTCGATATCGTTGTAGGGCAGAACATAGGTCAGATCGGTATAGGGTTTTGGCACGCCGAGTGAATCCGGCTCACCCAGAGTCAGCGCACCGGAGCCAGCTTTGACCAGCAGGCTGTCAACGTGACCGTGATAGCAGCCTTCAAATTTGATGATCTTGTCACGACGGGTAAAACCACGGGCGACACGGATGGCGCTCATGGTCGCTTCGGTACCAGAGGTAACCAGTCGCACTTTTTCAATGGAAGGCACCAGATTGCAGATGGTTTTTGCAATCTCTACTTCAGCCGCAGTGGAAGCACCATAACCCAGGCCGAGATCAAGCTGGTTTTGCAGGGCTTCGATTACCGCGGGGTGACGGTGTCCCAGAATCAGAGGGCCCCATGCGCCTACATAATCTACATAGCGATTGTTGTCTTCGTCGTACAGCCATGGTCCTTCGGCATGGTTGAAGAACAGGGGTGTACCACCTACACCCCTGAAGGCGCGTACCGGTGAGTTGACGCCACCCGGGATATAACGCTGGGCTTCTTCAAACAGCGCTGCGGAGTTGCGTGTTGTAATCGGAGTGTTCTGGTCTGACACGGTAAGCTACCTCGTATGTCTGAATAAACTGGACAGGGCCTGGGCGCGTGCAAACACGTCTTCGGCCGAAAACAGATAATGGATCACAGCCAGCATGTCGGCGCCGGCCTCAAGCACTTCAGAACCGTTGTCAGCGGTTACTCCGCCGATGGCGACTAACGGTAAACGGGTCTGACTGCGTATACGTTTTAAATCTTCAATGCTGGCTGCAGAGGCTTCCGGTTTGGTATTCGAGGGGAAAAATCGGCCCAGAGCCGCATAGGTTGCTCCCTGTTTTTCTGCAGCCAGAACCAGGTCATCGCGGTTGTGACAGGTGACGCCAATAATGGCCTGTGGCCCCAAACGCCAGCGCGCTTCCGGTACCGAACCATCTTTCTGGCCCAGATGAACGCCGTGGGCTTCAGCCGCCTGACAAAGATCGATGTCGTCGTTGACCAGCAGGCAGGCGCCATAACGGTTACACAGTGTTGTCAGTGCTGCAGCCTCTTCACGGCGCCTGGAAAAACTCTTGCTGGTTTCCTTGCTGCGATACTGCAGCAATCTAACGCCACCGCGCAGTGCATGCTCACATACTTCGATGAGCCTGTCTTCCGGGATGAGTTTGTCATCGGTGATGGCATAGACACCTTTGAACAGCGAGTCTGTGGTTTGAGCAGCAGTCAACTTGGTTTCCGTCGAAGGTTCCTGATTCTGATGTGGCGCTATTCTAGCAGACCCGTCCGGGCAATGGCCGTCAGCAGCGGTTGCGCCGGTCCGGCAGATACTGGCCCTTCCCGGGTTTGATTGCGTGTTTTAATGCATTCCAGGTGAAGTGCTGAGCGCGTTCTGCTGCTTCGGTCACACTTTGTCCTTGTGCCAGACCGGCAGCAACGGCCGAGGCCAGCGTACAACCGGAACCGTGGTATTCACCTGCAAGTCTGGGCCAGGTCCATGTTCTGTCTGTGCCTGCGTCATCATAGAGCCTGTTAAGTACGTCTTTGGTTTCCGCATGGGTGCCGGTCAGCAATACGTTTTTGCAGCCCGTGCTGATGATGGCGGCCAGCGCCCTGTCTTCAGTCTGGTCAGGGTGGAGACGGTAAAGCTCGGGCACATTGGGCGTAAGCACTGTGCAACGCGGCAGAATTACCTCACGGTAGGCCTCAATCAGATCTTCGCCACTGAATTCATAACCACCGCCCGCTTTTAATACCGGGTCAGCTACAAGTGGTATATCAGGCAGCTTTTTAAAAATCTCTGCCAGAGCAGCAATGGTGTGCGGACTGTCTATCAGGCCGAGCTTGATGCAGTCAGGGCGAAGGCCGCATTCCAGCAATGCATCTACCTGGGATTTGATCAGCTCAGGATCGCAGGGAACGGTGGATTTTACATCCACCGTGGACTGTACTGTCAGTGAGCTGATAACAGGAAGGGTATGGCATCCCAGTGCATTGATGGTTTCTATATCAGCCTGAATGCCGGCACCGCCGGTCGGATCCAGTCCGGAGATACATAAAACCAGCGGTTTGCCAGGATGCGAGGCGCTCAAAACGGTTTGACCACAACCAGAATCACAACACCAATCAGGATAAATACCGGTGCTTCATTAAAGTAGCGGAAGAACACATGGCTGTGAGTGTTGCGGTCTTCGCGGAAGCGCACAATAAACCAGCCGCAGCTGATGTGGTAAATGATCAGCAGAAGCACCAGTGTCAGTTTGGCATGCAGCCAGCCCTGGCTGAGGTAATAGTCAGGTGCGGAGGCAATCATCGAGCCGCCAAAAATCACGGCGGCAATAGCCGCTGGCGTCATGATGCCGCGGTACAGCTTGCGCTCCATGATCACAAATCTGTCCTTGCTGATCTGGTCGTCGCTCATGGCGTGGTACACAAAGAGGCGCGGCAGGTAAAAAATCCCTGCGAACCAGCAGATGACGGAAATGATGTGGAAGGCTTCTAACCAGGCCATGGCTATACTCCTGTAGTTGTAGCGGGCTGATTATGCCGCGCTCGCGTAAGTCAGTACAGCAATTAGGCGCTTGGGTGATAGAATGGCCGCCCCTGACAGATACTTCCGCGTCAGTGCGGGTTGGAGGACATGGTGATCAAGGTTGGAATTGTAGGTGCAACTGGTTATACCGGCGTTGAATTGTTGAGACTGCTGGCTCCGCGCAAGGATGTCTCCATTGACGTCGTGACTTCCCGTGAAATGGAAGGTACGCCTGTGTCTGCACTGTTCCCGAACCTCCGTGGCCATGTTGATATCCCGTTCACCGTGCCGGATGACGAGGTGCTGTCACGTTGTGACGTTGTGTTTTTCGCCACTCCGCACAATGTTGCGATGAAATCAGCGCGTACGCTGATCGAGCGCGGCGTGCGTGTAATCGACCTGTCTGCAGACTTCCGTCTGAAAGACAGAGCCGAGTGGGAGCACTGGTATAAGGAAGAGCATCAGAGTCCCGAACTGATTGATCTGGCGGTCTATGGTCTGCCTGAAGTCAATCGCGCCAAAATTCGTGAGGCCACACTGATTGCTGTTCCGGGTTGTTATCCGACTGCTGTGCAGCTGGGTTTTATTCCGCTGCTGGAGGCCGGTCTGGTTGACCCCACCCGTCTGATTGCCGATGCAAAATCCGGTGTCAGCGGCGCTGGCAGAAAAGCTGCTGTGGGCAGTCTGCTGTCTGAAGCCTCTGAGTCCCTGAACGCCTATGGCGTGGCTGGTCACCGACATCTGCCGGAAATTTCCCAGGGCCTGAGACAGGCTGCTGGTGGAAACGTGGGACTGACCTTTATCCCTCACCTGACCCCGATGATCCGCGGTATTCACGCTACGCTGTACGCGACTCCGGTGGGCGAGGTTGATCCAAAAGCACTGCAGGCGTTGTATGAAAAGCGTTATGCCGACGAGCCTTTTGTGGATGTGATGCCGGCAGGCAGTCAGCCTGCAACACGTAATGTGCGTGGCTCCAACCGTTGCCAGATTGCGGTGCATTACCTCAAGGCCAGCAACACCATTGTGGTGCTGTCTGTGATCGATAACCTGGTAAAAGGCGCTGCAGGTCAGGCCGTACAGAACATGAATATTCTGTTCGGCTGTGAAGAAACTGCAGGTCTGGATGGTATCGCCCTGCTGCCTTAACCGGCAGCAGGAGCTCCTGCTCAATAGTTGACTGAATTACTAGGGTAAGACCATAATCGGTCGCTGTTCGAGTCTTACAAATTCTCTTCGCAAGATCCGGTATCGATTAAACCATGAGTACTGTGCAGTCTTTTGATCCCGTTATTATCAGCATGACCGATAATGCTGCCGCCAAGGTCAAATCATTGATCGAGGAAGAGGGCAATCCTGCATTAAAACTGCGTGTGTTCGTGACAGGCGGTGGGTGTTCCGGTTTTCAGTATGGTTTTGCGTTTGAAGAGAATGTTGCTGACGATGACACCGTTGTTGAGCATCAGGGTGCAACCATGCTGGTGGATCCACTCAGCTATCAGTATCTGACAGGTGCCCGCGTAGATTACGTGGAAAACCTGGAAGGTGCGCGCTTTGTTGTTAACAATCCGCTGGCGACCACAACCTGTGGTTGTGGTTCATCGTTCTCCATCTGAGATTCTGGCGTCTTTCAGGCGTAGTAGATTCCACCCAGAATAACGCTGTGTCTGGCGCCAGTCAGGGCAGTGGTATCAATTTTTTCGCGATTTATGGTTTTGGCTGCCAGCCAGGCAAATGTGCTGGCTTCGATCCAGTCTGCCGGCATACCGTGGTCAGCGGTGGTGCTTACCTTCATCTGAGGCAATAAGTCCTGCAGGCGTTGCATCAGCATGCCGTTGTGAGCACCGCCTCCGCAAACCAGCAGTTCCGATGTGTTGTCAGAGGTGTCAGGCCAGGAGGCTTTGATCGCACCTGCTATCGAGCGCGCGGTGAATTCGAGCAGTGTTCGTTGTACATCTTCTTTGCTGACACCGTCAAAGCCGTGCAGTTTTTGCTCCAGCCATTGGCGGTTGAACAGCTCCCTGCCAGTACTTTTGGGGCTGGGTGCTGCCAGATAGGGTTCCTGCATGAATGTCTGCAGCAATGCCTCATTTATATTCCCGCTCGCAGCCCAGTCGCCGTTTTTATCGTAGGGCTGGCCCAACCACTGTTCTGTCCACATATCCATAAAGACATTGCCGGGGCCTGTGTCAAAACCAACGGGCGCATCGTCTGGCTTGCTGCCAATCCAGGTGATATTGCTGATGCCGCCGATATTCAATACGCAACGGTTAATACCTGGTTTGTGGAAAAAGAACTGGTGAAACAGAGGGGCCAGAGGGGCGCCCTGACCGCCTGCGCTCATATCACGCCGGCGGAAATCTGCAACCGTGGTAATGCCTGTTTGTGTGGCAATAGTGTTGGGGTCGCCAATCTGTAGGCTGAATGGGTATTCGACCTGTGGAGCATGAAATACGGTTTGGCCATGGCTGCCAATGGCCCTGATCTGGTCTGGTCGTAGTCCGTGCGCTTGCAACAACTGGTTCAGGCTGTGGGCAAAACATTGGCCGACAGCAATATCCAGTTGTCCGAGTTCAAGCAGAGGAAGTGTTGGCGTCGCACAGGCCTGAAACAGGCGCCCACGCAGTTCAGACGGGTATTTGAATGTGTTGCTGGCGATCAGTTCCAGCTGATTGTCCTGCAGTTGGACGACAACGCAATCGATGCCGTCCATGCTGGTGCCGGAGATGATGCCTGCATACAGTCCGGCATCGGATGCTGACATTACTGCTGTCCGTTGGAGGATTCCACTGTATGGAGGGAGAGCAGGCGACCGTCCGGACGGTTCTGACGGAACTGTCTCAGGATTTCGCGGCTATGCTCCTTAAAGCGCGCCAGTTCTGCCTCATCCAGAGCAACTGCCTGTGGCATCTGGTCCAGCACTGTGCGTGGATCCTTGTGTACGCCACCTACCAGGAATTCGTAATGCAGGTGTGGACCTGTTGCACTGCCGGTTGCGCCTACATATCCAATGATCTGGCCTTGACGAACCTTCGCACCTTTTTTTACGCCAGAAGCGTAGTCATTCAGGTGGGCATATCGGGTTTCGTAGGAGCCATGATGCTCAATAACAATCAATTTGCCGTATGAGCCACTGCGCGCAGCTGTAACAACGGTGCCATCCGCTGTCGCACGAACAGGTGTGCCTGTTGGTGCAGCATAGTCTGTGCCTTTATGGGCGCGGATGGTGTTGAGAATCGGATGCATACGAGCCGGGTTGAAGTTGGAGCTGATTCTGAATACATCCAGCGGGTTCTTCAGGAATGCTTTCTGCAGACTTTCCCCGTCCTGGTTGAAGAAACCCACGTCACCGTTCGAAGTTTCGTAACGGATGGCAATGTGTTCGCGGCCCTGATTGGTGAACTGGGCGGCAAGAATATCGCCAGTCCCAATAAGTTCGCCGTCCAGATACTTCTCTTCATACACGATGCTGAATTCGTCGCCCTGACGCGGATCCTGCAGGAAGTCGATCACGCCGCCGAAGATGTCAGCCATGCTCATGATTACGCTGGCCGGGATGTCTGCACGTTGGCCAGCCAGGAACAGGCTGTCAGCAATACGTCCCTGGCGCATAACGTTGGCTACGTCAGCTGTTCTCTGGATGGGCTCAACTTCGTAGCGTGCATCCACCAGCGTAAATACATAGCCCTCGAGCGGAGAAGTAAATACTTCCAGACGCTGAAGTTGGCCGGGTTCAGGAATATAGAAGCTGAGCTGGTTGCCTGGGAACAGGCGATTGAGAACAGAGGATTCTTCTGAGCTGTTGATCACCCGGAACAGATCCTGGGCATTCAGGCCAACCTGTCTGAACAGGGAGGAAAGGTTGTCACCCTGTTTGACGGTGACTTCCTTGATAAACTGTTTTTCAGCAGACTGTTGTGCTGCTTCCTGGGCGGCCTTGGCAACATTCTCCATGATCTGCTGGCTTGCAGGGCCTTTGCTGATCAGGGCATTTCCGTCCAGATTTTCAACCAGACCATTTATCTCATGCCGAAGGCGGGCTCCGTGAGCGGCTTCTTCAGGAGCCAGCATCGCAACCACCATCAAGCCTGCGCTGATAGCGCTGGCAAATAGCAGATGGTTACGGGGAGGACGTTTCCTGAAATACTGCTGGACGGATGTTGTAAATGGGGCCATGAAAAGTTCTGGTTGTTCGCAAATTCTTATTTCGTGTTTTTTTTGGGGTCTTCCGATGCCTTGGTGCCCGTTCATCTCTGCTCTATATAAAGAGTAGGAGGACGGCCCAATCTTAAGCGTTTTGGAGTTCAGGTCAAGTCTTATTCTGGATGTTGGTGTAGAATCGGCAACCTTGAATTTTCTATGCGGAGTTTTACAGGTCATGGCTTACAAACCGGCAGATTTATTAGGTGATCTGGGGGCGAGAGGGCTGATTTCCCAGATGTCATCCGAAGAGGAGTTCAGGGCGCATATCGCCGGCGGCAGTCGCACCCTTTATAGTGGTTTTGATCCGACAGCTGACAGTCTGCATATCGGTCACCTTGTGCCTCTGCTGGCGCTGCGCCGTTTTCAGCTTGCTGGCCATAAGCCGCTGGCTCTGGTTGGTGGTGCAACTGGCATGATTGGTGATCCCAGCTTCAAGGCAGTTGAGCGTCAGCTGAACTCGGTTGAAGTGATCTCCGGTTGGGTGGATCGTCTGAAGTCCCAGCTCGAGCAGTTCCTGGATTTCGACTGCGGGAACAACTCAGCGGTGGTAGTAAATAACCTGGATTGGACCAAAGACCTGAGTGTGCTCGATTTCCTGCGAGGTATCGGCAAGCACTTTTCCGTAAATGCCATGATCCAGAAAGAATCTGTTAAGCAGCGCATCGAGCGTGAAGGTACTGGTATCTCTTTTACAGAGTTCAGTTACATGATTCTGCAGTCTTACGATTTTGCGGAGCTATATAAAAGGTACGGTTGTACCATCCAGATTGGTGGTAGCGATCAGTGGGGCAATATCACCGGTGGTATCGATCTGGCGCGAAGAATGCATCAGGGGCAGGTATATGGTCTGACACTGCCGCTGGTAACCAAAGCTGACGGTCAGAAGTTTGGTAAAACCGAAACCGGTACTGTGTGGCTGGATCCGCGCAAGACATCTCCTTATGCCTTCTATCAGTTCTGGCTGAACACAGCCGATGCGGATGTATACAAGTTCCTCAAGTACTTTACCTTCCTGTCTCCGGAAGAGATTGATGAAATCCAGCGCGCAGACGCTTCTGCGCAAGGTCGTCCCCAGGCTCAGTCTATCCTTGCAGCCGAAGCTACCAAGCTGGTTCATGGTGAGTCTGGTGTAAATGCTGCAACACGTATTACTGCAGCGCTGTTCTCCGGCAACCTGTCTGATCTGACAGAAGCTGACTTTGAGCAGCTGCGCCTGGACGGT
>Ga0079224_100010052_pt1 | contig 12952 bp, 8 predicted proteins | sample Stecom2015_FD_80414 | JGI IMG/M metagenome (GOLD analysis project Ga0079224, IMG submission 80414) | Agricultural soil microbial communities from Utah to study Nitrogen management - Steer compost 2015 | ecosystem: Environmental > Terrestrial > Soil > Agricultural land | place: USA: Utah... | reverse complement strand
AGCTTTGCGAGGAGCGTCAGCGACTCCTGCCAGCCGAGATAGCAGGCGTCGGCGGGGATGACATCGGGGACGCCTTCCTGGGTGATGTTGATTTCAGTGCCGACGGAGACCTTCCTGAGCTCAACGCTGACCTGCATGATGCCCGGAAGGTTCGGATCGTCGAACTTGTCGGTGTAGCGAAGCCGCTCGCCCGGGACGAGCTCGAGGTATCCCCCGCCAAACGAGTGGCTGTTGCCCGTGGTGAAGTTGGTGAATGACATCCGGTGGGAGCCCCCCACGCGTGCGTCCAGGTGGTGCACCGTGGCGGTGAATCCGTTGGGCGGCAGCCACTTGACCACCGCAGCGGGATCGACGAACGCCCGGTAGACGCGCTCCGGCGCCGCGCGGAGGACGCGGTGAAGGCGGATGGTGCTCGGCATGTCTGCTTCTCCTTTCAGTAGAGACCTCGAGGGTCGACCTGCCTGGTCGAATGCCCGGGGGCGATTTCGACAGCCCGGAATGCCGTGATAGTGACACCGTTAACACCTCGTTACGATCGGTAACCCCGGCGCGGCCGGGTTCTTATACAGTCGCGCGACACAAACCTCCAGAACGGAGAAATCCGCATGAGACCGGTAGCTCCATGCGCGGCCGCCGTAGCGGCCGCCCTCGCCATGCTCGGCGCCCCCGCCCACGCGCAGGAGGAAAAGACGAGCACCCTTGCCGACCAGCAGTCGGTGGCGGTAACCATCTACAACGAGAATCTCGCGCTCATCAAGGACGTGCGCCGGATCACGCTCGATGCGGGCGCCAACCGGCTCGCGTTGCGCGAGGTGAGCGGGAACATGCGGCCCGAGACGGCGCTTCTTCGCAGCCTCTCCCACCCGGGGTCGCTGAGGCTCGTGGAGCAGAACTTCGACTTCGACCTCCTCACGCCCGCCAAGCTGCTCGAAAAGTACGTCGGCCGGGAAGTGCGCATTATCCGCACGCACCCCACCACGGGCGCCGAGTCGTTCGAGACGGCGACCGTGCTGGCGGCGAACAACGGTGTCGTCCTGAAGATCGGCGACCGGATCGAGACCGGGCTGCCGGGGCGCATCGTGTACGACGGCGTGCCGGCCAACCTGCGAGACCGCCCCACCCTCGTGACCGAGCTGCTGAGCCGCGGCGCCGGAACGCAGACGGTGGAGCTCTCGTACCTCTCGGGCGGGCTGTCGTGGAAGGCGGACTACGTCGCCGAGCTCAATGCCGCCGACGACCGGCTCGATCTCAACGGCTGGGTCACGCTCACCAATCGCAGCGGCACCGCCTACCCAAACGCGAAGCTGCAACTCGTCGCCGGCGACGTGAACGTGGTGCAGGAGGCGCTTCGCATGGCGGCGCCGGCGCCGATGGCCGCGGCGCGCGAGCGGCGCGTGGAATCGATGACGCAGGAGTCGCTCTTCGAATACCACCTCTACACTCTGCAGCGCCCCACGACGATCGCGGACAACCAGACGAAGCAGGTGGCGCTCCTCGGCGCCACGGGCGTGCCGGCGCGCAAGGAGCTCGTCTTCCAGGGCAGCCAGTACTACTACCGCTCGAGCGTTGGCGACATCGGGCAGAAGCTGAAGGTCGGCGTCTTCCTGCAGTTCGAGAACCGCGAAGCCTCCGGCCTCGGCATGCCGATGCCCAAGGGCGTGGTGCGCGTGTACAAGAAGGACAGCGCGGGCAATGCGCAGTTCGTGGGCGAAGACCGCATCGACCACACCCCGAAGAACGAGAAGGTTCGCCTCAAGCTCGGCGATTCCTTCGACGTCACCGCGGACAAGAAGCAGACCGACTTCCAGCACCGCGAGACCACCAATCGCGCGAGCTATCTTTTCGAAAGCGCGTACGAGATCGTGCTGCGTAACGCAAAAAAGGAGCCCGCGACCGTGATCGTGCGCGAGCCGGTGCCGGGCGACTGGGAGATGCTGGAGGAGTCCCACAAGCATGCCAAGGTCGCCGCGGGCACGGCCGAATGGCGCATCGAAGTCCCCGCCGAGGGCAGCACGACCCTGCGATACCGGGTCAGGATCCGCTTCTGAAGGCTCCCCTTCCTATCCCTCGACCGGAAGAACGGTGATGTCGTAGGCGTGGCGGAGGGTGCGGCCGAGCACCGGGTCCTCGAGCTCCATCTCGAAGCGCGGCGCGGGGCGGATGCCGCCCTTCGCCGCGAACGTGCCGCCGAACATCGCGGCGCCCGGGCGAAGGCCGCCGTAGCGCACCATGAGGTCTTCGGGCGAGCGCATGTGATCGACCGTGCCTTCCTGGTAGAGCACCCGTCCGCCGTTCTCCGGAATCCAGGAGCGCAGGACGAGGCGGGACCAGTGCGGCTTGACCTCCTCGTAGCGCCACGCCTGCCGCGCGACCGGCTTCGCGCAGAGCTGCTTGGAGAGCGACACGCCGATCGCCTCGGCCTTGCGGTCGGTGTGGTCGGACCCGACGGTGACCCACAGGCCGTCCGGGCGCGAGAGGAGGACGAACTCCACCTCTCCGCTCGTGTCGGGACCCGAGACCTCGATGGCGTCTGCGTGCGTGAGGAGCGAGGCCGCGACCCGGTAGAAGATCGGCGTGGTTTTCGGCGGCTTGACGCCGAGCGCCTCGAGCTCCCGGATGTGCTTGCGCAGGGCTTCCTCGTCGCGCCCGGTCCATCCCGCGATGACGAGCTCCGTGCAGGCGGGCGCGCTCATGAAGCGCGCCTTTCGGCCGGAGGGATGTCGTAGCTCGCCATCAGATCCTCGACGACCTTGTGGAAGTGCTCCCACGGCGTCTCGCGGAAGTTGTGGTTGCGGATGATGAAGGAGGCGCCGGCGTAGAACTTCTCGTACTGCAGGTGCCGGCCGGCGAACTCCGAGCCGACGAGATCCCAGGCGAGCTTGTAGAGCTTCACCCGCTCGAGCGCGGGAATCTGCGGCGTCTGCCAGTACGTCTCGAACTGCTGGCGCAGGCGCTCGTCGTGCATCACCGTGGCGTCGGCCGGCATCTGGAAGACGCCGCCGCCGCAGAGCTCGCGCAGCGCGTCGATGATCGACGAGTGGTTCTCCGTGCACCAGTTGAGCGCCGCGTACATGTAGCGGCGGTTGAACGTCTTGTAGCCCTCGGGCCAGTCCTCGGCGTCGTGGATCTGGCCGGCGATCATGCCGCCGAGCGCCGCCTCGAGCGCCGCAAAGCGGCCCAGCACCTCTCGCACGGCAGGGACCTCGTCGGCGCCGGAGGCCTTGGCGATGCGGCTCGCGAGCCCCACGATGAGCTGCATCTTGGCGTGGAAGCGCACGTTGGACTGGTGGTTGCCGTAGCAGTGCCCCGGCGTCCTGATGTACACGTCGCGCGCCAGCACCGCGTCCATGTGGACGAAGACGCGCTCCCAGGGAACCTTCACCTGGTCGCACACCACCATGGAGTCGGACTCGTCGAAGCGCCAGGCGAGGGGCGACTCGAACTCGCTCGCGGCATGGCGCTCGAAGGGCTTGCGCGACCAGAGCGCGAGGCCGGGCGCGTTCACCGGCACGGCGCAGGTGACCGACTCCGGCAGCTGGCTCGGCGCGAGCGGGATGAGGTTGCCTATCCATATCTCGTTCGCGAAGACGGCGCCCGTGGCCAGCATCTTCATGCCCGAGATCACCAGACCGTCATCGTCCTCGCGCACCACCCGCAGCGTCGGGATGGGCAGGTTCTGCTTGACGTAGAACTCCGGGTTGCGCGCCGCCTGCGGCAGCACCACGGCATAGGCGGCGTAGATGTCCTGGCGCCGCATGTCCTCGTAGTACTTGAGAAGATTGTTCTCGTAGGGCCCGAACGCCTTCGCGTTCATCGCCATGCCGGTCACGAAGCTCGCGACGTGGTCCGGCGAGCGGCCAAGCAGCCCGAAGCTCATGGTGGCGATGGCCCGATGCAGGTCCGTTCGCTTCTGCAGGTCCTCGCGCGTTCGAGCCCGGAGGAAGTAGTTGCTGAAGCGCTCCCCGCCCTCCTCGTAGCTCAGCCGCGAGTCCGCTCGCTTGAGGTCGTAGATCGCCGCCATGGAGCGCGCGGCGTTTCGAAACGCCGGGTGCGCGGTGACGTCGTCGACCCTTTCCGCGCCGATGTAGACGACCCGGCCGTCGCGGATCTGCCTGAGGTGCTCCTCCCCCGTCTTGAGCATCGCTAGCGCTTTCCCGAGGTCTCGTAGTAGTGGATCTCGTGGAGAATGCACCCGCCCCGCGAGCTGAACGGCCCGTGCTGCACGCCGGGCGGCCGGCAGGCGTAGGTGGGCGCGAAGGACTGCTGCCCGCCCTTGCCTTCCTTGTCGTTGCCCACGACGAGATCGCCCTGCACTACGTAGACCTCTTCCCAATGGTCGTGCACGAAGGGCTCGGTGGAGAAGGCGCCGGGCTCGATCTTGAGGAGCCTCGTCCGGCTACCGCGCTTCTTCTCCTCGTCGAGGTCGGAGGCCAGGATCTTCTGCCAGAAGCCCGGAGGATAGCCCGGCGGGCGTTCCCAGCCGCTCGAAAGGTCGACGTTCACGAACTCCAGGTGCTGCTTGGGCTGCATGGTTGCGCTCCGCAAACGGCCGTTGACCGGGCCATTCTGGTTTCCGCGTTCGAGGGTTGTCAATTCGGCGTTGCTACTTCGGCGTTCCGGCGGCGAGGAGTGCGCGAAACTGCGCCGCCGGCATCGGCCGGGCGAAGAAATAGCCCTGCGCCTGCTCGCAGCCGAGGCTGCGCAGGAGCACTGCCTGCGAGTCCGTCTCCACGCCTTCCGCGACGACGATGAAGCCGAGCGTGTGCGCCATGTCGATGATCGCCCGCACGATGGCCGCGTCGGCATGGTCCTCCAGCACGTCGGCGACGAAGGAGCGGTCGATCTTGAGGGCCGAGACGGGAAACCGGGTGAGGTACGAAAGGCTGGAGTAGCCCGTGCCGAAGTCGTCGATCGCCACGCTGATGCCCGCCTCGCTCAGCGCCCGCAGCACGCGTGCGGCATGCTCCGGATCCTGCATCAGCTGACTCTCCGTGATCTCGAGCTCGATCAGCCGCGGGTCGACGCCCGCCTCTCGGACGAGCTCGAGGACGTGCTCGTCGAGGCTCTGCTGGCGGAACTGGCGCGCCGACAGGTTCACCGCCACGGGCGTCTCCGGCAGGCCCGCGGCGGCCCAGCGCTTGATGTCCTCGCAGGCGCGCCGCAGCACCGTCTCGCCCACCGGCACGATGAGGCCCGTCTCCTCGAGCACCGGGACGAACTCGCCCGGCATGACGACGCCGCGCTCGGGATGGCGCCAGCGCACCAGCGCCTCGGCCGCGCACGCCCTGCCGGTGCGCAGGTCGAACTTCGGCTGGTAGTGGACCTCGAATTCTCCACGCTCCAGGGCGCGCCGGAGCTCCGAGCCGAGCTGCGCTCGCGCCCGGGTGCGCTGGTTGATATCCGCGGTGTAGAACTGGTAGCCGTTGCGGCCCGACTGCTTGGCCCGGTACATCGCCGCATCGGCGGCGGCGAGGAGCGTCTCGGCGTCCTCCCCGTCGGCCGGGAAGGCGGCGATGCCGATGCTCGCGGTGACGAACACTTCCTGCCCCGCTACCTCGAGGGGTGCCGCGAGGCTGTCGATGATCTTCTGCGCGACGATCGCGCCGTCGTCCGGACGCGCCAGGTCGCCGAGGATGACGGCGAACTCGTCGCCGCTGATGCGCGCGACCGTGTCTCCCGGGCGCACGGCGGCAAGAAGCCGCGAGGCAGCCACCTTGAGGAGCTCGTCGCCGCCCGCGTGGCCGAGGCTGTCGTTCACCATCTTGAAGTCGTCGAGGTCGATGAACAGCACGCCCAGGTTGTAGCCGTGGCGGCGCGCCTGCACGATGAGCTGCGAGAAGCGGTCGCGCAGCAGCGCCCGGTTCGGCAGGCCGGTCAGGACGTCGAACTGCGCAAGGAACGCGAGCCGGCCCTCGCTCTCGATGCGGGAGAGCCCGGCGGAGAGCACGCTCGCCGCGGCGACGAGGAACCTGGACTCCTCCGGGCCGAGCGCCGAGCGCTGCGGCAAGAGGGCGCAGAGCACGCCGCGCACGTCGTGCTCGCCGTGCACGGGCACGAAAACGCCGCACTCGGCATCCGCGGCCCAGGGAAACCGGGGCATCGCGCGAGGCTTCCCGTCGACGAGGACAGGCTCCGCCGTGCGAAGCACCTGGCACACGGCCTCCTCCGGAGCGAGCTCGCCTGCCCCGCCGCCGGCTGCCGCCTCGCTCGCGCCCGCAATGCCCTGCACGATCGCCTCGAGCTCGCCGGCGCCGCGCTCGAGGTAGGCGGCGACCCCGCTTCCGAGCGCTTCCCGAACGACCTGCACCGCCTCGGCGACGAGGCCCGCGGCGTCGCGCTTGGCAAGCGCGGCCTGGCCGAAGCGCGCCGTGCACTCCTGGTAGCGCAGGTGCGCCGCCTGGCGCTCCTCGGCGCGCCGCCGCTCGGTCAGGTCGCGGGCGTTCACCACGACGATCGCCCCCTCGTCGGACTCGACGGCCCGGCGCAGCACCTCCGCCTCGAAGGTGGTGCCGTCCTTGCGCCGGTAGGTTCTCAGCACCAGGTCGGTCCTGTCGTCGCGGCGCAGGAGCTGCTCGAGGCTCGCGCGCAGTGCGTCCACGGACGTGCCCTCAAGAAGCTCGTCTGCCTGCTTGCCAACGAGCTCGTCGCGCGCATAGCGCAGGTAATAGCAGGCTGTCTCGTTGAAATCGAGCAGCCGCAGGTCGCGCGGGTCGACGAGCAGGATGATGTCCGCCGAGGCGTCGAGCGCGGTGCGGAAGCGGCGTAGCTGCTCGCGGCTCTCGCGCTGCCGGGTGACGTTGCGCGCGGTGCCGCGATAGCCGCGGAAGCGGCCATCCGCGTCTACCACAGGATAGCCGCTCACGCGCACGTGGACGCGCCTTCCGTGTTGTCCCAGATACGAGTACTCGAAATCGCGGAACCGCTCGCGGCGCTCCAGGCGCTGCCGGTGCTCCCGCATGTCGGGCGCATCGGGATCGACGCCCGGCGCTTCCCAGCGCGCCTTGCCGATCATGTCCTGCGAGAGTCGGGCGTGCGCGCTTCCATAGAGCCGGGTGAACCGCAGCGACTCGTCCTGCTCCCAGTACCAGTCCGAGGAAAGCTCGCTCAGGTTGCGGAAGCGCTCCTCGCTCTCGCGCAGCGCCTCGTCCTTCAGGCGCCGCTCGGTGATGTCGTCGAAGACCGCCACCTCGTAGAGCGGCTTTCCGTACGGTCCGCGCACGACGGCGACGTTGATGCTGAACCAGACGTAGCGCCCGTCCTTGTGCCGGTATCGCTTCTCGAAGCGGTAGGATTCCCGCCGGCCCTCGCGCATCTCGACCAGCCCGGCGTCGCTCACGGCCAGATCGTCGGGGTGGGTGAGCTCCCGCACGGTCAGAGCCTTGAGCTCCGCCTCGTCGTAGCCGAGCGCCTCGCAGAGCCGCCGGTTCACCTGCAGCAGCCGCCCCTCGGGCGAGACGTGCGCGATCCCCGAGGCGGCAAGCTCGAAGGTCTGGCGGAAGCGCGCCTCGCTCTCGGCGAGTGCCGCCTCGGCGTTCTTTCGCTGGACGAACTGCCCGATCTGCGCGCCGATCAGGCGCACCGCCTGGAGAAGCCGCTCGTCCGGCGAGCGCACCCGCGTGGACGAGAGGGACACCACTCCGATGACGCGGCCCTCGAACGCGATGGGCACGATGAGCGCGGCATGGACGCCGGTCTGCCGGGCAAGGTCCGGCTGCCCTACGCGGGAATCGGAGCTCGTGTCGTTGACCCAGAGCGGCTCGCCCGAGCGCCACACCCGTCCGACCAGGCCGGTCCCGAAGGTGTAGCGGATGTTGCGTGCCCGCTCGACGAAGCGGAGCATCGCTTCGCTGCCATCGGTCCAGGCGTGGCGCAGGATCATCTCTTCTTCGGCCTCGTCCGGGTCGAAGTAGCGGGCGCATTGCCAGTCCTCGGAGCGGCAGATGGCTCCCATCACGGCAGGCAGCGCCTCGGCGACCGAGACCGCGTCGGCGAGGTCGCGCGCCACGGCATGCTCGAGGGCGAGCAGGCGCTCCTCCCGCTTGTCCGCCGTGACGTCCTTGGCGGTGCCCCGGTATCCGCGGAATGCGCCGTGCTCGAGAACCGGCTGCGCGCTCACGCTGAGGTAGCGCTCTCCCCCGTCCGGGAGCGTCAGCCGGAAAAGCGCATCGCGCAGGGATTCGTGGCGCGACACAAGGGCCCGATACCCGTCCCAGGTCATCCCGACCGGCTCGTAGCCCGGGATCTCCCAGGGGCGCTTGCCGGCCGCCACCTCCGCCACGATCGGGTCGTTTCCGGAGGAGATGCGGACCAGCCTGAAGCTCTCGTCCTGCTCCCAGTACCAGTCCGAGGAGAGCTCCGTGAGCTGGCGAAAGCGCTCCTCGCTGGAGCGAAGCTCCTCCTCGGCACGCACCCTGTCGGTCACGTCCTTGGTGGAGCCCTGATAGCCGACGAAAACCCCGTCGCGGAAGACCGGCTGGCCGCTCACCGAGACATAGCCCACGCTGCCGTCGGGCCGTTTGCAGCGCAGGAGAAGGTCGCGGTAGGCCTCGTGACGCTCGACCTTCCGACGATGCTCTTCCCAGGTGCCGTGCACCGGCTCGTCGGTCTCGATCTCCCAGCACGTCCTGCCGATCCGCGCCTCGCGCACGTGGGGCAGCACCCGTTCCGACATCCGGACGAAGCGGTAATGCTCGTCCTGCTCCCAGTACCAGTCGGACGAGAGCTCGACCAGGGCGCGGTAGCGCTCCTCGCTCTCGCGCAGCGCCGCGTCGCGCCGGAAGCTTGCAAGCGCGAAGCCGATGTTGTCGGCGAGCCGCTGGATGAGGGCCGTCAGCTCCTCGGAGAACGCGCCCGGGCGCGCGTGCAGCAGGCCGAAGACGCCGACGACGGCGCCGTCCACCTTGAGCGGAAAGGCCGCGGCGGAGCCGACCACATAGCTGCGACGCCGGCGCGACGAGGCCGTCACCGGATCGCGCTCGTAGTCGTTGCTGACGACGACCACGCCCGACCGGAACGCCTGTCCGACGAGGCCCTTGCCGTACGGCGAGCGCGGGTTCGTAGAGGGCGGCGTCTCGTCCATCCACGCCGCCGGGCCGCTCGCCGCCGCACGCTCGAGCGTCTGTCCATCATCGCGCACCAGGTATATGGACGCGAGCGAAAAACCGTTCGCCTTCGCCCCGATGTCGCAGGCGCTTTGCAGCAGCTCGTCGGCCGACTTGGCTCGCAGCAGCACTTCGTTCGCCGCGTTCACCCCGGCGAGCAGCTCCGAGAGTGCGCGCGACTTCTCCGCGCTTTCCCGGTAGCGGCGAAGCGCGCTCGCCTGCAGGATCGCAAGCCTGATCAGCCGTTCGAGCTCGGGCCGCTCGAGACGGTCCTTGTCGAGAAGGTCGTAGGCGCCCTTTGCGACCGCGGTCTCCCGCAAGCCCTCGTCCTTCTCGCCGGTCAGCACGATGACCGGGCGGTCGGTGGCCCGGGCGATCCGTTGCAGCGTGTCGAGGTGCCGCGAATCGGGCAGGTTGAGGTCGGTAATGACGAGGTCCGGCTCGGCGTGCCGCAGGAGCGCCAGCGCGCCGCCCAGCGTGTCGGCGTGCTCGAGCGCGATTCGCGCCCACCCGATCGCCTCGAGCTCCGCCCGGATCAGCGCGGCAAAGCGCGCGTCGTCCTCGACGAGGAGGATCCGCACGGCGCTCGCCTGCGCCGTCGGGCTGAAGTCGGGGGCCGGCCGCATCGCAGGGCGTATGGTCGCGGCGCGCCGGGCTTTTGCCCATCGGGGAATTCCTGAGCGTTTCATCGGTAAAACCCCGGCCCATAACAGGAATTTGCGATTCCCGGCTATCATCCCGAGCCTTCAGACAAGGAGAGGCACATGGCAGACCGGGTCGCAATCATCACCGGAGCAGGGACAGGCATCGGCAAGGCAGCGGCGCTCGCGCTGCTGAAGGACGGCTACAAGGTCGCGCTGGTCGGGCGGCGCAAGGAGCTGCTGGACAAGACGGCCGCCGATTCGAAGGCGGGCGAGCGCGCGCTCGTCATTCCGGCCGATCTCAGCAAGCCCGAGGAAGTCAAGAAGGTCTTCGAGAAAACGAAGCAGGCCTGGGGGCGCCTGGACGTCCTTTTCAACAACGCCGGCATGGGCGCGCCGGCGATCCCCATGGAGGATCTGACGCTTCAGCAGTGGCAGCAGGTCGTCGACATCAACCTCACGGCCATGTTCCTCTGCTCGCAGGAAGCGATTCGCATCATGAAGGCGCAGACGCCGAAAGGCGGGCGCATCATCAACAACGGCTCCATCTCGGCGCACGCCCCGCGGCCCTACTCCGCGCCGTATACCGCCACCAAGCATGCGGTCACCGGGCTGACCAAGTGCATCTCCCTCGACGGCCGCAAGGACGACATCGCCTGCAGCCAGATCGACATCGGCAACGCGGCCACCGAGATGACCGACCGGATGACGAAGGGCGTGCCGCAGCCGAACGGGACGACCATGGTCGAGCCGCGCATGGACGTCGCCCACGTCGGCAGCGCGGTGCTCTACATGGCGAACCTGCCGCTCGACGCGAACGTGCAGTTCATGACCATCATGGCCACGAAGATGCCGTTCGTCGGCCGCGGCTGAGGGCGCCTACCGGGAGAGCAGGCTGCGCATCCACTCGGCGGTGCGCAGCACCCCGCCGAAGCTGAAGACGTGCACGCCCACGACGTTGCTCGACTCGCGGGCGTCGTTGTAGCGGGCGAGCGCGAGGACGTGATCCGTGGGGTCGGTGTGCGTCACGAGCCGCGCGATGCCCGTGCCAAGGGTGCGAAGCGCGCGCAGCGACGCGCTGACCCCGCAGCGCTGCGCATAGCGCGCGAGGGCGGCCGGATCGGTGGGACCCGCGATCCCCGCGTACACCGGGACTGCCGGATGCTGGCGGGCGAGCTCGGCGCAGTACTCCACGACCCGGGCCGGCGCGAACGAGAACTGCGTGACGATGTAGAGGCCGAGCCGCTGCTCGCGTGCGAGGGCGATCTTGCGGGCGAGGGCCTCCTGTAGCGCCGCCGTCGGGATCCGGGGATGGCCCTCGGGGTAGCCGGCAACGCCGATCTCCCGTATCCCGCACTCGGCGAGCACGCCCTCCTCCAGTACTGCCGCGGCGTCCGCGTAAGGGCCCTTGGGCCGCGGCTCGTCTCCGCCGAGGAGCAGCACCCTATGCACGCCGTGCTCGCGCACCGCGCGCTCGAGGAAGGTCCGGAATTCGGCTCGCTCGAGGATGCGGCGGGCCGACACGTGCGGGACGGGATCGAGACCGGCGGCGCGAATGGCGCCGACCGCATCGAGCGCGCGGCTGAGCGGCAGCCCCGGGAGCGAAGGCACGTACACGCAGGCATCGGCCGGCAGCAGCGCTGCCAGCGCGCCGGCGCGGTGCAGCTCGCGGGGAGACATCTCGATGGACCCGGCGGCCACGAGCTCCGCCTGGCGGGCGTGAACGCCCCTTAGCTCAATCGCGCTTGCGAGAGACGACATAGGATTCATCCAGGAACCAGAGGCTGCCGTGCTTCTGAAGGACTTCGCGCGTAGCGTCCAGGTAGCGCCGCTCGCCGAGCGCTTCGCCGAGGCGGGCGTCGTCGATCTGCGCGACGTAGATCGCCGCATTCCAGGCCGCGAAGAGGGTGGAGGTGCCGATGCTTTCCGAGATCTCCGTCGGAAGCGTGTGCATGTCGTAGCGGAATAGCGCTCGGGCGTCCGCGTAGGCATTGAAGTTGTAGCGCCGCGCATCCTTGCCGAGCTCCGCCTTGGTCGCGCGCAGGAGGTCGTGCCGGCTGTGCCCGAACGGATTTTCGCCCGGCCAGACGCGCTCGATGATCTCCACCGCCGGATCGTGCCCGTACGAGTGGATGCCGAGGAGCCGCCCGCCCTTGCCGAGCGCGCGCACGAGCGGGCCAATGACCTTCTCCGCCTTGAACTCGAGGGGCGCGCGAAGCCGGTAGGGCTGCGACGCGATGACCATGTCGTAGTCGGCGCGGCCCCCGCCGCGGCGAGGGATCACGCTGTCGAGCAGGAACCGGTAGTCCTCCCGGTAGATGACGAGCACCGTCGGGTGGTCGTACACCGGATTGCCGGTACGCGGGCTGTGCCGCGCCTGCCAGTTCTTCGCGAGGAAGGGATCGAGCGCCGCGATCTGCTCGCCGAACTCGTGCGCGGTGGTGCCGGTGAGAGCCACCTCCTCCCACACCATGGAGGTCGCCGCGGCGACAGCCCGCGGCGTGAGCCACGGCGCCTCGGTGTAGTACATGTTCGTCACGACGAGGACCGTGGCCGGGTGCTCGAAGAAGCGGTCGGCCATCTTGCGCAGCGAGAGGCGCACGTCCTCCAGGCTGATTTCCTTGCCGACGATGTAGAAAGGCAGGTTGGTGAAGCGCCGGTGCATCTCGCGCATCACGCTCTCGAGCACCGTGCCGTCGCCCATGCCCGCGTCGAACAGGCGCAGCGCCGGCGGCCGCGGATGGAGGTGGCCGAGCTCGAGCCCGACGCGCCGCGCCACGACCTCCTTCTCGCTGCAGGTGTTCACGAAGAGCAGGTACTTCTGGCGGTTGTCGAAGAACCGGAAGTTCTTGTCGCGGGAGGACTGCGCCGGCGGCGCCGGCGGGACGGCCTGCGCCGCGCCCGCGGAGATGAGCGGGAGAAGCTCAGGCGGCGCTTCGCCCGCGCCGGCGAGGCCGTGCCGCTCAATGAAGGCGTTGACCCGCTGCAGCGTTTCGGGGGTGACCCGCGCCCCATCGCGCAGGCGGGAGACGAACTTCCCGTCGTTGACCGCGCGGCGCCCGAACGTGGACTCCGCCATGCCCGTACGCTGGCAGAACTCCGAGATGCTCCCCAGCAGCGTGCCGCCGAATGTCTGCAGCTCCATTACGCCTCCGAACCCGCACCCATGGTGCGCTTTGGACAGGTGGGAAGGCAACCACAGTTCTGCTT
>Ga0079224_100010050_pt1 | contig 12953 bp, 11 predicted proteins | sample Stecom2015_FD_80414 | JGI IMG/M metagenome (GOLD analysis project Ga0079224, IMG submission 80414) | Agricultural soil microbial communities from Utah to study Nitrogen management - Steer compost 2015 | ecosystem: Environmental > Terrestrial > Soil > Agricultural land | place: USA: Utah... | reverse complement strand
AGACAGCGTGCCCCAGACCTTCCTGCTTGTCCTGTACGATAAATTTTACCTTGCGGCCCATATCCAGCAGACGGCGCGAATATTCCTGAAAGTGCGGCGGCAGCTTATTGAAATTCTCGATGGACACCTGTACGTTGAAAAAATGCTGGAAGGCTTCGAGGTCTTCTTCCTGGACGATGATGATGACCTCATCGAGTCCGGCATTAAGCGCCTCTTCGACAATGATAAGGATGGCCGGTTTGGCGATACCATCCCGATCTATCACCGGGAACAATTCTTTTTTCGTCGCTTTGGTGGCTGGGAAGAGGCGCGTGCCGAAACCAGCGGCAGGGATGACGGCCTTGCGCACCTGTGCCCCCGCGTGGATGGTCAGCTTGAGGCAGCTCATGCCGAGGTCGTGCTCGATAATGTCGATCACTTTCTGCTGGTCATCAGCGCTGCGGGCCACAAACTGGGCTGTGCCATCTCCCTGCGAGCCGACTCCCTTGCCTCCCCAGATATGCGGTTTGATCGGTTCGTAATTCAGAACCTGGTGCAGCACCGGGGCGGTGAGTTCTTCCGGGCAGGCGGGCGCAGCGTAGCGGTCAAAATTTGCCTGCGCTTCGGTCATCAATTTGCCGATTTGTTGCGCGTCGGCGGCTTCCAGCGCCGTGATCGCCCGGCTGACCAGTTCCTGATTGATCGGGCCGAGCAGTTGCTGCACGCCGCGTTCGATCTCGTTATCGGCGAAGGGATAGGCGCGGTTGAGGCGTGCCAGAATCTCCATCGTGTTCTTGTGCGCGTGCAGATCGACGATGACCAGGTGCAGATCGCCGGCAACCCGCAGTTCCTTCGTTTCCAGCCGGTCACCATCGAAGGTCATCAGCACCGGACGATCACCGAAGGCGCAGCCCTGGTCGAGGCGACCACAGCGCGAAGGGGTTACGATTTCGCCCTGATAGGCCATTTCCATCTCGCCGCGTGTGGTCATCTTCAGGTCGTAAATTCGGTTGAAGGCGCGCGCGGTAAGGACACAGATAGCGGCGCTGGATGATAATCCCTTCTTAACCGGCATGTCGGTCTTGTAATTGTTGATGACCAGCCCGCGCACGTGATAATGAGTAAGTATCTGATAGGCTACCCCGGCAATATAGCTGAAAAAGCCGCCCCGTTGGGCTTCTTCCAGCAGGGCGTTGAGTTCCATCGGAATTTCGTAGGGGCCATGCTGTGTACCGTCCGGGGTAGTGGAGGTGATAATCAGCTTGTCAGGATGGGGGGCGACATCGGCATAAATGCCCTGATTGGTTCCGACGATCAGGGCGTAACCTTTTTCGATCTCCGAATTGATGCGGCGATAGCCCCCGGCCCAGTCGGAATGTTCACCAAACAGGCAGATGCGTCCAGGGACAAAAATCTTCAAGGCGATGCTCCTTTTTCAGAGGGTATAAGGTGTGATGGATTTGCAGATTTTACCTGTCAGACTGATGTCCACTGCTGCGCTGACCGGCTAAATCGCTTATCGTCCATCATAAATCTACTATTGTTTACCTTGCGATGAGATAGCAAATTGCACAAAAAACTTTGTACACTATGACTGCTGGTGTTTATATGAAATGTTGAGTATGCTATGCTTGGTTAATGGAGACAAGTTGGAATCTGATGAATTATCTGATGTTCAGCAAGAAGGTGAAGAAGCTCTGGCCCGACGTGTAGTCCGGGTTTTTTCGTTTGCCTGACGAGAGAACACAACCTGCCCGGACTACCGGCGCAGGTTTTTTGTTTTATTGGAGTGATGATGACCGGTATCGAAATCAAGTCGAAGCGCAGCAAGCAGCCGGATTCGTGAGTCTGGATAGTTGTGCTGCGCCTGCTGCCTGCCGCTGTCCAGACCGGAAGCGGCTTTTCTTTTTTGTGCATATTGAAAGCTGAGGGACCGAATGCGCCATCCGATCAATCGCTTTAGCATCATCGAATCGACCCTGCGTGAAGGCGAACAGTTTGAGGGCGGCCACTTTTCCACACAGGACAAGCTGGAAATTGCCGCCGCGCTGGATGCCTTTGGCGTCGAGTATCTGGAACTGACAACACCCATTGCCAGCCCCAAGAGCGAAGCCGATCTGCGGGCGATTGCCGCGATGCCCCGGCGTTTCCGGCTGCTGACTCATATTCGCGCGCGGATGGACGAAGCCCGACTCGCAGTTGACTGCGGCGTGGATGGGGTGGACATCTACATCGGCACGTCAGCTTATATGCGCCAGTACAGCCATGGACGCAGCTTGCAGGAAATTATCGAAACCAGCCGCGAGATTGTGGCCTGGCTCAAGGCGCAGGGCGTCGAGACCCGCTTCAGCACCGAAGACACGTTTCGCAGTAATCTGGCCGATGTGTTCACAGTCTACCGGGCCATGGACCTGGAGGGCGTGGATCGGGTTGGGGTAGCGGATACGGTGGGCATCGCAGACCCACTGTGGACACACGGGTTAATCAGCAGCCTGCGGCAGGCGGTTGATTGCGACATCGAATTTCACGGCCATAATGACAGCGGCTGCGCTATTGCCAACGCACTGTGCGCGCTGCAGGCCGGGGCGACCCACATCGATACAACGGTGCTGGGCATTGGCGAACGCAATGGCATTACGCCGCTGGGCGGCCTGATCGCCCGGTTGTACACCATCAACCCCGAACTGGTGCGTAAGTATGACCTGCCCAGGCTGCGCGAAATCGAGGAACTGGTTGCTCGTAAGGTGGGCATCGAAATTCCGTTTAACACGCCCATCACCGGACGCACCGCGTTTCATCATAAAGCCGGGGTGCATACCAACGCGGTGCTGCAAAATCCGACCAGCTACGAGGCTATCGACCCAGTGGAGTTTGGTATCAGGCGCTCCATTGATCTGGCGCACCGGCTGGTAGGCTGGAACGCGATCCGGGACCGCGCGGCGACACTGGGTTTGGCGCTGTCTGAGGATGACCTGCGCGCCGCCACACAGCAGATCAAGGCGCTGGCCGACGAGCGCCGGATTACGCTGGCCGATGTCGACGCGGTATTGCAGGAAAAGGTGCTGAGCGGAGCAGGGATGCGGTAAATGGGTGCGACTTTTGTCGAAAAGATTCTGGCGCGCGGGGCCGGGCGCGACCGGGTGCAGCCGGGCGATGTGCTGGACATCGAACCGGATGTGGTGATGAGCCACGACAACACAGCGGCGATTATCCGATTGTTTGCCGAACTGCCACATGGGCGGATCAGGTATCCTGAACGGCTGGCAATCACGCTCGATCATGCTGTACCGCCGCCGACGCCCAAACACGCTCAGAATCACGCCGAAATTCGCCGCTTTGTTGCCGAGCATGGTATCCAGAACTTTTTTGAGGTAGGGCGCGGCATCTGCCATCAGGTTCACTGCGAAGAAGGCGTGATCGGGCCGGGGATGATCCTGCTGGGCGCAGACAGCCACAGCACACATCCCGGCTGGCTGGGTGCATTCGGCGCGGGCATCGGACGCACGGAGATTGCGGCGATCTGGGCCACCGGGCAGTTGTGGCTGCGTGTGCCGGAAACGCTGCGCATTACCCTGACCGGGCAGCTTATGCCGGGGGTTATGTCAAAAGACCTGACCATCAGCCTGATCGGCCAGCTATCAGCCGAGGGCGCGAACTACATGGCGGTGGAATTCGATGGGCCGGGTGTCGCCAGGTTGTCGCCGGATATGCGCGCGGTGCTGCCCAATATGATGGCCGAAATGGGAGCCAAGAGCGCCTATATCGCGCCGGACGAAGTGACGTGGGCGTGGATTGAACGGCAGCTTCGGCGCACCCGGCCTGATACCTGGCGCGAACGGCTGGCATACTTCCACGAACGGGCGCTGTATCCTGACCCTGACGCACAATACGCTGAGACCCATACAATTGATCTGAGCGCCATCGAGCCGGTGGTTGCGCGTCCTCACGCGGTCGATCACGTTGGCCGTGTGTCGGATATGACCGGGCAGCGGGTCGATTTCGGCTTCATCGGAACCTGCACTAACGGGCGGCTGGAAGATATTGCGGCTGCGGCTGCGGTGGTGCGGGGCCGAAGGGTGCGCGCTCGTCTGCTCGTGATTCCCGCGTCGTCGCAGGTGCTCGAAGATGCATTGGCTGCCGGCTATATCAGCGATCTGGTTGCCGCCGGCGCGACAATTGGCACGCCGGGCTGCGGGCCGTGTATGGGCAACCATATGGGCGTGCTGGCTCCCGGCGAGGTGTGCATCAGCAGCACCAGCCGCAATTTTCGCGGACGTATGGGCGAACGCGACGCCGATATTTACCTGGCGAATCCGGCGGTGGTCGCAGCCAGCGCCGTTGCCGGGCATATCGCCCATCCCGCCGATGTGATGGAGCAGTAAATATGATGACCACGCATCGAGTCTGGAAATATGGCGATAATATCAACACCGATCTGATCTTCCCCGGCAAGTATACCTATACCATCAGCCACGACCCGGCAGAATTGGCCCGCCATGCACTGGAAGACCTCGACCCGCTGTTCGCGCAGGGGGTTCAGCCGGGGGATGTCATCGTGGCCGGGCGCAATTGGGGCAACGGCAGCAGCCGCGAACAGGCCGTCACCTGTCTGGTGGCAGCAGGGGTGAAAGCGGTGATCGCGGCTTCCTTTGCGCGTATCTACTATCGCAACGCCATTAACAACGGCCTGCTGGTGATACAGTGCCCGCAGGTAGCGCCGCTGGTCGAAACCGGCGATACGCTGTCTCTGGACATGGAGCAGGCACGTATAAGCGCCGCCGGCCAGACTTTTTCCTTCCCGCGCCTGCCTGAATCGGTAGCGGGGATTGTGCAGGCGGGCGGGTTGATTCCCTACCTGAAGGCGAGCTACAGCCGGGAATAAAGATCAGGGCACGATGCGATCCGTGCCCTGATTGAATTCATCTGATTTACGGCGCGGCTAATACTTGATGTCTACGATGCGCCCGGTCTGTGCCGATTCGGCGATGGCGTCGCAGATGACGTTGTTGCGGTAGCCATCGACAAAGGTCGCGCCATAAGGGGCCACGTCTTTATCGTTCACGATGGCATCGAAGAAGTGATGGAATTCGTGGACGAAGGTATGCTCCCAGCCGATCATGTGACCGGCGGGCCACCAGTTTTCCCAGTAGGGATGATAGCCCTCGCTGATAAGCACGTTGGTGAAGCCGAGTGTTTCCTTGCGGCCATCGGCCCAGTAGACATCCAGTTCGTTCAGGCGTTCCAGATTGAACCGGATGCTGCCATTTTCGGCATTGATTTCCCACATGTTACCGTTGCGGTGGCCGTTGGCGAAACGGGTTGCTTCAATCGTGCCCATCGCGCCGTTTTCAAATTCGAGCAGGGCGGTAGTGGCATCGTCCACATCGACTTTGGCGCGCCCGCCTTCCCCATCAGGACGCTCGTCGATGAAGGTTTTCATCATGCCCATGACCTTCGTCGGCTCCCCGACCAGGAAGCGGCCCAGATCAAGGATATGCGAGGCCAGATCACCGAGCGAGCCGCTGCCCGCGACTTCTTTGGTGAAGCGCCAGGTCATGGGGAATTCCGGGTCGATGATCCAGTCCTGCAAGTAGACGGCGCGGAAGTGGAAGATGCGCCCCAGCGCGCCGCTGGCAATCAGGTTGCGCGCCTGTACGATGGCCGGCACGAAGCGATAGTTATAGGCGACCATGTGCTTGACGCCGGCCTTCTCAACGGCATCCAGCATGGCTTTGGCTTCTTCGGCAGTACGGGCCAGCGGCTTTTCGCAAAAGACGTGTTTGCCAGCCTGCGCAGCGGCGATGCACGGTTCGGCGTGGGCGTTGTTGGGGCCGCCGTTATCGAACACCTGCACCTCCGGGTCAGTGATCATGTCCTGCCAGTTGGTGTAGGCTTTTTCATAGCCGTAGCGCGCTGCTGCGGCTTCTACAGCGTCCTTGTTGCGCCCGGCAATCGCCACCATGCGCGGGATCGCTACCGGCGGATACATCATATACGGGATAGTCTTGAAGGCGTTGGAGTGCGCCTTGCCCATGAAGGCATAGCCCAGCATACCGATGCCCAGCACCGGAGCATCACCCTCGGCGGCCCCGGCGGCCATGCGCGTGAAACCACGTTCGTCAGTCATGATTGGCTCCTACTCCGCAAAGGCTGCATCAAAGGCGATATCGGACGATTTGAAATCAGATTTCTTTACGAAATTAACGGCTTCGGCTGCACCATGCTCCCGATCCATCCCGCTGTCCTCCCACTCGACCGACAGCGGGCCAGTGTAGCCGATGCGGTTGAGTGCGCGGATGATGCTTTCCTGATCGACATCGCCATGCCCCGGCGAGACGAAATCCCAGCCCCGGCGGTAATCACCAAATTGCAGGTGAGACGACAGGATACTCGTGTGGCCGTTCAGCCGGACTTTGGAGTCCTTCACATGGACGTGATAGATGCGATCCGCAAAGCGATTGATGAAGTTCACCGGGTCGAACATCTGGTGAACGAAATGGCTGGGGTCAAAGTTGAAGCCGAAAGCCGGGCGGTTGTTCACGGCCTCGACAGCCAATTCCGCCGTGTAGATGTCGTAGGCGATCTCTGTGGGGTGGACTTCCAGCCCAAAGCGCACGCCTACCTCGTCAAAGACATCGAGAATGGGGTTCCAGCGGTCGGCGAAGTCCTTGTAGCCGGCTTCGATCATCGACGGCGGGGTGGGCGGGAAGTGATAGATCAGGTGCCAGATAGAACTGCCGGTAAAGCCGTTGACCACCTTCACACCGAACTTGGCGGCGGCGCGGGCGGTGTTTTTCATCTCTTCGGCGGCGCGCTGGCGGACACCTTCAGGATCGCCATCGCCCCACACGTAAGCGGGCAGGATGCTTTTGTGGCGCTCGTCGATGTTGTCGCACACAGCCTGCCCGGCGAGATGATTGCTGATGGCAAAGCATTTCAGGCCATGCTTTTCGAGGATGTCCCAGCGGCTCTGGGTGTAGCCGTCCTGCGACAGCGCCTTGTCCACTTCAAAATGGTCCCCCCAGCAGGCCAGTTCGAGGCCATCATAGCCCCAGCTTGCCGCTTTTTCTGCCAGTGTTTCCAGCGGCAAATCTGCCCACTGGCCGGTAAATAACGTCACAGGTCTTGCCATAGCGTTTATCTCCGAAACGAACCTATCCGAAATAAAGTTTGACAGAGTCTAGCAAATGTCCGGCGGGGCTGCCATATAATGAGGCCAAAGAATGTTATTTTTGACCCCTCCGGCGCTACGCGCCACCTCCCCCGAATTCAGGGGAGGTTATGCTGCTGGTGATAGGGAGGGGATTATGAAGCAGTATAACTATTGAACACCAGGTACTTACAATTCAGTGGGCTGCTCAATATTTTCCTGCTCTCCCGTAAATAAAAAAGCGGCAGTCGGTGAACTGCCGCCTTCTGGGAATGAATCTTACGCCTTCAGCCTCGCCAGATACTTCTGCCGGAACTTGGCGACCTTGGGCGCGATCACCACGCGGCAGTAACCCTGATCGGGATTGTTGATGAAGTAGTTCTGGTGATAATCCTCCGCCGGGTAGAACGTATCCAGCGGTACAATCTCGGTCACGATGGGGTCATCCCACACCTGCTCCGCTTCCAGTTCTTTGATCGTCTGCTCAGCGATCTGCTGCTGCTCCGGTGTGTGGTAAAAGATGGCCGATCGATACTGCGTCCCGACATCCGCGCCCTGCCGGTTGAGCGTGGTCGGATCGTGGATGGTGAAGAATACGTCCAGCAGATCGCGGTAAGTCACAACCTCCGGGTTGTAGGTGATCTGCACCACCTCGGCATGGCCGGTAGTGCCGGTGCAGACCTGCTTATAGGTCGGGTTGGGCACATGCCCGCCCGCATAGCCGGAGACGACCTTCTCAACGCCCTTCAACTGCTGGTAGACCGCTTCCAGACACCAGAAGCACCCGCCTGCCAGCGTTGCCATTTCAGCAGCCATAGTGATTGACCTTTCACGATGCGAATCCTGATTACCCGTATTTTACGCGATAAAGATTAACAAAATCTGACGCCGATACAACTCAAATACATCTCTAACATTTGCCTGTTTTCCGCCTGTTGTTCAGGCTGTATACACCACCCGCCCGCACACCATCGTCAGCCTCGCCTGTACATTATCGTCCAGCAGTACAATATCGGCGTCTGCGCCGGGTCGAATAACGCCCTTGCGCCCGGTCAGATTCATGGCTGCGGCGGGGACGGCAGTCGCCATGGGGATCGCTTCGGGCAGGGACAGGCCGGCGAACTGCATGACGTTGCGCAGCACAGCGTCCATCGTGGCGGTGCTGCCGGCGAGACTGCCGTTGGCGATGCGGCAGATGCCATCGCGCACCGTGACCGGCTGGTTGCCAAGGTCGTAATCGCCATCGGGCAGGCCGGCGGCGCGGATGGCGTCGGTAATCAGCAGGGTGCGGTCTGTGCCTTTCGCCCGCACCAGTAGTTTGACCATCGCCGGGTGGGTATGGATGCCGTCGCTGATGATCTGGGCATAGATGCGGTCATCAGTCAGGACACCGCCGAGTGTGCCGGGCTTGCGGTGGTGCAGGCCGAGCATTCCGTTGAAGGTATGGGTCGCCTGACGCACGCCATGATCGGCGGCCATGAGCACCTGCTCATAGCTGGCTCCGCTGTGACCGATAGCGAATTCGATGCCCCGGCGCACGCCCTCGTCCACCATTTCGAGCGCACCATCCAGTTCCGGGGCGAGCGTAATCAGTCTGACCACGCCGCTTGCAAACCAGCGCGCATATTCAGCGGGGTCGGGAAGGCGCAGGATATCAGGGGCCTGCGCGCCGGGAAAATCCGCGCTGAGATAGGGTCCCTCGACATGCACGCCAAGATGCTGTGCGCCGTCTTCCGGCTGCGGGCAGGCCGCTACATTTTCAAGCGCACGGACGATGGCTTCAGCCGGCGCGCTCATGGTGGTGGGCAAGTAGCTGGTCACGCCATGCCGGGCGAAAAAGCGTGCCATGCCATGAATCGCTTCCGGCGTGGCGTCCATCATGTCGTGACCGCCGCCGCCATGTACGTGTACGTCGATGAAGCCCGGGGCGACCCACTGCCCGCCTGCGTCGATCATCTCGCTGTCAGGGGGTGCGGAATCGCTGGGGATGAGCGCGCGGATCAGGCCGCCATCTGTAATCAGGGTGTGATCGGTGAGTACGCCGTCCGGTGTTATAATCCTGCCGTTGACAATTTGCATGATGGTCGAACCTCATGTTGAATCATTGGTGACCCCAAGTATAGCGAGGCGCAGGATGGTCAGCGAAATTGCCCAACACATTGACCGAATCAAACAGGTGGTAGCGCAGTTGGATGACGAGAGCTTCGAGATGTTCAAGGCGGGGGTCGCCTTTTACCTCAACGGCGTGCCGGCGGAAACTGATCCCGGAATCATCACGTGGGTACAGGATTCGATGCAGATGATCCGCGAGTTTCCCTTTGAGGCGACCATCTATGAACTGGCGGTGGTGGCGGACGATGAAGATCGTGAACGCGCCGCCCGCAGCAAACAGGGCGGTTTCCGGCCATAGAATGGACCAGCGCCGCCGGGTGTAACTGGCAAAGGGTGGCTGTCCGGTGGGGAATATCCGCCGCCGGCCCGGTCTATTAGGCAAAAAATGGAGGCGGGTGGTTGAATAGTGGCGGGCCAGACCCTGTGAAGCAGGCGACCCGCCGCGCTTTTCTCAGACCGGCGAGTTTTGGCAGGTGCAGGGTTGTGAGGCACAGACCGAATCTGTGCCTCATCGGTGATTAACGGGTGTCGCTGCGCAGGTCGAGCCAGTCCATTTCCGCTTCGGTCAGCTTCAGGTCCAGCGCCGTAATGTTCTGACGCAGTTCTTCAGCACTGCGGCTGGCGATCAGCGCGTAGATATTCAGCGGCTGGTTGAAGATATACGCTACTGCGATCTGCGCCACCGTGACGCCTTTTTCTGCCGCAAGCTGTTCGGCGCGGTCGAGGCGCTGAAAGTTGGGTTCGTAGCAATAGGCTTCAACGACGACCCGGTCGTTGTAGTCTGTGAATGTGTCCAGATTATCGCGGCGAAAGCGCCCGCTGAAGAAGCCGCCGGCCATGCTTGACCAGGTAAACAGCGGCATCTGATTGGCCTGATACCAGGCGCGTTCAGCCGCTTTGCCCGGCCCGCTGATGCTGATGCAGTCTTTCCAGGGTTCCTTGATCTGGTCGGCAAGGCTGAAGTTGGGGCTGCTGGCAAGGAAAGGTTTGAGGCCATGTGCTTCGGCGTAAGCGTTGGCCTCCTTGATGCGCTCAACAGTCCAGTTGGAGCCGCCGTAAATACCGATAACGCCTTTTTCGTGATACTCGTTCAGCTTTTCAACAATTGGCCCAACCGGCACTGTTGGATCGTCGCGGTGCAGCAGATAGATATCGAGAAAATCTGTCTTGAAGCGCGCCAGCGAATCGTGAATATCGGCCTCGATGTCGAACGGGGTCACGCGGTTGCGATCCTGCGACAGGTGCGCGCCTTTGGATATGATGACCACCTGATCGCGCACGCCGCGTTCGTTGATCCATCGTCCGACTGTGCGTTCGTTATCACCCCGGCCATAAGACTGTGCTGTATCGAAGGTATTCACCCCCAGTTCAAACACATCGTCCAGCAGTTTGAAACTGCCGTCGAGGTCGCTGGATGAGATAATGGTTGTGCCCTGCACGATGCGGGACACGGGTTTGTTTACGCCTTCAATCTGTCCGTATTTCATGTAGTCAGTTCCTTCATTGCTCTACAGGATATTTTAAGCCCCACTGGGCGCGAATCTCGTCCATCGTTCGCATGATGGCGAGTGTTTCATCCAGCGGCATCACATCACTTTCCAGCAAGCCGGCCCGCAGACAGCGCGCCACTTCATCAGCTTCGTAATTATAACCGTTGCCGGTGTACGGCATTTCGATTTCACGAGCCTCCTTGCCGAATATCTCAACCGTCATGCGGCTGGGGACCCACCAGCGCGAATGGATGGTGATGCGGCCTTCGGTGCCGTTGAGGATGGCAACATGCGGCGTTGACGTGCGAATAGCCGTGCTGAGAACCGCCAGCGCGCCATCAGGATAGCCGAGCAGCATCGCCGTGTTCTCGTCCACCCCGGTTTCGCCCAGATGCGCCAGACTGGCGATGCGTTCCGGCTGGCCGAGCACCATTGACGCCAGCGACACTGGATAAATTCCCACGTCCAGCAGCGCGCCACCACCGAGTTCCGGCTTGAACAGGCGATGTTCCGGGTTGAACCGGGCGCGAAAACCGAAGTCGCTGTGGATCATGCGCACGTCGCCAATTACCCGCTGTGCCAGCAGTTCGCGCAGATGCACAAAGATGGGCATGTAGCGCGTCCACATGGCTTCCATCAGGAAAAGTTTGTGCTCGCGGGCGAAGTCAATCATTTCCTGCGCTTCGTTGGCGTTTATGGCAAAGGGCTTTTCGCATAACACCGCTTTGCCATGACGCAGGCACAGCAGGGTGTTTTCCTTGTGAAAAACGTGCGGCGTGCCGACATAAACGGCGTCGATGTCAGGATCGTTTGCCAGCGCCTCGTAGCTCGTATAACGGCGTTTGACGCTGAACATGTCGCCGAATGCGTCTGCGGACGCCTGAGAGCGAGAACCCACCGCCAGCAGTTGAGCATCGGGCAGGACAGCCAGCCCGCGCGCGAACTGCCTGGCAATATTGCCCGTGCCGAGAATTCCCCAGCGAATCTTTTCCGCCATTTTCTCTCCTTACTCATCGAGAGCCAGACATCGGGCAAGTATAACCTACCGCTGGCGTTCAACCCACAAAGAGAGCCGTGATAATGCTGAGTGACAGCAGGCTTGCCAGCGTGGTTACCAGCACACTGGCCGTTACAAACTGCGCGTTGCTGCCAAATTCGGTTGCCAGCAGGGTCGCGTAAACGGCGGTTGGCGTGCTGAGCTGTACGATAAGGACGCTGCGAGTCAGACCGCTGATCCCCATCAGCGCGGTTAACAGGATGATGATGAGTGGAGCGACCAGCAGCCGCGTGGCCGAAGCCAGCGCCAGCGAACCGGACAGCGCCCGAAATTCGCCGCGAAGGGAAATCTGTGCAAGCTGGACACCCAGCAGTACGATCATGATTGGGACGGCGGCCTGGCTGAGCAGATCAACCGAGCGCAACACCGGCAGCGGCAGCTCGATGCCGGCAAATTTGACCAGAAAACCGAGGGCCGTTGCGTAGGGCATGGGGACTTTCAGCACATTGATGATGCCCTGCCGGACGGAGGCTGTGCCCGCCGACGCCAGGTAAATGCCCAGTGTATTGCTCATGATTGAGGTCATCACGACGACCAGCACCGCAATTTGCAGACCTTCCTGGCCGAAGGTGAACTCGACAAATGACAGGCCGTAGTTGCCGCTGTTTGCCATCAGCACGCTCAGAATGAAGGCGCTCTGCGTTGCCGGGTTCAGTGCCCGCTGCGTTGAGGCCAGTACGTGGCCCAGCAGGGCGATCACCACGAACAGCAGGGCGACAAATATCAGAATCTGACCAATCTCGCCCGGTTGCAGCGTGGAGTTGGCGCTGGCCTGGAACACAAGCGCGGGCGAGAACAGGTAGATGGCTGTTCGGGAAAGGGTGCGCGGGTCAGGGTTGAAGCGGCGGGCGAACCAGAATCCCAGACCGGCTGCAAGCAAGATCGGGACGATGACATCATAGGCAACCTGCAAAGCTATCTGCATGGATGGGTTCCGTTTCTGCGAAGTGTGAGTGCGCAACCAATGCACTGAGTATATTACTGCCTCGCTTAGAACGGGTAGACCCGGCTGACCGCATATCCACCGAGTGGGCTATCTGGAAACAGTGCGGTTGAACCATACACGACGGCGGGTTTATCTCTAAACTTGGGCTGAATGCTCACAAGATTGAGTGCAAGAAGGGAAAACCCGCCGAATACAATATTGACGAAAATTCGTGAAGGT
>Ga0079224_100010049_pt1 | contig 12956 bp, 11 predicted proteins | sample Stecom2015_FD_80414 | JGI IMG/M metagenome (GOLD analysis project Ga0079224, IMG submission 80414) | Agricultural soil microbial communities from Utah to study Nitrogen management - Steer compost 2015 | ecosystem: Environmental > Terrestrial > Soil > Agricultural land | place: USA: Utah... | reverse complement strand
GGTGCATTAGCGCAGTCAAATACAATATCGGCTGTTAGGTTTCCTGTGCAATCTATTGGCATATGTTTTTTGTTTTAAGATTTAAAGATTGAATTATTGCAGATGTAAGATGATAGAGAATAGATGATAGACTTTCTCCAAAGAGAAATAAAAGGCAATGCGCAGTCACACGGTGTAGTAAGGAATATGCCGGTCGGGCGTGGTGAGGGCAAAGGCTTTTTTAAAATTAGTTGTTTCAGGTTTAACGTTTCAAATTAGAATGAGCTTCCTAGTAAGGTTTGGAAAGTGAATGTATTTTTAATTTTAGTATAACCTGAAACCTGAAATTAATAATAGCGGAGCTTAGTAAGCCGCTACCGTCATGTAGCTTTCAAGGTGCTTGGCATCTATAGTATAGGCAGCATCCATAATGTTTGTTTTAAGTGTTTTGTCGTAAAACACATCCAGTTTAGAAAGGTCTTCGTCACTTAGTGTACCAACAGGAATATTTGATTTTGTAGTGAATACAGCCCTGTGCGGAAGGTTATGAATGATACCGTTGTCCTGGTAGGTTTTAATGTACCTGTCCCAGTCGTAACGTACTTTTACCTCGATACCGTCGAAGAACAGGCGCGGACGACCTTCTTCCACCACTTCAAGGAACCCTGAACCTAAGTTCTTTTTCCTTAGTGTGGCACGGTAGTTATCGGCAAGGGAACGTGTTGCTAGTATGTAGGCATCATCTGCAGATACCAGGCGCTCATCTGCGGCGGTTACCATTTTTTCAAAGATATCAAGCGCTGCATCTTCGGCAAGAGCCTGAGAGGCATAGTCGGCTCCCGCGTTTTTATCGATGCTTACATAGTTTGCCGCTGTGGTAGGTACTTCGGCAAAAATTTGTTTGAACAGTCCGTCAAACGAGTTAAAGTAATCAAGGTCGGTTCCATTAGTAAACACACCGTTATTATCTACAGTTTCTGCAGTTGTGTCGTTAAACCATATTTTGCGGTGCATGTTTTCGAGCATGGCACTTTCTACAGCCGAGATGATTACGCCAAACTCTTCGGTACCCACAGCATCAAAGAAATCAGGGTTAATGCGTTTTGACTTTTTGAACAACTTTAAAAGGGCCGGCATATCTGCCTGACAGTGAGAAAGGCGGAAATCTTCCAGTACCGGAGTCCAGTATTTCTCGGTTAATTCAAAGCCACCTGCCTCGTTTGGCGTACATCCTACGGCTTTTTTACCCAGTAGCCCTAATCGTCCGGCAAAGGCAATTTGTGTACTTACGTCAATTCCGGTTTCAATATCGTGGAATTCCTGCAGGTCAGAATCGTTATAGACTCTGCTGAAAATCACCCCGCTTACCGTTTCGGCCTCACGAGGGTTTAGTGTAAGGTTGTCTGCATTTACTAATGCCATTATCGTGCTTTTTTAGATCTCAAGTATTCTTTCATTCCGGCTAATTTGTCGTTTTCGGCAGGCCTTTTGTAAGCTGCCCTTTTTCCGTCAAGGCTATAGTTGCTGGTAACCTGCCTTTTAAGCGCCATTACCTCACCTTTAATAACGTTAAGCTGTTTTTTAAGTCTTTTGTTTTCTGCCCTTAGTGCAGCGGCTTCTTCGGCAGGTGCATCCTCTTCAGGTTCAATAATTTCGGTTAGTTCACCTTCTGTAAAAATGTAGGTAAAACCGTCAGGCATTGTAAACTCGCCATCTGCGGGAAGACCGTCTACAGTTGCCATTTGTCCAATTTCGATTACGGCGTCGTCTTCTAAATCGGTAAAATCAATTTCGGTTCCGGTGGCATCCTGCACCACTTTGTTAAACATGTTGCTGTGCTTAAATTTAGCCAGCACTTTTGTAAACAGGCTTTCCATCCAGTGCCTGTCTTTTTCGGTAAATTTGGTCATAGTATTGGGTTTTAAATATGCTTTTGCAGCTATAGCTACCTGCTGCGAGGTGGTAAAGCCTAAATCAGTTAACTGTGTAGCGGTAAGCCATGTTTCGTTTTTAAGGAGGGGGAGTATGGCCTGCTCTTGTATGTTTAGGGTGTTTTTGTAAAAACCAACGAGTTTTTTCTCGATGCTTTTTAATTGTGTGGCAAATTTTGAGAGTTCGTCTGCCGTTCCCATGGAGCCGCCCCAGGGCAGGTGAATCATGAAAGGGGTGTTTTCACGAATGAGTCTTTTGCTGCCTGCCATGAATATCACGGTGGCTATACTGGCTACTATACCGCTGCCTATGGTGGTTATGGGCCTGCCCAGCGATTTGAGGTAGTGGTAGATGTCGAAACCCACATCTACGAGTCCGCCCTCTGAATTGATGTGTACGTTAAAAGTGGTGGCTTTAGGTTGTTTTTTTACCTGGCTTACAACGTCTATAAGCTCTATTCCGGGGGTTCCGTCAAATGAGCCTATCTGGCCGGAGATGTAAATGTTTCCTGTCATTTCATAATGTTGAGAATTAAGTATTAAGTATTGAGAAGTGAGATAATAGTAAAGAGAGGATATTCTTTTGTCTTGAAACAAAAGAACCAAAAGTTCAAGGCTGTGGTTCCTTAGGCTAAAAATTACTTCTTTTCGGCTAAACCATCTGAACTCGGCTATCGCCTCAAACAGCAGATGCTTTTACGCCTTATTTGTAATTTTCTTTACGGCACAGAACCTAATGCCGAATCTTCACTTGGATGTTTCACTGTTGTGTGTTATTGTTTCAGGGTTGCATCATTGCGAAGAGTGACGACGCGGGAATCTTCAATTATTATAAATTCTGAATTTTGGATTTTAAATTAAGAGATGTCTCCCTGCGGTCAACATGAGAGACTATCAAAGATTGAAAAATTGTGAGATTTAACATGGAAGCTGATTCAGTTAGCGGGGGAATCTTTAAATAATAAGAAGTATTTGTTATCTCATTTTCACAGTACAAAGATACGGCGGGTTTTTAGTGTTTTACTGAAGCGGTTTTTTCAGTAAAATGTTTTTATATTTGGAGACTTACAAACCACAACTTATCTAATAATGAAAATCATTAACCGCTTTAGGTTCTATTGGTGGGCCTTTTTTACTTTGATTCTTTGTTCAGATACCTTACCAAATTTTATCCAACCATACAGTTATGTAAACTGGTTTAATATAATTTTAGTAGTTATATTTTTAGGATTTATACTTATGCCTTTATTCTATCCTAATAATATTGGTATAAAATTTATTGATAAGGAATAGTTTTTTACTTATACACACCTTAGTTTATGCCTTTTTTTACGGATGTTTTATTGATTTCTGTATCAATCCTTTTGGTTTTTATATTACTACGTTATTATACAAGACAGAAGTCATACAAAAAGTTTATTGCCCAAAACGAAGGCAAAAAGTTTTTTTGCTATAACGACAGGCTTGTAACCAAAGCTTTTATTGAAACCCATGTATTGCCAATACTGCCTAAGGAGGTTGAGGTTGTATGGGTAGAGAAACGAAAGCCAATATCACTTAATTATAAGCGAGCAAACATTTCTGCTATGTTATATGAGATTAACAGCCTTAATGGGAGTTTTCCGTTTTTGGTTACTATTGAAAACGGAACGGTAGATTATATTTCGCTACAACAACAAACCTATAAGGCCATACAGGACCCGGGTAAAACCCAATGGTTGCTTGATGTTATACTCGGTATTTTTGATGACAGTGATAAAAGTTAATTGTTATATTTGATCAACCAACAAACACACCTAATGAAAAAGCTATTGCTTGTGTCGTTATTGTTTCTTTTTATTTGTTGTGATAAGAACGGAAAGGGGACAGTTGATACTACAGTAACAGATACTATTTACTTAACTAACGGAGAGAAAAACCGTTCTATGAAATTAGTAACGGTAAATGATACTTCGCGATTTTCCAAAGGATTTATAGAAGACCTTAAAAAAGAGGACTACCCTTATAATATTACCCTCATTGACAGTTGCCTGGTAACTAATGGTGACTCTATACAAATACCTATGGATCTAGATCTTAAAAAGGAATATTTGTTTGAAAAAAATACAGATTCAGGGGGGTATGAGGTTTATATAAAGAGGATTAACCTAACCAGAATTACATATAAGATAAAGGAAAAATTTGGTTATGATGAAGATGAGTTTGTAATAGGGGAAGCAGATCTTTCGGGGAGGTTTTTTGATGATAAACATAGTCATAGTGACTCAACAGTTTTTAAGTATGAGGTATTTGAAGCTAATAGATATCATAGTCTGCAGGATGAAGATATTTTTATAGATATTGGTAAAAGCGAAAAGGAAGATTCCATACGTATTGTGATGAATGTTCCCGAAAAAAATATTACTACTGATATTATCTTTCAGGAGAAGCTTCATATAGAACAGGTTTTTACTGTTAAGGTAATACTAATGTACTTACTAGCACTTATTCTATACATACTTTTAATGATTTTCGTTTTTGGACCTGTTTATTCTTATGTATGGAGGTTTTTTATGAACCGTTCTCCAATTAGAAATACTAATGTCTATTTAAAGCTTTACAGGCGAATGAAACAGAATAATGATGAGTATGAAGAGTACCTTGAATGGGCTGCCAAACGCGGATATAAACCTATTATTAAAAAACGAGAAAACTAAAATTTAAGGTATGGAAACCATTTGGGAAGATTTTATTATGTTATGTAAGCTTATCATAATGTATTTTATTTTAAGCTTTACTCTTTTGTTTGTACTTTTTGTGTTTCTTTATATTCTTACACTTATTATAAGGTTCATGGCTTTTGCTCTAGGCTTTCTTCTTAAAAGATCGTTGATGAATCCCTATATAAAACAACATTTAATTATTATAGGTGATAACCTTAATTATGAAGAATATCTTGAAGAGGTGGAGAGGGATGAACGAAAAAGCGGTAAGAAAATAAAAAGATATGAAAGAATATTTGATGAAACCGGTTTAGAAAAGGAAGATGATACTGACGATGAGGGTGAAAAACATAAAAAGAAGAAGAAAAAGAAAAAGTAATATATTGTTATGGAAATCACCTAAGAGTATTGCCTTATACTTAAAGCCTTTTTACAAGCGGTAATAAAACTTTAACATTTTGCGTTATATTTGGTAGCAACCAAAACAACACAAAACATGAACCTTACCCGCTTTGTTTTTCTGTTTTTGACTTTATTACTTTTATCGTGCAAAAAGGAAAATCAAAATCCGTTACATTCTATTGAGGTTGTTGATTTAAACCCTAATGGTGATCCAATCGCTGATTTTATTGAAGGTCACAGCCGTGAAAAAAGCTTTGGCGAAGCGGTAAATCTCAGCTTTTTTAAAAACACTACTTTTTTTACTACGCCGTCAGACTCTTTACCTGAGCATAAAAATGCCATATATTGCCCAACGCTATTAATGGCATGGGAGCAAATAGCTAAAACATTTGATAAACCTCTTGTTGTAGGCAATGATTATCCCGAACTGAAAAAACTAAACAGTTATAAAGATTACAAAGGCTGCCTAACAGAAAACGAATATCAAACCGCTGTACAGGTAATTGTCAATACTTTTGAGATAAAGGCTGCAGCACGTTTTACAAAACAACTTCCGTTTAGTGAACGTATGGAGGTGTATAGAGAACCATTTTTGTTTAATAATGAAAACGTAGAGGCTTTTTATACATGGGGTGGTCATGATGAGAACCGTATAGATATAGTAGACTACAATAGTGATAATGACTTTATGGTAAGGCTTAACCCTGAAGATAAGAGTCATGAGATTTTGCTATGGATGCCTCAGGAAAAGCCACTATCGTTACAGGAGGGTATAGGGCATGTAATTGAAACCGTTAAAACAAGAAGTACTTTTGAGCCTGCCGCCGATAAGGCCTGGAGATATAAGTTTAGTGAAGACGACCGTTTGGTTATTCCTAAAATATATTTTAACCTTAAATCTAACTGCCCTGATCTTGCCGATAACAGGTTTACCCTTAAAGGACAACCCGAGGAATATAGAGTTAAAGAGGCTTATCAGCGTATTTCCTTTCAGTTGGATGAAGAAGGAGCTGTTGTAGAGAGTGAAGCTATAGTTGCGGTAGATAGTATTATGCCGGTAAAGCCTAAAAAAATGTTTTTAAACAAACCATTTATGGTACTGCTAAAACGCAGGGATAGTGAGAGTCCGTATCTGGCAGTATGGATAGAAAACACCGAACTTTTAATTAAAAACTAAACCCCATGAAAAAGTACCTTACGTTATTCCTGCTACTGGTTTCTGTTTGTTTTTACGGGCAGGAAGAAGAGAAAGAAATTGTAATTGAAGGCTTTTATAAAATATCTCTTGGCGGAGGAGGCCATGCATTGTTTCCGATAGTTAATAATACCGTTAAGGGACCTATTAATCTGGAAATTGAAAGATATAAAATACCCAACGGGTTTGTTAATACAGCACGAGTTAGGATTAAAGGAAAAATATTGAGAGCAAAATATAATTATGATTGCTATTATGTAAAAAACCGAATAGTGGTTGATGAGGTTACGCTTATTGACACCACAATGCTCATGGAAAAGTTTTTAAAAAAACATGCCGATGAAAAAAAGGAAGTCCTGAATGAAGGTGAAGAAAGAATTGAATATTTTGAGGGTGAAGGCTTTTATAATGAAGGCTATGGGGAACTTTATTTTGTAGAACTGAAAGATGGAGAAGTTACTGATACTTTAGGTATTTGTTTTGAAGGAAGGGCTTCCCGTAAGCACAGCGAAGTGTACCCTGATAAGTTTACTGCAAACGGGGTGTATGTAAAAGGCAGCGGATTTAAAATTACCGGTCGTAGTTATGGTTTGTCAGGGGAATATAACAGTCAGTTTAATATTACCGAGTTAACAGAAATAGACACAACCAAAACTTTTTACAAGTATAAGCAGGAAAGAAAAAATAAAGAGAAACAAGGCGTTGTTGAGGTAGAAGGGTTTTATAAAATAAATGGCAGGGAAAATCTTTTTTTTCCATTAAAGGATAGCCTGGTACAGGTACCAATAATAGTAGACCTTAAAAATAATAAGCTTCCAGATGGTTTTGTAAATACATCTTTTGTTTGGCTAAAAGGTAAATTAATAGAGCAACGCTCTTTTTTTGAAAGTTACTTTACTAAATATACTATAGAGGTCGACGAGATTATTGAGGTTGATAATAATCATTTATTAGAAGATTATTTAAAAAAACATCAGGTATATAAAACAGAACTAAAGGAAGACGAACAACGACTGGAATACTTTGAAGAAGAAGGCTATTATTCAGGTCCGTTTGAAGGACATACATTTGTATGGATTAAAGACAGAGAGTATAAGGGAGAAGGCTGGGCTTTTTTTGATGAAGATGTTAAGCAAAATGTGGTTGTTGAAGGCAAAATGGGATTAGGCATTAAAAGTTCGTTTAACAGGGGAATATATATGAAAGTGAAAGGTATTCGCACTTATGGAAAGCGTTACGGACATTTTGGAGGATGGAAAAGTCAGGTTAATATTTCTAAAGTAGTTGAGTTCGATATCAATAAATCATTATGGGAGTTTATTGAAGGTAAAATAAGAGAAAATGGTTTTTATAAAGATGATGGAGAAAAACTTACTTTTCCTAAAATACTTGAAGAAGGTAAAACCTATGCTTTTAAAGCTGTAGCTGTTTGCGATTGCACACTCGAAGCAAAAAGAACAGGTGGTTATATTGATTATACCTTTACCGAGAAAGATGGAGCGGACATAAAAAACAGTTTTAGCGGCAGGCTTATAACAAATCCCTGGACTTATGACAAGGAGCAAAGCGAAAACTCATGGCTTAATTACAGAATTACTTATGAGAGTGTAGAAACTGAAAGCCGGGTTTATGATTCCTCTAAATTTACAGTTCAGGTATATCGAGAAAAAGATGAAAACGGTAATATAACTATCGCCATTGAAGACTATATTAATCAAAGGGAATTTGGCTTAACCGAAGTAAAAAATTAAAAAAGAGGCTTACATAAAGCCTCTTTTTTTATCCCTCCATAAAGGCAACTACGTTAAACATGGTACGTTCGGTAATGTTGTAGTTTTCGGCAACCTGTTGTATCATGTGGGTTTTACGTACTTTTTTAAAGTATTTTTTATGGTATTCGGTTTCCTTCAGGTAGGCTTCATAGTATACTTTCCAGTCCAGTACATGCACCGGAATAATGTTTTTTGCTACAAGTTGCATAAAATTTTCCTGTAGGTTTATAAGTGTTTCATAGCGGGTCATTTACCATTTATTTTCAGGACAAATATCATTAGAGCGCACTTTTGCAGAGAGCGGACACTTACATATATTACAGTAAGTTCCCTGTATTTCCTTAAGGTCGTCTTTTATAAAAATAAGTAGCTTTCCCTTTGTGGCATGCGGGCATAAGGCACACAGGGCAGCACGCTTTCGGGCAGTGTTTTCGGTTACTTCGCTTTTTTGGATAAAGTTTTTCCAACCGCTAAGTATCTCATTTAACATGAGTTAAGAAATGTAGTCAAATATTGAAAAAAGGGTACTTAAAAAGTTTTACAAACTTAGAAAATTTTCTTTATATTTGAAAAAAATCATACAAACAAACCACATCAATAATGAAACAGTTTACATTAGCATTAGTTTTACTATTTAGTTTGCTTGCAATAGCACAGGAAGAAAAGAAACCAGAAATTTTTCCTTTTAGACGCCCGGAGCTTTTAGTGGGTAAAACCGTTACAATAAGACCTCTTAGCGATGAGGAAATAGAAAAAGAAAAAGGTTACGGTAATTTTTTTGAAAATGAAGATTTAGACGTTTATTATAAAGTAGGAATATTTAAATCAGACCCCAAGTCTTTGGAAAACAGGGTTTTTAAAGTAGTTTCAGCAATTAAAGGTAAATATGATACTTATACTCTAAAACTGGAAGCAGAAAATGGTGAGATTATTTACCATATATTTTATGAAAATGAGGAGGAGCATTATTATTTTGAAGTAGAAGGGGGGCTTGATTTTCCAAACGATTTTTATTGTGATTATTTTGAGTATGGTTATGATAAGGGTAATAAGGACATCTTGAAATGGGCTGGTTTTTATAACATAAGGATAGATCTGGGTACAGGACACATGACTGGACAGGAACTTGCAGTTAGATTGTCATTTAAAATGGAAAGCCCGGCCGATTATGGACTTACAATTATTTTTGATAATGGTGAAAAAATTGAACTTCCGCAAGAACCATTGGTAAGAGGAAAAAGAGATGCAAAAAAACATGCTTTTTTAGAGTTAGAGAAAGAAAGTGATAAAAAGCTTTTTAGCGAACACCGTATAACTACAGTTATTTTTGGGAAAGAAAAATCTCAATGGGGTAGTGATTTTACACCTCAAGAAGGAGAGAGAGTAAGAGGAATTATTAAGTGTGGTTTAGATACTATTGAAGAAAGGATGGCACAAAACTAAGTGCTTTACAACATAGATTTATAAATAAAAAACGGTCTCAAAAGTAGTTTTGTATTGTGTTTTATCATTTTGCCATTAGGAAAAACCTCTTGTGGTTAATGAGGTTTCCGCACTGCGAAGTGGTATTTATACAATTAACATTGTGCACTTTTTTTATTTTAAAGCCAACAAACAATCTTTATATAAAAAAAAACATACAACAAACCACATCAATAATGAAACAGTTTACATTAGCATTAGTTTTACTATTTAGTGTGCTTGCAATAGCACAGGAAGAAAAGAAACCAGAAATTTTTCCTTACAAACGCCCACAGCTTTTAGTGGGTAAAACCGTAAAAATAAGACCGCTTACTGATGAGGAAATAGAAAAAGAAAAAGGTTACGCTAATTTTTTTGAAAATGAAGATATGGACGTTTATCATGAAGTAGGAAGGTTTAAATCAGACCCCAAATCTTTGGAAAACAAAGTTTTTAAAGTAGTTTCCAGTGATCCTAAGTTTCCGGGGATTTTAAAATTAGAGGCAGAAGACGGAGAAGTTATTTATTACTGGTTAAAGGAAAACTATCCTAAATACTATTATTTTGAGGTAGAAGGAGGGCTTGATGTTCCAAACGATTTTTATTGTGATTATTTTGATACGGGTGTTGAAAATGATGATTTAATTTTTCTTTCTGCAGATGGTTTAGAAGATTATGCTCTTGTATTGTTACGAAGTGGAGGAACATTTGAAACAATGGAAAAAGATGTTGTAATGCTTACTATGGAGATACCCTCAAAGGAAAATATGGGACTTACTGTAATTTTTGATAATGGCGCTAAATTGGAGTTACCTAATAAGCCACTTATAGTTTCAAGAAAGGGTAATGATAGGCGTTCAGTTAGTATAGAAATAGTAAGTAATGAATATAAAAAACTTTTTAGTGAGAATAGAATAGTTAGTGTACTACTGGGAGGTAAAAAGGAATCGTCAGAAAATGATATATCTCCCGAAGGAGCTGAAAAAATAAGAGGTGTTATAACATGTGGTATTGCCAAGCTTGAAGCCCGTGAACAAAGTAAGTAATAGTACAATATAATTAATATAAATAAAGGCTGTCTCAAATTTGAGACAGCCTTTATTTTACTTAAAAGTTAGCCCCTTCTCTTATCTGTACATAGCTGTTACCCTGTGTAATAATATCTTCTACAGCTACAACAGGAGGTGGTATGCTTTTAACGGCTTCGGCAGTTAGGTTAGCCAGTTCCTGCATGTTTATTTGTGAAGGGGCAATATCACGTGATACTATACCGCCACTCTCAAAATAATTGCCTGTTGTATTGCCGCTTCCCGCCGGGAATGCATTGTTAAACGCCATAAAGTGACGTGCTGCATTGCGGTTCATTACGCCTATAAGTTCGCCCTTTTCGGCTTCAAAGCGGGTGCCGTCTTCGCCGGTAAACATAGTACCCCCGGCACTGTGCCTTTGCCCGCCAATATTAAACAGCGCTCCTTTTTCGGCCTTTGGGGTTTTGGTCGACTTAATTTTTTTTACGTTTGCCAAACCTGCCGCTACGGCTGCACCTGCCGCAGCCGCACCTAAAGCGGGACCAACAATAGGGATTTTTGCCATTGAGCTGTATGCCGCAACTGCCGACTGATAGGTATCAATAGTAGCCTGTGCAATAGCCATAGCCTTACCGGCCTTACTCTCTTTACCTAATGTAGTACTAAGGTTACCAAAGGTGCTTGAGGCAAGCCCTAACTTATAATCCATTAACTGTTGTTGTCGTTCCTTTTCATCTTCTTCATTTTGTTTTTTATTTTCTTCATGTTTAGCTTCTTTAGCTTTAAATAGAGTATCATACTCTTCTTGTTTAATTTCTTTAGCAGCCAGTCTTTCGTCAAGTCTGGTTATTTCTTCTTCAAATCGGGCATCTTCTTCGATTTTGGCTCTTTCATAATCAGTTTTGGATTGTGCAATGTCCAGTTCAAACTGTAGTTGCTTTGCTTCAGCTTCTTTTTGAATGTCATCTATCTTTTTAGCCTTTTCGTCTTCTTCAGCCTGTTTTTTAGATTCAGCCTTTGCCTCAGTAGCGGCATTAACGGCAGCATCATATTCCTCTTGTATTTTTAAATACTGGGTATACAGTTCAATTTCGGCGTTTGTTAACTCCTGATTAGTATCAATTTTACGGGCTATTTTTGCTGCCGCATCTTTTTCAGCATTATCTCCTAACGTTTTTAACTGTAGTTCTCTTAATTTTTCTAGTCTTGTGAGTTCCTCATTATACATTTGAGTTGTAAACTCTTTACCGTTATTGAGTTTGCTTTGGTTTTGCTGTTTCCACAGTTCCAGTTCAGCATTAGCAAAATTTACGGTAGCCTGAAATGTTTTTTCATTATATTCATCCCTTATATTTTCCATTTCAGTATCATACTGTAGCCTGCTTATTTTTTTCTGTTTCAGCTCTTCATTCAGCAGGGCTATAGATTTATTTTTGTATTCCTCCTGATAAGCGAGTTGCTCATTTAATGTTTTTGCCACACCATTGTTTTGGGCTACATACAGGTCTAAAAGTTCTTTTTGTTTTTGGAGAATATGGTCTACATATTTGTCCCACTGTTCCTTTCGTTTGTTTAGTTTATCTTCCTGTTCGTCTGTAAACTTATCTGTAAGGGCATTAATGTTGTCGTGGTGTTTTACGGTAAGGTTGGCATCTTCCTGATGTATTTCAATACGTTTTAGTTGGGCATCTTTGAGTGCCTCTATTTCTTCTTCACTAAGACTTTTTGTTTTTTGCAGTTTTTGTGCATACTCATAGCCCTGTTCCTTTAGCAGTTTTTTTTCTTCATCATTAAGGTTGGCACCGTTAGCGAGGGCTTCGGCAGCAATTCTGTAAGCTTCTTCTGCCTGTGCTTTACGATCATTAAGGTTTTGCTGTTCAAGTTCGTTAGCTTTTTTTAGGGCTGCTAATCTTTCCTCTTCGGTTTTGGTTTGATCTTCGGAAGCACGGGTGTATGCCTCAATACTTTTTTGCGCCTCGGCATTTTTTATTTCCTGCAGTTCCATTTGTTTGGCAAGCTCCTGTTGTGCCCCTTTAAGCTTGTAGGCTTCTGCTGCAGCTTCGGCCATATTTTCACCCATGTCCATAAAAATACTAAGTAATCCTTTACCACTTTTAACAGCATCCCATAAGCCTAGTATTGAATTTTTAATAGACTCAAAAGCAGCACCTGCTGCTGCGGTAACTTTTTCTACCGTTTCTACAATTGGCTGGAAGGTTTTAAATATATCTACAACTGCCGATGCAGCAATTGCTACGGCTGCAAGTATTAACCCAAATGGGTTTTTTACAAACTGCCATGCGGCTTTTGTCATCCCTACAATACCCGATGTCATACCCGAAAAGGCACTTTTTAGCAATGCACCGGCACCTCCCATTTCCTGTGAGCGCGATATTAGTCCGCCGATGCCTCCGTTAAAAATATTTATAGAGTTATAGCTTTCGCTAACCTGATTTTTAAAGTCGTTAAAGGTTACAATAAGTTTG
>Ga0079224_100010048_pt1 | contig 12957 bp, 8 predicted proteins | sample Stecom2015_FD_80414 | JGI IMG/M metagenome (GOLD analysis project Ga0079224, IMG submission 80414) | Agricultural soil microbial communities from Utah to study Nitrogen management - Steer compost 2015 | ecosystem: Environmental > Terrestrial > Soil > Agricultural land | place: USA: Utah... | reverse complement strand
TTGGGGGATCCAGAAAGCAACATTTCGTGGTTAACAGGCAGATTCTTAGCACCCATTTCAAAATTTGTAGCATTGACTTACGGATGTTCTTGGTTCTTTGGACTAATGAAGATTATAAATACCATGAAAAAAATATTTCTTTGCTTCCTCATTTGCTTTTTATTCTCCATGACAAATGCCAATGAAAGCATGTAGTTAACCCAAGACTATGGAAATGTACGCGTACACTCGCATAAGATTCCGAGGTCGAAGAATTTAGAAGCCCACTTTGGTCCTCCGAGTTCCTTTACAGATTTCTTCTGGATGTTGCGCCGGACAGGAGATCCGATGAGATTATTGCTTTATTTTTATGAGACCGATACGCTGGTACAAGATGCTTATGCTGCGCTGGGCATCAATCAATAGTAACAATGTATCATGAGAAATCATTCCAACACCGGATACCCAGCATTCAGTCCTTCCTCATCCATTCGCCAGCGCCTAAAAGAGCGACCGTACTTATCTGTCCATGCATTAAGCTGCTTGACAAAGACTGTTGAACGCATCGCATCATCGGGCATTTGCTCAAAAACCTTAGGGGATCGAATGGTATAAATATCCTTCTGGATCTCACTTTCAAAATCGCGCATATTTCGGGGCAACCGCTGTGTTTCTAATTTCACCGGTATCACCGAGCCGTCACTCCAATAGCAGCTATCCCCTCTTCTGTCTAATAGGTATACACTGCGGCGCCAGTTCCACCCATAATGGCCAATCAGTCCGTCGGTATACACAGGATAGCGACTGGAAATTTCCCCTGCATTATAACAATTGGCAAAGTAAGTTCCCTTTCTGACCGAAATCCTAAAAAACCGCAATAAACTGTCGATCGGCGTGTTCCTATCGGTTACTCCCTCTTCAAAATAATTCGGTACTAGATTTTGAACTCCGGTCTCTTCGCCATTCATAAATGGTACCTCTCCCGAACTTGTTGTATCAATCACATTTGCCTGTATATCCGCAAAAGATCCGGCAATCCCATCGATCATGTCCTCGCCGCTTATTGTTCCCGTATTGTAGTTGTTGGCAAAGGTATCTCGAGTCCCACGTAGCCTACCCGAGCGTTTATCGATATCACGTACAATTCCTTTATCCAATTCATAGCCTTCTTCCAGCCTACGCAAATCATATAATGAACCATCCAAAAGTGCCCCTGCGATACCGCCGACACGCTCATGCCGTCCATTCACATCACCCCGATTGAAGCAATTGTAAAACGAGCCCCACATAAAACTTCCTACAATACCACCTACCCGCCGTTGCCCGTGGATATCGCCCATGTTCGCACAATCGATAATCCGATTGTATTCTTCAGCCTTGCCCGCGATACCGCCTATCATGTGGCCCATCGCTCTAATCTTACCGGAAAAAGTACATCCACGGATCTCGCTCTTATAGCCAATCATCCCAGCAATACCACCTACATGGTCATGCGCCCGGATGTAAGAGGCTTTCAGTTGCACATCCCGTATACGCCCATCCAATACCAAACCAAACAAGCCCTGATAGTAGCTGCCCATCCCACGGTTGATATACAGTCCATACACCGTATGCCCCTGCCCATCAAACGTACCACTAAAAGGCTTATCTTCCCCTCCGATTGGCGTCCACTGCTCTAAGTCTGCCATAACGTCCAGTTCCCAATCCTTCCATCCTGTCGTATCGTTCAGAAAAATGTCATTTGCAAGCCTTACCTCCTGTTTATAGAAGTCGACGCCGGAATTGACCAATTCGGCAAAACCTCGGAGTTGCGGGATGGTACGAAGCTCAAAGAGCGTATCCCGGGTGTTGTACCAGTGTACTTCTACCGGGTCTTGTAATTGTTGGGATAGGTAAATATTGTTGACATCATTGGAAATAGCTCGGTGCGAAAACACCAAAAAATTCAGAAAAACAAACAATAACAATGATAGCCTTATCATGAAGATTTTATTTTTACCAGTCCTTAATCTTTTCTCTTACTACTCACCAATACTCGTATAGCGTAAACCAGTACGACCAAAAACAAAAGACAACTAATCAGCATCTCCTTCGCACCGAGATTGATAAAGGCAATATCCATCTGCAAATAGGTAAAAGCTACACAATAAAGTAAAGTCATAATGTTAGTATTTGTCTAAGTTGATCTTCCAAGTTCTCCCGCAAAGCATCCTCATCCGGACGATCTTCCATTTTAACCATATCAGCATTTAAACGTGCAAGGTCTTCTTTGTAAAACTGAAATACATCTTCAGAAATACCGATTTCCGATCCTGAACCAGCAGTACAAACTAACTTATCCCCTTCTACCTTCACCTGATTGTAAAACCGGTAGATGAGAACCCGAAAATCGACAATACGGTCTTCGGGTATTTCTTTTTCACCCGCTAAATAGGCTTGTATTTCCGGAAGGTCATCGTCTTTTAAATCCAACAACTGATTCTCTGCTATTTTTTGGCGTACTTTTTCACTGATGACCGAATCACGTGAATCGATTCTATGCAAGCTCCATGGATTCGCTGGTTCTCCTTTGTATGCATTATTCACCGCTTTAAGTTCGCTGGTTTGCTTCTTTCCTATCCGACTATTCAAGGTGAAAATTTCCGCTAAATAGAGAACAGCAATAAGCGACATTAAACCCAATAATATAATTACGATTTTTTTCATTTTTTGCATTTCTTTTAGAAGTAGAAGACCGACCGATTATCCACACAATCAATACGATAATTGATATCACTGCTATAAGTGAGAGTAATGTCCATAAAGACCATTCTTGCGCTTGAGTCATTCTGTTTATATTGTATGTTTATAGTTCATTATTGATGATGATCTTCAACAGCATCCATCGAAGAGGTAGACGGTGAAATGGATTTAGTCGACGATCTCCCCCAAGTCGCACCGGTCGTATTCTTTCCATCTATAGCAATTACGCCATATTTTGCGCCTATTTCATAAGCGAAAACAACACGGCCATTTTTCCCCTTTTCAAACGTTACCACATTTGATTTTCCTGTAGCTTCCCAGAAAGGCATACTTTTAAATTGGTTATCATAAGCGTAATCAATGATAGCTAGTTCTCCTTCATGGTTCTGCCGTCCTACTCTTATAGTCGCCGAGGTCTTTGCCAGAATAGAACCTATAGGCGATTCAACGGTTAAAACGTCACCGAATAAATAGTCGTCTCCATCTCCGGATATTGTCTTTCCTGCTTCCAGGATTGCCTCCCTTCCACTGGAATTCGTCACAATAAAAATATTGGAAAGAACATCGTCATAAATAAAGGCATCTAATGTTTCCGATACAACGCAATAGGTGTGAAAGGTTGTATCCTGATATTTCCATTCCAATTGTACCAAACGAAGTTCCGGATCAACTTCCAGAGAATCATAGTAGTTAATAATACCACTCTTTAGAATTCGATAATACTTTGCGATCCGTGATTTTTCCGATATCTTGTTAATTACCGGAATGCCACTATCATCACGTCTGCCTACTTGTATATTAACTGGCATTTCCTTGAATTCTTTCAAACTAGGGTGTTTTTCTGATTCAAGTGCTGTAAAAGAAATTAAACTTAAATCACTTGAATCTAACACACCTTTATGCCCACCCTGTCTTACAAAATCCAACTGTGCTTTCCACGACTCAAAGCCGGCTTTTAGATCGTCAAGAAGTGAATACGTCACCGTATCTTGTCTTGGAGTAATAGTTTTCTGTATATTTTCAGCGGCATCTATTTTTTCCGATTGCTCGTATGCATACAAAGGCACGGCAAATGTCCATACAATCAGGTAGAATAAAACTCTTTTCATAAATATCTTTTTTGAATACTGGTTTATAAAACTGTGAACCCAAAACTACTTGCTTTTCCAGAAAATAATAAGGGGTGTATTGGTATAAAAAGGGGGTAAAATTGCGTAAAAACTGCGACATCATTCCTTCTCCTCCTTTACTTTCAATTCCCTTACTTCCCTAACCATCTCGCCTTTTTCTGAGATACCTTCCACAATGATGGTATAGATCCCGGCTTCATCTGTGGTATAGAAGGAAAACGTGCTATGCCGTGAGGAAATCTTTAATCCCCTTTGTGTTTGCGGCAACTTATCTGCTTAGTATAGTGTATAAGCATATACATTCCCATAAGGAAGTTTATTTTCAATTGAAAGCTCTTTTATAATATTCGTAGCTAAAAACGTATAGATCATTATGGATAGGAACCCACGCAGCAAGAAATTCTCCGGAATGCTTATCAAGATACACTTTGAATCCATTTCCCAGAAATTTTGGTTTTTCTTCGTCCCCTAAAACGAACGTGACCACGTACGAATTGTCATCCACAGAATGATCAGAGTGCCTATAGGTTTTCTTTATCCGTTCCGGAGTTTCATCTACGGCTATATCCAGACGATTCCGGTAATAATCCGGTGCAATTGCCAGTATGATATCTATAGCTTTTGCGCTTAAAAATTTCTGTTTTTCTTTTTCAGTCAGCTGACCTATATTTACCGTTTTGTCGTATGAAGAAAGTATCGTAGCAGAAGTGCGAAGTAACGAATCACGCTGATTATTTGTCAGTATTACAGGACTTTTTGCCCTGACCTGTACAATATGGTCTTTCGTATGCTTATCGACGAAAACATATTGGTATTTTTCCTGTGCTTGAACGTGGAGTGAGCAACAGTAGACAAGCAATAGAAACATAATAATATTTTTCATTTTCTTACGATTAAATAATTTCTTATTCAAATTCTATATATTCAAAAGTTATCCTAAATTTCAATGCTACAAATTTTGACATCACTCCTTCTCCTCCTTCACTTTCAGTTCCCTGATCTGCCGTACCATTTCCCCTTTTTCCGAGATACCTTCCACGATGATGGTATAAGTACCCGCTTCATCCGTGGTATAGAAGGAGAAATGCGTCTCTCCGTTTTCATCGGGTTTTAACGCCGGGTTCCAATACACCGTTTCCCGTTGATCGGGTGCCGGATCGTCTTTCTTCTCTGGCGTATCGTAGATGGGGTGATAGAACTCTATCGGAGTCTGATATCCAACCGGGAAGACCGTGCTGCGTGGCGCATAGCTGGAAAAGCGGCGGATAAACGGCGCACCGAAATTACGCGTATCAAAGCCTTCTCGTGTTACGATATGTAACGCTGGCATACCTTCCTCTTTCGAATACAGGTCGAAAAGTTCGCGCAAATCATCGCGCTTACCCATCGGGAAACCCGCAAGACGATTGAGCGTCGTGGCCGAGACGAACGGTAGATACACGATATCCTCCAAATCGGAAAGTTTCAGTTCATATAATACATTTCCATGATGCCGCATTGGCTCGCCGTTAACAAATACCGCGACGCGTTCCTTCTCTGCATAGATGAAATCAGACATATTCTTACTGACCTCATTCACCCACTGCTCGCCTGTCAGGTTTTTTTGCAGTTGCCGTGAACCGGCCGGTAAGCCAGACGATATCCGCAGCCCCATGTGTTTCAGGAGACCACTCATATCGTGATACGGCAAGCGCCCCACCTCCCGTAGGCTGAACCGCATATACTCCGTAGCGCCCCAATAAGGCGGATGCACCTGCACCGGCTTGATCAGGAAATCCCGTCCTCGGCGCGTCACCAAAGGCACGGTATCCAATAAGTCCTGCGGTATTCCGATATATTCGTACAAGGGGTCTTGCAGCACATCGTTGTCGACCGGCACTTCCTCAATCTGGTTGAGCTTTATATAGCGGTCGCCTTCCGGAAAGTATTCTCCCTTTTTTATCGCAGAGATATGGAAACCCGCACCATCTACATATTCCAGACTATCGAAAACAAATGTCCGCTTGTTATCCGTCCGCACGTCATTGCGGTATTCGTTGTTCGTACCCCGGATACGCACGGCATAATCCCTGCCCCAGTCGAATATCGACACCGATTTCACCTGCCCACTGATCTGCATAAATTGCTCGGGGTTCCGTTTGGGCGTTGCAATATGGCCTTTCAAAACGGCCGACAGGTCGTAGCGTCGCCAGCCCTGCACCAGTAAGAGCAGATCCAGTGCCTCCTTTGATCGGCTGTTGTCCTGCAGGTAAAAATTCGGGTTTTCGATCGTACCGCGAAGCTCGGAAGAGAGCAAGAGCGTCGCTAAGATGGAATGTGCCGTATCGGCCATCCCCGTAGCCTTATCCGTTACCGCCACGGAGAAATCGCCCGACAGATGATTACCGTTTCGACTCCACAATGATACAGTAGCCTCTACCTTATCCCGCTTTTCGAAGACTTCCTTATGCAAGGATATCTCTGCTGTGCCCAGGTCTTCTTCCCGACTACTGAACACTAGGCGTTCCGCCAAGGGATTTGACTGGCCATCCAACAAGAGAAACTGCACCACCCCGGAAGGGAATAACCCCTTATTGAATACATAACGCTTGCGTCCCTCTTGCCAGGGCGCAAAATAGATGACCGCACCACGCACATGGGCAAGCAGCGCAAGATCCAATGGATCGGTCGATTCTGTCGCTTGTAGGTTCACGATATAGGTACTATCGGTCGTTTCCACCTGCATGCCGATCCCATCAGATAAAGGAGTCGACAATACCGTCTCTTTCACCGTACCGAATATATCCTTGCTACGTGCACGGTAAGTCCTTCCGGCTTCGGGCGTAAAGATAAAAGACCCAAGCCCTCCATAGAACGTACTCCCGTTCGCCACGACGTTACCGGCGTCGTCCAGCACCTCCACAGCGACTTCCTTATCATGGCCCATTTGGCTCTCCGCCCGGAACCCTACCCGACAGGCAACCCCTTCAAGCAGGTACCCACCCTCCGGATAAAAAGTAACGGCAAAGTCTGCCCGATCGGTGGCCAAGGGCATATACTTCCGGAAACGGTCGTTGTTCACATCCGTCACCTCCAACAACATACTTCGGTTCCGTTCCAGTTCGCTGCCCCGAAAAGCCGGTTGCAGTCTATTTTGCACTAGTGGTATGCCGGCTGTGGCTCCGTTGGATAGGGTTGCCGTGGCTGCACCCACGCGGAGCGGTACGTCCGAAAAGCTGTCCCAAAGCTGCAGTGAAAGTGTAGATCGCGACTGCCCCGGCGGAGTCTGTGCCCGAATATCGAAAGCCTCCCATGCAGGCGGTACAATCTTGATCGAACGGCTGTAGAAATGCCGCAGGCTGTCCGATGCCATGTAAGCCGTGTAGGCGCGTAGCAGATAGTTCCCTGCCGGCAGGTCATCGTTGAGCGCCAGATATCCCGCCATGGTCGTGGTATCCGTATCCCGTATTTTCGCGGTGCTCACCACTTCGTCAAAAGGATTGATCAGCTCCGTGTATATATACCGGCTGTAATGGATAGGTGTATGAAAAGTACTGTGCACCATATAGGCCCGGAAACGGATGCTATCTCCGGGATAATAGGCAGACCTATCGATATGCAGGTGTATTTTTTCCTTCGGATACATTGTTAACTGCTGGGTCATTCCCTGCAAGGCAGGCTCCAACAAAGCCGGATCGCCCAATTGAGCATGGAGTTGCAGCCCCCAACAAACGAATAGCCCGATGACGACCGTCAATTTTTTTTTCATGGCTGTCCTCCCTCCGGTTCAAATAGGGGATAACCACCATTGACATGCTCGTCATCCGGTCTCCAGCGGTGAAAAACTTCTCCTTGCTCTTCCACCCAATGGTTAAGCTCCTCTATAAATGTATCTGAACGCATCTGCTCGTCTGGCATTTCACTAAACCCTTTGGGTGGACGCACCGAATAAATGTCCTGAAAAAGGTCAAAAGAACGTATATCCCTCGGCAAGTTTGATGTTTCTACTTTCGTAATCACAACCGCAGAATCACTCCAATAGGAATTGGCCAACCGTTCATCCAACAGATAAACAGCGTCCTGCCAGTTCCAGCCATAGTGACCGATCAGGCCGTCTGTATGGACGGGATAACGTGCATTGATTTTACCAACGTTATAGCAGTTTGCATAATACATCCTTCTTTTAGAGGCATTTCTTATGGTATTAGCCGTGAGCTGCCGAATCCCGATCACCTCCAATATATCGAAATTCTTTTGGCTACTGTCGTTGACCTCTCCATCAAGCCCCATAAAAGAGCCGGTCAATCCACCAACTTTATACTCACCGGTTATTTCACCGATATTATAATTATTTGCAAACCCATACCGAAGTTCTCTCGATTGGAGTTTCCTGCGTTTTTCCACCTCACGCACTACGCCCTTTGCAAATTCGAAATTATGGCTAACATTCTGTGGTCTTCTCCCTAGAAAAACGCCTACAAGCCCTCCCACCTCCTCGTGCCTTCCGGTAATATGTCCACGATTGAAGCAATTATAAATCTCTCCATATTCAAAACTTCCGGCAATCCCCCCTACCCGGCGCAGTCCATACACATCGCCCATATTACCGCAACCGATAATCCGGTTGTATTCCTCGGCTTTCCCTACGATACCGCCTACCATGTGCCCGCGACCAATGATCCTGCCCTGCACCGTACAATCCCTGATCTCGCTCGTGTAGCCGATCATCCCGGCAATACCGCCCACATGATCGTGTGCACGGATGAATGAAGCGCGGAGGTGTACATGTTGTATATGCCCATCCAGCACCAGTCCGAATAGCCCTTGATAGTAACTATCCATTCCCCGGTTGATATACAGACCATAGATGGTATGTCCTTGCCCATCAAACGTACCCGAAAAAGGCCTGTCTTCTTTCCCTATCGGTATCCACTGTTCTAAACCCTCTGACGAACCCAATTCCCAATTCCTCCACCCCGTCGTATCGTTGAGGAAAATATCATTGGCCAGCCTCACTTCCTGTTGGTAAAAATCAATACCGGTATTCACCAACTCGGCCAATCCACGCAGCTCAGAGGCCTTACTTAGTTCAAAAACTGAATCCCGCGTATTGTACCAGTGTACCTCCACCGGGTCTTGTTGCTGTGCTAAAATAGACAGGTTTCTATCTAAACCACCAGCGATAGCAGCATTACATAAAGCGCAGAAGCTGATTAGTAAAACAAAAAACGATTTGAGCATACTATTTCAATCAGAGTTCCAACTGTTATCTTCCTGTTTGATAGCCCAATAGTATCCAAATATTGGTACTACCGCGACCACGATCATATGCTTAAATCTTGTCCATCGATCCAGCTCATTACTGGGCAATATATTGCCTAGACAATATCTTATAATCAGATATAGATGAAGTAATAGTAATATGTTTATAATTGTGTTTGTCATCGCAAATGTCAACCTACACAAACATAATCAACACATCTCGAATTTCAATGCTACAAATTTTGACATCAGTTACGAGTACATTGCTCTTTTATTTTCCTTCAGCCCCGTTATGAGCCGTATCCTTATTCTCCAATCCAACCTTAATTTCCCTTATCTCATAGATAATATCTCCTTTTTCGGTTATTCCTTCAATCACCGCTGTATAAGTAGCCGGTTTATCCGATGTGTAAAAAGAAAAAGAAGCTTTTCCTGTCGAATCGGTCTGTATATCAGGCTTCCAGTGGATCGTCGGGCGGAACTCTGGTGAACTTCTCTCCTTATCTTGTTGTTCCCTATCATAAAGTGGTGCATAGAATTCTACCGGTTGCTGATAACCCAGCGGAAAAAGAGAAACCACACCGGATTTCTCGTCATTCACGGTTGTTGATCCCGCCAAAAGGGTAGTTGGATTTGCCCATCTTATCTGCCGAAGGTCGTAGGAATCTTTCGTAATAATATCCAAGAACGGCGTCTTGTGGCCAAATGTCGTATCTCGGTTCATAATATGAATATCAAACATATCATTTACATAGGCGAACTCCGCATCCGGTACAAACGTAAGCTGCTGTATACTCTCCACCCGGATATTGTTTAACAATATACCAACGTGTGAATAATATCTGTAATCTATATAAACAGCCGCACGCTCTTTCTGATAATTGAGCTGCAAAACCTGCCCTCGCTCATTCATGACCACATCCAAGCCCAGCGAGGTCAGCAGATCATACACATCCCGGTACCTTCGCTTTGCCAGTTCCCGTTCATCTAACTGAACATAATCGGTAGAGCCCAGATAGGATGCCTTGACCTCTACGGCAGGAATATAAAAACGTTTCTCTCCTCCTGTATACCCTACCCAGAAATGTTCCAACCCGTCGCTGTCCCCTTCTATCGGCCTTTCCGCAAAACGCGGCTGCGGAAAAGACGGATCCGGAGCGGGATATACCTCTTCCTCCATGACGACCGGCAGGCGACGGGTTCCTTTTCTATCATTCTCCATCCCCACAATTTCAAGCCCTACTCCCTCGGGGAACTCCACGTCATCAAAACTGAAATGACCCTGTCCGTCCGTTACCATCTCTTTGCTGTATTCCATTCTCCGGTCAAAGACGGTAACCTTTCCTTGTTTGCCCCGGTTGAATATCCCGCCGGATTGCACCTGTCCGGATATCCTGACCCCTCTTTCTGGTGTATCTGCCGGATGTTTCAGCTTTCCGTCCAGCACAGCAGACAGGTCATACCGCCGCCAGCCCTGCGTGAGCAGGAGTAGATCCAGTGCCCGTGCGGCTCGCGTACCGTCCGTGCGCAGATAGAAAGACGGATCGTCGATAGGTCCTTTAAGTTCCGAGGTCAACAACAGTGTTGCGTTGATGTGAAATGCCGTGTCCGCTATCTGCATCGCCGAATCTGTGACAGCGACCGATAGGTTTGCTTTCAGCGGATTTCCTAAACTATCCAAAACCCTCAGGTCTACAGTCACCTCTTCATGTGAACCATACACTTCCCTGTCCGTTACCCAGACAAAATCCAGGGCAGGCTCCTTGCTGGAGAAGCTAAGTCTTTCGCTCATTACCTGAAAGCTCTCATCTAACAACAGAAACTGGATAACTCCCGGTGGAAATACCGCTTTGTCGAACATTATCGGAAGATTTTCCGTTTCCACGGCGCCGGCATATACGGGAGCCCCGCGCACGTGGGCTATCAGGTACAGTGCAGAACGGGGCGCGTCCGATGCCCCGTTTACCCACACCGCTATGCTGTCCGTTCCGTTTTTTACCCGTAGCCCGTAGATATCTACCTGCACTTCCGGCAGCTCGACCGTCTTCTCCAGTCCCTCCGCGCTGGTACACCTCGCCCTATAGCGTTGACCTGCTTGTGGTGTCAATTCAAAAGAGCCCATCCCGCGGCATAAAGTAGAATCCACCAGAAGCACCTTTCCATCCTCGTCCAGCAGTTCCACACGGATCGTAGCATCGCCACCGCTGATATCCTGAGCCTTAAAGGCTATCCGGTTCACCACATCCGAAAGCAGGTATCCGCCTTCCGGATAGAATCCCACCCGAAAGTCTTCTTTCCCTGAAGTGAGGGCGTAATACCGGCGGTATCCATATCCTTCCCTATCCGTCATATCAAACAGTACCGACCGGTTACCGGCTATCTCTGCTGGTGTAAAAGCTACCTTCATGCGCTTGCCCGACAGGTCAGCTTTTTTTACCCGACCGTCCTTCAGCTGCAAATGGGTCTCTACGGGAGTCGGTAGTTGCAATCCTAATCCCGTCATCTCCAGATCGTAGGTCGTCTGTCCGTCCCTCCCCACCGCCGCCCTGCTTTCCACCTCCAACTCTTTCCAGGCCGCAGTCTTGATATCAATTGTCCTACGGGAAAGATATCTCTCTCCCTGCGATAACATGTACCGGCTATAAGTGCGCAGCCCATAACGGCCTTCTGCCACGTCATCCGGTACCGCTAGGTATCCGCTATATATCCCCACCGAATCCACTCGGATCCGTACGCGTGCCAGCAGCGAGTCCTGCGGATTCCATAATTCGGCATATATATAGCGGCTCTGGTAGCGAGGTGTATGAAAGGTCGCATGTACAGGATAAGCCTTAAACCAGATGGTATCACCCGGCGTATAGATAGATCTGTCGACATGCAGGTGTATCTTTTCCTGCGGATAGATCGCAAGCTGTTCAGCCATTTTATCCAAAAGCTGTTCTGTTCCCATATCTATTTCCTGTGCAGACAGGAGGGCTGTTTGGGTTATAAAAAGTACCAACAATAAAAATCTCTTCATCCCATATTCATTATGAATGATGTAACCGATTACTCTCTAAATACCGGATAGCCTCCATTGATACCCGTTTCATCGGGCATCCAGTCCTTATATTGTGGATGTTCCCGGGAAAACCCGTTCAGGCGCTCTACGAACTCGGCGGAAAGCATCTCCACTTCTTTCAGGTCCTTAATGTTTTCCGGAGAGCGTATTTCAGTACTACTGTACAACCCGAACGAGAGCTTTCTGCTTTTCGGCAACGGTATTTCAGCTTTTTTCACATAGCAAGGTCCGCTGTTCTCCCCGATAGTTTTCGCGAGGTCAATCTCCATACCTCCGGCTGCATATTGTCCGATTAAGTGGTCAGTCGCCAGCGTGTAACGATCTACCACGGTGCCGGTGCTGTAGCAGTTTGAAAAGGTTAGCTTACCTAACGTGTTGCCCGAACCAAAAGTTTTCATTCTTGGGTTTCGATAGAAGTATCCGATAATTCCTCCTGCGCCCAAGCGGCTCACGATCGCTCCGGTATTGTAGCAGTTTGCCAGGGTATCTGCAGATCTCCGTCGAGTGTAGGTCTTGAATACACCGATTATGCCGCCCACGTCCTGACTGCCGCTGACCGCACCACGGTTAAAGCAGTTGTAGATCGTGACTCCGTCATACTTTCCCACGGAAAAGCCCATCGTGCTATAATGCCCGACAATCCCACCAACGTCACATTTGCCCTTTACTATCCCCGTATTTGAGCAGTCCACCACTCGAGTTCCACCGTGCGCCACTCCCGCAATCCCTCCGACGTGGTTGCGATCACCGATAACAATCCCTGAGTTGTGGCAGTTTAAAAGTTCACTTTCTTCATACCCTATC
>Ga0079224_100010047_pt1 | contig 12957 bp, 10 predicted proteins | sample Stecom2015_FD_80414 | JGI IMG/M metagenome (GOLD analysis project Ga0079224, IMG submission 80414) | Agricultural soil microbial communities from Utah to study Nitrogen management - Steer compost 2015 | ecosystem: Environmental > Terrestrial > Soil > Agricultural land | place: USA: Utah... | reverse complement strand
TACTCCGTATTCACGTCGATACGGTACTGGAGCGGCATCGGTGTCTGAGGCGGCACTGCGATGACGAACCGGCAGGCGCGCATGTTCGCGATCGCGTCGACCGCCGTCGCCGCGCTCGTGTTCCTGATGCTGACCGTGCACAGCCACACGCGTTTCCCGGAGCTCAGCAACGCGGATGCGATCACGCCGCAGGTCGTCGCCGGTCAGGCGGTCTGGCACCGTTACAACTGCGTGAACTGCCACACGCTGTTCGGCGAAGGGTCGTACTACGCGCCCGATTTGACGAAGATCGCGCAGCTGCGCGGCGAGCGCTATCTCGCCGCGTACATGCGCGATCCGAGCCAGTTCTACGACGAGCGGGTGCACAGGCGGCTGATGCCTCGTCAGGATTTGAGCGACCAGGAGATCGCGGACCTGATCGCGTTCCTCGAATGGGTCAGCAACGTCGACACGCAGGGCTGGCCGCCGCGGCCGATCCTCGTCACGACGGGCCTTGCGGCGCCCGGCGCAGCGGAGCAACCCGGCGTCACCGAGGTGCCCGTGCGGCCCGTCACGGCCGAGGACGATCCGATCGCCGCGGGCGAGAACGTCTTCCGCAACGCCGTGCCCGCGTGCCAGGCGTGCCACTCGACGCAGCCGGGCGTCAGCATGGCGGGCCCCTCGCTCGCCGGCATCGCGACGCGGGCCGCGGAGATCGTCGCCTCGGACGACTACACGGGCCAGGCGTCGGATGCGGAGGGCTATATCCGCGAGTCGATCGTTGCTCCGAGCGCGCATATCGTTCCCGGCGCGATGTACTCCGCCGCCGGTATGTCGTTCATGCCGGACACGTATCGCGAAGCGCTGAGCGACGACGAGATCGAGCAGCTCGTCGCGTATCTGATGAGCTTCCGCTGAACGCCGTACGGGAAGATTGCCGATGCGCTACAAATCTCAAGCCGTCGCGTACTGGTACTTCGCTGTCGCGATGGTGCTGTTCGGCCTGCAGATCGTGTTCGGGCTCTTGTCGGCGGCGAAGTACCTGGGGCCCGATCCCCTGCTCTACATCCTGCCGTTCGACGTCACGAAGGTCATCCACACGAATCTTCTGATCGTCTGGGTGCTGACGGGCTTCATGGGCGCGACCTACTGGCTCGTGCCCGAGGAGTCGCGCACGGAGCTCCACAGCGTGAAGCTCGCGTACGTGCAGCTCGTGCTCTTCACGGTGACGGGCGTCACCGCGGTCATCGGCTACCTGTTCCGGTACGGCACCGGAAACAAGCTGCTCGAGCAGCCCCTGCCGCACAAGCTCGCGATCGTCGCGACGATGCTGATCTTCCTCTACAACATCGGCATGACGATCAGGAAGGCGGGCCGCTTCACGGTCACGGAAGGCGTGCTCGTGCTCGGCCTCGCCGCGTCCGCCGTGCTGTACCTGCCGGCGCTCTTCCACTTCGACAACTACACGGTCTCGATCTTCTACCGCTGGTGGACGATCCACCTGTGGGTCGAGGGCGTGTGGATGATGATCATGGGCTCGTTCCTTGCGTACCTGCTGATCCGGCTCTCCGGAGTCGACCGCGAGGTCATGGAGAAGTGGCTGTACGTGATCGTCGGGCTCGTCTTCATCGCCGGGATCCTCGGCACGGCCCATCATTACTACTGGGTCGGCGTGCCTTCGTACTGGCTGCCGATCGGCGGCTTCTTCAGCGCGCTCGAGCCGCTCGCGCTCGTCGCGATGGCCGCGTATGCGTACTATGCGCTGCGCCGGTCGGGGCTCTCGCATCCGAACACGCTCGCGCTGCACTGGACGGTCGGAAGCGCGGTATTCGCGTTGTTCGGCGCGGGTCTCCTGGGGCTCGCGCACACGTGGCCGTCCGTGAACCGGTGGACCCACGGCACGCTGATCACCGCGATGCACGGGCACTCGGCGTTCTACGGCGCCTACGCGATGATCGTGCTCGCGATGATCACGTATGCGCTGCCGTCACTGACCCGTGCACGGACCGCGAACGAAAGCTACATCGGCTACGCGGCGTTCTGGCTGCAGATCGCGGGGATGTTCGGCATGACGCTGAGCTTCGCGACGGCAGGCGTCGCGCAGGTCTATCTCGAGCGGATCGTCGGTCTCGGCTATCTCGACACGCAGCTCAAGATCCAGGTGCACTTCCTGATGCTGATCCTGACGGCGTCGATCTTCGCGATCGGCGTCGGCCTCTTCATCTATGACTTCTTCCGCCGCGTGCCGCTCACGGAGGTCGCGGCCGACGAGGCGGTCGAGCTGTCGGCAAGCGGCGAGGCACAACCAGCCGGCTGACGAGAAATCGGGGTCAGACCCCGATTTCCGGACCCCGGAAATCGGGGTCTGACCCCGATTTCTCGACCCCGATTTCTCGGACCCTCGATTTCGGTCAGTGGGTCATCGCGTAGATCAGGTAGTTGACGGCGAACTTATACGCGAGCGCCGTCATCGGCTCCGGATACCGTGGATTGTCGGCGTGCTCCCACGCATCGCCCATGTCCATGTTGAAGTTGATCGCGACCATCAGCCGGCCGTCGTCGTCGAGCACACCGCGCCAGCGCGGGGTCTCGTATCGCATGCCGCCGATCCCCGGAATCTGTGTCCGCTGATCGAGATCATAGAGCACGTGCAGCAGCTCGTGATCCTCGGGCAGATCGACGACCTCTTTGTCGGGAAACACGCGGCGCAGCGACTCCATGAACACGGACCACTCGTACTCGCCCCAGAAGTCGTCGACCATCAGGAAGCCGCCGCGGTCGAGGTACTCGCGAAGCCGTCGCGCCTCGGCGTCGCTCAACTCCCAATGCCCGACCTCGACGGCGTAGAGCCACGGGTAGTCGAAGACGCGGTCGTTGTCGAGCGTGATCAGGCGCCCGCCGGTCCCGTCGTACTCGACCGGCTCGCCGTGGACGCGGGTCAGCCGATTGATGCCTTGCATCAGGTGATACTCGGCAGCGGGATAATCGGTGGCCCAGGCTCCCCACCCGCGCCCGCGCCATCCGCGACGCCCGTAAGGCGAGTCCGCATAGACGAGCCGCGCGAAATGAAACTCTGCGGTAGGCGGCGCGTCGAGCTGGGATCCGCGTCCCTGTCCGAGCGCCGCTCCGAACGCGAGCAACGCAACCGCGGCGAACGCCGCTGTCCACGGCACGAGACGAAGGCATGCTCGCGATCGCACGTCCAAGGCCCCCGCTGCTTCACCGCCCGCTACGAGCGGACCGACGAGTTACTCTAACCTACTTTACCGAACGAAAGCAGCGACCGTCGCCGCACGCGCGCCTTTCGCGACCCGCCGTTCCGCGCGAAACTACACATGTCCGCTCGAAAGGAAGGGCTCATGCCGGCGATGAACCTACGGTCCGGGTTCTTCGCGAGTGGCCCGCCCTGAATACGGGGTCGTATCGTGATGCAAAAATCGAAGCTCGTGCTCGCCGCCCTCGTCCTCGTGCCGGTCGCGGCCGCGACGCAGCCGCCCGGCTGGAACGATCCGTTCCCGCCGCACCGTGTGATGGACAACCTCTACTACGTCGGCACGTCGATGCTGTCGTCGTACCTGATCGCGACGCCGGAAGGGCACATACTGATCAGCGCGAACTACGAGTCGTCGGTGCCGGTGATCAAGGCGAACGTCGAGGAGCTCGGCTTCGATTTCAGCGACATCAAGATCCTGATCAGCGGCCATGCGCATCCGGATCACATCGAAGGCAACGCGCTCGTCAAGGAGCTGACCGGCGCCGAGGTCGTCGTAGGCCGGCTCGACGCGCCGGCCGTTCAGGCCGCGCGCACGCCGGATGGCAAGCCGCTGCCGATCGACCGCCTCGTCGACGACGGCGACACCGTGAGCCTCGGCGGCACGACGCTGACGGCGCATCTGCTGCCGGGCCACACGAAAGGCTGCCTCGCGTGGAGCCTCGACCTCGAGGAGGACGGCCGGACCTACTACGGGTTCATCGAGTGCAGCCTGAACGGCCGCTTCCTCGATTACGTCGGCAACGAGGACTACCCGAACATCATCGAGGACATGCGCGCGACGTATCGGAAAGCGGCCGAGATCCCGGTCGAGGTCTTCCTGAGCTCGCACGGCGTCTTCTACGGGCTCGAAGAGAAGTACGCGAGGCTCGCGGAACGAAAGGCAGGGGATCCGAACCCGTTCGTGGATCCCGAAGGGTACCGGGCGCACGTCGCGGAGCAGGAGCGGCTCTTCGAGGAAGCGCTCGCACGGCAACTCGCTCGATGACACGCACGGGCACATCGAAGCTCTCGATGGCGGCGTTGCTGCTTGCGGCGTGCGCAAGCGCGCAGGAAGCCGACACCCTGCGCGCGACGGCGCAGCGCCTCTTCGGCTCGATCCCGCCGGTGCAGGCCGAAGAGATCCGCGCGCCGATCGTCGAGCTCGGCCGCGCGCTCTTCTGGGACGAGCGCCTTTCGTCGAGCGGGAGCATCGCTTGCGCGAGCTGTCACCCCGCGACTGCGGCCGGCGCCGACGACCGCCGCTTTTCGATCGATGCCCGAGGCAGGCCGACGGCGCGCAATGCGCAAACGGTCTTCAACAGTCAGGCCGCATCGGCCGGCCTGCGCTGGACTGCGGATCGTCCCTCGGGCGCCGCGCAGGCCGTCGGTTCGATCACGGGCTCCCTCGGCTTCGACTCCGCCGCGGACATCGTTCCGGTGCTCGATCGAAGCGGTTATCGCGACCTGTTCGCGAAGGCCTTTCCGGACGACGTCGAGCCGATCTCGGCGGAGAGCTTCGGCCTTGCGCTCGAGGCCTACCAGCGGACGCTCCGAACGCCCGCACGGTTCGACCGCTGGCTCGACGGTGACGACGCCGCGTTGACCGAGGTCGAGCTGCGCGGCCTCGAGCGGTTCATAACGATCGGGTGCGCAGGATGCCATGACGGCCCGCTGCTCGGCGGCACGCGCCTCGAGCGTTTCGGCATCACCGAGGACTACCGGCCGCATACCGGCTCGACTGGAACGGACACGGGGCGGATGCGCACGACCGGCAACGAATCCGACCGCGACGTCTTTCGCGTGCAGCCGCTGCGCAATGTATCGATGACCGCTCCGTATTTTCATGACGGATCGGTGCCCGACCTCCGGACCGCGGCCCGGATCATGGCGCGGGTGCAGCTCGGCCGGACCCTGACCGACGCCGAGCTCGACGAGCTCGTCGCGTTCCTGCGCGCGCTCGCGGGCGAAGTCCCGGCGCACTACGCGCCGCCCGTGGACTCGCAGGCCTCTCCTCCACCGCCCGCGGATTGAAGCGTCCCGCCAGCCGGCCGGGCCGAGGCACGAGTGTTTGAAGGGCACTTTCATTCTCCGTATCGTTCCTCCGCCATGAGCTGTCGAGCGACGCGTCCGACGCGGAACGAGGAGTAGATCCGGATGAAGCACGAAGAGACGGCGCCGCCATCGGCCGACGGCTACACGAGCGAGGTCGCGTCGCAGACCGGCCGCGCGCTTCTCGGCATTCGCGAATGCGTGCTGCGCGGCGAGTTTGCGCGCGGCGAGCGCCTCTCCGAGGTCGCGATCAGCGAACGGCTGCAGATGTCGCGGACGCCGATCCGCATGGCCCTCGAGCGGCTCGCTCACCTGGGGCTCCTCGAAGTCGGCGCGAAGGGCGGCTTCTTCGTTCGAGAATTCACGGTCGCCGACGTGCGCGACGCGATCGAGGTGCGTGCCGTGCTCGAAGGGACGGCCGCGCGCCTTGCGGCCGAGCGTCTGTCGCACGACTCGGAGCTCGACGAGCTGCGCCGGATCCGCGACCGGATCGACGGTCTTGCGGAGCTGTCGGTGACGTCGCTCGATCTCTACATGGATTGCAACGAGGCCTTCCACATGGCGATCGTCGACCTCAGCAAGAGCCCGATCCTGAAGCGGATGATCGAGCAGGCGGTCTCGCTGCCGTTCGCGTCGCCGAACGCGATGGTGTTCTCGACGCCGATGCTCGATCCGTCGCAGCGCACGCTCGCGATCGCGCTCGAGCAACATCGCGCTCTCGTCGAAGCCATCGCGAATCGCGAAGGCACGCGCGCGGAGCACCTCGCGCGCGAGCACGCGCGCCTCGGGCGAATCGCGTTCGATCGCGTGCTGTCGACGCCGGGTCTCCTCGACAGCGTCCCCGGCGGGCCGCTGATCAACGTCGGGTCGCAGTGAGCGGCGGCGCCGGCGGCCCGAACGCCGGCCCGCCGCGAAGCGTCAGACCGACAGCGTATCCGGCTCGAGCCGCCCGGTGCTGTCGCCGAACGAGTCGAGGTGCACGCCGACCTTGTCGAGCACGGTCAGGAGCAGGTTCGTCATCGGCGTGTCGTCCGCGAAGCGCGTGTGCTGCCCCGTCCTGATCTTCCCGCCGAGCCGCCCGACGAGCAGGCACGGCAGGTCGTGGTGCCGGTGCAGGTTCCCGTCGCCCATGCCGCTGCCGTAGATCAGGAGGCTATGGTCGAGCAGGTTGCCGTCGCCCTCGGGCGTCGCGGCGAGCTTCTCGGCGAACTCGGCGAAGAGCTGCACGTGGTACGTGTCGATCTTCGACTTCTTCTCGATCAGCCCCGGATCGTCGCGATGATGCGAGACATTGTGGTGACCGTCCGGCACGCCGATGTTCGGATACGCGAGCCCGGACAGCTCGCGCGACATGATCATGCTGAAGACGCGCGTGACGTCCGCCCGGAACGCGAGCAGCGTCAGATCGAACATCAAGCGCGTGTGTTCCTCGTACGTGTCCGGAATGCTCGTCGGACGGGCCGGCAGGTCGAGGTCCTTGACGGCGTGCGCCTCCGCGGCCTGGATCCGGCGCTCGACCTCGCGCACCGCGTCGAGATACTCGTCGAGCTTGCGGTGGTCGCCGGGGCCGAGCGTCCGCGCGAGCGCGGCCGCCTCGGCCTTGACCGAGTCGAGAATGCTGCCGGTGGCCCGCGCACGCGCGAGCCGCGCCTCGCTCGAGCCGCCGTCGCCGAACAGCCGCTCGAACACGATGCGCGGATGGATCTCGGCGAGATTCGGCGTCGTCTCGTTGCGCCACGAGACCGTGTTCACGTAGAAGCAGTCGCCCGAGTCGCACTGCCCCTGCATCGGCGGATCGACGCTCAGCTCGATCGAGGGCAGCGCCGTGTCCGCACCGATCTTGCGTGCCGCAATCTGATCGGCCGTCGTCGCAAGCTTGACCTCGACGCCGGGGCGGGTACGGTCGTACGCATGCACGCCGGTGAGCCACGCCGCGGACGAACGCGGGTGGTCGCCCGTGCCGTCGCCCTTCGTATCCGCCTCGCGGTGCGCGAGGTTGCTCAGCACGTTGAGGTAATCGCGCACGTTCGCGAGCGGCTTCAAATTCGGCGTGAGCTCGAAGCTCTTGCCCTGCGTCCTCGGCGTCCAGTTTGCATGCACGATGCCGTTGCCGACGTAGACGAAGCCGAGCCGCGGCGGCGCCTTCGGCGCATCGGCCGCGAATGCAGGCACCATCGAGTCGAGCAGCGGCAGCGCGATGGTTGCGCCCGCGCCCCGCAGGAACGTACGCCGGTCGATCGCTTTCTTCGTCACGAACATCGGTCAACCCTCGATCAATCGCGACCCGGCCGCAACGGCCTCGGTCCCCGTCCGCTCGGGCGCAGGCCTTTCGGTGATCTCTTGCGGCGCCCCACCCTCGTCCGGAGCCTGCCGCATCCTGAACGGCACGCTCTTCACGATGCCGCGAATCAACGCGGCGAACGTGTAGTTCTCGTCCGCCGCATCGCGGACGATCCGGCGCACCGCCGGCTTGTCGTAATACTGCACGTTGCGGCCGAGCGCGTACATGAGGAGCTTCTCGGTCACGGCGGCAACGAACCGCTCCGGATCACTCAACAAGAGCCGTCTCACACCGTCAATGCCGTCGATCACGGTGCCATCCGGCAGCTCGCTTGCGGCTTCGATCGGCAGGCCGCCCTCCGCGTCGCGCCAGCGCCCGATCGCGTCGAAGTTCTCGAACGCGAATCCGATCGAGTCCATCTGCGCGTGGCAGCTCGCGCATTCGGGATTCGCCCGGTGCGCCGCCATCGCCTCGCGCAGCGTCATCGTCGCCTGCTCGTCCGGCTCCTCGGCGTCGAGCGCGGGCACGTTCGGCGGCGGGGGCGGAGGCGGCGACGCGAGCAGGTTGTCGAGGACGTACTTGCCGCGTAGCACCGGGGACGTGCGGGTCGGATAAGACGTGAGCGTCAGGATGCTGCCGTGCCCGAGAAGACCGCCGCGATGGCTGCCGGGAGGCAGCTCGACGCGCCGGAAGTGAGCGCCCTTGACGAACGGGATCCCGTAATGCTTCGCGAGCCGCTCGTTCAGGAACGTGTAATTCGCCGTGATCAGCTCGAGGACGCTCTGCTCCTCGCGCAGGATGCTCTCGACGAAGAGCTTCGTCTCCGTGACGAAGTCTTCGCGCAGCCCGTCGTCGAAATCCCGGAACAGGAACACGTCCGGCTCCTTGAGCTCGAGATCGCGCAGGAAGAGCCACTGCGCCGCGAAATCCTCGACGAGCGCGTCCGCGCGCGGATCGGCGAGCATCCGCTCGACCTCCCGGTCGAGCACGTCGTCTTCGGTCAGCCGTCCGGACACCGCGAGCTCGAGGAGCCGCTCGTCGGGCAAGCTGCTCCACAGGAAGAACGAGAGACGCGATGCGAGCTCGAGCGGGCTCACCGGAAAGGCCTCGCCGGGCTTCGCGTCCTCGGGCACGCGCTCGATCCGGTAAAGGAACTGCGGGCTGACCAGGAGCCGCTCGAGCACGCGTTGAATTCCGGCGTCGAAGCCGCCTTCGGCGCGCCCCGCTTCGAAGAACGGGAAGAGCGCGGCGACGTCGGCGCCGTCGACCGGCCGCCGGTAGGCCTGCTGCGCGAGGTTCGCGATGATCTCGCGCGCGCACGGCGCCTCGTCCTCGGCGCTCGTCGGCGTGCAGACGAAGATGCGCTCGCGGCTCGGCGTTTCGCCGGGTCCGGTCGCATTGTGAGGGCCGCTGATCGTCACGAGCTCGATCGCGGGCAGGGTGCCGCGGCTCCTCCGCTGCACGCGCACCGTCGACTCGTCGAGCGCCAGAGTACGGCGCACGAACGTCACGCCGACCTCGTGCGGGCCCGCGCTGACCGGCACGGTGAACTCGAGGACTTCGGCCGCGCGGCCGCGGCCGCCGCCCTCGCCGATCCTGCCGGACGCGGCGCGCACGCCGTCGATCGTGATCTCGATCTCGTGCGGCTCGCGCGCGGCGCGCTCCATCTCGACGTGGAACGTGTATTCGGCATCGAGCGGGAAGTAGCTCTTCACGCGCAGTCCGCCGCGCGTGCCGAACGGCAGCCCGTCGACGGACTCGTCCTGCGGCAGCTCGAGCGGTAAGCGGTGAAGATTGACGATCTCGGGCATCCGCATGTCGCCGACGGCGAGCCGGCTGATCTTCTGCGCCGCGGTCAGGTAGCGCTCCATCACGACCGGTGAGACGAAGAGCAGGTCCGCGATGTTGTCGAAGCCGCTGCTCGCGTTGTCGGCCGGCAGCAGCACGTCGTAATCCATCTCGGCCGGCAGGTGCTCGAGCGCCAGCATGTCGCGGATCGCGTTCTTGTATTCGGTCCTCGTCAGGCGGATCAGCTGCGGCAGCTTCCCTGCGTTCGGGCGCTCGGCTGCGGCCGCGTCGAGCTCCCGCTCGAGATAAGCGACGACGCGTCGGTACGTCGCCTCATCGGGGCGCGGCTCGTCGGGCGGCGGCATCGAGCGCGCCCGGAGCTTATGGACGACCTTTTCCCAGCTCTCGGCATGGGCGCCGATGTCAGCGAGGTGAGCGGGATCGATCAGCATATCGCCCGAGCGGATCGCCCGATCGTGGCAATCGACGCAATAGGAGCGGAACGTCTCACTCGCGAGCGCGGCGTCGCGGCCGGCTCCGCCCGGCGCCGGCACGCCGAGGTACGCCGTGAGCCCCGCGATCGCGGCGACCGCGACCGCAACCCCGGACACGAGCGCTTTCCGTCCAATGCGCAGAGCCATCTCTCCCCCGAGACCAGGCTTTTCGACTATGGTACCTTCGAGTGCATGCAGAATGCATGAGCCGAGCGATGATTCGTACCCAGCGTTTCGCCGTTATTGCGTTGATTGGCGGCCTTATCAGCGCTACCGCCGGCGCGGGCCCCGACCTCATCGAAGCCGTCAGAAGGGCCGACCTGCATGCAGTCCGTGCCGCGCTCGACACAGGCACCGATGTCGATGCGCGTGGCGGCGACGGGTCGACGGCGCTCCACTGGGCCGTCGAGAAGGGGGCCATCGAGATCATCGACGCGCTGCTCGCGGCCGGCGCCGACCCTGCCGCCGCGACGCGTAACGGCGTCACGCCGCTCGCGCTCGCGGCGCAGAGCGGCGACGCGGAGATCATCGCGCGGCTGCTCGACGCGGGCGCCGATCCGAACGAGCGCTCGGAGGAAGGCCAGACCGCGCTGATGCTCGCGGCGCGGAATGGCCGTCCGGACGCGGTGCGGCTCCTGCTCGATCGCGGCGCCGACGTGAACGCGGTCGAGCCGTTCAGGGGACAGACCGCGCTGATGTGGGCGGCCGGCGAAGGCAACGCCGATGCGATCCATCTGCTCATCGACCACGGCGCCGACATCGATGCCCGCTCGACCGGCGGCTTCACGGCGCTCATGTTCGCCGCGCGCGAGAACCAGCCCGAAGCCGCGCGCGCGCTCGTCGAGCGGGGCGCGGACCTCGACGCGGTCGCGCCCGACGGCACGAGCACGCTGAACATGGCGATCCTGAATGCACATTACGACGTCGCGTCGCTGCTCGTCGCGGCCGGCGCGGACCCGAACCTTCCGGATCCGCGGGGCTCGCCGCTCCACATCATCGCGTGGCTCCGCGAGCCCGGCGCGACCGGCCAGGCGGCCGTCGGCGACGAGGCGGATGCGCCGCCGCGGCCCGAAGGCCGCGTCACGAGCCTCGAGCTCGCGCGCCAGCTCCTCGAGGCCGGCGCCGATCCGAACGTGCGCATCGACTGGCAGGAGATGCGCTTCAACAAGGTCGCCGGGATGGCGCGGAATCCTCCGGGCCTCGTGCTCGGCCGCCACATGCTGACGTACAACGGCGCAACGGCGTTTTACGTCGCGGCGAAGAACGGCGATGCACCGCTGATGCGCCTCCTCGTCGAGTACGGCGCGAACCCGCTGATCCCGAATCGCTTCAACATCACGCCGCTGATGGTCGCCGCCGGCCTCGACACGTGGGAGGGCGAGACGCCGGGACCGCATACCGGCGTCAGCGAGGCGGAGCGTCTCGAGGCGGTGAAGCTCGCGGTCGAGCTCGGGAACGATGTGAACGCGCGCGCCGATTTCGGCGATTTCGAGATGATCGGCGATCCCGAGTACACCCTGCTCTACTACCCGCACAACATCGAGGAGCTCGCCGATCTCGGCGTCGGCGATCCGCGTTGGGACGACAGCACCGCGCTGCACGGGTCGATCATCTCGGGGCAGCCGTCGATCACGCGCTATCTGATCGAGCAAGGCGCGGAAGTGAACGCGAAGAACGCGCTCGGCTGGACGCCGCTGATGATGGCGCGCGGTGTGTTTCTCGCGAACGCCTCGCGCGAATTCCCGGCCGCCGAGGCGATCCTGCTCGAGGCAATGGCGAAGCAAGGCATCCCGGCCGAGTGAGTCAGGGGGCAGGGTCGGGGTCGGAGCCTTTTACGGAGTTTAAGGGAACACAAATTTCGGCACCGGTGTTGAAAGTCCCTTAGACTCAACAAAGGGCCCTGACACTGACCCCGGCGGTAAAGGGGTCTGACCCCGAAGCCCTGAAAGTCCCTTAAACTCGGCAAAAGGGCTCTGACCCCAGAACCACCGAGCGCCAATGAGCTCGAGCACCCTGCGGTCGCCGTCTACAGGCGACGGCCCGTTCTATCTTCCGATCGGCGACGAGGTCTCGATCTTCGCCGCGTGCCATTCGCGCGGCCTCGCCGTGATGCTGAAGGGGCCGACGGGGTGCGGGAAGACGCGGCTCGTCGAGCACATGGCGTGGCGGCTCGGCCGGCCGCTGATCACGGTGTCGTGCCACGACGACCTCACCGCCAACGATCTCATCGGGCGCTTCCTGATCCGCCATGACGGCACGGTCTGGCAGGACGGCCCGCTGACTCGCGCGGTGCGCGAGGGCGCGATCTGCTATCTCGACGAGATCGTCGAGGCGCGGCAGGACACGGTCGTCGTGCTGCACTCGCTGACCGACCATCGCCGGACGCTGTCGATCGACAAGACCGGCGAGCAGATCGAAGCCGCACCCGGCTTCCAGCTCGTGATCTCGTACAACCCGGGCTACCAGCGGATGCTGAAGGACCTGAAGCCGAGCACGCGGCAGCGCTTCATCGCGCTCGAGCTCGGCTTCCCCGCCCCGGAGCAGGAAGCCGCGATCGTCGCGCACGAAAGCGGCGTCGATCGCGCGACGGCGCACGAGCTCGTCGCGCTTGCCGGCCGCATCCGTGCGCTGCGCGATCGCGGGCTGCCCGAAGTGCCGAGCACGCGGCTCCTCGTTGCGGCCGGCGCGCTCATGACGCGCGGCGTGCCGGTGCGCGATGCATGCCGCGCGGCGATCGTCGCGCCGCTGACGGACGACGAAACGCTCGGCGCCGCGCTCCGCGACCTCGTCGACGCGATGTTCGTCTGACCACCCGCGCGATGAGCGAGCCGGAGCAACTCCTCGCCGACGCGGCCCGGCACGCGGCGGTCTTCGCGCGGGACCTCTGGCGGCGGCAACGCGACCGCCGCGGCGGCAAGCGGCTCGAGCTCGCCGACGTCGCACCTCGCCTCGACCTGCTGATCGCTGCGGTATTCGACGACGCACGCCGCCTCCGCGTCGCACAGCGGCCGCCGCCGTCGACGTGGCTCCGCCAGACGTTCGGCGCGGACCGCGGCCCGCGCGCACGGGACGCGGTGCCCGCGACCGACGGCATCAGCATCTGGCTCCCGGGC
>Ga0079224_100010044_pt1 | contig 12958 bp, 9 predicted proteins | sample Stecom2015_FD_80414 | JGI IMG/M metagenome (GOLD analysis project Ga0079224, IMG submission 80414) | Agricultural soil microbial communities from Utah to study Nitrogen management - Steer compost 2015 | ecosystem: Environmental > Terrestrial > Soil > Agricultural land | place: USA: Utah... | reverse complement strand
GGCCGGCCGATCGTGCCCCAGTCGTAGCCCCACATCGGCACGGTGTGGCCCGAGTTCAGGTACCACTCGTTCGTGAGGTTGGTGCCGAACAGGGCCGCCTCCCAGCGCGCGTCCGCCGGCAGATACGTGAGCCGCAGATTCAGCAGACCGAAGTCGCCGCCCTCGAGGCTTTTCGTGCCGGTCACGTTGCCGCGCTGGAACGCTGGCACGCGGCTGCGCGTGAACTCGCTCGTGTAGGAGTAATCGCCGCGAACCGCGAGCTGCCCGGCGTTCGCGAACGCGAACGTCCGCTGCACGCCGACGCTGCCGGTGAACTCCGGCGCCTGGCCGAACGTGTCGCCGAGCGAGACGTCCGTCGTCGTCGGCAAGACCTTCGTGTAGGCGGTGTCCAGGAAGCCGGCGTTGAACGTGACCTCCCAGCTCTCGCCCGGCAGCGCGCGCAGCTCGAGCTCGAGGCCCTTCGCCTCGGCGGCCGCCACGTTCGCCGTCAGCGTCCGCTGCAGGAACTGACCCGGATTGAACGGATCGGGCGCTTGGCCCGCGAGCTGAATGTCCTCCCAATCCGTCTTGAACAGCGTCGCGTTGAACCGCAGCCGCCGATCGAGCCAGTCCGAGCGCAGGCCGACCTCGTAGTTCTTGATGTTCTCCGGCCGATACGGATAGAGGAACGTCTCGTTCACGCCGGTCACCGGATTCGGCTCGACGAGCCGCGCGACGCCGCCCGAGTTGAAGCCCTCCGCGTAGCCGACGTAGAAGGACAGGTCGTCGGTCGTCTGATGGCTCAGCGCGAGACGCTTCGTCGTGTGGTCGAACGCCGCGTCCGCCGGGTTGATGTTGTGGCCCGCGAAGATGTCGCCGGGTGGGTCCATGTCGGGACCGGTCGGGCCGGGCGTCGAGAAGACCCGCGTGCCGGAGAACTGCTCCTCGTCGTGGTAGCGCATGCCGACGGTCAGCGCGAGCCGGTCGGTCAGGTCGATCACGACCTCGCCGAAGACCGCTTTGCCTTCGTTGCGGGCGTCGCTGCCGAAGTCGAGGTTCGGGAAGATCGAGCAGTTGGTCTTGCCGTCGCCGCCCGGCGGCGCCTGGCACGCGGCCTCGACCAGCGCGAAGTCGAGCTCGCCGCTCTTGAACTCCGTGTACGTCTGCCGGAAGAAGCGGCTCACGTTCCGGGTATCCCAGAAGTACAGGCCCGTCACCCAGTGGAACCGGCCGTGATCGCCGGAGAGCTGGAATTCCTGCGTCAGGTCCCGTTCCTTGTTGCGCCGGTCGTCCTCGATCATGTCGAGCTCGGACGCGTCCCAGTCCGTGAAGTCTTTCGACGTCTGCTGCCGGTAGCCGGTCAACGACTGGAAGCTGATCGCGTCTGTCACGTCCCACTGCAGGTCGAGCGTGTACTGCGACGTCAGGATGTCGGTCGCGTCGAGCTCCGAATCCATCTTCGTTTCCCACTTGCCGACCTCGCCGCCGGGGAAGCCGGACGTGTGGGTGCGGTCGGTGAACTCGTACCCCGCGACCGTGTACTGCTCGGCGACGTTCAGCCGCAGGTTGCTCGTCTCGATGCCAGGGTAAATGCCCTCGATCACCCGCGGCTGGCCGTTCGAGCGCTGCTGCGTGCGCTCGTAGATCATCCGCGCGGAGAAGCGATCCGTCGGCTCCCAGACGAGATCGCCGCGTGCGATCTCGTTCTCGAGGCTGCCGTAGTTGCGATCGATCGTGATGCTCTTGACGAATCCGTCGCGATACAGGTTCGCGACCGACCACTTCGTCCGGAACGTGTCCGTCACCGGCACGTCGACCGCGAGCTGCAGGTCGCGCCGGTCGTGGCTGCCGATCGTCGCCGAGCCGCGGACGCCGAACTCCTCGGCCGGCCGCCGTGTGACGATCCGGATCGCGCCGCCGGTCGAGTCGCGCCCGAACAGCGTGCCCTGCGGGCCGCGCAGCACCTCGATCCGCTCGATGTCGACGAGGTTGCGGAGCAGCAGCCCCGAGGTCGTCGCCTGCCAGATGCCGTCGACGAACGTGCTGACGCGCGGGATGCCGCGCATCGTGAACGAGGCCTGGTTCACGCCGAACGAGCCGCCGAGCAGGCTCACGTTCGGGATCGTCACGCTGAGATCCTCGATCCGCTGCATACCGCGCACCTCGATGTCCTCGGCGGAGAGACCGACGACCGACGCAGGCACGTCCTGCAGATTCTCCTCGCGGCGCCGCGAGGTGACGATGACCTCCTCGAGCGCGGCGCTCGCGCCGCTCTGCGCGACGGCGCTCTGTTGACCGGCGAGGCCGAGGACCGCCGCGACCGCGGCGGCGCTGGTACGTAATCCGAGCTTCATGGAACCCCCTTCGATGCAGTGCCCCGCAGGGCTCGTTTCGGGCGCACGAAACCCGTGGCCCGGGACGACCCCGCGCACGGATTTCGGCAAGCGCTACGGTTAAGGACCGGCGAGCGCGGAAGTTCCGTGATGCGACTTGCGGCGGCCCGCGAGGCTCAGCGCATTCGCACGCGCAGCGTGGCCGCGACCTCGCGCGGCCGTCCGACCGTCCCCATGTCCCAGCCCCAGGCGGGAATCGTGTGGCCGGAGTTCAGGTAACGCTCGTTCGTCAGGTTCGTGCCGACGAGCGCAGCCTCCCAGCGATCCGAGGCCGGTGCGTAGCTCAAACGCACGTTCCCGAGCCCGAAGCCGCCGGCCTCGAGCTCGTCCGTGCCGGTCACTGTGCCCCGTTGAAACGCCGGCACGCGGCTGCGCGTGAACTCGTCCGTGTACACGTAGTCGAGCCGCAGCTTCACGTCCGCGGCGCTCGGCAGGCGCCAGCGCTTCTGCACGCCGACGCTCGCGGTCAGCTCGGGCGCCTGGCCGAACACGTCGCCGAGCGCGACGTCCGTGGTCCGCGGCGAGACCTCCGTGTAGCGCGTGTCGAGGAAGCCCGCGTTCAGGTCGAGATCCCAGCCGCCGCGCGCGGCGAGCCGAATCTCGACCTCGACGCCCTTCGCCTCCGCCGCGGCGACGTTCGATGTCAGCGTGCGGTTCAGATAGCGGCCCGGATTGAACGGGTCGGGCGCGTGGCCTGCGAGCTGGATGTTGCGCCACTCGGTCAGGAACGCCGTCGCGTTCAACCGGAGCCTGCGGTCGAGCCAGTAGGAGCGCAGACCGACCTCGTAGTTGCGGATCGTCTCCGGATCGAACGGATACAGGAACGTCTCGTTGACCCCGGTCTCCGGATTAGGCTCCGTGAGCCGCGCGACGCCGCCCGAGTTGAAGCCTTCCGCGTAGCTCGCGTACGCGGTCTTGTCGGCGCCGATCCGGTAGCCGAGCGCGACGCGCTTCGTGAAGTGATCGAAGCGCGCGCGGCTCCCCTCCGAGTCGGCGCCGGCGAACAGGTCGCCGGGCGGATCGACGTCCGGACCGGACGGGCCCGGCGCGAGGAACGTGCGCGTCGCGGAGCGCTGCCGCTCGTCGTGGTAACGCCCGCCGACGGTCAGCGACCACCGCTCGGTCAGCTCGACGACCGTCTCACCGAACGCGGCCCAGCCGCGGTTCACGGCGACGCCGCCGAAGTCCTGATCCGGGAGCATCGAGCAGCCGACGCGCCCGTCGCCGCCGGGCGGCGGCGCGCACGCCGCGAGCACCGCGTCGAAATCGAGCACGCCGCGCTTGAAATCGGTGTACGCGAAGCGGAAGAAGCGGTTCAGCGCCTTGTTCTCCCATGCGTACAGCCCGGTGACCCAGCGAACCCTGCCGCGTCCGCCGGAGAGCTGCAGCTCCTCGGACCAGTCGCGGTCGAGAAAGCGGCGGTCGTCCTCGATCATGTCGATCTCCGCCGCGTCCCAGTCCGTGAAGTCCTTCGTGTACTGTCGCCGAAGCCCGGTCAGCGACTTCAGCTCGATCGCGTCGGTCACGAGCCAGGTCGTGTCGACCGTGAGCTGCGTGTAGTCGATGTCGGTCGAGTCGAGCACGGAGTCCATCCGGGTCTGCCACGCGCCGAGCGCACCGCCCGGATGCCCGGAGACGTGACTCTCCGGCGTCAGCACGTAGCCCGCGGCGCGCAGTTGCTCCGCGACGTTCAGCCGCATCTCCGCCGCAGCGTCCGCCGGCAGGATCTCCTCGATCAGGCGCGGCTGGCCGTTCGAGACGAACTCGTTCCGCTCGTAGATCACGCGCAGATCGAAGCGATCGCTCGGCGACCAGAGCACGTCGCCGCGGACGATCTCGTTGTCGATGCTGCCGTAGCGGCGATCGACGGTGACGCTTTCGACGTAACCGTCGCGATACAAGTCCGCGAACGTCCACTTCGTCCGTAGCGTCTCCGCGAACGGCAGATCGGCGGAGATCTGCACGTCGCTCCGCTCGTGGCTGCCGACCGCGAGCGACAGCGTCGTCGCGAAGTCCTCCGCCGGCCGCCGCGTGACGATCCGGATCGCACCGCCGGTCGAGTCGCGGCCGAACAGCGTGCCCTGCGGCCCGCGGAGCACCTCGACTCGATCGACGTCGACGATGCTCCGCAGCAGCAGACCCGCACCGTTCGCCTGCCAGATGCCGTCGACGAACGTGCTGACGCGCGGGATGCCGCGCATCGTGAACGACGACTGATTCACGCCGAACGGCCCGCCGAGCAGGCTCACGTTCGGCACGGCCGCGCTCAGGTTCTCGAGGCGCTGCATGCTCTTCAGCTCGAGCTCCTCCGCGGAGAGGCCGAGCATCGAGACCGGAACGTCTTGCAGGCTTTCCTCGCGCCGCCGCGCGGTCACGACGATCTCGGGCAGCGGCGCCGGGAGGGACTCGCTCCGGCTCGGCGGCGGCGCCGGCGCGGCCGGCCGCGGGCGCTCCGCGCGCGCGGGCTCTGGCTCGGGTGGCGTGTCACGGAGCGGAACGTGGACGATCAGCTGGCCGTTCGGAGTCAACGTCGCGCCGAGGCCGGTGCCGTCGATCAGGATTGCGAGCGCGTCCGCGGCCTCGTAAGTGCCGCTGACGCCGTTCGTGCGCACGCCCTCGAGCGCGTCGAACGGAAAGAGCACCGAGGCGTTCGCCTGGATTGCGAACTGCCGCAGCGCGGCCGGCGCCTCCTGCGGCGGGATGTCGAAGCGCTGCGGCTCGCCCGCGGCAACGCGCGCGCAAAGCAACCCGAGCGCGCACGCGGCGACGGCCGCCCAGCGGCTGGACGGCGGCGCGAACCGTCGCGGCGGCGCTGACGGCCGAGCGGGTGTACGGCGCGTCGGCGATCCGTTCCGCACGGCTTACCGCGGCACGAGCTCGACGCGGTCGCTCGCGCTCCGGTGCGACTCGATGCCGAAACTCTCGCGCAACGCGAACAGCAACCCGTCGACGTCGCCCGCGCGGAAGTAGCCGCCGACCCTGACGTCGCGGATCGACTCGTCCGCGACGAGCTCGACCGTCGTGTAGCGGCTCATCTCCGCGAGCACCGCCTCGAGCGGCTCGCCGTCGAACGACAGCATGCCGCGCTGCCAGCCGAGCCGTGCGCGTACCGCGTCGACGCCGGGATCCTCGACGCGCAGGTCGTCGGTCGCGATCGTCGCGATGCCGCCGGCCGCGACCTCGGCCGCGACGTCGGCCGTCTCGGTCAGCACGCCGACGACGCCCTCGGTCACCATCAGCCAGACCTGCTCCTCCGGTCCGATGCGGACGTTGAACGCGGTACCGAGCGCGCGGAGCGCTCGCCCGCCCGCGCGGACGACGAACGGCCGCGCGGGATCGCGGGCGGCCTCGAAGTACGCTTCGCCCCGCTCGAGCACGAGCGCACGCTCCGCGGCCGTGTAGCGGACCTCGACCGCGCTATCCGTATTCAGCGTGACGGCGGAGCCGTCCGGCAGGTGCACGGTCGACTGGCCGCCGACGAGCGTCTCGTAGCGGCGAACGGCGTCGCCGTCGGCCGGCCCGTCGAGGCGCGGCACCACCGCGATCGCGAGCAGCGCCGCCGCGCACGCCGCGGCTGCAGCAACCGCCCAGCGCGCGGTCCGCCGCCGGCGCGGCGCCGGGCAATAGCGCTCGAGCGGGAAGAGCTCGGCCAGCTCCGACGCGATCGCGGTCTCGTCCCAGAACCGTGCGAACGAGAGCAGCGTCTCCGGGTGCAGCGGATCGGAGCCGAGCCACGCGTCGAGCGCCCGGCGCTCCTCGGCGCTCAAGCCGCGCGCGATGCGCGCGATCCAGACGCCCGCCTCCTCGCGCATCCGGCGATGATCGGGGAATTGCACGATCTCCGCGTCGCCCGGTCTCATCGGCGTTGCCCTCTGCGCTTCAGCGGCGCATGCGCGGAGCGCCCGTCGACCGGATGGCCCATCGCGCCCATCAGCTCGACGCACATCGCTAGCCCCTTGCCGACCTGCTTCTCGACGGTGTTCTCGCTGATACCGAGCCGCTCGGCGATGTCCCTCTGGCTCAAGCCGTAGACGCGCTTCAGGATGAACACGCGCCGGCATTGCAGCGGCAGCCGCTGCACGGCGCGGCAGAACGCGAGGAAGCGCTCCCGCGACTCGAAATCGACCGCCGCGTCGACCGCAGCGTCGCCGCAGTAGCCGTCGATCTCGCCGAGCCCGCCGACCGGCTCCGTCAGCCGCTCGTCGGCCTTCTCGATGTGGTTCAGCGCGAGGTTCTTCGCGGTCGCGAGCATGAACGAGCGCGGGTGGCGGATCGTCTGGCGGGCCGCTGCTTCGTAGGCGCGCAAGAACGTCTCCTGGACGATGTCCTCGACGTTGTTCGCGCCGATCATCCTACGCACGATCCGCACGAGCCCGGCGCGCAGGTCTCCGAACGCCGCAGTGATCTGCTCGCGGCCCTCGCGCGCCGCGTCCCTGTCCTTCATCTCGCTCCCTCGAGCCCGCGCACCGGTAGTGCGAGCCAGGCTCACGAAGCAGCGAGCCGGCCGCCCAATGGTACCGAAACCGGTGCGCCGACCGGCCGGTTCGGACGGCGATCCGACGCGAAAATCGCATGGCGGAAAAACGCGCGTCGACTGTCGCTGCCGCGGGGCGCGGTCCGCCAGCGCAGTCGGGAAGCGCGCCTAGCGCGCGAGCGGCCGCACGCCGACGCGCTCGCGGATCTCCGCGATGAACGGCCGGCTCACCGCGCGGGCGCGCTCGGCGCCGCGGCGCAGCTGCGCCTCGATCTCGTGCGGGGCGGCGAGAAGCCGCCGGTACTCCTCGCGAGCGGGCGCGAGCTCCGCGTTGATCCGCTCGAACAGGATCTGCTTCATCTCGCCCCAGCCGATGCCGGCCGCGTAGCGCGCGGCGATCTCGGCCGTCTCTTCCGGCGTCGCGAACGCACGGTAGATCTGGAACAGCGCGCTGTCCTCGGTGTCCTTCGGCACGCCCGGCTCGAGCGAGTTCGTCTTGATCTTCATGATCAGCTTGCGCAGCTGCTTCTCGTCGGCAAAGAGCGGGATCGTGTTGTTGTAGCTCTTCGACATCTTCCGGCCGTCGAGCCCGGGCAACGTCGCGACGTGCTCGCTGATCGCGGCCTCCGGCAGCACGAACGTCTCGCCGAAGGTGTGATTGAAGCGTTGCGCAACGTCGCGCGCCATCTCGACGTGCTGCTTCTGATCCTTGCCGACCGGCACCTTCGTCGCCTTGAACATCAAGATGTCGGCGGCCATCAGGATCGGGTAGCAGTACAGGTTCATCATGATCGCGTGATCGAGGTCCTGCCGTCCGGCGGCCTCGTTCTCGGCGACCGCGGCCTTGTACGCGTGTGCGCGGTTCATGAGGCCCTTCGCGGTCACGCACGTCAGGATCCACTGCAGCTCCGTGATCTCCGGCACGTCGGACTGCCGGTAGAACACGGCGTGCTCGGTGTCGAGGCCGAGCGCGAGCCACGTCGCCGCGATCTCGAGCGTCGACCGCGCGACCTCCTCCGGTCTGCCGCCGAGCGCGTGATAGTCGGCCAGGAAGAAGTACGACTGCGCGTCGCGGCGAGCGCTCGACTCGATCGCCGGGCGGATCGCGCCGACGTAGTTGCCGATGTGCGGCGTGCCGCTCGTTTTGATGCCCGTGAGAAACGTATCCATGCTTGCGTTCGTTTCCGTCAGTAGCCGGCTGCGTGGCCGTCCTTGCGCGACTCGGACGCGCCGAGATACACGCCGCGCTTCAGGTCGCGCAGTATCGCCTGGTAGCCGCCGAATCCGCCGTCGGCGGGCTCGAGGCGATGGCCGCGCGCGCGCAGCGCCTCGACGGTATCGGCGGGAAATCCGGGCTCGAGATGCACGACTCCGCCGTCGCGAATCGCGGCGCCGCCCGTCGGCGACGTCGAGCCCTCGTGGCGTGCGCGCGGCGCGTCCCCCGCCTCCTGCACGTTCATGCCGAAATCGAGCACATTCAACAGAACCTGCACGTGTCCCTGGGGCTGCATGTCGGCGCCCATCACTCCGAAGCTCATCAGCCATTCGTCGTCGCGAACCGCGAACGCCGGTATGATCGTGTGGAACGGCCGCTTCCCGGGCTCGTAGCGGTTCGCGTGGCCGGGATCGAGCGCGAAGAGCTCGCCGCGGTTCTGCAGCACGAAGCCGAACTCGGTGACGGTGACGCCGGAGCCGAAGCCGCGGAAGTTGCTCTGGATCAGCGACACCATCCGGCCTTCGCCGTCCGCGGCAGTCAGGTAGATCGTGTCGCCGGTCTCGAACGCGCGCGGGTCGCCGTACGACGGCGACGGCGCCGCGCGCCTTGGGTCGATCGCCCCGCGGCGCTCGTCGGCGTACGCCTTCGACACGAGCGCCGCGACCGGAACGTCGGCGAACGCCGGATCGGCGTAATAGCGCGCGCGGTCCTCGAACGCGAGCTTCTTCGCCTCGATCAGCAGGTGCAGATGATCGGCGCTGCCGAAGCCGGCGGCGGCGAGATCGTACCCCTCGAGCAGGTTCAGCATCTGCAGCACGGCGATCCCGTGGCCGTTCGGCGGCAGCTCGTACACCGTCGTGCCGCGGTACCGCGTCGCAACGGGCTCGACCCACTCCGACTGGTGGGCTGCGAGGTCCTCGCGGCTCAGAAAGCCGCCGGCCGCCCGGGTCGCGGCCTCGATGGCCGCGGCGATCGGCCCGCGATAGAACGCGTCGGCGCCGTCGCGGCCGATCAGCTCGTACGCCGCGGCTAGCTTCGGGTTCTTGAACGTGTCGCCTTCGGCCGGCGCCCGGCCGCCGGGCAGGAACACCTCGCCGAACCCGGGGAAGCCGCCGAGCACGCGAGCCTCCGCGGCCCACGCGTCGGCGATCACCTCGCTGACCGGAAAGCCGCTCCGCGCGTACTCGATCGCCGGCGCGAGGAGATCCGCGAGCGGCAGCCGGCCGTAGCGGCCGTGCAGCTCCGCCCAGCCCGCGACCGCCCCCGGCACGCTGACCGACAGCGCGCCGCGCTTAGGCACGGCCTGCAAGCCGAGCCGCTCGAACGTGCCCCGGTCGAGCCCCCGCGGCGAGCGGCCGCTGCCGTTCAGGCCCGACAGGGCGGGCTCGGCCGGATCCCGGACGATTGCGAAGAGGTCGCCGCCGATCCCGCAGCCCGTCGGCTCCATCAGGCCGAGCGCCGCATTCGCGGCGATCGCCGCGTCGACCGCGGTGCCGCCGCGCTTCAGCACGTCGACGCCGATGCCGGTCGCGAGCGGTTGGCTGGTCGCGACCATGCCGTTCTTTGCGAGCACGACCGAACGGGTCGCGAAGCGCTGTCTGCCGGGACGAATCATCGGTTTGGCGGGCTCCTCGAGGCGCGTCTATTATTCCGCCTTTATCCGCGGCCGAACAGCCGAGCCGGCGCCCCACGCGATGCCAGCAACGAATCCGAGCGAGCTCTACGCCGCGCATCTCGCCGTGCTCGACGAGCGGCTCGCGCGTGCGCTCGAGGTCGCGGGCGCAGACGCGCTCGTCGTCTACGCGGGCGAGGAGAAGCTCGTCCATCGCAGCGACGAGCCTTACCCGTTCGCGGCCGAACCGTACTTCATGGCTTGGGTGCCGCTTACGCGGACGCCGGGCTCGATTCTGAAGCTCGAGCCGGGCAAGAAGCCGCTCGTCGTCTACGTCCAGCGCGAGGACTACTGGCAGGAAAGCCCACCGGATCCGGACGGCTACTGGGTCGAGCACTGCGAGATCGTCGTCGTCCCGAGCCCTGCCGCCGCGCGCGAGGCGATCCGCCCGTACGCGGCGCGCGCCGCTGCGCTCGGCGACGCGGCGGACGAGAGCCTCTCGTTTCGTTCGGCGAACGACCCGCGGGTCGTCAAATACCTCGATTTTCACCGAGCGTGGAAGACGCCGTACGAGATCGAATGCATTCGCGAAGCCGCCGCGATCGCCGTCCGCGGCCATCGCGCGGTCGCACGGCGCTTCGGCCCCGGGGTATCGGAGCTCGAGCTCCACTTCGAGTACTGCCGCGCGAGCGGCCAGCGCGAAACCGATCTGCCGTACGGCAACATCATCGCGCTGAACGAGCACGCGGCGACGCTGCACTACCAGAACCTGCGGCCCGGCGCGCCGCCGGTCGTCCGCTCGCTCTTGATCGACGCGGGCGCCGCGTGGAACGGCTATGCGTGCGACATCACGCGAACGCTGCACGCGGACACCGGCAGATTCGCGGCGCTGTGCGCCGCGATGGAGGAACTGCAGCAGGCGCTCTGCGACGGCGCGCGCGCCGGCGTCGACTTCATCGCGCTGCACGAAGACGCGCATCGGCGGCTCGCGGCGGTGCTGGCGGATGTGGGTCTCGTCACGGCCAGCGCCGACGAAGCGCTCGCGGCCGGCGTGACCGAAGCGTTCCTGCCGCACGGCCTCGGCCACCTGCTCGGCCTCGAGGTGCACGACGCGGGCGGCCGCCAGATCGACCCGGACGGCGCCGAGCGGCCTCCGCCGGACCGGCATCCGTTTCTGCGCCTGACGCGCGTCCTCGAGCCGGGCTTCGTCGTGACGATCGAGCCCGGCTGCTATTTCATCCCCGCGCTGCTCCGCAAACTGCCGGAGCGCGCCGCGCGGCTCCTCGATCGGGCCGCGGTCGACGAGCTCGTGCCGTTCGGCGGCGTGCGGATCGAGGACGACGTCGCGGTCGCGGCCTCCGGCCCGCCGCGGAACCTGACGCGCGAGGCGTTCGCCGAGCGCGCCGCCTAATCTCGAAATCGAAGCGAAGGAACCGAATCTAGATGTCGCATCGGACGAAGGATCTACCCGCGAAGCAGGGCATCGCGTACGCGGTGCGCGAGCTTCGCTATCACGAAGCCTCGCGCCAGCTCCTCGCGGTGGTGCTGATCGCGGTCTACGCGGCGACGGCGCGTCCGAGCACGCTGACCGCTGCGATCGGGCTGCCGCTCGCGGTGCTCGGGATGGCGGTCCGCCTCTACGCGAGCGGCTATATCCTGAAAAACGCCGAGCTCGCGACGACCGGGCCGTACTCGCTCGTGCGGCATCCGCTCTACACCGGCAACATCCTCCTCGTGACCGGCTTCGCGATCGCGAACGCGCTCTGGTGGGCGGTGCCGCTCGCGCTCCTGTTCTTCTGGTTCTATTACCCGACCGCGATCGAGTACGAGGATCGGAAGCTGAAGCGGCTGTTCGGCGAGCGCTGGGAGGCCTGGGCGTCGCGCACGCCGGCCCTCGTGCCGAGCTTCCGGCACGTCGAGCGCGGCGAGCGCGGCAGCTGGTCGTTCGCGAAGAGCATGCGCAAGAACGGCGAATTCGTGATCGCCGCGTTCATCGTGCTTTCGGTCGCGGTGGTGATCGCCCGGCTGTGAGCCCGGAGCGCCCGGCGCCGGCCGCCTTCCCCGCGTCGCCGGAGCTCGCCCGCTGGCTGGAAGAAGAGTTGCCGCGCGCCTCCGGCGAGCCGCTCGGCCGCGGCTACCAGGCGGAGGTGCGGCTCTATCAAGGCCCGTTCGGCCGCGTCGTCGTGAAAGAAGCGCGGCGCTGGCCGCTGCTCGGGTTCGTCACGATGTGGTCGCTGCGACGCGAGCACGCGGTGTACGAGCGGCTCGACGGCGTGCCGGGCGTCCCCAGGTGTCTCGGGCTGATTCGAGGACGCTGTCTCGTGCTCGAGCACATCGACGGCGTTTCGCTCCGCCGCCGCGAGCTCGAAGGGCCGCTCGACGACGCGTTCTTCGCGCGGCTGCTCGAGACGCTCGAGGCGATGCACCGCGCCGGCATCGCGCACGGCGACTTGAAGCGCAAGGACAACGTGCTCGTCGGCCCGGGGGGCCAGCCGTACGTGATCGACTTCGGCATTGCGGCGTTCGCGGACCGCTCGCGCCTCGAGCGGCTGCTGTTCGCCGCGTGGCGGCAGATGGACTTGAACGCGTGGCTGAAGCTGAAGTACCGGCGGCGGCTAGACCTCGCGTCGCCCGAGGACGCGGCGCGCTACCGGCCGCTCCTAATCGAGCGCGTCGCGCGCGCGATTCGCGTCCCGTGGCAAGCGCTGACGCTGCGAAAGCTCCGGAACCGCAACCGCGTGCGCTGAACGGCGTCGCGCGTTTCCGAGCGCCCCGCCCTTGCGGCCGCGGCCGGACTCTTCTACCGTTTCACGCGCGCGGCGGCATGAGGCCGCCGTCAGCACTCGGCTCCGTGGGGGGGCCGCTCAAGCGAGGTTCGTGATGCTCGAAGCCGATGCAGCGCACATCGGTGCCGTGACCGCGTTGGTCGTGATCTCGTTCGTGTCGTACATCGCCGGCCTGGTGTTCCGGAAGTGGCCGGACCGGATCTGCCGCGTCGCGGAGCAGCTCGACGGCATCGCGTGGCTGCTGCCGCCGGAGGCGCACCGCGCGATGGTGCAGACCTGCGGCTTCGCCTTCCTGATCCTCTCCGGCGCCGCCCTCCTCGCCGCCGCCTTCCTCGTCTAGCGCCGCCACCTCGTTGTAGGAGCGGCTGTCCAGCCGCGATCTTCGGGCGTCGCGCGGTCGACCGTCCCGACCGCGACAGTTGCCACGGCCGCAGTCGCGGCTGGACAGCCGCTCCCACCGAAGAGTCGCGGCTGGGCACCGAAGAGTCGCGGCTGGGC
>Ga0079224_100010043_pt1 | contig 12958 bp, 25 predicted proteins | sample Stecom2015_FD_80414 | JGI IMG/M metagenome (GOLD analysis project Ga0079224, IMG submission 80414) | Agricultural soil microbial communities from Utah to study Nitrogen management - Steer compost 2015 | ecosystem: Environmental > Terrestrial > Soil > Agricultural land | place: USA: Utah... | reverse complement strand
GGAGTTCTTGCCCCTCCCCTGCCGACTCTTGGTGTGTTTCAGGCGCTTCATTTCCCTCATCTAATGAAGAGGGTAGGGGGGCAAGAGGGTCTGTGTATGTGTTTTCGGTTTGTGCTTGGGTTTGTTCTTCGCTCATAAAATACCTTAAGCTTTGCTAGTTATGATTTTAGTAATATTGTCCGCATGAGCAATGGCGTTATCGCTTGCAGTTCTATCAGTTTCAGAGAGATATCTCAGGCGCTCGCCCTCAAGCTTAGCCATGCTTTCAATTTTTTGAATCTCTAGGTCAATCATTGCGATTTGATTTCTGCTTTCCGCCTCTTGCTTATCGAGTAAAAGTTTTTGCTTTTTAAGCTCCAGCTCTTCTTTCTTGATTTGGATGGCTTCCATCGCGGCCAAATCTTGAGGGTTCGGATTTTGTTTTTGCTGAGGCATCTGGCCAGTTTTCCCTGCCTCGACCACTTCTGGTGGCACAATAGTTTTTAGGCGGTTCTTAATTTCTAAACTATTTGCAAGCGGGAGGTTCTCGGCATACAAGTCAGCAAACATATTGAATAATGACGGGTTAGATTGAATAACCATATTCAAGGAGTTGAGCGCCTCTTGCTTTTGACCTTCATAACTTGGGCCAGCCACAAGCTCAACCTCATAGGTGCCACGAGTTAAATCATTTTGAATCTGAGCGCCGTAAACATCCATCCCAACATTAATAGGCACACTTTTTCTACCAGAATCAGCGGTCATCATTGTTATGACTCTCTCGGAATCATAAACATTGGGAATCATCTGATTTAACACCTTGCCTCCTGCAGTGATGGCTTTATTCAAGCTATTAAAAGCTACGTAAGTTGCATAGCTGCCCTGTCTGGTTCTTGCATCTATGGCCTTCCCTGATATCTCGTTGCCCTGCTCGCCCATGCGGGAAGGATAAAGCCCCGTGCAAGTATGGATGTCCTCGATGGCTCTCTGGTATTGCTGTATTAGGCTTTGCGGCAACTCTGGCGGCCTTAGCTGCTCTGGCCTTGAACCATCAGAAGCTTTGTCGTAAGTAAGCATTCCCTGAATGGATAGTGGGTCGCGCCATATATCGGCTGAGTCTTGGGTTCTAATATTTTCGGCTGAACCAATAAACTGATCGTATCTAGATATTTTAAGCAAATAGTTTGTTTGGGTACCTAGATAATTAAGGAACTTTTGAGTATCGATAGCATCTTGCATAAATGCACGGGTGACTTGAGCGCCATTTTTATCATAGTAGGAGTTTTGGTCAACAAAAATGACGGGGATGTCATTACTAGGGAAATCTGTCTCTTCTAATAAATAATCACCAGCAAAGACACGATGTTTAATTGAGCTTTCTTCGACCTTTCGCTTGTCTTCAATCCGCACAGGCTCGCCATCATCGTAAAGCGTGAGAATCTCAACCTCTGTTGCCTCGACCTCGTCCATTATTTCTTGCAATTGCTCGTCGCTTAATTCTTCTTCAGCAACAGAAACCCTATCAGCAATAATGATATCTTTTGATTCTACAATCATTGAATCAAGTTCATCTTGATTGACGACGCGCCCATTTGAAAGCTTGTAGATTGTTTTTGATTTGAATTTTCTTTCAAAGTCATAAATTAACGAAATGGAATCATCATCAGCCCAATTGAAAGTCGAGCCGCTGCCCTCTGAATCAACCTCTTCATCTGAGTTAACAACTTTTATTTCGTTTTCAATTTTTTTACCATACAGCGCACGAAATCTTTTTCTGCTAATTCTATCGGTGAAACCACCATACATCCCATCAATCTTGCTATCTTTTTTTGCAGAGGGATCCCAATAGGCTCTAGTCGGGTCTTTAAGCGAGTTGTAGGTTATCTTTTGATTGAATGAATCATCATGCTCATACTCGGTATCAAGATAAAAAGCTCCATAGCCGCCCCCAAATGATTGCTTTGCGGCATTTTGGTACACACTCTTAGCGTCAGATGAAAGCATATTATCTTTTACAACCGACTCACGTATGCTCGCCGTTTCCTCGTCAGCATCAGACAAAGGGACAACATCAAGCTGTGGCGTGTTTTGTTGTTGCTCGCCTAGTAAAGAGTTAAGAAGCGGTGAAAGCTTATTAAATGAAAGTGGTATTTTTTTATAGCTTCTTAATAGCCTTGACTCTTCGTCATCCCACTGCTTACCAAGCACAAAGTTCATCATAAAATGATAATTTTTAATGTTGCCACTGAAATAACTACGCCAAGATTCAACTCTTCTTCGCGCTGCTTGTGCTTCTTTTTCTGCTTTACGTGCCATGCTAAAGTCCTTTATATAAATTTGTCGCCGTGGTTTCTGGGTATAAATTGCGCCTGGTAAGTGCCAGTCGCGGTAAAATCTCCAAATGCAAAAGTTAAAGACAAAGCATCAGCAGTGTCTGGGCTGGGCAAGCCGCGCTTTCTTAAGTCGTCTTTTGATTCGATTTGAAGACGCCCTGAGCTATCATACTTATAACCCAAAGATGTTAAATCTGCCATTAACTCGTCGCTATCAGGCAGCTGGACGGGCAACTCACTTGCAAGCCACTCTCGCATGTCGTGCCAAAGCTCAGCCCTTAAGTTGCGAAACTCATCGGGAGTATTAGGGCTTCTGGCTACATTTATGCCCTCAACCATAGAATAGCCTTGCTCTCTAAGCCTGTCATATATGCCAGCGCCTATCCCAATGCAGTCAATACACACCTTGGCGGGCCTTTCTTTATCAATAATTCTTTTGACTGTCCCGACTATTTCCATGGTGTTTAAGTTGAAGAAGGTTTGTAAGTCGTAAACCTTTCTGCCCCTTCGACGTATTATAGCCGTCCTATCATGGTCTTTGATTGCTGGGTCAACGCCTATAATGAGTGGTGAGCTGGATTCAACTTCCTGCTTTCTAGCCTTCATTACTAAGTTGGACTTTATAAATCTATCTGCCACCGGATTTCGGAATGCATCCAAAGCTGTGAATGGATATTCAACATTGAAAAGGGCCACTGCAGTTTCGTGGTCGTTTGAAAATTCTTTAAGCTTTAACCTGCGCCAGTAAAGATGCTCCATTGTAAGGCCGTCATCTTTGTACTGCTCTATTATCTCGTGCTCTTCATCAGTACATCCAGTCGCCCCCTCTTTTAGCGGGCTTCTATATTCGTCCTGCCAATACCAAGGTATAAAAATTGACTGGAAATCAGACTGCCCGCTGGATGCAGAAAGCCACATGCTGTGAAAGTAATTGCCAAGCCCATTTGCGGTGGACTCCATGATAATTTCGGTGCCATCATCGTTTGGCACAGCCTGAAGAATTCCTTTTGAATGGTCTTCAGCGTGCTGCCAGTATGCAACTTCAGAGGCATGCATGAGCTGAATGGTCTGAGAGCGTCCAACGGCTCTATTCCCTGCAGTACCGACTGCATAACCTGAGCTAAGCGATTTAAACTTAAGCTCTTTGGCGCTAGATGTGTCAGGCTCTGGAACCAAGCCCCGTGGTAAAAGGTCATAATAGCGCTTAGTCATATCAAAAAGGTTTTTGGTGGCTTCTGACTCGTGGGTCAATATGAAAGCCTTCTTTCCGCGCTGGGTTGATATCTTATGAAAGAATCTTGCTTGTACATATGTAGAGCAACCTTGCTGCCTTCCTTTAAGAATAATCGCTCTGACCTTTCCGGTTTCGTTAAGCTGCTCTTCAAGTCTTTCATGTAAATAATGTTGTGCGCGATTAAATAAGAATGGCTCAACCTTCCCCGACTTTTTTCTTATGCGCAAAAAACATTGTGAGAAATCTGGAAGAGAGCTAAGAGTTTCAATTAACTTTTCATGATTCATTTTTTGCTCGCCATTGCGTCGAGCATTTTTTCAACCAAAGATGTGCCTTCTGTCCCAGCATCGCCAACTGAGGCTCCGTATTGCTTAGGAAGTAATTTAGATGCAAGAAATTTTCGAGTATCGATTCTAAGTCTAGACCTGTTGACGTGCTCCCCATTGAGCTGCCACCCGATTGGCTCCCCGTTTTCTCCTAATCTTTCCATCCAATCATTCATCCCATCATCTGCGATTTCAAGCATTTCTTCAGCCATCAGGTCGGCTTGATGTAATTTAGCTTTATTGTAAAGTGCAGAAAAGGTGTCGTACCTATAGCGCCACCGTTGTATAGTGTCATGCGTTGGAAGATGGGGGAAAACCTCGCAAAGCTTTCTTAGGCCAAATGTATTTGTTGCTGTAAGCTCGCAAATCTCACGGGCTATTTCTTCATTATAATCTGTTGGTCTGCCACCTTTGGAGGGGTCTTTATTCAGCAGTTTTTGTTTTTCATCTGCCATTAGCTTGGGTGGAGTTTTTTGATTTCGCTTGACTCTAGATTTAGTGCTAGCACCCTTTTTAGCAGAGGGCTTCTTGGTGCTTTTTTTTTCAGCCATACTTATACCTATATCTATCCATTTGGGTGTGCTTTTTTTTGCCCATGGGAACGCACCAAACCCATGCTTAACGGCCGTTAAATCGTTAAAGTGTTATGGTCCCTTTTGAGCATTTCCACCAACAGTTTTGGTACCTGACATTCTTTCTTGTGAGAGGGCGTGGGAGTTTTGTTTTTTGTCTTCCATTTTCTGCATTTTCTCGCGACTCATTTTTCCGTCGCAGCCTTTCATGCTATTCATCTTATCTTTCATTTTCTCTTTCCTTGTAAGTTTATGGAGCGGCTCGATCATATCATAGCGCAAATTTAGCCACAAAGATAAGTCAGGTTAAAAGTCAAGGGAAAATTTTTGCCAATTTTTGAAACTTTTTTTCCTTTGAAATAATTTGTTTTTTATGCTTGCACGTTTTTCACCTTTTTCACCACACTAAGTTGGTTGCTTAATACTAATTCAATTACCCCCTAATTGGTCGCCGATTAATTCCCTCGAATTTTGGGGTTTTAGAAATAACGCTTGACTTCTCCGCATCTCCGCTATATAATGGCTGCATAACTTAAAGAGAGGCACAAAATGAAAACAATTCAAGTAACAATCAAGAGCGTGTACGGAAACGACCTTGTTTACCCAGTTTGCGATACAGCTAAAAAACTTGTTGAGCTTGCTGGGCGTAAAACCTTTACCGATTGGGATATCAAGCTCATTAAAGAGCTTGGTTATAAATTCGAAACAGTATCTGCAAGAAGCGTATAAGGGGCAAATAATGGGCAACATAACAGACCAAAATATCGATATAAAAATAGCCAGCAAAGCGGAATTTATTTCTCATCTTGAAAAGGTGACGGTTATGTGTTTTTCTGAAGTTCCCAAACTGCTTGAGTTAGCTGCCAAGTTTGACATGAAGAGCTATGAGCTGCAAGCGGTAGATGGTGATGGGAGTATAGTATTTAGCGACTATGATATAGCCATAGAAACCATAGGATAAATGATGACAAAATTCCAAATGCATGAAATCGACAAGAAAGTTCTATACCTAACCGATGAAGATAAAGGAAGGACAATAACCAATAATATTGAAAACATTCTTGCGATGATTAATAGGAAACAAAAGTATATTTTTTCTGCAGGTGACTCTGCAAAAAACTACAAGGTTATATACAAAGACACAAGCGACTATATAGATGAAATTGTTTTGGACAGTGTCGGCAATTTTAAGCACTGGTTTCATCTGGATACTAAAGATTTAAGGGATGCATGCAAAAAAATATCAGAAAAATACAACTTAACACTCTCTCCTGACAACATTATTTATTTCGACACTTTTGAGGTTAACGATGGCTAAAGAAATACCACCATATCTAAAAGCTTTTTCTGAGCATGAATCTGTTTATGGTCTAGATTATTTCGACTCTATGGGAAAAGATGAAGTTGAATCGCTAGGCCAAAGATTATTTAGGCATGTTGACGCGCAAGTAAGAGCTGAGGCCATGGTCGAGTGCCAAGAGTTTGATAACTGCTCAGCAACAATGTTCGAGGATTTTGACGACTTTGAGAAATATATAAATGGGGTTTTAAACTGGATGGCTAGGGCGCATAGTGAAGAATGGGACGACTATGTAAGGGAAATGCTTTATGAGGCTCAATCAGACACTGATTATTAAACTCACCCTTTTTGGAATCACAGCTTATTATTTTAGCGTATCATCAGAGTATAGGGATTATTTTTGTTGGTTTAATGGCTATTTGGCTGGGGCGCTGGTAAACGCCCTTGCTTTTGGCTACTTCTACCGCGACCCACCCTAGCCTTTCTTCTTCTTTTTAGACTTGCCAGCAACGCTATAAGCAATTGCAACCGCTTGCTTTGGGGGTTTGCCAGATTTTATTTCTGTCTCAATATTCTTTTGGATAGTCTTCTTGCTTTTACCTTTCTTTAATGGCATTAGTCATCATCCTCTTCACTGCTTGGAGTAAAATCAATTTTACCTTCCATTGAGCCGTCTGGTAAATCAAGTGCCTTTTCTATGCCGTCTTCAATCATGCTCTCGGCTATTTCTTCAGCTGCATTATCTGGTTTGCCAAGCAGCCCTTGGAGTCCACAAGCGCCAAGAAATAAAACGATAATAGCAAGTGCGCATAACATTAGTTTTCTATTCATGTTAGTTTTCCTTTTCTATCACTTTCAAAATATCTGACATTAATTCTAGCTTAAATTGGGAGGTTCGGCTTTCAATTATCGAATATATTTCATTAGCTAGCCGAGCTACTCTTGCGTTTCTGTTCATCCTTCCGATGACAGATTTTTGCTTAGCATGCTTAAGCTCAACAAACTGTAAAATATCTGCCTTGTCTTGGTCGTCCATTATTTACTCCCTGTAAGTTGAGCTTTTAATTTTTCAAAGAATCCTGGGGGCGGCTCTGATGATTCAACTTGGTCTCGCTCTTCAATCATTCTTTGGGTCTGTGCAGCTTTTATGCTTGGCTTGTAGACCCTTTCTTTTTTCGCTGGCTGGCCTGCAGACCAAGGGTTATACGTTTGGTCGTCATTGTCGTCATTATCGCCTCTGAGGCGCTTAGCGCAATTGTAATAGCTTTCTCCGACCCTGGCGTTGCTTTCAAGGTAGGCTCTATCAAACCCAAATATCTTGTCAGTTTGGTTTTTGCTTTTCATGTTTTCTTCATCCTGTGAGGCAAGCAGCTCCTTATGCTTGAAATTAATAAAGGCACCTAAGTTTTCAACGCTCTCACCCTTGCTTCTCATCGATTGCATTGATGATGAGACCGTTTCAATCAATAATATCTTGTAAGCTATGCTGCTTTCAATGTGATAAATGGTTTCACATACGGTTTTAACGTCACTTTCAGAGAAATGTTTCTCGATTTGCTGGTAGACCTCACGTTTTATTTTGCGTCCGCTCATATATTCAACTTCCTTGTTTTTAAAAAACCGATTAACAATGCTCTGAATTGGCTTAGAAGTAGATTTATTTTTCGGGGGCGGGCTGGGTATCGGTTTTTTTTGGTTTTTATATATAGTAGGAGGCTTGCGATCGGACACCTGATCGGACACTTGTTTTTTCTCCTGGTTTTTCCAGGACTTTAGCCACTTGTAAAACTCGTATCCTAGGCTCGTAAGCTTCTTAATCAACCCTCTGCCTGTGTCAGTGACCTCGATTAGACCATGGTTTGAAAGCCGACCCAAGTAACGTCTTATGGTTCGAGTACAGCACGCCTTGTCGAACTCATCGCCCCATTGGGCTTCATTTGCTTGTTTAGTTGTGCATTTACCAAACTTAAGAGCAAAATACCCTACAAACTTGAAGAATTTTACTGCTTTCTTGCATCTAAGTAGGTCTTCTAGTATAAGTTGGAATTGCAGGTTGTCAGAAGATTGGCTTTGGTTGTTGACAGATGATATTGTTTGGGGGATACTCTGCGCCATAAATGGACTTCCTTTTTTTCATGGGCGCGATTTAATCTATAACTATGGGCCGCCAAGCACACAATCAGATTAGGTCGCGTTTGATTCAAAATTTGCGTGCAATATACCTCTTAAAATTCTAACCGTCTACTACACAAGATAAAAAGTTAACTTAGGTCGTCAGACTTATTAAACCTTCAAACTCTTGCATCAACTTAGATGTTCCTTCGCTAACAATAGTTAAGTCGTATTCCAGAGGCTCTCCCTTACTAGTAAACTTCAGGTAAAACACCTCAACACCTTTTTCCGTCAAGTCGTCTACTGCGTCGGCAATTTCACCACGAAAAGCAACGCTACCGCCCATAGTCATTTTTTGCCACCCTTTTTTAAATGGTTTTCCACGTCGCTCATTACAGCTTCATACACGATATGTGCCATGGGTTTTCTTAATTGATAGCCTAGCTCTTTAAGTATTTCATAATCATCATTTGTAACCCTAAAAGTTATTTGCTTTGTTTTATTATCAGGCAAATCTTTTGATGGTGTTCCCATGTTTGTGTTCTCCGATTGTTGACATTCAAGAAGTCATTGTATATCATTACCTCACGTTAAGCAATAACAAGGGGCGCACCAGTATGAAGTCGGGCGTATATGACATATCAAATGAAGAATATCACTCAGGCGAGGGGTTTAGCCGAAGCAAGCTTGTAGCGTTCAACCGCTCACCGCTTCATTTTTGGCACGAAGCCTTGAACCCTGAAAAAGAGCAGGAAGAAGCGCCGCTTATCATTAAGCAGACAAATGCTAAGGAATATGGGAATGCTTTGCACACCTACGTTCTTGAGCCACCTAAATTCTGTGAAGAGTATTACATAACCCCTAAAATCAACCGAGCCACCAAAAAAGGCAAAGAAGAGTTTAAAGAGCATCAAGAAAAAGCCAGGGGCAAGCTTCTGATATGCGAGGAAGCGTTTAAATCTATAGCTCATGTAATGAACGGGCTATCCAGGCATAAGCAGGCTCTTACCCTTCTCGCTGATGCCCAGATTGAAAAGTCTATCTACTGGACAGACCCAGATACAGGCATTCAGTGCAAGGTAAGGCCGGATGTTTGGCACTCAAATATGATTGTTGACTTAAAAACAACTGTGGATGCTTCCCAAAAATCATTTCAGCGGTCAATATTTCAATTTGCGTATCATATTCAGGCTGGCATGATACAAGAAGCGCTTCGCGTCTCACAGGGTATACACATGGAAAACTTTGTATACCTTGCAGTAGAAAAGCAAGCGCCATATGCTAGCGCAATTTATATGCTTTCCCCTGAGATTGTTTCGCAAGGGGTTGCTGAGTTTAAAAATATTTTGATAGGCATAAAAGAGTGCATGGATTCTGGTCATTGGCCAAGTTACCCAACTGCAATGATAGATATGCCGTCTTGGATGGTGCAACAATGAGGATTAATAAAATGAGCACTGAGTTAGTTACGGGCGATAAAAATTCACTGTTATCACCAAACAATTTTGAGCACTATTACCGAATAGCAAATATGATGAGTAAAAGTGACATGGTTCCTAAGTCATACAAAGATAAGCCCCAGGATGTGCTTATTGCTATGGAAATGGGCGCGTCGCTCGGTCTTGGACCTCTGCAGGCAATTCAAAACATCGCTGTAATCAACGGCAAGCCATGCTTGTATGGTGATGCTATGTTGGCCGTATGTTCTGGACATCATGATTTTGAAGACATTAAAGAAGAGCCTTTAATGGAAGGAAATAAAATAACAGGCTATAGGTGCGTTGTGCAGCGCTCAGGAAGGCAGCCTGTGGAGCAAACATTCACCATTGAGCAAGCGCAAGCTGCAGGGCTTTGGGGTAAGGTTGGGCCATGGAAGCAGTACCCCTCTCGCATGCTTCAAATGAGAGCTAGGGCCTTTGCGTTACGAGATAGCTTTGCTGATGCTCTTGGGGGTGTAAGGTCTGCTGAAGAGGTTCAGGATTATGATATGAAAGATATCACTCCAGCAAAAGACAAAAGCAATGAGCTTGATAAGCTTTTAGAAAATAAAGCAAAGCCAAAAGTTGAAATGAAAACTGAAGTTGTCGATAAAGATACTGGCGAAGTAAAAGAAGAACCAGTTCCAGCAAACTATGAAGATGTAAAAGGTAAATAATGAACAATTTAGAAATGCCAAGTTATAACCAAAATTATATTAATCATTGTCAAAACCTGGAATATGACATTTCAGACATTTTGAAAAAAATAATGCATCTTAAGGTCTACTGGTTTATGCACATTGAAGGTACGGAGGATGAGAAAGTAATGACTACCGGGACATTAACGTTCGACTCTATATTAAGCAACATACTAAACTTCCATAGTGAGATAAGGATGTGCGACGAGTATAGACGAAGAAAAATGATTGAAGAGCAAAAAGGCTCATAATAACGTGTTTGTCGGGGCGTTTGGTTTTTCATAATCCATCTATCAGTAAAGGAATACTATGATGATAAAAGAAAATCTATCCAGGGATTTGGCTAGGTCAGCGCTTAGCGCCTTAAGTGAAAAAAGCGAGCAAATGGCGTGCTTTGGGTTCTTGCCAAGGCACAGGGCGGAAAAATATTGCTTGTTACCAGAAAAGACTTTTGATGCTGTTGTTGAATATTTGTTTTATCCGAATGCTATAGAAAACCTTGATAAGTGTATTTGCTTGAATGGGTTCTTGCTCATCAGGGCTAATGTAGATGAAATTTTTTTTGTGGGGGATGTTTAATGTTTCCAGCTAGTTACGACAAAGTACCTTTTGTTCCCATGGTTCACTCAACCTGCATAGCTATTAACCATCAAGTAAATATGGAAAATGGTACTGGCTGGCATGTGCAGACCACTTTTTATAGCGAATCTTTAATCGGTGTTGGAATAGATAGGAAAGGATTTTTTTTATTCAAGGGGGATGATGCGACTAGAACCCTGACAGACCCTGTTAGCTTAAGTTATGTCGCAGAAAAGCTTGGCCTATCAACGACTGATGCTAAAGGTATGCAAGAATATTACAGGTGGCTTTTTAAGGGCCAAGACGTGCGCCAAGACGTTTATGAGCAAGAAGGTATTATATAATGAAATTCAAAATGCGCTTAAAAATAAATGAGGTTCAGGCTGCATGCATTATTGAGGGGCTTAAGCTGCTGCACGATACATGGGACCAAACACCCCTTTCTGACTCATGGGATAAAGACGAGGTTTTTGACGCATGCAAAGACTTGGGGATGAAAATGAAAGAGCAGCATGAGCGGATGAAAAGATAATGACTTTTGATTTTTCACTTGGACCTGTTGACCACAACTATAAAGAAGAAGTTTTGCGTGCAATAAAAATGCGCGTTGCCGTAGGTGATTTGGGGGCAATTATTGGGTATGTTGAGCTTTATGGTAAATGTTGCGAACGACTTGCAAGGCCAGCTATACAGCAAAGACACCACAGAGAGCCAGAAACAATAGTTGCGCTTAGAGCTAATTTGAGTCGACTTCAGGAAATTCTTGAAGACGTCACAAAAAGACTAAGAAAAAGAGAGGAATCCCTAAAAGAAGCCAGGAAAGAGATAAAAAGGCTAAGCCCTCCACGATATATTGAAGAGTGCGACAAAATCCTAGCTAACGCACCTACAATAGAAAAAAACCCACTTAAAAAGAATGAATTATTTGTTTTGCATGCCAGGCAAAGTAAGACCTTAAAGCAAATAGCCAAAGAAATGATGGTATCGTCAGAGAGGGTTAGACAGATTGAGTCAAAGGCATCAAGAAAAATAAGGAGAGCATTAGTCACTCATCATGTGTCAGTGCGTGGCGGTGATTTTGCTGGGTGGTTTCTTTATTTGTTTGGGGCCAATAAAAAACTTGCAAGTTTCCTAGATTTTCCATTTTCTGACTCTGCTAAAAAGATGTTAGTTTTATGGGGGCAGATTAACCGCGAGCATTACTGTATTGGTTGCTCGATTCTCCATGACGACACCGCAAACCTTATGTGCGCAAGTTGCCGATTAAAAGGAAAGAAGCTTACGATACGAGCAACACAGTTTGCTGAAAATCAGTCACTTTACTTTGCGGCTAGAGAAATATTAAATCTACTCTCATGAAAAAGGAGGCATAAATGTTTTACATATTAAATTTTTTAACAATAAGCGCTTTAGTGCTTAGAGATGGAGGCGGCTTTGGCGGTGTTGTCCTTGTTGCTGCTTCCATTGCTGCAGTTACTTACACTTTGGGGAGAATATGATGACGAGCACTAGCTTTCTGGCTTTTGCCGTTGCATTTATTGCCTCATCAATTGTGACCTATTTGTTTATCCATTTGAAAGATATGATTAACGAAGCTTATAGAGAGTTGAAAAAGAAATGCACGATGCGCTTGTTGAGTGCTTTTTGCTTAGGTGGCACCAAGAAACCGGTAAGCCAGTTGAGGCGACGCTAAAAGAAGATGGTCAAGAGATTGGTCTGATTTATCCGGAGTAGTAATGAACATTGACAAGATGATCGCTGAAAACAAAGCTAGAGTAACTGACGAGGCTGCTGCAATTGTTGCTAACTTAAAAAGTCATACCTATCTGGGTGATGGTTTATATGCTGGCGCAGATGACATACATGTTTGGCTTTATACTGACGAAGGATTTGGGCCGACAAACCTCGTTGCTTTGAATGAAAGCACATATAGAAATTTGTTGTCTTACGTAAGGAATGTTTTAGCAAATGAAAGCGAGTGAATTAATAGCAGAATTAGTTTTAATGATTGCTAAACATGGGGACCAAGCTATCATAGGTTATGACTATAAAGATGAGCCATATCTTGTAGCAAAGCCACACGTAACTTATTCCGATAGTGTAATGATTGATGAAAATGACGAATTATCAGAGAGAGACTCAAGAAAAGTATATAGCGTGGAAGGGTTTATTATATGAAAGCAAGTGAATTGATGTGAACATAAAAGATTTTGAGCTTTCAGAACAAATAAAAAAATTATTTTCATGGCTGGCTGCTAGGGTGAAATCTAGGCGAAACCGAGCAGAGCTTGGTCGGTTAGTATTGTTAAGCTATCAACTAGGAATGAGGGACCGCCAAAGCTATCTG
>Ga0079224_100010042_pt1 | contig 12960 bp, 8 predicted proteins | sample Stecom2015_FD_80414 | JGI IMG/M metagenome (GOLD analysis project Ga0079224, IMG submission 80414) | Agricultural soil microbial communities from Utah to study Nitrogen management - Steer compost 2015 | ecosystem: Environmental > Terrestrial > Soil > Agricultural land | place: USA: Utah... | reverse complement strand
TGTTATTGGTGTTTTGCGAAGTCTTCACGCGGCTTCCTGGAGGCGGAGTACGGAAATCTAATTTCGTCAACACGACATCCGAAGGCAATATCAATTCACCTTTTGACAATTCTTTTAAGTCTTCAACGATTTGAATATCATTGACAGAATCTTTATTCCATGTCAAATAAGCCATCTTCATGAAGTTGGCAATACCGAAAGTCAGCTTTGCTTTTGTTTCGTCATTGGTAACAGCTACGGCTTTATGAATCATATCTTCTACGATATGGCCATAGTGTTTGAAACGAATTCTATGCTGAGGATAAGCTAAACGCTCTGGTTGCTGTCTGATTTCCTCACGCTTAGGAATAGGAAATGGTGAATCAACGTCGATTTTAAAATCTGAAATTATATATAAATGATCCCAAAGTTTGTGCTTGAAATCAGATACATCACGCAAATGCGGATTAAGCACACCCATCATATCTATTACGACTTGTGCCAGTCTATTACGCTCCTCTTTGTCGGGAACAGTACAAATATAGTCCACCATATTTTGCACATTCCTTCCATATTCGGCCAATATTAATTTGGGGCGAGTGCTATTGTAGTCAAAATTCATATAGTGATATTAAACGTATTGATACGTTATTAGTTTATTCAAGTTATCTATGTGTTCTTATTGAACGATTCTAAGTTTTGCAAATTTAAGCAACAATTGTTTCTGTCCCAACTCTTTGAAGAAAATAGTTGCTTTTATATCCGGTTTATTTCCTTCCAGATTGACGACCTTACCAAATCCAAAACGTTCATGCTCCACTTCCATACCGACTTGGAGATTACTCGTGTCGGATGGCGCAAATCCCGGTGTGGGTACGTGCGCTTTGGGTAATATGGAAGTCGTTTTGACAACCTTGGGCTTGGGTTTCGAAAAAGTATCTTTCTCTTTCGTCTGCCAGGCAATACGATCTGATTTAAAGGCACCTTCTGCCGATGGTGCAGAACTACGAGGATTGAAATCTAAGTCTAAGAAACTTGGATTCAGCTCATCAATAAATCGACTTGGCTCACAATTATTCAAAGTACCCCAGCGGTATCGTGAGGTGGCATACGATAGATGCAATTTCTTTTCTGCGCGTGTTACAGCTACATAAAATAATCGTCGCTCTTCCTCCAGCTCACTTCGCGAATTTAAGGATAATTGCGATGGAAACAAATTCTCTTCCAATCCGACAATAAATACTACCGGAAACTCTAATCCTTTGGAAGAGTGGATAGTCATTAACGACACTGTATCTGCATTTGGATCTTTGTCATTGTCATCATTTGTCAACAACGCAACATCCTGAAGGAATACATCCAACGTTTTTTGTTCGATATCTTCGCGTTCCGAAACCTCCTTGATACCATTCAGCAACTCCTGAATATTTTCATAGCGCGCCAGTCCTTCGACCGACTTATCCTCATACAAATCCTTCAATATACCCGAATGCTGTGCAATGTGCATAGCGGTATCAAAAGCAGAAGAATTATTGCCAACAGCCTGAAAACTCTGAATCATTGTCGCAAAATTCGACACCGAAGTAGCACTACGCCCCTCCAAAAACATCTGTGCATTGGCTACAATATCCCACAGTCTGTATTGATTGCGGTCGGCTGCCACAATAATTTTTTCGATCGTGGTATCTCCAATTCCTCGGCGCGGGTAATTAATTACACGCTTCAATGCTTCCTCATCATTCGGATTATATGTCAATCTAAAGTACGCAATTAAAACCTTAATTTCTTTACGTTGGTAGAAAGATGTTCCACCATAAAGTTTATAAGGGATATTGAGCTTGCGTAGGGATTCCTCCATCGCACGAGATTGCGCATTGGTACGGTAAAGTATCGCGAATGCTTTATAATTTAATGATTTAAGCGCTTTCTCCTGCAAGATAGCTTCTGCCACGATTTTACCTTCTTCGTTGTCCGAAAAAGCTCGCGCCACTTTTATCTTATCGCCATCTTCATTTTCAGAGAACACATTTTTCTCCAGTTGATTTTTATTGTTTGCAATGATACTGTTGGCAGCATTGACAATAGTTTTTGTAGAGCGGTAATTCTGCTCCAACTTAAACACTTTTACATCTGGATAATCCTTCTGAAAATTCAATATATTCTGAATATTCGCTCCGCGGAATGCATAAATACTCTGCGCATCGTCACCCACCACACAAATATTTTCATTGACCGCAGCCAATCTTTTCACAATAAGATATTGCGAGAAGTTGGTATCCTGATACTCATCCACCATCAAATATTTAAACTGATGCTGGTATTTGTACAGTGTTTCAGGAAATTTATTCAACAAGACATTGGTTTTAAACAATAAATCGTCAAAATCCATTGCGCCCGCACGATAACAACGTTGTGCATAAGTCATATACACCTGTCCCATTTGTGGACGACCATTTTCGCGGTCTTCCGCCAATAGAGCTTCATTCTTATTATACTCCTGTGGGGAAATAAGATTATTCTTGGCCGAAGAAATACGTCCATACACATGATTGACATTATAGAGCTTGTCATCCAGGTTCATCTCTTTGAGAATAGCCCTCAATAAGCTCTTGGTGTCATCCGTATCGTAGATCGTGAAATTCTTAGGATAACCAATCAACTCCGCTTCGACACGCAATATACGTGCAAAAATAGAGTGGAATGTACCCATCCATATATTTTTTGCTTCGGACCCTACTACGCTCATAATACGCTCGCGCATCTCTTTTGCGGCTTTATTAGTAAACGTCAGTACTAAAATATTAAATGGGTCTACTCTTTTTTGAATAAGGTGGGCAACTCTATAAGTAATTACACGTGTCTTTCCTGAACCAGCCCCTGCTACTATCATTACCGGCCCTTCGGTTTGTTCTACAGCAGCACGTTGGGAGGGATTTAATCCTGCTAAATAATCCAAAGTATAATGCGTTATTTTTTCCGTTAGAAATAGGATGTAAAGTTAGGAATTTTGATTCAATCTACCGCATGCATACCGGAATTATTAGCACTTTTGATTACCTTTATGACTTAAACCTTACAACATGAAAAGACTTCTTTTTATCCTGTTTTTGCTATCGAATGTGACCTTATATGGTCAAAAAGCGAAGTTACCGCAAGGTTTTGTGTATGTCACCGATTATATTCCGCACATCGAGGTGGATATGAAATATCATACCGCACACAATTTTGTTGGCCGTCCGATTGATGGTTATCACAGCGCAGAAGTCATTCTGACGGAGCGTGCCACCCGAGCCTTGCAGCAAGTCGAAAAAGAACTGAATAAAGAAGGCCTTGGTCTGAAAGTATTTGATGCCTATAGACCACAGACAGCGGTCAATCATTTCAAAAGATGGGCAAAAGACATTAAGGATACGTTGATGCGCCAGGAGTTCTACCCCCAAGTTGACAAGCGGGAATTGTTCAAAAAAGGTTTTATCGCTTCCAAATCGGGACATAGCCGCGGAAGCACCATTGATTTGACCATTATTGATCTCAAAACCAAGAAAGAATTGGATATGGGTGTGCCCTTCGACTTTTTTGGAGAGGAATCTGCGCATAGCTATGCTAAGCTATCCCCTTCGCAAAAGAAAAATCGTCAAAAGTTGAAAAGTCTGATGGAAAAACATGGATTTAGAGCGTATAGCAAAGAATGGTGGCACTACACACTCAACAATGAGCCCTTCAAAGACAAGTACTTTGATTTTAAGATTAAATAATAACCATGATATTCAGATATGCTAGACATACTCGCAATCTTGCTGAAATAACAACATTCTACAAAGAGATAGTGGGATTACAAAAATTATGAGGATTTGAGGGCCATCGTGGTTACGATGGCGTTTTTCTGGGATTGGAAAATGAGAATTGGCATTTAGAATTTACGACTTCTTCGGATATGCCACAGTCAAACTTTGATGAAGATGATGCGTTAGTATTTTATTTACCCTCCAACGAAGAATTAGAACTAAAAAGTCTTTTTCTACAGCAGAATAACATTGAAGTGCTGAAACCTAAAAACATATACTGGGCGGAGAACGGATTAATGATTCTTGACCCCGATGGCTATAGAGTTATATTCTCGGTTAACGCTACGTAATTTATAAAAAAACAGAGTGCTTAATGCACTCTGTTTTTTAGTATCACTTTATTATCCAATCCTTTCGTCAGATCAATAAGGTATCCATTCATGATGGCATATTTTAAATCACCATTGGCATTTCCAATATAAAAATTAGCTGTTCCACCAAAGTCTGCTGTGACAGGTAAGTAAAATCTGGACTGCGAGAAAAAATGCAACGGCAATTTATGCAGCGATGCCTCTGGAGAGGCTCCTATCTGCTTCACCTTTACCGCCATAAAGCCTTGCTTAAGCAAATCAAAAGCCTGAGAAGGAGAAAGCTGCGCTACGCTATCTAGCGTAACTGTAGCCACTTTTGCTGGAATAAACTGCAAACCATCTTCCGCTATTTCTTCATAACCGAAAGATTCTTTCAAGTCCCCCATATCTTCAATTTTACCGCGCACAAAAAAGTCTCCACCCACCGTAGATTCTACCCTACGTATTGCCAGATCCGTACGGAAAGCTAGTGAATCGCTACCCACCTTAATGTTGCGAATCACAATATCATGCAGTTGAGAAGCGTTGAACGGAATATCCTCGTAAGCCTGCTTATCGAATCGAGTATAACTTCCTTCCGCAATTTGTACTAAAGCATTCAGAATGATAATGAAATTAAGTTTACGGATTTCCTGCTTTTCTGGGTCGCCTTTCAAACCTCCAGATTCAATCAATACCGTGCTGGCATCCCAAGACTGAAAATTGTCGCCAAAACCACGAGGCGTGTACGTATCATCGTATTTTGCCACTGCATTTGGAATATATTCTTGCAGTATCTCGTTCATTCCTGCCGCAATCTTCATCGCATTTTCGCGTACTGAATTGATCTCTCTTGACTCATTATAAGCGGGAGCTAATAGAGAAATCGTTACTGGATTTTTGGTATCAGGCACATTGTAATAAATATTTTGGTCATGCAGATTGAAACCATACTGTGGTGCGATTTCCGCTGCACGAGCACGCAACAAAGCTCCTTCTACCGTATGGCCAGCGCGTGCGTCCCGATTCATATCTATCCCTTGTGCTGTCCGGCGGGTATAGCGTTCTGCGCCATCGGGATTTAGCATCGGGATAAAATGAATATTTAGCTTACTACGGAGCAACTGTCTAATCTCCTCATAGTCATCATTCGCACCATTTAGAAAATTGAACAAATCAAATAATGCCATGGTGGCGGTAGGTTCGTCGCCATGCATCTGAGACCAAAGCATTACTTTCTTCTCTCCTTCCCCATATTGCACCTCATATATGGCTCTACCTTCAAAAGATTTACCTATTTGGGAGATGTTTAATTTTCCTTTTTCGCTATATGTACGCAGTAATGAATCAATATCTTTATGCTTAAAACGTCTATGCTTTAAAGCGGATTCCTTGTATTTAGAATATATATTATTAAATGTCGTTGTATCTATTTCCATAAAACTAGAATTTATTCCTTCTGCCTTATTCATGCGGCTGCATGAAAAGAATAGTGTCATAATGAAATAAAGGAAAATTATTTTTTTCATAGCAATGATTTTTCAAGGTATTCGATCACACCCGTGGAAGCATTCATGCGCGCGCGCACACCGACAGGCATCAGAAATTGATCCGAAATATGACCTATCATAGCACCGCTAAATGCCGGAATTCCCAAAGGTTTGATATAATCATTCAACATTTGTTCCAAAGTCAATGAGCCATACCCTCCCGAAGGACCGCAATTGGTACATTTACCGAAAATAAAACCCTTAATTTGAGATAATATACCTGCATTCCTCAACTGGCAAAACATACGGTCCAATCGATCTGACTTCTCATCGATCTCTTCTAAGAATAAGATTACATCTTGAAACGATGGTAAATAAGGTGTACCACACAACCCGGACACTAAAGTGAGATTACCACCGATAACAGTACCTTCTGCTATCCCTGGTGTTATCGTCTGAATTCTATCTTTATATTGAATAATCTGACTATCTGATTTTTTCGGATTTTCGTATACAGCGAGTTTATTTTCTATGAATTGTTCTTTGAACAATCTGGCCACATAATCACTCCACGTACTGCTTCCCACGACACCATGAAAGGAAACTAACCCTACCTTGGCATAAAATGCCAATATCAATGCTGTGATATCACTGTAACCCAATAACACTTTTGGATTTTTTCGGATCAGCTCGTAATCGATTTGAGGAAGAAGTCTAGAGGCTCCGTTGCCGCCGCGAACACATAAAATCCCATGTACCTCCTTGTCCGCAAACATACTGTGGAGATCATGAAGACGCTCTTGGTCCGTGCCAGCCAAATTTCCATAGCGCGAACGGATATATTTTCCCTCTTTCACACGAAAGCCAAAATGCGCCAAGACTTCCTTGGTCATTGTGATCGTCTCCTCCTCAGACAGGGCGCCTGCAGGGGTGATAATTCCTATCGTATCTCCAGGTTTGAGTACTCTTGCTTTTAACAAGGATTGTACAGAGCCTGCTATTTCGCTATGTGCACTAACGGAATTGTCCGCTATTGCCAATGCTCCAATGCTTAATCCTAATGATTTTAAAAAAGTTCTTTTATCCATTATCTGTTGAATAATAATCGGTGTCCTGAACCTACTTCAATGATTTGTCCTTTGGAATAGGCCAAATTCCCCGATACGATCGTATGTTCGATAGTAGATTGGAAAGTATGACCCTCAAAAGGTGACCAACCACATTTTGATAAAATATTTTGACGATTGACCTGATAAGGTTTATTCAAATCGACCAATACCAAATCTGCCCAATATCCTTCACGGATAAATCCGCGTTGTTCTATTTGGAAACACAGAGCAGTGTTATGTGCGGTCTTTTGGATGAGTTGTTCTAATGTCAATTTACCTTGCTGTACCATATCCAGCAAAGCCAATAATGCATGTTGCACCAATGGTCCACCTGAGGGAGCTTGCAAGTAAGGCTGTTCTTTCTCCTCGATGGTATGCGGCGCATGATCCGTAGCGATTACGTCAATACGACCATCCAATACCGCTTGCAATATTTGGGAGCGATCAGAGGATGTTTTCACCGCAGGATTCCACTTAATATAGTTTCCTTTGCGGGCATAATCTTCATCAGAAAACCATAAGTGATGGACACAAGCCTCAGCCGTAATTTTCTTTTGTTCCAGCGGAAGTGAATTATCAAACAAAAAAGTTTCCTTTCCCGTCGATATATGTAAAATATGAAGACGAGTATTATTCCTTTTGGCTAATTCTACGGCCTTTGATGAAGACAAATAGCAGGCCTCAGCCGAGCGGATCAGCGGATGCATATCGATGCTGATATTATCGCCATACTTCTCTTTGTAAGTTGCGAGATTAGCTTTGATAGTGGCTTCATCTTCACAATGTGTAGCTACTAATGTAGGCGCATTTTTGAAGATATTCTCAAGTGCCGTTTCATTATCCACCAACATATTGCCAGTAGAAGACCCCATAAATACCTTAATACCGCATACGTCACGTGGATTTGTTTTGAGAACTTCATCCAAGTTATCATTCGCAGCTCCCATAAAAAACGAGTAATTGGCCAAAGAAGAATCTTGACCTATATCGTATTTGTCCTGAAGCAATTTTTGAGTCAGCGTATTGGGAACGGTGTTGGGCATTTCCATAAAAGAAGTCGTTCCTCCGGCAACCGCAGCACGACTTTCGGTATAGATATTGGCTTTGTAAGTGAGTCCTGGTTCCCTAAAATGCACTTGATCATCAATTAATCCGGGCAGCAAGTGCAAACCTTCCGCATTAATTTCTTGATCGGCTTGAATGTCAAGTTGTGGAGCCAGTTTCTCTATCCTTCCGTTTTTGATGTATACATCCAAAACTTGAGTAGTTCCTTCATTTACAACTTGTGCATTTTTTATAAGTAGTGTTGACATTCTGTTTTATTGATAAGTAATCAGTAATATACTTACAAACTTAACAAATACCTAAATATTATCAGACTAAATCCGAGTCTGATTGGCAATAAAAAAAGGCGAAACCAACGTTTCGCCTTTCATTTGTTTAGGCAAAGGCTTTATCTCCTTTTTTGTAAGGATATTCACCATCGTATCTGCCTGGCACCTTTACATATCTTAGCGCTTTAGTTAAGCCTAGTTCGGAATTGAAATAACCCGTAAGAGTAAGTTCTTTGAACATCGAGAACCAATGTTTAGGATCTAATTCTAAGTCCTTATATAGTTCATTTTGTTTCACTGAGTTTTTCTCTACGTAATCTTTCTCACGCTCATTTTTCTTCGTGTTGTATTCCGAAGCTTCTTTGTCCAGAACTTCCGCAACTGCTGTTCTCTCTTCGATGCTCAATTCAGCAAAGGCTTTACCTTTTACTTCTTGACATTTTTTATCCAAAGTTTCGAAACCTTCCAAAAATGCTTTTTGCTCTTTCTCCGTGTAGCAATCTCTTACCATCACTGGAATAAAGCTTCCCACACCCGCTTCTTTCGCGCCAGGTGTAGAAGTAGGTGGCAATATTGCATCTGCTAAATCGCCTAATCTATCAATCATTTTATCTTCGAACAATACCGCTACTTCTTTGGTAGCCGGACGAGTACAACCTTCTAAAAATAAGTTGGCTCCTACTATGGATCCTCCTAGGATCATAGCTACTCGTCGTAATGCTTCTCTTCTATTCATCTCTAAGTCTATTAAAATGTATAGTTAACTTCCCAACCTGGACGATAAGTACGTTTTACATATTGATTTACTTCATCAAAGTTTGTAACTCGCATATTGTCATTATCCCAAATTAATTTTTTACTGCGGCCAGGGAATTTGCCATCAACGCGCAAATCAACACCTCTAATCGCTAAATTAGCCATCAATAATGCTTCTGTCAATGGTCCTGCAATCTCAAACGGAGACGACATTTCCATGTTGCCATATCCCGCAAGACAGCCTTCCACCCATTGTGCCCAGTGTCCGTTAGCTCCTTTAGGTACGCGTGCGTATTTTTCTTTTACCGTACGGTATGTTTTATTAGTCGGCAATAATCTTGGATTTGCAGCATATGTGTCCGCCAAAATTTTACCTTTCTTACCTATTAACAAGATACCATTACCACCGTCACCAAAGATTTCATTTGGTTCTAATTCATCTGGTCTAGGCGGTTGAATACCACCATCCATCCAGTGTACTTTCACATCACCTTTAGTTTTAGCTGTTTTTGGGAAAGTCATTGTCACCGAGCTTGACGGAGGACATGATTCAGGGAAATATCCACGTTTGAACTCATCCACATATACCGATCCTACACTTGCCTGTACATCTTTAACGTATTGCAATCCATAGATACTGAAAGGAGCTTCCAAATTGTGACAACCCATATCGCCTAATGCACCTGTACCATAAGGCCACCATCCGCGCCAGTTGAAAGGAACAAGTTTATCGAAATATTCGGTGTATGGCGCAGTACCTAACCATTTGTCCCAATCCAATGTTGAGGGAGCTTTAGCTTTAACTGCTGGCCATTGAATACCTTGAGGCCACACCGGTCTGTCTGTCCAAGCATAGATTTCGACAAGATCACCAATCAGACCTGCATCCACCCATTCGCGCATCTGACGCACACCGTCGCCCGAAGCACCTTGGTTACCCATTTGTGTTACTACTTTATATCTTTTTGCAGCATGTGTCAAGGCACGTGCTTCCCATACGTCGTGTGCTAATGGTTTTTGAACATACACGTGTTTTCCCAATTCCATAGCAGCTAGCGCTTGTATAGCGTGGTTGTGATCCGGTGTAGATACGGATACTCCATCGATATTTTTGTGTTCTTTGTCCAGCATCTCACGGAAGTCGGTATAGAATTTCGCTTTCGGGAATTTCTGTACGCTACCTTTGGCTCTTGCTGTATCCACATCACACAAGAAAGCTATATTAGCTTTACCACTACCGTGAATATTATTTACATCCGAACCGCCCATACCACCTACACCAATAGAGGCAACTTGTAGCATGTCACTCGGAGCTCTGAATCCTGTACCACCTAATACATGTCGAGGTACTATAGTAATGCCTGCTGCACCGATTGCAGCAGTTTTGATAAAATCTCTTCTACTTTTGTTTTCCATTATAATCTATTTCAATTCTATAAATTACCTTTTTTCAACTCGTTTACAGCAAAATCCACGGCTCTCGCTGTTAATGCCATATAAGTCAATGAAGGATTGACACATCCACCAGAAGTCATGGCCGCACCATCAGTAACGAATACATTCTTCGCATCCCATACTTGGTTATTACCATTCAATACCGATGATTTTGGATCACGGCCCATACGAGCAGTACCCATCTCATGTATCCCTTGACCGAAACCATATACATTGTCATATACATAGGTATCTTTCACACCCAGACTGTCAAGCATTTCCTTCATTTCATATTGCATATCTTGACGCATTTTAATCTCATTTTCTTTGATTTCAGCGTGGAAAGCCAATACTGGAAGTCCCCATTTATCTTTTTTGTCTTTATCCAGTTTGATATAGTTGTCATGATAAGGAAGGATCTCGCCGAAAGCGCCAAAACCTACAGTCCAATCGCCTGGTTCGCAGATCGCATCCTTAAATGCACCGCCTACATATTTCTCTTCTTCTGAACTCCATGCTCTACCTCGACCTGCACTACCTTGGTAGCCAAATCCACGCACGTAATCGCGTTTTTTGCTATCACCATCGATATTCACAAATCTTGGTACATACAGACCATTCGCGCGACGACCATAGATGGTTTTATCCAGATAACCTTCTACGCGTCCACCTGCTCCACAACGGAAGTGGTGATCCATCAGGTTGTGCCCTAATTCGCCACTGCTACTGCCCAATCCACCTTCCCATACATCTGTTGCAGAATTCATCAAAACCCAAGTAGAATTCAGTGCAGAAGCACATACGAATACCACTTTCGCATAGAATTCATACGTTTGGTTTGTTTCCGCATCAATAATTTCTACGCCTTTTGCCTTTTGAGTATCTTTATCATATAGAATACGTGTTACAATAGAAAATGGTCTCAACGTCAACTTACCTGTCTTCATAGCTGCAGGTAGCGTAGCTGATTGCGTACTGAAATAAGCACCGAAGTTACAGCCTTCCCAACATCTATTTTGATATTGACAATTTGCTCTACCATTATGAGGCACCGTAATATTGGCTGTTCTACCCATAATGAAATAGCGCTTGCCTTCGTACATATTGCGTAAGCGTGCTGCCAAATCTTTTTCCACAATGTTCATCGGCATAGCAGGCATATAATCCCCATCCGGTAAACTTGGGACACCGTCTCTATTTCCTGATATACCCGCAAATTTCTCTGCATAGCTATACCAAGGTGCGATATCCTTATAGCGGATAGGCCAATCTACACCATGACCATCACGTTGATTCGCTTCGAAGTCTAAATCACCTAAGCGGTAAGACTGACGTCCCCACATCAATGATCTTCCTCCCACATGATAACCTCTATACCAGTCAAATCTTTTTAACTCACTATATGGGCTTTCTTTCTCATTCACCCAAAAACTGAGGTTCTTTTCGTTCAATGGATAATCACGCTTTAGAACGGGATAATCTTGGATCATCTCTTGTGTACGTCCTCCTGCATGCGGAAAATCCCAAGGGTCTTTCGTTGCTGATGTATAATCTTTAATATGTTCTACATTACGGCCACGCTCCAACATAATTGTTTTCAGACCCTTTTCTGTTAGTTCTTTAGCCGCCCATCCTCCACTAATTCCTGACCCAATTACTATTGCATCATAAATATTATTCTCTACCATTAGTATTTAAGTTTATATTGTTTTAAAAAAATCTATTCTACATTACTGACTTTCTCATTTTTGAAGAAAATCATAAATAACAACATCACCACACCCGCGATAATCGCTGGTACTATCCACAGCTGATTCCAGAATTGCGCAATGCTTTCTCCCTTAATATCTGCGTACATATCACTTACGTATCCTGCTACCCAAAATCCGATGAGCTGTCCTACACCATACGTAGCTAAAGTGATAAGTCCTTGTGCAGCACTTTTATTTTGCACTCCTGCTTTTGAATCGGTATAAATCTGTCCTGACACAAAGAAAAAGTCATAACAAATACCGTGTAGAGCAATACCGAACAACAACATAAATGTCATTTCTCCAGCATCGCCAAAAGCAAATAGTAAGTAGCGCAATGCCCAACAAAACATTCCCAGTAGGATCGTATTTTTGAAACCAAAACGTGTAAAAAACACTGGCAACAACAATAAGCATAAAGCTTCTGATATCTGACCTATAGTCATCTTACCTGTTGAATTCTCCATGCCTACTTCTGTCAAAAACTGATTTGCATATTGGTAATAGAATGCCAATGGAATACATATTAATACAGAGGAAACTACGAATACTAAGAAATTACGGTCTTTAAGCAAAGAGATCGCATCCAATCCAAGCATCTGCGAGATGGTTTTCTTTTCATTTGTATTAACTGTCACCGGAGGAGTCTTTGGAAGTGCAAAACTAAATACACCCAGTACCAAAGAAGCTATTGATGCCACTAGAAAAGTATTTCTTAACATTCCTTGGCCAATAGCAGCCTCTGAATCCCATTTGAAAACATAACTAATAGATAATCCCGCCACGATCCAGCCGATCGTTCCAAAGATCCGAATCAGTGAAAATTCCTTTTCCGGGTTTTTCATTTGACGGAATGAAACTGAATTCACCAAAGAAAGTGTCGGCATAAATAAAATCATATAACCCAATACATAGGGATAGAACGAATCAATAGAATCGCTTTGATACAATTGATACATTAAAAAAGCGCCC
>Ga0079224_100010040_pt1 | contig 12962 bp, 14 predicted proteins | sample Stecom2015_FD_80414 | JGI IMG/M metagenome (GOLD analysis project Ga0079224, IMG submission 80414) | Agricultural soil microbial communities from Utah to study Nitrogen management - Steer compost 2015 | ecosystem: Environmental > Terrestrial > Soil > Agricultural land | place: USA: Utah... | reverse complement strand
CGTCTGGACGGTACCACCTGCCTGCAGCTGACGGATGCCGGCGGCATACGCCGGATAAAAGAGGGCGATCCCCTGCAGGTGGCCAGCTGGTATCAGGCCTGTTTTGATGCAGGCCTGCCGGTCACCGTCCAGGTGAATGAGAGCCGGGACTGATCGCCACCACACAAGGAACAGGAGCATAAAATGAAAGTCACTGAACCCGGACTGAATACGCTGATCGATAACCTGAACACCCTGATTTGCGAGGACAGCCTGCTCACGCGCCAGGAGCGTGAAACCCTGGTGCGGGCCGTGGCGGCCATCGGCGCCATGAAAGCGCGCGTCAGCATGAAAAAAGGCGAAGCGCCGGCCGTTGCCAGACGGGAAAAAAGGGAGAAAAAAGACCGCCAGCCTGATCCGCGTTTTCCGCGAGCCGGTCATCCCTGGCAGGAAGACGAAAAAACCTTACTGAGTGATGCGCTTGAACCGGTCCCGGATGAAGAGATCGGTACGCATCTGTTCTGGCTTTCCGAGAAACTGGGCACAAGGAGGACATAATTCAGGCCTTTTATGATGGCATTAAGCATCGGCCAGAAACCACATTTGGGAACGTGAAAGCAGATGTCCTTAAGGACAAAGACCCAAGCTTTACACCATTCAATTTCTGTAAAATCATTCGCCAGTCACACTGGAAAGGCTGATTTTTACGTCTTAACCGCCCGGGAACGTTAGTTATTTTCCGGGGGGTTAAGAACTGATTTGCTCCATTCATAGAACGAGCGAACCGAAGGTGGAAGATATCGGTTCTGCGGGTATACCAATGACAAAGGTAAGTCGTAGGAATACTCATTTAAGCAGGGTATAAGAGATCCATTTTTTATAAATGGAATAACCAGATAGCTTGCTACCCGGATTAATCCAATTCCGGCAATACCAGCCTGAATGTAGGCATCAGTGTCATCAACAACGAAATTCTCCTTCATGCGAATCACTCTGTCTTCGCCATCCAGCGAAAATAACCAGTCAGTGGTACGCCCGGTTCTGTGGTTCAGAAATCCAACGGCTCCGTGTCTATCCAGATCGTTCAGGCTCTCAGGTTTGCCATGCGCCTCTATATATTTTGGAGAGGCCATAACAGCCCATTGAAATTTTGCGAGCGGACGGGCCACCAGGGAAGTCGAATCCTCGATCCGACCCGTTCTGATCACACAGTCATACCCTTCCTGGACCAGATCCTCAATGTTATCACTTGAGCAGAGGATCATATCCAGTTCGGGATAAAGATCCAAAAATTCATATATTTTCGGAATAAAGCTATATCTTGCGAGGGTCTGGGGCATGCCAACTTTAAACCGGCCTTTCGGCTGTCCCGCTCTGCCTGGAAATGAAGATTCTATTGTAGCGATATCCGCCAGAATTCTTTTGCATTCTTCGTAGTATCTTCTGCCGTCGGCTGTGACACTGAGTTTTCGGGTGGTACGTTGCAGAAGTTGAAGCCCGAGATAGGTTTCCATTTCTTTTATAACACGTGAAACCGTTGATCGTGGTAAGCCCAGTATTTCTGATGCCCTTGCGAAACTATGCGTATCCACCACATGCACAAAGACCTGCATTGAATTCAGTTTATCCATAGTTATTCCCGGATCGTTAAGCAATTGTACCATTTCAGCTAACAGTCTAACCCGTATTCATATACTTATCGAAACACCTAATCAACAGTAAAATTCCTGTACGTTTAGTAGACAAGCCTCCTGAAGGGGGAAGGAATTTAAATGCAAGTTAAAGATTTCAATACAGCTGAGAGAGTATTGGTGCTGGGAGCGGGACAACTGGGAGACGCTATGCTGAGCGCACTGGTGCCGGCTGTAGAAAAACTCAATGGTTCAGTTACGGTGATCGTTTCTCCCGGCTCATGGGATGAGCAAGGAAAACTCCGGTCGGAAACGCATAAAAAGCATACAGCTGCAGGTGCGAAATTTATTTCAATGGATGTGGCAGGAGCCACAGCTGAATCATTACAGGAAACCTTCAAATGGTATGACACCATTATAAACTGTATGGGCTTCGTCGCGGGTTCTGGCACGCAACTCAAAATTACAAAGGCTGTCCTGGCAGCAAAAGTGAAACGTTACTTTCCATGGCAGTTCGGTGTTAACTATGATGTCGTGGGTAAAGGAAGCGGCCAACCGGTATGGGATGAGCAGTATGATGTCAGGACCCTGCTGCGCCAACAAAATTCAACGGAATGGGTTATCGTTTCCACGGGCATGTTTACCAGTTTTCTGTTTGAACCTGAGTTTAATGTGGTCAACCTGGCGGCGAAAACAATTAATGCTCTGGGAGGCTGGGATACACAGGTTACAGTTACAACACCTGCAGATATTGGCCGCCTGACGACCGCTATCTATTTGCATCAGCCCCGTATAAAGAATGAAGTTGTATTTATTGCAGGTGAAACAATTTCCTACGGTAAGCTTGCTGAGACAGTCGAAAGGATGACAGAACAAACGTTTACCAAAAACGTATTTGCCCTTCCTGCATTACTGGACGAGCTTCATGCTGACCCAGACAATCAAATGCTTCGTTACCGTACTGCGTTTGCACGGGGAACAGGGGTCTGGTGGCCAATGACTGAAACGTTTAATGTCAAAAATAATATCAAAACAGAAAGTGTTGAAGACTGGTTAAAAGCGGCTCTTTAATATCATAAACAGAGAGAACATAAATGATGAAAACATTAATTTCTGTGCTGTGTATTTTTTTAATATTACCATTTACCGTATCCGCAAAAACAATAACAGCTACTGGCGATTCACTGGAGAATGCAGAAAGCAAAATCCGACAACTCACTAAAGAAGAAGGCGGAGAGTCTTATAAAATAATAGAGGCAAGAATGGGAAATAAAACACATATCACAGCAGTAATCATGCCGTAGAGAAAAAGGAGGAGCATTATGCTCCTCCTGTTATATGGAGTTACTTATTTCTCTCAGAAGCTGTTTTACCGGCAACACCCCAGTTGTCCATATCCACTTCTTCGATAACGATATGAGTTAATTCAGGTTTTTTACCTAATACTCTCTGTAGAGTATCAGTAATTTCCTCAATCACTTTCGCTTTTTGTTCAGGAGTATTTCCTTCGCGTGTGATTCTTACGCTGACGAACGGCATAGCTACCTCGTATCTACTTGAACATTATTACCAATGGCCAGCTGACTGACCGCCATCGACGTGTAATATTTCACCTGTGATAAACTGAGATTTTTCAAGAAAAATTACCGCATCTACAATATCCTGGATCTCCCCCATCCGACGAACTAAGCAGCCTGGCGGCTGCAAATCGAAGTGTGGCAGAATATGACATCCCAGAGTCTTATTGCAGCAGAGTACTCCCATGCCACATTCCCCAGCATCAGTTCGCTCACACCAAAATGGTTAAACAGGCTCTGAAGGCCGTAGCCCGTCAGAATAACTTTTCATATCCATCTGTTTTTGCTGACTTTGTCTCCGGCAATAATCCTTCCTGTACCCAGTGTTTCTGGGAAAATTTTTACCGCCTTTTCCCTGAGTCCCCGTGGCACTATGTGTCGTTTTGCCACTCCTGTCGCCATTTCGATTTGTATGCCACCGAAGCGGAGATGCTGGCGGATGACCCTCACCGCTTCTGACGGTTTTCTGCCCCGTCCGCTCAAAAGACTGTTCACGGCCAACCAGTGCTGGACCTCCTTCCTTGACGCCGGTGGACTGCGCGATATTGAAGTTGAAGCCGTCACCAAAATGCTCGCCTGTGGTACCCGCATTACCGGCGTTAAGGAATATGGCTGCGATAATCCCGGCTGTCCGCATGTAAAATATATCACCAATGCCTCCTGCCACAGCAGGGCCTGTCCGTCCTGCGGGAAAAAGGCCACTGACCTGTGGATTGCCGCCCAGCTTAACCGCCTGCCGGACTGTGACTGGATACACCTGGTCTTCACTCTTCCCGATACGCTCTGGCCCCTTTTTGAGGTCAACCGCTGGCTGCTCAACGACCTCTGCCGTCTGGCGGTCGATAAACTGCTGTACGCCGCCGGTAAACGGGCGCTGGATATCGGCATTTTCTGCGCGATCCACACTTACGGTCGTCGTCTCAACTGGCATCCCCATGTTCACGTCTCCGTCACCTGCGGCGGCATTGATGCGCACGGCAAATGGAAAAAAATCAGCTTCCGGAAGGACGCCATGCGCGCCCGCTGGATGTGGAATATCCGGCAGCTGTTGCTGGGCGTCTGGTATGAAGGCGTTGCGCTGCCGCCTTCCCTGAGTCACATCACCACCGAATCACAGTGGCGCAGCCTGATACTGACCGCCGGCGGCGACTACTGGCATGTGTACATGTCAAAAAAGACGGCGAGGGGTAAAAACACCGTGAAATATCTGGGCCGTTACCTGAAGAAGCCGCCGATAGCGGGCTCCCGGCTGGCGCACTACGCTGGCGGTGCCACACTGAGCTTCCGCTATCACGACCACAATACAGGTGAGCAGGCCACGGAGACGCTGACGCAGCGTGAAATCGTGGCTCGTCTGAAACAGCACATCCCGGAGAAGTTCTTCCGCATGGTGAGGTATTTTGGCTTTCTGGCCAACCGGGTGTGCGGGGAAAAACTGCCGCAGGTATACAGCGCGCTGGGGATGGATAAACCGGAGCCGGTGTCAAAGGTGTGTTACGCACAGATGAGCAAACAGTTCCTGCGGCGTGACCCGTTTGAATGTGTGCTGTGTGGCGGGCAAATGGTTTACCGTCGCGCAGTAGCGGGTCTGAATGTACAGGGGCTGAAAATCCACGCGCGGGACATCAGTCTGATGAGGTACATCCCGGCCTGACACAGGGAAGGTCTGCCTTGCGCACACTGGCTGCCTGAAAAATGGCCTGAAAAAGCACAAATCATCACCAGCCTGCGGAGCGCAGACTGTTCCTGCAGCACACGAATCGGATAATGGTTAAATTTCAACTACTTCATTCCAGCGCAAAAATGGTTTCAATTTCCTATACGTCAAGAAGATCCTTATCAATTCAGTTCATTTGTTCAGCCGTTTTTCAATAAAGCGGACGATAAGTGGATATGCTATGACCATAACCACTGAGCAAATGACAAGCAGAGAGATACCAACGAACCCTTCAACATCACGCTCACCAAACAACCCGGCTAACTTCTTCCAGAATTCAATCTGGCCTTGCGTCGCAGGATCTGACGGCCGAACCAAAAGAAACGTCAGTGCAAATACAGCGACACAAATCAGAATTCTAAATCCCGTCGGGACACGTCTCGCGGCCATTCAAGATCACCTCAATCGTTCCATAAGACATCAGACCATTAGGGAGCCTGATCTGCGGCGTTGACATTAACGCCTGTCGAATCGCAATGAAGTCAGTGCGATGTTGCAACGTAATGCATCCCAGGGATATTCCAAGAGGACCTGGGGGATGCAAACGGAAATTCCCCCGTTCAACACCATTAACCCATGTGTGATCGTCAATTTTCCCGTCATCGCGATACAGGGCAAACCACTCATACTTGATCACCGGCCTTGAAGTCGGCCATGAATAAAAATCATGGAGATCAGTACGAATAACCCCTTTCCATCCTCCGGAAGGGCGATTGACTATGTGATAACGGCCGTCAGGAATTGGACCATTATCAGGGACACCAATACACCCCGCACGATTCCGGTATTGGTAATTTTCGGATCTCAGCGGAATATGAGAGAAAAGAGTATAGGTTTAGCATATCCATATGCTTGACATCTGCATATGTAAAACCTATACATATGTAACGCATCTGCATATACTATGCATATGCTCTTTAAAAAGAGTCGGCTGTCACCTTTTACTGGTCTGTATGTTTTACAGGCCGTGCTTACCTTTCGAGCAAAGACTTCAAGGGAAAAAATTATGAGAACCGTATCTATTTTCAAAAATGGCAATAACCGTGCCATCCGTCTGCCCCGGGATCTGGATTTTGAGGGGGTGAGCGAGCTGGAGATCGTCCGGGAAGGGGACAGCATCATCCTGCGTCCCGTCCGGCCGACCTGGGGCTCGTTCGCGCAGCTCGAAAAAGCTGACCCGGACTTTATGGCGGAGCGCGAGGACGTTGTCAGCGACGAAGGACGATTTGACCTGTGAATAAGATCTATATGCTCGACACGAACATCTGCTCGTTCATTATGCGCGAGCAGCCGGAAGCCGTGCTGAAGCGCCTGGAGCAGGCGGTGCTGCGCGGTCATCGCATTGTGGTTTCGGCCATCACCTACTCCGAGATGCGCTTCGGCGCCACCGGTCCGAAGGCCTCCCCGCGCCACATCGAGCTGGTTGACGCGTTCTGCACCCGCCTCGATGCCATCCTGCCCTGGGACCGCGCCGCGGTGGATGCGACCACGGAGATAAAGGTGGCGCTGCGCCTCGCCGGTACGTCGATAGGCCCCAACGACACGGCGATCGCCGGGCACGCCATCGCCGCCGGCGCTGTGCTGGTGACGAATAATACACGGGAGTTTGAGCGGGTGCCGGGCCTGGTGCTGGAAGACTGGGTGAAGTAAGGTCGTCAGGCCGCCATCCGGCGGCCTGGCAGTTATTCAGCGATGTAAGTCGTATTCCTTTTCACCGTTACTGAACGGCTCTATACGAATACGCGTATTTGCATGCGTGAGTTTTGGCGGCCTGATGAATTCACATCTCCCCAACTGGACGGCCAGCGCCCACATTACATCTGAATACATGATACTGCGGTGATTCTTCTCAGTGAGAAAAGCGGCATAATCAGGATGCCGGAATGTCTGTAACACCGACCTGACAAATGCCTGCGATGCCATTCCATATTTCAGGGACTGGATCAGCAGTGCCTGCTTCTGCTGATCATCGGTCAGCTTCGCGGCGAACCTGATCAGGGCTTGCTGGCTGAGAAGTGGTGCCTCAGAGAACAGGGCTTCGTCTTTTTCCCAGAGCCAATTCAGTATACTGATACAGATATCGTCGGAGAACTGACCGCCGTTAAGAATTAAATGGGTAATGTCACGATCAAACTCTTCATCAGCAAAAAAAATAAACTCGTAATTCTCAATCAATAATTCAGGACGGGCGCAGAGCAGTGCGTAAAGCAGTGGCGTCAGTCTATCACCTTCTTCGTGCAGTGCCTTATAAAGTTGTTCAAACACGGTGATGGTTGGTGCCAGCCATTGCTGCTCTATCAGTACTGCCGCATTATTCAGCGGTATATTTTCTGGCAAATTAAGAAGAACTATCCTGAATGTTTTGGTGATTACAGCAAGTGCTTCTTTATTGATATGCGGTGATGTAATAGCCTTTATAAGTAATTGAGAGAAAATTTCTTCGGTTAATGGCAGTGTTTCAGCTGGCAACAAGGCATGATTACTATTAAGCCATTCGCAGAGAACATTGCTATCAACATCTGCATTTTCATCAAGCAAGAACATAAAATTCAACCACAAAGGAGATATATGATTATGCTGAGCCAGCAGTGAATATAAACTGGGTTGATGATGAGTAACATCATCAATATTGTTATCTTTGTTTGTATTTCTGTTTAGAACAACAGATACATCCTCCAGTACAAATTTCATCTGTACTGTCAGATACTCGGCATCATCCCAGTCAGTGAATGACGAATTAAGAAGCTCGGGAATAAGTTCACGTTCTTCGGAATGGACGAAAATCTCGCGGATAAACGATGGTAAATTTTCATTAACACAGGATTCAAGGTTCGGAATACGGAGTGCTCTTATCGTTGTTATTGGCTTCTTCCGGAAGGTATCACTGTTAATATCTTGGTCACTGGTTAGTGAAAAACAGAGACTTTGCAGGTTAAAGGTGGAATAGGTCCACACTTTTTCCTGTGCCACAGCATGCAGAATTTTTTGCCCGGACTTGCTCTGGACCAAAGGAACGTTAGTCAGGCTACAACCTGACTTCCGGAGGTTTTCGCAGAAATTCTGAGCACAATCATCAGGAATGGCCGTCAGGAGATTGAAGTGCATGTCGATAAGTCGCTGTAGTTCTTCAAGACTCTCTTGCGGAACGGAACTCCACTGAAGTGCAGGTAACGCCAGTAATAATGGGAGAAGACAAAGTTCAGCTTCAGTATCATTCAGGCCTGCAATCTGGTGGATGATAGTGGCTAAATGGCCATCACCTTCGGCCATTAGCCTGATATATCTCAGCTGTAGCGTTGGATTCCATCGGGGGAAGATATCTTTCGCCAGTCTTACCAGCCGCTGTTCAGCGCCAGCCTCCACCTGCATGCCCATGATAATCTTAAGTGAATCCTTATCATTGTACATAAGGTGCCAGAGAATCTGAGGATGCCAGGCATTGTCATGCATCAGCATGCCCAGCCCGCGTAACTTCGCGACGGTGTTATCGAAATTACTCAGAGGCATTTTTGCCGTTTCCTCTGGAGCTCTACCGGCCGTCACAGCTCTGATGAAGTTATTGTCTTCAGTGCTCAGGCTCCCTGGCATAAAAACAGAACGGTATGCCATATAGTCAGTCGAAAGGTAGCCATGTGATAAAAGGAAATACAGGAAATCGATTTGTCCTGCGTTGTAAGATAAGGCCGTGCCGTCTTCATTATCAGATGATAAACATGTTTCGGCCCACTTTCTGAAACCAGCATTTCCCAGTTTGTTAATGAAAAAAACAAGGTCATATGAAAAGGATTTCTGGATCTCCAGGCTCAGTTGCGCGATATGCTCTTCTGACTGAGCCAGGCCGCTATCGGCCTTTTTATGAAGATAAGTGATCCTTTCATTATATTGTTCTTTCATCAAGGTTAATGACTTTTTATCAATGGTTGCAATGTCTATATTATATTGTCTTAACCGTACGTAAACTGATGGACTGTTAAGGAACAAAAGGAAGGCGTCTTCATTAGCAACAATGTTCTCTGGATAGAACTCGTTGCTGTGGTTAACAAAGAAATACAGCTTGGATGCTGTGTTATCCGTAATGTAGGGATTAATTAATTCCTGCCTCAACTCCTGTTCTGTTAACATACTCTCACGCCGTATTCTGCTAAGTTCACCCTCGTAATACTCCAGACTATCTTTTAATTCATTGCAATATTCTTCCCTTAATTTACCCGATATGTAAGATGCCACTATGCTGTAAAGCAAACCTTTTTTCCGGTCTATGCTGTGATAATCTTCAGAGCATAGGTTTTTATAGGTAATGAGTGATACCAGTCGTTTCAGATCCTCGCCATTATTCACAATATTTCGATAAAGCCGAAATTCATTGGCAATATTGTGCATCACACGCATGTCAGGAATAAACAGCGACAGTCTGGCAAGGCATTCACTGAAACCTTCCTGCTTGAGTTCATCGGAGGTGAATTTACCCATAAAATGCTCAGAAGCATTTTCACTGTCCATCACCGGGATCACCGGCATGACAAAATCAAAGAATTTGGTTCGTGATTCTGGCGTGCTGAAAAGATTATCCCTGACAGCGTAGATAAATCTGACCGGATTGTGCGCGGGGAGGCAGTTATTAATGAGCTGATTGATTTCCCGGAGTTTGATGAAAATCGCGCCGTCGTTATGGCGATCAAGATCTTCAAATATAACCACATTGTATTGCGTCTGTTCGAAAAAGTAGACGATCTCATCAATGTACACATTCAGAATAGAGGGGGCAGTGGGGCGCGTTGAAACTGCCCCTTTCAGGACATCAATTTTATCAATGCTGACGCGGCGATCAAAAATACCTGTCCGGTGCAGTTTTTTCAGTGCCAGGAATAAGCCAGAAAAAAGAAACAGCCCGGCGCCAGCAATCCTGAGGACGACAGGCAAAGCCAGAAGAAACTGGCTCAGGGCCTTCGGGAAAGACAGCTTTGCACGGATGTAATCTGGAAAAAGAAAAAGCAGGCCCGTGGCCGTCAACGCCAGGATGAGTAACAGGCTGGCGGCCATCATGGCTATCTGACGCGCGCTGACATCGGAAATGCGCTCCAGACGGGAGTAGGGTAATGCGCTTTTTTTCTCTTTGTAGAGCAGCTGTTGCAGGATGCTGTACTCGATTGTTTTTTCTTCGGCTTTAGCCGCTTTTTTTTCAGCGGTATTTCCGTCTCCCTTGCCATCCCCCGTACCTGTATCTGCGGATGATGCCTGCTGCATTTCAAAATCCGCCAGCGATACGGTCATCACCCGGAAGTCATTATTTTCTGCTTTTTCCCACGTCAGTAATACCGAGCTTTTACCTGCGCCATACGGGCCAGTGACGGCAATATTTCTGATATCAGGGCGGGAACAGGCAAAATTTAGCGCTTCAATATAACTTTGGGCCTTTTCATCCTCAATAACTGAGGGGGTCAGTGATTCATAGTCGATTTGTATTTCTTCTTCCTGATCAACATCAGTACCGAGTACCGGCATCAGTACTTCCGCCCGGGATGGTCCTCTCATGTAGTTCATCCAACATTGTTTGTTTAACAGGCATTATATCGCCTCAAAACATAAAAGATAACAGAGGAAAAGTTCTGCAGGAGGTGGTTTTAAGGCACATGGGATGACGAGATCCGACTTAACCTTTTTTCGGATCTGAAATGGCGGAATAATTAATACCGAAGAAAATTCAATAATTAATAGTTTAAAACTATAAAAGGTGGGGTGAGAACAAAACTTGCACAACTTAACGATTTAACGTAGTCTATAAAGCATGAAATCGAAAAGGAGGTTTTATGAACACATCAACTCAAAAACGAAACGGTAATGATCGTTCCTCCACTATGCATAATTTTTTGGACAACAGCATTGCTGCAGAGCGTCTTGAGAATTTTTTTCAGGATCTGGTAGAGGAAGTTCGGTCAGGTAAAACACCGATTGCTCCTGAAAGTATGGGGAATACCGATGCGGTTTTTACCATGGATGTCATCCTGAAGTTACTTGAAAATCGCGCAGTTAACAGCCTGACGCCTGAAAAAAAACGTGAGCAGCGACGTTTACACAGTAAGGCCCTTTTCCTTCAGAGACTGGAAAATGACGGCGGGGTTTACACCTCAGCTAAAGCTGCAGAAATGGTGGGCAAGAGTAAACCCACAGTTAAAACCTGGAAAGATACCGATCAGTTACTTGCTCTTGATATTGACGGTGAGTTTTACTACCCGGTGTTTCAGTTTACTGATGAGGAAGGGATCTCGGACAAAGGCGTGCTCCGGGGTGTGGCCGAACTGCTGACTATGCTGAGCAGCTTCAGTGACCGAATGAAGTATTCTTTCTTTATGGAACAGAGAAATACTGTCCTGGATGGGCTGAACCCTGCAGGGCGTTCGTTTACCGTCGCCGAGGTTCTGAAAGGCAATCCGGATGAAAAAGTGATGAATGAATTACGCCGGCTGGCTCGCAACTATGGCACACAGAACGCCGTTTAATGAAAGGGGGTGCTTGCCCCCCCTTTATCAATTATTCCTCAACAGGAATTCCCAGGTCATAAACAAGAATATCTGCCGCTTCCTTACCCTGATACTCAAACTGACTGAGACTTGTCTGGCTCCGGGTTATGGCCAGCCCGGTTCCGGCCGGATCGTCATGCCATAGCACAAGGCATGGGTCACTGGTGACATTTGACGGAAACTCCATTCCATCAAACCCTGCTGAATGAACTTTTTCAGCCAGTTGATGAGTCACTGCACGTGTTGAAGTTGTTACATCATTCAACCTTAAATCACTGCATTTAATCAACTTACTGACCTGAAGGACCCGAATATCTTTCTCAATGACTACTGTACCCATTATGTAATTATCGAGATCTGATTCCCTGAGCCCTGTTTTATGCTGAAACACTTCCTTCATTGCCGTGTCGGGAGTTTTGGCCACGTACATAGAGCCATTCTCACCATCATTAAGACTGTAACGGCAATCCTCGCCATTACGATTGAAAAAGACACTGCTTCCGCCGTGACTACCGAGCTGAAGCCGGAACACCTCAGTTCCTGATGGCACAGTCATTCCGCACCGCTGGAGCTGTTCGTCCTGTAACTTCCCGATTTTATCGAGAGATGCCACGTCCTGTTCATTCATGCCTGCATTTAGAGAAGTTTCAACAGTCTGATTAACTTCGTCGTTTGGGTTTACCCCTGATTTTGAACTCATATTTTCCACCACCTTTCATATAAGGATTAACATAAGCCATAGGCTTAATCTCCATCGTTTTGATGTTTTGTCCCCCGGACAGAATGCCCGGCTGGACGATGTATCTGTCGCTGTGCTGACAGACCCTCAAAGCATAAACGATTGAGAATGTTAAACAACGGCTTGTAATGCACAGAGGGGCAGAAAAATTACGGTATAGGGGGACTACCATTCATAAAAGAAGACGTGCGGATCCGCTTAAGCATCTTTTCGGATCTGCCCGGCGGAAAACGCGCAAAGGATATGATAATCAAACAACACACATAAAATCATACTTGATATTATATTTATCATTAATCATAAAATCATATCTGATATGATGTTTTCTAAATGTGATGTAAATTATTCGAAGTATGATTTTTGATTAAACCGGACATGTTCAGACGGAGTGTGCAGGATGTATGAAGATATGTTGTTTTCGCTCAGCTATGAGCAGATGACGCAGATGGCAGAAGAGGAAATAAAGCAATGCGATTTTCGCAGGGATGGCACCCATTATGTCTGGGAAGTGAACAAGGCTCATGACATCCTCCGCTTCTGGTATCTCCTGGCGCTGCGTGGACACACTGGCCTGGCCACAACACGGGTCGAAGCAGACTATAAACGGCTTAAAACGCTCATTTCCCAGAGGAATGAGGGACAATGATGCGGGAAAAAGCCCGACGTCCGTCGCCGCTGCAGCGGCGGGTGCTGATTGTGCTGGCCGCCCTCGATGCGAAACGGCCGGGCCCGGTGGCGACGCGGGATATTGAGCGGGTGCTGGAGCAGGGCGGGGACGCCCCGGTGTACGGGCCTAACCTG
>Ga0079224_100010039_pt1 | contig 12963 bp, 11 predicted proteins | sample Stecom2015_FD_80414 | JGI IMG/M metagenome (GOLD analysis project Ga0079224, IMG submission 80414) | Agricultural soil microbial communities from Utah to study Nitrogen management - Steer compost 2015 | ecosystem: Environmental > Terrestrial > Soil > Agricultural land | place: USA: Utah... | reverse complement strand
GGGCCGGGGCCCTGGTCGCCGAGTCGGTGCCGGGCGCGTCGATCGATCTCTGGCTCACCGGCGACCGCGGCACCTGGCGGCGCGCGCAGGGCACCGCGGTGCGCGAGGCTCCCGAGGTCGCGGCGGTGCAGGCGCGGCTGCTCGGCCACGGCGCCGGCGCGGTGGCCGTCGCCGAGCTGGCCGCCGAGGGGGGCGCGCTGGCCGCGCTCGCCGAGGTGGCGCCCGGCCGCTGGCTGGTGCCGCTGGCCCGGGCCGACCGCCTGCTCGGGGTCCTCTTCGCCGACGGGCCGGACGCGGTGCGCGGCCTCGCCCTCGCCATGCGGCCGGCCCTCGCGGAGGCGCTCGGCCACGCCCGCATGGTGCGGCGCCTGGCGCAGCAGCGGGAGGTGGCCGCCGAGGTGGAGCTGGCGGCGGCGGTGCAGCAGGCGTTCATCCCGGACGGCCAGCCGTACGCGATCGGGCCGGTCGAGCTGGCCGGCAGCTACGTGCCGGCCAGCGAGTGCGGCGGCGACTGGTGGGCGGTGCAGGACATGGGCGACGGCCGCGTCCTCATCCTCATCGCCGACGTCACCGGCCACGGCATCGGCGCGGCGCGCATCACCGCCGCGGCGCGCGGCGCCTACGACGTGGCGGTTCAGCTCGGCGACGGCCGGCCGGAGCTCGCCGCGCTCATGCACGCGCTCGACACCGCGGTCCGCCGGGTCGGCGCCGGCCACTACCACATGACCTGCTTCGCCGCGGTGATCGATCCGGACCGGCGCGTGTCGTTCACCTCGGCCGGTCACGTGCCGCCGTACCTGTGCCGCGCGCCCGACTCCGGCGGCCGCATCGCCATCGACGCGCTGGTCGCGCGCGGCAACCCGCTCGGCGTGGGCCGCCCGCTGTCGGTCCGGATCTCGGAGCAGACCCTCGCGCCGGGCGACCTCCTCGTCTTTTACAGCGACGGCCTCATCGACTGCACCAGCCCGCGCGAGGAGCGGCTGGGCGACCGCCGCATGCAGCGGCTCCTGCGCGATGTGGCCGGGCAGGATCTCGAGATCGGCGCGGTGCGCGACCGCATCGAGGCGATGGTGCGCGAGTTCTCCGGCGGCAGCCCGCAGGCCGACGACATCACCTTCGTCGCCGCGCGCGTGCTCTAGCCGGGGCAAGGCCGGGGCCAGGCCCGGGCTCGGCGGGGGCGCAGGCGGCCGAGATCACGGCGCTCCTGCCGGCGGTGATTTCTGCTCGCCCGGAGGGCGGCGGCGGTGATAAAGCACCGGACCGCATGATCCGCCTCGCCTCCTTGCTCGCCCTCGTCTCCGTCCCCCTCGCCGGCTGCCTGACCGAGAGCGGGCCGCCGGAGGAGGTCGGCAGCGATCCGCAGGAGATCATCGGCGGGACCACGACCACCGACTACCCGGCGGTGCCGCTCCTGTCGCTCGGCTTCGGCGGCGGCGCCGGCGCCATCTGCAGCGGCACGCTGGTGTCGCCGCGGGTCATCCTCACCGCCGCCCACTGCGTGGACCCGTCGCCGGCCGAGGTCACGGCCTACTTCGGCACCACCGTGTCCGGCAACGACCCGGGCCGCATCGAGTCGGTCCCGGCCGAGAGCTGGGAGGTTTACCACCCGGACTGGAGCCTGTCGGCGGGCGACTTCGCCCTGGTCCTGCTCGCGCACGACTCCCAGGTCGAGCCGATGGGCTACCTCACCGCCGAGCTCGACGACGGCGACGTCGGCCGCCCGCTCCACCTGGTCGGCTGGGGCAACACGGTCGGCGGCAATCCGGGCAGCGGCGCCGGCTCCAAGCGCCACGTCACCGCCAGCATCCAGGAGGTGGAGGACTGGCTGGTCCTGTACGGCAGCCCCAGCGCCAACACCTGCCAGGGGGACTCCGGGGGGCCCGGCTTCCTCAGCGTCGGCGGGCAGGAGGTGGTCGCCAGCGTCACCTCGTGGGGCATCGAGGGCTGCACGAGTGACTCCGGCGCCGGCCGGGTCGACGTGGTGGCCGGCTGGATCGCCGACTACATCGCCGAGAACGACGTACCGCTGCCGCCGGAGGTGGCGGTCGCGCGGCCGGCGCAGGGCGAGCGGGTCCGGCCCGGCTTCGTCATCCACATCGAGGCGACCGACAACACCCGCCTCGAGAGCCTCGAGATCACCGCCAACGGCGTGCCGGTGCCCGGGGTGCAGCTCGAGGTGCCGCCCTACATCGTCAACGCGCCGGAGCTTCCGGACGGCCCGGTCACCATCGAGGCGGTCGCCACCGACAACCGCGGCGACTCGACGCGCGCGTCGGTGGAGGTCACCCTCGATTCGAGCTGCAGCCAGGCGAGCGACTGCGGGCCCGGCTACACCTGCGAGGACAGCGCCTGCGTCCCGTCCTCCGGCGCGACCGGCGATCTGTGCGCCGACAACGAGGACTGCCTGAGCGGCATGTGCGGCACCGTCGGCGACGAGAGCCGCTGCACCCAGCAGTGCACGCCGGGCGAGGAGGGCGTCTGCCCGGCCGGGCTCGCGTGCCTCGGCGACGGCGAGGTGGGCTACTGCTGGCCGGACGACGACGAGGGCGGCTGCCAGATCGCCGGCGGGCCGGGGCGCGGCGGGCTCACCGCGCTGCTGGTCGGGCTCGCGCTGGTCCTCGCGGCCGCCCGCCGCCGCCGCCGCTGAGCGCCGAGGCCCGCCGCCGCCGCCGCTGAGCGCCGAGGCCCGCCGCCGCCGCCGCTGAGCGCCGAGGCCCGCCGCCGCCGCTGAGCGCCGAGGCCCGCCTTCTCTCGCGGCGCAGGGCCGCGGGCGGTCTGCTCCGTCACTTCGTTGCGTCGGGCGGCATCTTTGTCGCCGCGTCGGGCGGCATCCTTGTCGCCGCGTCGGGCGGCATCCTTGTCGCCGCGTCGGGCGGCATCTTTGTCGCCGCGTCGGTGATCTTTGGCCGCCGGAGCCTCCTCTTTGCCCGCGGCGCCGCGCGGCGCACGCATAGCGTGGACGTGGCGAGAGGAGGAACGATGGACCGCATTGCGCTTCGACTGACGACCTGCGCCGCCCTGGCGGTGGCCGGAGGCTGCTCGCACCAGAAGAAGACCCGCACCGTGCGGGTCGCCGACCTCGGCAACCCCGAGTCGAGCCGCATCTACAACTTCATGAACGCCACCTCCGGCGAGGTCGAGACCCGCAGCGACCACCTGATGGACGAGGCGGTGATCGCCGAGCTCGACTCGTCGAAGGCGTGCTTCCACCTGATCGTCAGGTCGGAGCACTCGATCGACGTGCACCCGTCGCAGTGGGAGGTCAAGGTCAACGACGTGGTCGCCCACGTCGAGCAGGACGGCGAGGCGGACCAGAAGTTCTGGGACACGACCTACACGCGGATGGAGACGGCCTTCGTCCGCGAGTCGCCGCGCGGCACCACCGAGGTGCGCCGGCCGGTCGAGTACGAGGGCGTGGGCGGCTACGCGGTCCGGCGCGCCCGCCTGTGCGCTCCGCTCGACAAGCCGGCCGGCACCCTCACCCTGGAGGTGGTCATCCCGGGCGCCGGACCGGGCGACATGGACTGGGGGCAGGTGTTCGAGTGGCGGCTGATGTAGCGCGCCTCAGGTGATGCGGAGGTCGGCCACCAGCGGCAGGTGGTCCGAGGCGCGCCGCGCCAGCTCGATGCGGGCGGTGTCCACCTTGCGGATCTCGACGTTGCCGCGCACGTAGATGCCGTCGAGCGCGCGCATCGGCGCGTAGGCCGGGAATGTGCGGATCGGGCCGACGCCGCGGAACCCGGCCGGCTCGAGCAGCTTGGGGCCGAGCGTGCCCCACACGTCGTTGAGGTCGCCGGCCACCACGACCGGCGTGCGCGGGTCGAAGCCGGCGAACGGGTGGCTGGCGAGGAACTTGCGGAGCTGCAGCTTGCGCTCCATGCCGGACAGCCCGAGGTGCATGTTGAAGACGTGCAGCGTGCGGGTGCGCGGGTCCCTGGCGCCGCCCGGGGTGAGCCGCACCCGGTAGCGGGCGTGCAGCACGCTGCGCCGCTTCTTGGGCGGCACGGTCAGGTCGATGTTGGTGGTCTCGGTCAGCGGGAAGCGGCTGAGGATGGCGTTCCCGTACTGGCCGCCGCCGCGCACCGCCACGTTGGCGAACCAGGTGCGGTGGCGGTAGCCGAGCAGATCGCCGAGCAGATCGACCTGGCGATCGCCGCGCGAGCGGCGCGCCGCCGCGTCCACCTCCTGCAGGATCACCAGGTCCGGGTCGTAGTGGGCGATCACCGCGCGGACCCGGTCCGGGTCGTAGCGGCGGTCGAGCCCCCCGATGCACTTGTGGACGTTCCAGGTGATCAGCCGCAGCAGCACGCGGGCGCGCCGTCAGGCGTGGGTCAGCTTCTTGTACTTGATGCGGTGGGGCTGATCCGCCTCCTCGCCCAGCCGCCGCCGGCGGTCCGCCTCGTAGTCGCGGTAGTTGCCCTCGAACCAGACCGTCTTGGAGTCCCCCTCGAACGCCAGGATGTGGGTGGCGATCCGGTCGAGGAACCAGCGGTCGTGGCTGATGATGACCGCGCAGCCGGGGAAGGTGGTGAGCGCGTCCTCCAGGGCCCGCAGGGTATCGACGTCGAGGTCGTTGGTCGGCTCGTCGAGCAGGAGCACGTTGCCGGCGCTCTTGATCAGCCTGGCCATGTGGACGCGGTTGCGCTCGCCGCCCGACAGCATGCCGACCTTCTTCTGCTGGTCGGCGCCCTTGAAGTTGAAGCTCGACACGTAGGCGCGCGAGTTGACCTGGCGGCCGCCGAGCTCGATCACCTCGGCCCCCTCGCTGATCTCCTGCCAGACGGTCTTCTCGGGATCCAGGGCGTCGCGGTTCTGGTCCACGTAGGCGAGCTTGACCGTCTCGCCGATGGTGAGGGTGCCGGCGTCCGGCTTCTCCTGCCCGACGATCATGCGGAACAGGGTGGTCTTGCCGGCGCCGTTCGGCCCGATGACGCCGACGATGCCGCCGCGCGGCAGCCGGAACGACAGATCCTCCATGAGCAGGTTGTCGCCGAAGCCCTTGCGCACCCCCTCGGCGATCACCACCTCGTTGCCGAGCCGCGGCCCGGGCGGGATGATGATCTCCATCGCCGGATCCTTCTGCGCGCTCTTGCTCTCCTCGAGCAGCTCCTCGTAGCGCGACAGGCGCGCCTTGCTCTTGGCGTGGCGCGCCTTGGGGGCGGTGCGCACCCACTCGAGCTCGCGCTCGAGCGCGCGGTTGCGCGCGCCGGCCTGCTTCTCCTCCATCTCGAGGCGCGCCTTCTTCTGCTCCAGCCAGGAGCTGTAGTTGCCCTCGAACGGGATGCCCTGGCCGCGGTCGAGCTCGAGGATCCAGCCGGCCACGTTGTCGAGGAAGTAGCGGTCGTGGGTGACCGCGACCACCGTGCCGGGGAACTCGGCCAGGTGCCGCTCGAGCCAGGCGACCGACTCGGCGTCGAGGTGGTTGGTCGGCTCGTCGAGCAGCAGCATGTCCGGCTTGCTGAGCAGCACCTTGCACAGGGCGACCCGGCGCCGCTCGCCGCCGGACAGCTTGGTCACGTCGGCGTCGGCCGGCGGCAGCCGCAGCGCGTCCATGGCGATCTCGACGGTGCGGTCGAGCTCCCAGGCGTTGGCCGCGTCGATCTTGTCCTGCAGCGCGGCCTGCTTCTCGAGCAGCTTCTCCATCTCGTCGCCGTCGATCTCCTCGCCGAGGCGGTTGGAGACCTCCTCGAACTCGGTGAGCAGCGCGCGGGTCTCCGCCACCGCCTCCTCGACGTTGCCGAAGACGTCCTTGTCCGGGTCGAGGACCGGCTCCTGCGGCAGGTAGCCGACCTTCACCCCGTCGGCCGCCCACGCCTCGCCGACGAACTCCCTGTCCACCCCGGCCATGATGCGCAAAAGCGAGCTCTTGCCGGCGCCGTTGGACCCGAGCACGCCGATCTTGGCCCCCGGCAGGAAGGACAGCCAGATGTCCTTCAGGATCTCCCGCTTGGGCGGGACCACCTTGCCGAGCCCCTTCATCACATAGATGTACTGGTACGCCATGGCCGGCGGACTTTACCCCACGGCGATCGAAGGTGCAGCTGCTAGACTCGTGGGGTGGGCTCGCCTTACCGCCAGAGGCCCGACGCGCCGCCGGTGGAGGCGCCGAGCCGCGACGGGACGGTCCGGCTGGTCCGCGAGGTGGATCGGATCGCGCTCGATCTCGGCGGCCGCCGCCTGGTGGTGGCCGGCGACGGCGCCGCCTGGCTGAGGCGCGATCGCCGGCCCGGCCGCGGCCGCGCGCTGCCGCTCGAGCGCGCCCGCCTGTGGCTGGCGCGCGCCCACCCGACCCGCGATCTGTCGGTCTGGTACGAGGGCGAGCCGGGGGTGGTCCAGCGGCTCGGCGGGGTGCGGCCGCTGCCGCTGCTCGACGCCGACGCGCTGCGCGCCCTGCGCGCGCTCGACCGGCTGACCGCGGCGGCGCGCGAGGGCCTGGCCGCGTGGGCCGGCGGCGCCGAGGACGCGATCGAGCTCGGCCGCGGCGGCCACCGGCTGCTGCTGGTGCGCTTCCGCGACCGCCTGGTGGTCCACACGCGCCCGGTGTTCCGCGAGCGGCCGCGGCGCGCGCTCGAGGTGTGCGCCGGCGGAGGGCTGGTCATCGCCGCGCGCGGCGGCGACCGGCGCGCCCGGTTCCACTCGCGCTTCGGCGTGTCGGTCAGCGGCAACCGGGTGCAGTTCGTCGACCAGGAGGGCGCGACGGTCGCCTCGCTGCTCTTGCCGTGGATCGAGCCGGAGGACCGCGAGGCGCTGGCCGCTCGCTGCGGCGAGGCGGGGTTCCCGGCGTCGGCCGAGGAGCGGAGGAGGGCCGAGGAGGCGGATTCGCAGCCGCGCGCGCCGCTCGGCCCCTGGTACTCGGGCCTCGGCCGCACGCCGCCCCTGGCGGCGCTCCTGCCGGCGCCGCTGCCGTACTCGGCCGCCTGGCGGCTGCGGCGTTGACACGCCGCCCGTGGAACTTACGTTCTGAGCATGTTCCGGACCTTCCGGCTGGGTACCTTCCTCGGCTTCCCGATCGAGGTGAACCTCAGCTTCCTGATCCTGCTCGGCCTGGTCGCCCTCACCATGGGCGGGCTCGCCGGCGTCGCGGTGGTGCTGCTGGCCTTCGCCTCGGTGCTCCTGCACGAGCTCGGGCACGCGCTGGTCGCGCGTCACCTCGGCGTGCGGGTCGCCGGCATCGAGCTTCACTTCTTCGGCGGCGCCGCCAAGATCGTCGATCCACCGCGCCGGCCGGGCGACGAGATCGCCATCGCGGCGGCCGGCCCGGCGGTGTCGTTCGCGCTGGCCGGGGTGAGCGTGCTGGCGGCGCAGCTCGCCGCCCCCGGCTTCTTCGGCCTGCTCGCCTGGATCAACCTCGTGATCGGCGCCTTCAACCTGATCCCGGCGCTGCCGATGGACGGCGGCCGCATCCTGCGCGCGCTCCTGGTCCCGCGCATGGGCCTGCGCCGCGCCACCGGCACCTCGGTGGCCATCGCGCGCGGCTTCGCCATCGCGCTCGGCCTCTACGCCGTGATGTCGGCGCAGATCTACCTGGCGCTGCTCGCCGTGCTGCTCTGGATCCTGTCCGGCGCCGAGCTGCGCGCGGTCGAGCAGCGGGACTGGTTCGAGCGGGTGCACGGCGGCGGGTTCGGCCCGGACCGCGACGAGGTCGAGGTGCTGCCGCGCGGCGCCTTCCGGGGCGCGCGCGACGGCGCCCGGCGCATCCCGGTCCGGCGCGGCCCGCTGCGTCCGTTCTGGGCCGGCGGCTTCGTGGTCCGCCGCGACGGCCGCGGCGTCGTCATCGAGCCGCTCGACTGAGCGCCGGCGACGCGCCGGCCTGCGCGCCGGTCACAGGCGGGCGGCGACGCCCTCGCGCACGGCGCGGGCCACCGCCGAGCGAGGCGCGGCGCGCTCGGCGCCGACCAGATCCTCGGTGAGCGGCGCGCCGGCGGCGCAGACCGCGGCGACCGCCTCCTCCACCGCGCGGGCGGCGCGGCGCAGCCGGTCGTCGCCGTGGCGGCGGCCGAGCCAGGCGAGCATCTCGCCGGCGGCGAGCAGCATCGCCATCGGGTTGGCGCGGTCCTCGCCGGCCAGGGGCGGCGCGGTGCCGTGGATCGGCTCGAACATGGCGTGCTCGTCGCCGAGGTTGCAGCCGACCGCCATGCCCATGCCGCCCTGCAGCACCGAGGCGAGGTCGGTGACGATGTCGCCGAACATGTTGGTGGTGACGCAGACGTCGTAGCGCTCCGGCTGGGTCACCAGCCACTGGGTGAACGCGTCGACGATCGCCACGTCCTTGGCGACGTCCGGGTAGGCGGCGCCGACCTCGCGGAACACGTCGCTGAACAGCCGGCAGCCGTCGAGGACGTTGTTCTTCACGATCGCGGTCACCCGCTTCTTGCCGTCGGCCGGCGCGCCGCGGCCGCGCTCGCGCGCCAGCTCGAAGGCGAACCGGATCACCCGCTCGGAGGCGGCCCGCGTGATCACCCGGACGTCGGTGGCCAGGCTCGCGGTCCCGCCGGTGCGCATCACCCCGCCCATGCCGAGGTAGAGGTCCTCGGTGTTCTCGCGGACGATCACCATGTCGACCTTGTCCGGGCTCCACACCGGCCGGGCCACGCCGCTGATGACGTGCTGGACGCCGGGGTACAGCTTGACCGGCCGCACGTTGGCGTAGAGATCGAGCGACACCCGGTTGCCGATCACCGCCGAGTAGCCGGCCATCTTGCCGTCCGGCATCGTCACCGGGCCGGAGCCGTCCGGCGACGGCCAGCCGACCGCGCCGAGCAGGATGGCGTCGGCCGCCCGGCAGCGCTCCTCGGAGCCCTCCGGCCAGTCGCGCCGGCCGTCGGCCAGGAAGAAGGCGCCGCCGCACGGGATCTCCTCGAGCGCCAGCTCCAGGCCGAGCCGGCCGGCGACCAGCTCGAGGAGGGCGCGCGCCTCGGCGATCACCTCGACGCCGATGCCGTCGCCCGGCAGGAGCACGATCTGGTAGCGGTCCTTCATGCCTCACCCCTGGTCGGACGGGTCTCCTCGTACAGCCGGTCGAGCAGCTCGCGCGACGAGCGCTCCTCGCCGCGCGCGATGGCGTGGACCAGCTCGACCACGCGCGCGTTGACCGGCACCGCGAGGCCGTGGCGGGCGGCGTAGCTCACCACCTCGCCGTTCAGAAAGGCGATCGCCGGCACCCGGCCGCGCTCGATCGCCGCCAGCATCGACGAGCGCAGCCGCCGGTAGCGCAGGCCGACCGCGAGCAGGAGCGCGTGCTTGGCGGTCAGGGCCGCCGACGCCGACGCCGCCCGGTCGGCCGCCGACAGCGCGATCCAGTCGAGGTCGAGGGTGCCTGACACCTTCTCGAGCCGCACCCCCTCGGCGCGCGCCACCTCCACCACCTCGGTGAAGATCTCGAGGGCGATGCGCCGGTAGCGCCGCACCATGACGAGCGGGCCGAGCCGGTCGCCGCCGATGGTGCCGAGCGAGGAGACCGCGCAGTTGAGGGCGAGCTTGCTCCAGCGAACTCCCAGCAGGTTGCTGGTGAGCTCGACCGGGCCGACCGCCTCGAGCAGACCGGCCAGCGCGCGCAGCGCCCCGTCGCTCTCGCCGGACGGGCGCCCGAGGGTGAAGCCGCCGGCGGAGGTGCGGTCGTAGAGGCCCGGCTCCGGCATCGAGGCGCCCCACGCCACGATGCCGCCGATGACCCGCTCCGGCCCGGCGATCGCCGCGATGCGCGCCTCGCACAGGCCGTTCTGAAACACGCACATGACCCCGTCGGGCGAAAGCGCCGGCAGGGCGGTGCGCGCCGCCTCCTCCACCTGGGGCGGCTGGGTCGCCAGGAGCACGACGTCGAACTGCTCGCCGTCCGGCACCCCGAGCTCGATCCGGCCGGCCACCGCGCGCTCGCCCCCCTCGCCGGCGGTGCGGAAGCCCCGCTCCCGGACGGCGCGGTGGATCGCCTGGTTGGTGGTGACGGCGGTGACGTCGGCTCCGACCTCGGTCAGGCACGCGGCGACCGTGCCTCCGATCGCTCCGGCGCCCATGATCAGGATCCGCGGCGCGTCCTCCCGCATCGGGCGCAACCTATCGTGATTCTGGCAGGACCGCCACGGCCCGGGCGCCGCCCGCATCCGCAAAGGCGCCGCGAAACAGGACCGCGTCAGGGCGAATCGGATACAATCACGCGGAAATGCAGGTGACCTTCTGGGGCGTGCGCGGGAGCTACCCGGTTCCGGGGCCGGATACCGTGCGCTATGGGGGGCACACCTCGTGCGTGGAGGTGCGTAGCGACGAGGGCGCCTGCCTGATCCTCGATGCGGGCACCGGCCTGCGCGCGCTCGGCCAGCGCCTGGCCGAGGAGCAGGGCACCTCGCCGAGCTGGCAGTACCACGTGATCCTCTCCCACGTGCACTGGGACCACATCCAGGGGCTGCCGTTCTTTCAGCCGGCCTACATGCCGGGCACCCGGATCGCGATCTACGCCCTGCGCGCCGCGGCCGACGAGCTGCACAAGGTGATCGGCGGCATCACCCGGCACGAATTCTTCCCGGTGCCGCTCGAGGCGGTGCCGGCCGACTTCGAGTTCCACGAGGTCACTCCCGGCAAGGGCTTCGCGATCCCGCCGGACTTCGAGATCGCGCCGGTCGCCCTCAACCACCCTTTCGGCGCGGTCGGCTACCGGGTCCGCTGCGACGGCACCAGCCTGGCGTATATAAGCGACACGGCGCCGTTCGATCGCGTGCTGCACAAGCAGCACTTCCTGGCCTCCCCGGAGGAGCCGAGCGAGGAGGACCGCCGCGTGCTCGACGCGATGCGCGCGGACCTGGTGAGCGCGCTGCGCGGCACCGACACGGTCATCTTCGACACCCACTTCTTGCCGGAGGAGTTCGAGAAGTTCCCCCACTGGGGTCACTCGACGCCGGACCACGCGCTCGATCTGATGACCGGCATCGGCGTGCGCCGGCTTGTCCTCTACCACCACGCGCCGTCGCACTCCGACAAGGTGATGGACTCGATCGAGGACACCTACCGGCGCAAGGGCAACGAGCGCGGCGTCCAGGTGGTGGTGGCGCGCGAGCGCATGTCGCTGCAGATCGGACAGGTGACCGACCCGGGGGTGGGCCCTTGAAGGTGCGCTTCTGGGGGGTGCGCGGGTCGTTCGCCACGCCCGGGCCCCACTTCCTGCGCTACGGCGGCAACACGCCGGCGGTGGAGATCGCCTCCGACAGCGGCCGGCGCGTGCTGATCGACCTCGGCACCGGGGCGACCGAGCTCGGCAAGCAGCTCATGACCGAGGAGTTCGCCGAGGGCAAGGGCTCGCTGCCGATCCTCCTGACCCACACCCACCTCGATCACCTGCAGGGCCTGCCGTTCTTCACCCCGTTCTTCATCAAGGGCAACCAGATCCAGATCCTCGGCGCGGCGCCGAGCGGCACGCCGCTGGCCGACGTGCTGCAGAACCAGCTCAACGGCCACTACAGCCCGCTCTACGGCCTGGAGAACCTGGCCGCCGGCGTGCGGGTCGACGCGGTCGGGCCGGGCTCCTCGCTGCCGGTCGAGGGCTTCGAGGTGCAGTCGGCGGTGCTGCCGCACGGCGGCATGGCGGTGCTCGGCTTCCGCATCACCGCCGACGGCAAGTCGATCGCCTACCTGTCGGACGTCGAGTACCCGCTCGGCGAGCCGACCGCCGAGGCGCTGGCGCTCGCGCGCGGCGCCGACCTGCTCATCCACGACGCCATGTTCTCCGACGCCGAGTACGAGAGCCGCGCCGGCTGGGGCCACTCGGCGGTGTCGAGCGCGATCGCGGTGGCCGAGCGCGCCGGCGTCGGCCAGCTCGCGCTGTTCCACCACAGCCCGGACTCGACCGACGCCGAGATCGACAGCATCGTGGCCGACGCCCGGCGGCGCACCAGCATCCCGCTGTTCGCCGCCGCCGAGACCTCGCCGCAGGAGGTCTGAGGGCTACCCGGCGGCCGCCGCGGTCGCCTGGTCGCGCTCGGCCGCCGCCAGGGCGACCAGCGGATCCTCGGCGGTCTCGTACTGCAGGATGCCGAGCGCCTGGAACCGCTCGCGCTGCCGGTCGCTGAGCAGGCCGATCTTCTTGATGGCCGGCACGATCTTCGAGAACAGGAACTGGCGGAACAGGATCTGCCCGTGGTTGTTCATCGCCAGCTCCAGGCAGCGGTCGACCGGCAGCCCCTGCTTCTCCCACACCTCCTGCATGAGGAAGCGGTCGCGCATCAGCACCGCCGCCTCGTACACGAAGTCCTCCCGCTCGCGCACCTCCGCCTCCGCCATGTCGCTGTAGTGATCGCGCAGCGACAGGACGCCGTATGCCACGTGGCGCGCCTCGTCGTTCATCACGTAGCGGGTGAGCTCGCGCAGGAGCGGCTCGTGGGTGTTCTGCCGGATCAGCGCGAACGCCGACAGCGCCAGCCCCTCGACCATGATCTGCATGCCGAGGAACTTCATGTCCCAGCGCGAGTCGGTGAGGATGAGGTCGAGCAGCTTCTTGAGGTGCGGGCTGACCGGGTACGAGAAGCCGATCTTCTCGTGCAGGTAGCGGTTGTAGACGGCCACGTGGCGCGCCTCGTCCACCACCTGGGTCCCGCCGTACAGCTTGGAGTCGAGGTCGGGGACCGAGGTGACGAGCTGGGCGGCCGCCAGGAGCGCCCCCTGCTCGCCGTGCAGGAACTGCGACAGGGTCCAGGAGGCCATCTCGCGGTTGAGCTGGTTCAGCTCGCGCTCGGTGAGGCGGGCGTAGATCTCCGAGCCCCACAGCGGGTGCATCATCTCCGGCATCATCGGGCGGTCGAGATCCACGTCGACCGAGAAGTCGAGGACGTCCTCCGGGTTCCACTGGGCGCGCCTGGCCTTGCCGTACAGGTCGCGGAGCTCTTGCCGGGTGTCGCGGTACGCCCAGGTGTAGGTGAGATCGAGGGTGGCCTCGAGGGTCTCGATGCTGGGGCCGGCGCCGTCGGACATGGTGTCTCCAGG
>Ga0079224_100010038_pt1 | contig 12963 bp, 12 predicted proteins | sample Stecom2015_FD_80414 | JGI IMG/M metagenome (GOLD analysis project Ga0079224, IMG submission 80414) | Agricultural soil microbial communities from Utah to study Nitrogen management - Steer compost 2015 | ecosystem: Environmental > Terrestrial > Soil > Agricultural land | place: USA: Utah... | reverse complement strand
TTCTGGTTCGCCTGTCCGGTCGCCCGGGACGGGCATCGCAAGATCGTGCAGTTTCGCGAGTGGCTCTGCGACGAGGCGGCGGATGCACGGCGCGGGGCGCGGCCTTTTCTTCGGAGCCTCGCTGCACGGTCGGCCTGATCAGCCGATAGGATCCGGCGTTCGTCGTTCAAGCCGTTGTGCCGCCGGCCTCGTACACGAGCTGTGCGAGTGACGCCGGTCTGCCGTCCGGATCGGTCACGAGGCCTTCGCGGTAGTAGACGAGCCTGCCGGCGTCGCCGGCCGCGGCCAACACGTTCCGCAGCAGCTCGTTGTGCCGCAGCCGGAAGCGCGAGCTCTTCGGCCCGATGACGTCCTCGGTCGTCTCGAGGTGCTGCTCCACGAGCAGGATCCCGCCGGGCGCGAGGCGCGTGAGCAGGTGCGGCAGGAGGCTCCGGTTCACGTAACGCACCATGAGGACAAGGTCATACGGCCCCGGCGGCAGCGCGTCCGGGTCGTCGAGATCGGCCTCTATCCAGCCGACGTCGAGCCCTTCCCCGGCGGCGCGTTCCCGGGCTTGCGCGAGCCCGACCGCCGAGATGTCGATGCCCTCCACGTGCCAGCCGCGGGCGGCCAAAAAGAGGCTGTTGCGCCCGGCGCCGCAGGCGACATCGAGAGCGCGCCCGGGAGTCGGCGACAGGTACTCGACGAGCAGCGCGGTCGGGTGCCGCCGCCCGGCGTAGGCGCCGCTGCGGTACTTCTCGTCCCACCGTGTACGTTCTTCGGCGCTCATGCCATCTCCCGCGTGATCGTCGGTGCCGCAGACCCGGCCGGCGCGTCCAATGAATTTCCGGTGCCGGGAAGAGCGTGCGCGATTTCCGCCCCGAAACCGATACCGCGGCATCGAGGGACGGTCCCTACCGTCGCTCGGCCGATCCGTGCAGTGAAAGTCTACAGCACGCGCAGGTGGAGTCATTCGGCCTGCAACCCCGGCCACCCGAGACCAACTTCATGCTGCCCGCAAGATCGAGTCGGTGCTACGCTGCACTACGAGGCCGGGCGGGTGCTGGACTGTGTCCCGCAGTGCAAAGGTCCTCGTCCACCGGGCGCGGGCCGTTTCCCCATTGGCGCCAACGACGAGGAGGGCTTGCATGCACAAGAACACCATCTGTTTGTGGTACGACCACGATGCGGAAGAGGCCGCGAGCTTCTATGCCAGGACGTTTCCCGACAGCAAGGTCATCGCGGTACGCCGCGCGCCGGCCGATTTTCCCGGCGGCAAGGCAGGCGACGTCCTGACCGTCGAGTTCACGGTCTGCGGCATTCCGTGCATCGGCCTTAACGGCGGGGACCTGTTCAAGCACAGCGAGGCATTCTCGTTCCAGATCGCCACCGAAGACCAGGAAGAGACGGACCGCTACTGGAACGCGATCGTCGGCAACGGCGGCGAGGCAAGCCAGTGCGGCTGGTGCAAGGACAAGTGGGGCCTGTCGTGGCAGATCACGCCGCGCGTCCTGACCGACGCGATGGCCCGGGGCGGTGACGTCGCGAAGCGCGCGTTCGAGGCGATGCTGCCGATGCAGAAGATCGACGTCGCGAAGATCGAGGCGGCGGTGCGGGGCGAAGTGGCGAGCTGATGCCGAGACCGGTTCTCCTGGTGCCGAGGCGCCTCACGGCGGATGTCGAGGAACGGCTGCAACGCGAGTTCGACGTCGTGCCCCCGCGCGACGAGGTGGCGGCAGGCGTCGACATGCGGCAGCTCGCCGGCGAGGTCGACGCGATCTGCCCCACGGTCATCGACCGTGTCGACGGCGATCTGCTGCGGCGGGCGGGTCCCCGGCTGCGGCTCGTCGCCAACTTCGGCGTGGGCTACGACAACGTGGACGTCGCCGCCGCGCGTGAGCTCGGCATCGTCGTCACCAACACGCCGGACGTGCTGACCGAAGCCACCGCGGATCTCGCCATGACCCTGCTCCTCATGGCCGCGCGCCGCGCGGGAGAGGGCGAGCGCCTCGTCCGCAGCGGCAACTGGCGCGGCTGGGAGCCGCTGCAGCTTCTCGGGCAGGACGTGACCGGGAAGACGCTCGGGCTCGTCGGCTTCGGGCGCATCGGCCACGCGGTTGCCGAGCGCGCGTACCGCGGTTTTGGCATGCGCATCCTCATCTACACGCGCTCCCCCGTCGAGACTGCCGTTCTCGAGCGCTACGGCGCGCGCCAGTGCGGGAGCCTCTACGAGCTGATCGAGAACAGCCATTTCGTTTCGCTGCACTCGCCCGGTACGCCGGAGACCCGGCACCTGGTCGACGCGGCCGCGCTGCGCCGGTTCCGGCCCGGCGCCGTGCTGGTCAACACCGCTCGCGGCACGCTGATCGACGAGGCGGCGCTGGTCGAGGCGCTCTCGTCAGGTACGCTGGCGGCGGCCGGGCTCGACGTGTACGAGCGGGAACCGGAGGTCCATCCGGGACTGCGGGAGCTCGAGAACGTCGTGCTCCTGCCCCACCTCGGCAGCGCGACGGAGCAGACGCGCTCGGCAATGGGGCACCGCATGCTCGACAACGTCGCCGCGTTCTTCGCGGGCCTGGAGCCGCGCGACCGGGTGGCCTGAAGCGATGGGCAGACGAAGCGCTGCGGCAGCTAGCGGCCGGACGCGGGGTCCGGGTGTCCGAGCGTGCCGGAGACGATCGTTATCGGCCGTGGGTACGTGATCGGGCCAAGTGGCGTGGTAATCGTCGGCACGGCGCGGATCGCCACCTGCTTCGGCGCCCCACCCGCCTTCGAGAGGTTCAGCGCGAGCTCGACGAGGTCCCTCCCGCTTCGCTCGTAGAAATCGACCAGGTCCAGCGAGATGTCGAGTGGAATTTCGACCGGCCGGCCGGGCGGCATCACGTACTCCCGATCGATGTCTCCTGAGACCGTCTCCGTATCCTCGAGAAGCAAGGTCCACCGCAACCGCGACAGGCGGGCGGTGACGTTGTTGCCGGGCGGGTTCTCCGCCAGCAAGTGGAGCCGAAACGACAGTGGCAGCTCCCCCGATGCGAGCGCAGCGGTGACACGAGCGCCGTCGCCCAGGCTCAGGTCGGAGTAGGTTCGCACGCGCGAGAGATCGACGCCGGCCATGCGGACTTCGGTGATGCGGTCCACTTGGAAAGCGACGGACCGGAGCGCGATCGTCTGCTGCAACGTCGTACAACCGGCCAACATGCCGGCAATAAGCAACAAAACGCCGTATCGCCCGTGCATCGCTCGCTCCACCCTCGTTCCAGAGACGGTACCAGTCTATCCCCGGGTCGGGAAGCGGGCGTGAGCTGGTTCGCAACCATTGCGGTACTGCGGAGCTCCGCCGCGCCCGTTGGGCGAAATTCACCGCCGAGGACGCTTTCTTCGCCTGCAGGAGGGTGAAGACGGTCACAGTCTCACGCCTTTTCTCACTTCGGCACTGCACAGCGTGACCCTGGTCATGGGGTGAGCGTCCGAGGCGCTGCAGACTGCATCGAGCCGGCGCGGCGCCACGTGTCCCTTTACCCGCCCGGCGTCATGCGAGATGGAACGCGGCACGCCCCGATCTTCCCCGGTGCCAGGACACCGGCCGTTGTCGACAGCGCCTTTCGGCGAGGCCGACCTGCTGCGTGCGCTGATCGACAACCTCCCGGACCTCATTTACGTCAAGGACGAGCAGAGCCGCTTCCTGCTGGCCAACCGTGCGGTGGCGGACCAGATGGGCACGACGCCCGAGGAGCTGCTCGGCAAGAGCGACTTCGACTTCTACCCGGAGGAGCTCGCCCGCAGCTTCCATGCCGACGAGCAGCGCGTGATCGCGAACGGCGAGACGATCGATCGCGAGGAAACGTGCCTCGATGCCAGCGGCGAGGAGATGGTGCTGCTCACGACGAAGGTCCCGCTGCGCGCCCCGGACGGCCGCATCGTCGGCATCATGGGCATCGGCCGCAACATCACGGCGCGCGTGCGCGCGGAGCGGCAGATGCGCGAGGCCCGCGAGGCCGCGGAAGCGGCGAACCGCGCCAAGAGCAACTTCGTCGCGAACATGAGCCACGAGATCCGCACGCCGATGAACGGCGTGATCGGGCTCGCGGAGCTGCTGCTCGAAACGCGGCTGGACGCCCAGCAGCGCGACTACGCCGAGAGCATCCACGAAAGCGGCAAGACGCTGCTGACGATCATCAACGACATCCTGGATTTCTCCAAGATCGAGGCCGGCAAGCTCGACCTCGAAGCGCTCGACATGGACCTGCGCGGCATCGTGGAAGACGTCGGGCGCGTCCTCGCCCTGCAGGCGCACCGCAAGGGCCTGGAGCTCGCGGTGAACATCGACCCGGCGCTTCCGGACGCCGTCAAGGGCGATCCGAACCGCATCCGGCAGATCCTCCTGAACCTCGGGGGCAACGCCGTGAAGTTCACCGACGCCGGTGAAGTCGCGCTCGACCTCGAAGTCCTGGAAAGCGACTCGTCGGGAACGCTCGTCCGCATCCGTGTCCGCGACACCGGCATCGGCATTCCCGCCGACCGGCTGCAGCACCTCTTCCAACCGTTCTCCCAGGTCGATGCTTCGACCACCCGCCGGTTCGGCGGTACGGGACTGGGCCTGTCCATCGTGCGCCGGCTCGTCGAGCTGATGGGCGGCGAGACGGGCGTGGAAAGCGAGGAAGGCGTCGGTTCGTGCTTCTGGTTCACCGTCCGCTTCCGGCACTCCGAAGCCGTCAACCGCCAGCTCCATCGCATGACCCCGATCGAGCTGAGGGGCAAGCGTATTCTTGCGGTCGACGACAATGCGACCAACCTGAAAGTGCTGACGACGCAGCTCGCCCTCATGGGCACGGACGTCGCATCGGCGGCGTCGGCCGATGAAGCGCTCGCGCTGATGGAGAAGGCTTGCGAGGAGAAGCAGCCGTTCGACGTCGCCCTGCTCGACCACGACATGCCCGGCTGCGACGGCGCCGAGCTCGGCCGCCGGATCAATGCCGACGCGGCGCTGAACGTCACGCGCCTCGTGCTCCTGACCTCGGCCGGGCAGCACGGCGACGGCTCGCGTTTCGCGGAGATCGGGTTCGCGGGTTACCTGATCAAGCCGGTGAGCCAGGGAGATCTCCTCGATTGCCTCATGATGGTGCTCGGCGCCAGCCCCGAGGGCTGGCACACGCGGACGAACCCGCTGATCACCCAGCACGAGCTGCAGTCCATGCGCGCGCGGACGCGGAGCGCCCGGCTCCTGCTCGCGGAAGACCAGCCCATCAACCAGAAAGTGGCCGTGCACACGCTCGAGAAGATGGGCTATGCCGTGGACGTGGTCGAGAACGGGCACGAAGCCGTGCGCGCGTGGGAGACCGGCCGTTATGCGCTCATCCTCATGGACTGCCAGATGCCGGAGCTCGACGGGTACGAGGCAACGCGCGAGATTCGCCGGCGCGAGCCCGCGGGCGCCCGTATACCCATCGTCGCCCTCACGGCGCACGCGATGAAAGGTGCGGACCTCGAGTGCCGGGCCGCGGGAATGGACGACTACATCACGAAGCCGCTGGACCGGGATCGCCTGCGGGCTTGCCTGGAGAGGTTCCTTTCGGCAGGTGCGCGCTGACGGCGCCTCACCCGAGCGAGGCTTTGCCGCGCAGGTACTCGACGGTCGCGGCGAAATCGCGCTGGAGCGGCGCCGCGAGCGCTTCCAGCCGTTCCGTCTCGCCGGCCTTCGCGGCCGCTTCCAGCCGGGCAGCCGCATCGGCGACGCGGCCGGCGCGAATGTTGGCGCTCGCGCCCTTGAGCGAATGCGCCGTCTTGCCGACGGTGACGCAATCCCCGCGGCCGACGGCCGCTGCCAGCTCGGCCAGCAGGTTGTTGCTGCTGTCGATGTAAGTCTGCGCCAGCTCCCGGGCGAACGCGTCGTCGCCGTCCAGCCACTCCAGCAGGCCGGGCCAGTCGACCGGCGCCGTGCCGTCCGGCTGCGCGTCGCGCGGGCCGGTCGGAGGACGTGACGTGCCGGGCGGGACCGCCATCTCAGGCCACTCCGGGACGTTCGAGAATCACCGTGCTCGCGCCCGCGTCCAGCGGCTTGCCGATGACACGGTTGCGACCGGTCCGCTTCGCGCGGTACAGGCAGGCATCGGCCGCGGCGATCAACGCGTCCACGCTGCGCTCGCCCTGGTCCGACGTGCCGCTGTAGCTGGTCACGCCGAAGCTCGCGGTGATCCGCAGCACACCGTCCGCGGTCTCGACTCCCTCGCCCTCGAGCGACTTGCGTATCCGCTCCGCAAAGCCGAGTGCCGCGCCGAAATCCGCCTCCGGCAGCACGACCAGGAACTCCTCGCCGCCGTAGCGCACGATCCAGTCCACCTCGTTCCTGATGGAACGCTGCAACCGCGCGGCGAACTGCACCAGCACCTCGTCGCCGACCTGGTGGCCGCGGCTGTCATTGATCGCCTTGAAGTGATCGATGTCGCACAGCACCGCCGAAAGCGGGCGGGCGTAGCGCCGCGTCCGCTCGAGCTCCCTGGGAAGCTGCCGCATCAGGTGATGGCGGTTGTAGGTTCCCGTCAGCGCATCGGTGATCGACAGCAGCAGGTTGCGCTCGTTGGCCGCGCGCAGGGACTGCTCCAGCAGGAGAATTCGCTGCGCCGTCTGCAGCCTCGCGGCCAGCTCGTGGTCGTTGACGGGCTTGGTGAGGTAATCGTCGGCGCCGGCTTCGAGCCCTTCGATCACGTTCGCCTTGCTGTTACGGGAGGTCAGCAGGACGATGTAGACGTAACTGTCGAACCGCGCGGCGCGCACGGCGCGGCAGAGGGCAATGCCGTCCATGACCGGCATCTCCCAGTCCGTGAGCAGGATCGGGAACAGCCGCTTCCGGAGACGCTCGAGCGCCTCCTTCCCGTTCGCGGCGACTTCGACCTCGAACCCGGTGCGCTCGAGCTGGCGCTTCGCCATCAGCCGCGTCGTCGCCTCGTCCTCGACGAGCAGGATCGCCGGCTTCGCGGCGGGCGTTTCGTCTCCGCGAGATGAGGATTGGAGCTCGGCTTGCATGTTCATCTCGCTGTCCCTGCCCGGCAACGGTTGCGGAGTGGGCGATCGCTCTCGCGTCGGTACGGCTATGCGGGTTCCGGGCGTGTCCCCCCTGGGATAAGGTTCACAAAAAACAGTCACATGCGTTCCATAGCCTACGCCGCCGGGCCGGAAGCGTGCGTGCGCGGTTTCACATAAACCGCCCGTGAAGCTGCTCCGCCGGCGCGCAGGCAACCCGGTCTGCTCCGGGGCGGCAACCGGGCGTTGGTGCAAAAGGCCCGGGCACACCTGCCGGTGTCACCCCTTCGGGCGATACAGGACTCGAGCTGCCTTTGCTACCGTCCCCGTGGGATGCAAGGTGCGGACAGCGCCTGGGGGGCGCGTATGACCATCGACTCGAATCCGTCGCGGGCGACGAGCGCCACGAGCCGGAACGTGACCGCGCTGCTCGCTTCCCTGCTGGGACTCGCTACGCTCGCGCACGCGCAGGAGATCGAGGTTCCACACGTGTTCCAGCCCGGCACGCCGGCTCGCGCGGAGGAGGTGAACGCGAACTTCTCCGCGCTCGCCGACACGGCCAATGCCCACGCGGCGGCGCTCGGTACGCTGATGACCGCGAGTGTGCCCGAGGCGATCGGGACGCTTTCGATACCGGCGGTGCCGTACTCCGACCAGCCTATCCCGGTCGTCTCCATCCAGTGGAGCGGGGTCGTGGAAGGAGGTGGCGGCGGCGGCGGCGCTGCCTTTCCCGTCTTCGGCGGGATCGAAGTGATCAAGCCGTTCGACCTGTTCTCTCCGCAGCTCCTCGCGGATTTCGCGGCGTTGCGCAGCCTGCAGTCGGCCCGGATCGAGCTCGAGCTGCCGAGCGCCGTGCAGGCCACCTTCATCCTGGAGTCCGTCTACATCCTCGGTCTCGGCGCCAGCCCGCACGCCGGCGGCACACCGCTGGAAACCGTCAAGCTCGCCTACGAGAAAATCCCGCTCTCGATCACCGATCCCGCGACGAGCACCACGACCACGGCGTGCTTCGACATCGAGAACAACGCCGCCTGCTGAACTCGCGCAGGCCTTCACGAGAAATCGATTTGCTGCGCGCTACCCTTCCGCGCGCACGCCTCGTCCGGGTGTCGTTCGTGGGCGCGAGCGTGTAATCTTCGCCCGCATGAGACGACTGCCGCTCTCCTTCGCGCTGCTGCTCCTCTCGACGGCACGGGGCGAGAGCACGCTCGGTTGCGACGACGCGTACTCGGTCGATACGCCGCTCGGGCGGATCGCGAACAACGTCTGGAACCGGCAAGCCGCGGGCGAGCATCCGTTCAGGCAGTGCATCCTCGTTCGCGATACGGAGGACGGGGCCGAGTACGGCTGGTCGTGGGAAGGCCTGCCTGCCGGCGACACGCTGGTTTCGTTTCCCCAGGTCGTGCTGGGCTGGAAGCCGTGGGAAGGCGGTGCCTCGTCTCACGCGGCGCTTCCCGTGCGCATCGCCGATCTCGCCGCCCTGCGGCTGACTTACGACGCCGCCTCCACGGCATCCGGCAAGCACAACCTCGCGACGACGCTCTGGCTCACTCGCAGCGGTGCCGTGGGCAAAGCGCCGAACCCGAAGGATATCGCCGCCGACGTCATGGTCTGGAGCGCAGCATCCGGGCTCGATCCGTTCGGCAAGCGGGTGGGCAACGTCACCATCGACGGCACGGAATTCGAGCTCTGGTTCGCACCCAATCTCGGCGATCCCTCCGGTGACGGCCCGAGATGGAACTACGTCGCCTACCTGCACCCACAGGAAGGGCAGGCCGCGACGATCGACCTGAAGAAGATCCTGGAGCACGCGGCAGCCGCCGGGTACATCTCGACCGATCACTACGTTTCGGACGTGGAGTTCGGCAACGAGATCATGAGCGGGGCCGGTGAGACCTGGATCGAGTCGCTCTCCCTCGAGGTCGTACGACGCTGAACGGCCCGCCTCCCGGGCCGTCACGCACACGGCATCAGTCGAGCTCCAGGTGGCCGCGAGCGAGCGCGCCGAGGAAGTCACTGGCGTCGAAAGCCTCGCCCGCGGTGGTGACGCCCGACGTCCTGCGCCGCCCGTCGACGATGCGCTCCACGGCCTCTGCCACGAGCGGAGCGGTGATCGCGTAGATGTCCCGCCCGCGGGCGCGCCGGCGGCGAACCTCATTGCCCTTGCGCACGACGACGTCCATCGCGAAGAGCTGGTTCGAGCGTCCGCTGGCGTCGCCGGGCACCGGCGGCGGCGTGTCCGGGTCGCGCAGGTCCGCGAGGGGCGCGAGGTTGATGAAGGTGTGCAACTCCCGGACGGGCACGTGGCGGGAGATCGTTACCGTTTCCGACAACGGCACCGCGACCATCGGCTGCACGCCGAACGGCGCCGGGAAGTCCCAATGCCGCGTCGGCGGCGGATCGGGGAGCGGAACGAGCCGGCCGTTCGTCACGACCAGGCGAGGATAACGGTTGCGCTCCCCGGTGCGGCGCGTCCCGGCGGTAGGGTGCCAGCCGTCGAGCGCGATACCGATGTCGATGGCGTCGACCGCCGCCCATTCGCCCTTTGCAGCCGTCGCCAGCAGGTCCGCCAGAGCGCCGTAGAACGCCATGCCCGTCAGCACGGCAATGCCCGCGCTCGCCGCCGCATCCCCGTGGCGCTCGAACGCGTCGAGCACCGCGCGCTGCTCGGCGGTGACATCGAGGTAATGCGCGTGCATCCGCAGCGCGGCCTCGATGACCGGTCCCGCGGTGTCGAGGAACGGGCCCGCGCAGTTGATCACTGCAGCAGCGCCGTCGACCGCACGGTCGAGCGACGCCGGATCCTCGATGGAGGCGACACGTCGCTCGAGCGCCGGATGCGCGGCACCCAGCGCGTCCAGCTTGTCGGTGTCACGGCCGGACAGGATCGGCGTCCAGCCGCGCCGGTGCAGCTCGGCGACGACGAAACGGCCGGTGTGCCCGTAGGCGCCGTAGACGGTCACGGCACGGTTTGCAGTCATGGGGATGCTCTCCTTCGCAGCAGCCCGGTCATCCGGGACCTGCATGAGACCAGCCTCCCGGTGGGCCGCGCTGTCAGGATCTTTAGCGGATCTCGCGGCCAGGCGGGCGCCGCTTCAGGACAGCGACTTCTGCAACGCGGAGGGCGAGACCCCGTAGGTACGCTTGAACGCCGCCGAGAAATGACTGTGGCTGGAGAAGCCGAGATCGAAAGCGAGCGCGGCCAGGCTTTCGCAGCCGGGGATGAGATCGAGCGCCCGCGCGAGGCGCAAGTGAAGCTGGTACCGGTAGAGCGGCAGGCCCTCGATCTGCCGGAACACCTGGGTGAGGTAGACCGGCGAGCCGCCGATTTCCCGCGCGATCTCCGCGAGCGTCCAGCGCCGGCCCGGCTCGCTGGCCAAAAGGAGCTTGATCCTGTCGACGAGGCGGCGCTTGGCCGGCATGGCGTCGAACCTGCGCGGGGCACGCCGTCCCAGGCTCCGGCCGACGAGCGACAGGGCCAGGCTTTCGGCCCCCAGGTCCTCGATGCTGCCGTTCTGCAGGCCGTGCCTGAGCAGCGCCACCATCGCCTGTGCAGGTGGATCGATGCGCAGGCTCCGGGCGTCGAAACCGGGCTCTGCGCGCTCGTTCAAGAGCGTCCGCGGTGCCAGCTCACGCAGCGCCGTTTCCGCAAGGACCAGGACGAGGCTGGCGTCGCCGCCCGGCACCGGGTGACTGACGCGGTAACCTTCGTCCGCGTTGAACAACAACACGTGGTTGGCGTCGGCGACCGCCTGGTCGTTGCCGACGTGACGCAGGTAGGTGCCGCGGTAGGGAAACACGAGGTGCGTCACCGACGCGCACTCCTCCGCGCTGCGATGCCGGCACGTGCCCGGGCACAGCACGTTTCGTACCGTCACGGTGCCCGTGTCGAGCAGGGAGCTCACTTCAAAATCCGGCATGGCGGGTCACGCGTTCAAGGGCGGTATCACGTTGCAGCACGGCAAATGCGGAATGCGCAGGCGTTCACGGGGGCACGATGAACCTTCAGTCGCATCCGGCCGGCTCGTCAAATCCCCGGACGAATGCACAGCACTGTTGTAACATTTCGAGCGCTCCACGCCCGAGGACAAGCAGATGGCCACACCTCGAGACCACGACGACCGCAAGCAAGTTCCCGCCCTTTCAGCCCGGTTCCTCCTGCTCTTGCTCGCCGCATGCACCTGGGCAGCGCCGGCCGTCTCCGCGGACGAGCCTTCGCGGGCGCTTTTCATCTACGGCGGCTGGGACGGACACCAGCCGGAAGCGATGCGCGACCTGCTCGTGCCCTGGCTCGAGTCCGAGGGCTTCGAGGTGATCGTATCGGATACGCTCGAGCCTTACGCCGATGCCGACCTGATGAGCGGGATCGACCTCGTCGTGCAGATCTGGACCATGGGTGAGATCGGCGGACCGCAGCTCCAGGGCCTGCTCGACGCGGTCGAGAGCGGCACGGGAATCGCCGGCTGGCACGGCGGCCTCGGCGACGCGTTCCGCGCCTCGCCGCGATACCAGTACATGATCGGCGGGCAGTGGGTGGAGCATCCCGGAAACGACGGCATCCGCTACCGCGTCAACATCACCGACCACGAGGACCCGATCACCGCCGGGCTCGACGATTTCGACGTCGTCTCGGAGCAGTACTACATGCACGTGGACCCGAACAACAAGGTGCTCGCCACGACCACGTTCGACGGCGAGCACGACTACTGGGTCAAGGACGCCGTGATGCCGGTCGTGTGGAAGCGCCAGTACGGCAAGGGCCGCGTGTTCTACACGTCGCTCGGCCACCAGGCGAACGTGTTCGAGATTCCCGAGGCACTGACGATCCTGAAGCGGGGCATACTCTGGGCCTCCCGCAGCAGGCACGAGGAGACGCCCAACCTCGTCACGCCCGTTTATCCGGCGCGGTAGATACGGGTGCCGCTGCAGGAGGGCGCACTGCGCCTCCTACAGGGTGCCGGCGCGCAGCAGCTCGGCGGCGTGGTTCGCGGCGCGGGCGGTGATCGCCATGTAGGTGATCGACGGATTGACGCACGAGCCCGAGGTCATGCAGGAGCCGTCGGTGACGAACAGGTTCGGGACTTCGTGCGCCTGGTTCCAGCGGTTCAGCACGGATTCCCTCGGGTCGTCGCCCATGCGGGCCGTTCCCATCTCGTGCACGCCGCGCCCCATTATCATGGGTCCGGGATGTGCGCGGATGTCGGTCGCGCCGGCCGCCTTCAGCATTTCCTTGCCGCGTTCCATGATGTCGTCGATCATCTTCTTTTCGTTGTCCTTGTACTCGACCTCGAAACGCACCTGCGGGATGCCGAAGCGGTCGACCTTCCGCTCGTCGAGCAGCATGCGGTTCCCGGCATAGGGGAGGATTTCCCCGAAGCCGCCGAGGTGCATCACCCAAGGCCCCGGCCGCGCGAGCTCTTCCTTCAGGGCTTTGCCGAATCCGGGCACTTCACGGCTCCAGTTCTGGCGGCTCGCACCACCCTGGAAACCGTAGCCGCGCAGGAAGGGCGCGTCCGGATCCTGGCCATCGAGATTCCGGAAACGCGGTATGTAGATGCCGTTCGGGCGGGCACCGATCGTGTCGCGGTCCAGGAAGCCCGGGATGACGCCGCTCACGCCGGTGCCGAACGTGTGGTCCATGAGGTAACGGCCGAGCACGCCGCTGCCGTTCGCCAGCCCGTTCGGGTGCCGCTCGTCGCGCGAGTTCAGCAGTATCTGCGTGCTGCCGACGGTGGATGCGCACAGGAACACCACCCTGGCGCTGAACCGCAGGCGCTCGCGGGTGCGGGCGTCCACGACACTGACGCTCGCGATGCGCCCGGTGCGCGGATCGGTATCCAGCCGCTCGACCACGCTGTCGGTGCGGATGGTCAGCAGGCCCGTCGCCTTCGCCGCCGGCAGCGTCGACGTGAGGCTGCAGAAATAGGCCGCAACCGAGCAGCCCCGGTCGCAGGGACCGCAGTAGTG
>Ga0079224_100010037_pt1 | contig 12964 bp, 10 predicted proteins | sample Stecom2015_FD_80414 | JGI IMG/M metagenome (GOLD analysis project Ga0079224, IMG submission 80414) | Agricultural soil microbial communities from Utah to study Nitrogen management - Steer compost 2015 | ecosystem: Environmental > Terrestrial > Soil > Agricultural land | place: USA: Utah... | reverse complement strand
TGCTGCTGGGCGGCCTGCCAGATGGAAGTTGCGATTGACATGTGCTTTTTCGGACCTCGAGGGGACGTGTCTCCTTGAAATGACCCTACGACGAGGCGGTGCACAAGGTTGCAGCATCGGCGCGCGCACGGTAGCTGTGTATATTGCTGCCCGCCGCCGTTAAGGGAGGCGAAGAATTCACCCGCGACAGCTCGAGGTGAGGCAATGCCAGCTGAATCAGTACGTCAGTTCAACCGCGCACTTGGTATTACCGCGGGCCTTGTCGTGCTCATCGCTACGCCGCTGTGGGCGCATTCCGGCTCGGGAGCGGCCAGCGGGCTGTTGCATGGAATGGCGCATCCACTGGCGGGCACGGATCACCTTCTTGCGATGATCGCGGTAGGGCTCTGGGCGGCCCAGGGCGAAATGCGGCGCGTGTGGCTTCTGCCCCTCGCGTTCGTTGCAGCCATGCTGACCGGTGGCGTGATCGCCATGTGGGGCGTTGCGCTGCCCGCGGTCGAAGCGACGATCCTGCTGTCCATTGTTGTCCTTGGCGCACTCGTCGCGGTTGCATTGCGGCCGGCAACGGTGCTGTCCGTGTTCATCGTTGCAGCGTTCGGCCTGTTCCATGGACACGCGCACGGAACCGAGATTCCTGCGGCGATGTCCGCGGTTGGCTATGCGGCCGGGTTCCTGACTGCCACGGCGCTGTTGCACGCGACCGCAGCGGCTACGGCAATCCTGGTGAAGCGCGCCGCCGGTAACAGCGAGGGTATGACCTGGGTGCGTGTAACCGGTTCCGCCATTGCTGCTGCAGGGCTGCTGCTGGCAGTGGTGGGGTAAATATGAAGCGGGATGCATCGGCGAGTCTTCTGCTGATCGCGCTGTTCACTGCGGGTGCCGGCTTTGCGTGCGCTCCAGCGGCTCCATCGGATGCAGCAGACTCCGCGCAAACCGCCACGACGAGCAGCGCGGCTGCGACGGAAGCAACAGTGGGCGACGCTCCCGACGGACTGCTGGGTGAGTTTCAGGACGACTACGGCAACAGGTACGAGATCTCACCCACCATGTGGGTGCAGATGCCGCATGGCCGCTTTCACATTCGTGCCTGGCAGCCTGGCGAGCGCTACCTCATTGCCAGGAATGACTCGGGGAATGCTCACGCGCCAGGTATGTGGACGCGAATAGACTGGGCCGAGCTGAGCGACATGGCGCCATACGAGTGGGCGTACTGCCTGAGTGAGTACCAGGCGGCGTCAAGAAAGGAGGCGGAACGGAGCGAGACCGCGGTGCGGGACTCGCTCCGCACCGGGTGCAACGGACATCCCTTTTCGCGGATGGCGCCTGTTTCCGGTACGGAGCTGCCGGTGCGCTAAGCTTTGCTCGAAGACATGCCTTCAGCGGTTGCGGCCGTGGACTCATCCCGTGCGGAGCTTCCGTCACTGCTGCCTACGGCTGCGAGCTTCTTGAGCTGTTCCTCTTCCAGCCGGTAGCTGTGCCATTCGGCCAGCTGCTCTGCGCCGCGACGTTCATAGAAGCCGATGGCGTTCTCGTTCCAGTCAACGACCATCCATTCCATGCGTGCGCATCCGCGGTCCACTGCTTCCTCAACGAGGAACTGGAACATCTTTCCGCCAAAGCCCTTTCCTCGTGCATCCTTGTACACGAAGATGTCTTCCAGATAGAGTGTTGGACGTGCGAGAAATGAGGAGTATCCCTCGTAGGTAATTGCGTAGCCGATGTCCTTTCCATCCATCGAGGCAATGAAGGGCGAGAAGCGTCTGCGGTCACCGAAGCCGTGTCGCATGAGTCGCTCGCGCGCTTCGGGAGTTGGTCGAGGCATCTGCTCGAAGTCGGCGTGAGCATCTATCAACTTGAGCAGTGATGTCTTGTCTGCGCGTGTAGCGAGACGTATCTGCATGTCAGCCATTAGCTGGAATCTGGTTGGGGAAGTGGAGATGTGTGGAGAGTGCGCGCTTGCGGCGGGTTAGGGAATGCCTGACGAGCGCCACGATACCGCAGCTCACGGCTCGGCCCGCCAGATCCATGCCGAAATCCATCTGCATCACTGATGCGCGGAGTGATTGAATGAGGCACGGATTCATTTTTTCTGTTGTGGTGTTCCTGCTGGCCCCGTTTGTGGAAGCGGCTGGTGCCCAGTCGGGGCAACGCGCGCGCGACCTGGGAATTGTTGCGGGGATCTTCAGTCCGGGTGAGCACAACGCCATCACGGATGTGGCTGGTGTGCTGGTGGGTCAGGTAACGGTTGTGGAGGGAGATTCCGTTCGTACGGGAGTGACGGCGATACTGCCTCACGACGGCAATCCTTACCTGGACCGTGTTCCCGCCGCGCTACACGTGACCAACGGATACGGCAAGCTTCTTGGCGTTACGCAACTGCGCGAGCTCGGCGAACTGGAAACACCGATCCTGCTTACCTGCACGCTATGCGTATGGAAGGCAGCAGATGCCATGACCGAGTGGATGCTCGCGAGGCCGGGCATGGAGAATGTGCGCTCCATCAACCCGGTTGTCGGCGAGACGAATGACGGCGGACTCAACGCCATTCGTGCACGTCCGATCACGGCCGCGCACGTGGTGAGCGCTCTCGAGGGCGCCAGGGGTGGGCCGGTGGCGGAAGGATCGGTTGGCGCCGGAACAGGGACGGTTGCCTTCGGCTGGAAGGGCGGGATGGGCACGAGCTCTCGCGTGCTTCCGGCGTCCCTGGGCGGGCACACGGTTGGAGTGCTGGTGCAGAGCAACTACGGTGGTGTGCTCACCATCAACGGCGCTCCGGTTGGCAGGGAGCTGGGCCAGTTCTCCTACCAGCGTGCGCTGCAAACGGGGCCGGAGCGCGGCGATGGCAGCATCATGGTGGTGGTGGCGACCGATGCACCGCTGAGCGATCGTGCTCTGGAGCGGCTTGCCTCGCGCGCGGCAGCGGGAATTGCGCGCACCGGCAGCAGCTTCACGAACGGATCGGGCGACTACATCATCGCGTTCTCCACCGCGGAGGCGGTTCGGAGGCGAGGCGGCGACGCCGCGCACCAGCTGGAGGTGCTGTCGAACGATGCGTCCAGCCCGCTATTTCAGGCCGTGGCAGAGGCAACCGAGGAAGCGATCTACAACTCCCTGTTCGCGGCAACCACCACGAGCGGTGCGAACGGAACGGTGATCCAGGCGCTGCCAGTGCCGGAGACGCTGGATATTCTGCGCAAGTACGGGGTGCTCGGCTGGGACCGTTCGCTGCCCCCCGGCGGGCGGTGAGCGAACGAAGTGATCCGGAAGAGGGCGAATAATCCCGACAGGACTTGTCGGGATAGACCAAATCGCCTATCATCGCAGGTTCAGGATCATGCCACCGGCAGGAAGAATAGCATTCGGGCTTCGGGTGGCAATAGCGCTTCAGGCGCTATCGGAGTTCGCGGCATGAACCGGCCGGATCAGCTTCAGAATCTGTGGAAAACCGTCTCAACCTGGTACGACATACCGGCTTCGCGTGCCTGCTGGCTGCGCTGGCCCTCGGTACACTCGCTGCCCCGGGCGCAGCTTTGGCGCAGACGCGTACGGCGGCCCAGCCCCGGATTGCTATCACGGATGTGCGCGGCCGCACCGTTAAGGTGCCTCGCAACGCCAGTCGGCTCCTGATAGACGACGGCCGCTTCCTTATTGCACTCGCCCTCATCCATCCGGATCCGGCAAGTGTGGTGGTTGGCTGGCCGCGCGACATCAACAGGATCGGCACGCACGCCTACAACCAGCTTCGCACTCGCTTCCCCGCAATCGAGCGGATAGCCCAGACGTCCAGCTCGGCCGGCACTTTCTCGCTGGAGAAGGCCCTGTCGGTGAATCCGGACGTGGCGGTATTCACGGCCGGCACCGGACCGTCCGAGGAGCAGGTGCGGGTGCTCGAGAAGGCGGGCATTCCCGTGGTGTTCATCGACTTCATCGGGCGTCCGTTCACCAACCTCGAGCCCAGCCTTCGCATCCTGGGGCAGCTCACCGGCCGGCAGGCACGTGCCGAGCAGTTCATAGAGCTGCGGAATTCGCGTCTCGCGCTGATCGAGGAGCGGCTGAAGGCAAACCCGCGTGCGGGGCGCCCGAAAGTGTTCTTCGAGGCTCACGCGGGCATCTCCGAGGAGTGCTGCAACTCGCCGGGCAAGGGGAGCATCGGTGACTACATCACTTTTGTCGGCGGCCACAACATCGGCGCGGATGTACTCCCGGGACACACCGGCCGGCTGAACCTGGAGTACGTGCTGTCGCAGGATCCGGCGGTGTACATCGCCACCGGCGGGCCGCACCTGGAAAAGGCGGGAGGGCTTGTCGTCGGACCCGGCTTTACCCCTGCGCAGGCCCGCTCCTCTCTCGTGCGAATGACGCAGCGGCAGGGCATCTCCATGCTCAGCGCCGTCAGGCGCGGACGGGTGCATGGCATTGCGCACCAGCTGCTGAATTCACCGCTCGACATTCTCGCAATCGAGGCGCTCGCGAAGTGGATCCATCCCACGCTGTTCAGCGATCTCGACCCGCAGGCCACCCTGAAGGAAATCAACCAGCACTTCCTGGTCGTGCCGCTCGAGGGCACGAACTGGATCAACCTGCGCTGACCGGCGCATCACAGCTCACTGACCCACCGGAGACCAGTTTCATGCTGCACACTTCCAGATACATTCCTGCCGGTCGCGCGCTGATGTCAGCCGCGCTTGCCATCGCCCTCACGGCCTCGGCCGCAGTTGCACAGCAGCCAGCCGCTGCATCCGCCCGGACCGCAACCCACGATGCGGTGACGTCGAGCAAGATTGCACCGGGACTCTACGAGATCGTCACCAGCACCGCGCGTAACGCGGTGTACGTCGCGAGCGCAGGCGCCCGCGGCGCAACGGGCGGCAGCATCTTCGAGCTGGATCCCAACACGCTCGCCATCCGCAGCACGATCGATATGCCGGACGAACGCCCGCTCGGACTGGGGCTCAACGACCGCACGCAGATGCTCTACACGAGCAACACGCACAACGGCAGCGTATCCGCAATCGACCTTCGTACCGGCAAGGTTGTAGCAACCATCTCGTCGCCTGCGGACACCAGCGCCCACGTATATCGCGTTCTCGTGGACGACCAGTCCAACACCGTATACGTGTCCATTGCCTCAACGCCCGGCAACGTGTGGGTGATAGACGGCAACACGAACAGGATCGCGCACATCATCGACAGCACGGGCACGCGTACCACCGGCCTCGCGCTCGACCGTGGTGCGAACAGGCTCTACACCGCGAGCCTTGGTTCCAACGAGATAACCGCGATCGACCTGGCAACCCGTAAAGTTGTGAAGACCTTCCCGGCAGGTGGTGAGCGTCCCACGCAGCTCGCGTTCGATGACGCAACCAACCGTCTTTTCATCACGAACCAGGGAACGGACAACATGACCGTGCTCGACACGGAGACGGGTGAGCTGCTCGCGACCGTGGCGACTGGCAAGCAGGCACTCGGCATCGGTTTCGATTCGAAGTCACAGCTGGTGTACGTGGCAAATCGTCAGGCCGGCACCGTGTCCGTAATCGACGCCGCCAGCTACGCGATCGTTTCCAGCCTGGATGCGGGCAGCCTGCCTAACACCGTGGCAATCAATCCGCAGTCGAGCGTTGTGTACGTGACCAACAAGGCACGCAACGCACCACGGGGCCAGCCCGCAACGGAAGACCCCGCCGGCGACACGGTGACAATGATCAAGCCGTGACCCTGGAAGGAGTTCTCACTGCAGTACCATCAGGCGCGGGCACCGGATTTTCCGTGCCCGCGCTTCGGCGCTTCACGAAGTGAGTATGCCATGAAGCCTGTGCAGCAGCTGTGGCCACCGGAATTTGCCGAACGTTACCGCCAGGCGGGTTACTGGAAGGACGAGACGATCGGCGAGATGTTGCGCGCGCGCGCAATGGAAACGCCGCACCAGCTCGCGGTAGTTGCCGGCGATAACCGCTGGACCTATCGCGAGCTGGACGCGCACGCAGACGCCATTGCCGCAGGTCTGCTTGCCATCGGCCTGAAGGCTGGTGAACGCGCCATCCTGCACCTGCCTAACCAGGCTGAGTTCCTGAGCGTCGCGTTCGGCATGTTTCGCGCCGGCATCATTCCCGTGTTCGCACTCCCCGCCCACCGCGAAACGGAGATAGTCCACTTCGCAGAGGCTTCGGAAGCCGTGGCGTACGTAGCGCCCGTGCGGCATGAAGGCTTCGACTTCCGTTCGCTCGCAAACGAGCTCGTTCGGCAGCAGCCGCAGGTTCGCAACGTCATCATGGTCGATGGGCCTGACGACGTACATACGGCGGAACGCCCCGACTTCATCACGCTCGATCAGCTGAAGTCCCTCGGCAGCGATCACACCCCGCCGGCTCCGACGTCTGCATCCAGCGTTGCCTTCCTCCAGCTGTCAGGCGGAAGCACGGGACTGTCAAAGCTCATTCCGAGAACGCACGACGACTACCTGTACAGCGTCAGGCGGAGTGCCGAGATCTGCCGACTGAACACCTCCACCGTGTACCTGGGCGCGCTGCCCGTAGCCCACAACTTCCCCATGAGCTCGCCCGGGTGGCTTGGCGTGGTGTACGCCGGCGGCACCGTCGTTCTCAGCCCTTCGCCCGCACCGGCACATGTCTTTCCACTCATCGAGCGCGAGCGGGTGAACATCACCGCGGTGGTGCCGCCGGTTGCACTCGTGTGGCTGGAAGCCGCACCGAACACCACGCACGACCTGTCGAGCCTCGAAGTGCTCCAGGTAGGCGGCGCAAAGCTACCCGTGGAAGTCGCCCGCCGCATTCAACCGGTACTCGGCACACACCTTCAGCAGGTGTTCGGAATGGCCGAGGGACTCGTGAATTACACGCGGCTCGATGACCCGGATCACGTGGTGGTGAGCACCCAGGGACGTCCCATGTGCGCCGATGACGAAGTGCGAATCGTGGATGACTTCGACAATCCCGTTCCAGACGGCACGGCAGGTCACCTTCAGACACGCGGCCCCTACACCATTCGCGCCTATCACAACGCGCCCGAAGCGAACGAACGAGCCTTCACGAGCGACGGCTTCTACCGCACGGGCGACATCGTAGTGCGTCGTTCGGACGGCTACCTTGTGGTGGAAGGACGCGCCACGGACCAGATCAATCGCGGCGGCGAGAAGATCTCGCCAGACGAAGTGGAAGATCACCTGCTGGCACACCCCCAGGTGCATGACGCAGCGGTGATCGCCGTGCCGGACGCCTACCTGGGAGAGAAGTCGTGCGCGGTTGTGGTGCCGCGCGACCCTGCCCTTCGAGCCGCTGCAATCCGCGGCTGGATCAGAACGCGCGGGCTGGCAGCCTACAAGATTCCCGACCAGGTGGTGTTCGTAAGCGCCTTCCCGACAACCGGTGTGGGCAAGGTCAGCCGCAGGCAGCTGCGCGCCGCGCTCCGGGAGCAATTCTCCAGCGGCGGCGCTGCACCGGACGCCCCGGCCGCAGCGAGCAGCAGGTAACGATGGCCATTCCCCGAATTCCGCACTACGCACTTCCGGTAGCTGCCGAGCTGCCTGCCGCGCGTGTGCCCTGGCGCCCTGCTCGCCCGCGCGTTGCACTGCTGATCCATGACATGCAGCGATACTTCACGGACGCGTTCGAACCGGGTGCACAGCAGATAGCCTGCGCCACGGCGAACATCAGCAGGCTGCGTGAGCGATTTCGTGAGATTGATGCACCGGTGATTTTCACCTCGCAGTCCGGCGAACAGGATCCGCGCGATCGCGGACTGCAGCGCGATTTCTGGGGCCCGGGCATGTCGAGACGTCCCGAGCAGCAGGCGATCGTGAGCGAACTCAGCCCGCTGCCGCACGAGTCCGTTCTCACCAAGTGGCGGTACAGCGCATTCCAGCGTACCACGCTTGCCGAGATGATGCGCGCTCGCGGACGCGACCAGCTCGTGATTACCGGGGTGTACGCACACATCGGCTGCCTGCTCACGGCCGCCGACGCCTTTATGCACGACATTCAGCCATTCTTCGTAGCGGATGCAGTTGCAGACTTCACCCGCGAGGAACACCTGCAGGCAGTGAATTACGCCGCAGGGTGCTGTGCTGTGCCAACTACCACTGATTGTCTTCTGAACGAGCTGTGACCGAATACGTCAGGACTGACACGCCGGAATCCAGCGGACCGCTCAGCCGGGAACGGCTGCGCGCCGATATAGCTGCAACCATCCAGGTGGACCCGCAGGAGATCGAGTACGACGACAACCTTCTGGACCTGGGCCTCGACTCCATTCGCCTGATGATCCTCGTGGATCGCTGGGCAAAGGAAGGTGCGTCGGTAGAGTTCGGGGCACTCGCCGAGCGGCCTACCGTGGAGCACTGGTGGACTCTCGTGTCGCAGGCTCTGGGGAGCGAAGGAAGCAGTAATGCCTGACGCGGTGATGGATGCCGTACTGAAGCGGGCCGGTTCGCCGAGCGCGCCAGCCTGGCCTGACGAGGGCCTGGCCATGCCCGAGGCGCAGCTCGGACTCTGGTATGCACAGCGCCTGGATCCCGCCAACCCGGTGTTCAACACCGCGCACTACGTTGAACTGCACGGCGAACTCAACGTACCCGCACTTGCCGCGGCAGTACGCGACGCCATGCTCGAGGCAGACGGCATGTCCGTTCGCGTGGGCGTGGACAGCGGCGAGCCACGCCTGCTGCCTGACCCGAACGGGCCCGCCGAACTCGAAGTGGTTCACCTGGCCGATGCGCCGGATCCGGTACGCACGGCCAGGCAGCTCATGCGCGATGACCTGCGCACACCAGTAGACCCCTCCACCGGCGGGCTCGTTGCACAACGCCTCTACGTTGTGGGAACCGATCACCACCTTTGGTACCAGCGCATTCACCACTTGGTGGTGGATGCGTACGGCAGTGCACTGCTCACCTACCGCATAAGCGAGCTGTACGCCTCGTACGCAGGCGGCACGCCAACGGCCGGCACTCGCCTGCCTCCATTTGCGGCAGTCGTCGCAGAAGACGCCGAGTATCGCGATTCGGGGCGTCGTGAGGCGGACAGGGACTTCTGGATGAGCGAGCTCGCAGCCCACGGCGAAGCACCGCGACTCTCCACCGGCACTCCGGTTTCCGCACACGAATACCTGCAGCATTCGTCCAGCCTGCCGGCGGAGCTGCCAGCTGCACTGCACGCGCTTGCCGACGAAGCCCGCGTCGGCTGGCCGGACGTTCTCGTTGCACTCACGGCCGCGTACATCGCACGCCACGTGGCGTCGGACAACGTGGTGTTGGGCGTTCCATCCATGAACAGGATGGGGAGCGCTGCCGCACGAGTGCCCGGAATGCTCATGAACGTTCTTCCGATGCCCGCAACCATCGACGAAGACGTTCTCGTTACCTCCTTCGTGGCAGGCTTCGCCCGGCGCATGCGCGTTGCTCGCAGGCACGGCCGCTATCGCGCAGAGCAGCTGCGACGCGACCTGGGACTCGTGGGGTACGACCGCTGGCTGCACGGACCAATCGTGAACGTGGTTCCCTTCGATGTCGCTCCCGTGCTGTCCGGCCTCTCCACTCGGCTGCACATACTTGCAACCGGCCCGGTGGACGACCTCACGATCAGCATGCGCGGCGACAGCACGGGCCATGACATGCGGCTGGAGATAGACGCCAACCCCCTGCTTTACGACATGCAGGACCTGGAGGCGCACGCATCACGACTGACGTATTTCCTCCAGGCAGCGATCGGCGCCGAGCGCCTTGCAGACGTACCCACGCTCCTGCCCGATGAGTACGAGCACTGGGTAGTGCGCGTGAACGACACGCAGCACGCGGTTCAGGACACCACGCTTTCGGCGCTCATGGAGAGCACCATGCAGCGCACCCCGGATGCGCCCGCGGTGATCGACGGAGCCCGCACGCTTTCGTACGCCGAACTGGATTCCCAAAGCGCTGAACTCGCGGGCCGGCTTGCCTCTGCCGGCGTGACGCGCGGCGACATCGTTGCAGTTGCCATGGACCGTTCGGCAGAGTTGCTGGTTGCGCTGGTGGCAGTGTTGCGGGCGGGTGCGGCATATCTGCCCATTGACGTTGAGCACCCTCCGCTGCGCAATGCGCGCGTACTCGCATCCGCGAATCCTCGGCTGGCGATCGTTGACAGCACGGGCAGAAATGCGCTGCCACCGAACGCTGTTTCAGTGCTCGACCCCTGGAGCAACGAGAGCTCGAGCGCTGCGAGCCGCGACATGGAACCCGCCCTGGATGCCGCCAGCGACGGCGTGCCCTTCGATGACCTGCGCGCCACCGGCGAGGTAATGGAGCAGCCGGAACCGGGCGACCTGGCGTACGTGATCTACACCTCAGGCTCCACCGGTGAGCCGAAGGGCGTGATGGTGGAGCACCGCGCGATAGTGAATCGCCTTGAGTGGATGCGTTCGCAGTACGACATGAAGCCTGACGATCGCATACTGCTCAAGACTCCCACCACCTTTGACGTTTCGGTGTGGGAGCTCTTCCTCCCGTTCATCTCCGGTGCCGCACTCGTTGTCACGCCGCCGGGTTCCCATCGCGATCCGGCTCAGATTTGCGCGCTGGTCCGAGAGCATGGCATTACCACGATGCACTTCGTGCCGTCCATGCTTGCCGTGGTGCTGGACGATCCTGCATCGGCCGGGCTCGAGCTACGCCGCGTTATATGCAGTGGTGAGGCCCTCCCGGCCGCTTTGAGGGATCGCTTTCACGAACATGTGGATGCGGAGCTGCACAACCTGTATGGTCCAACCGAAGCGGCCGTGGACGTCACCTTCTGGGATGCATCGAAGGGAGACGAATCCAACCCGATTCCCATAGGGTTCCCGGTGTGGAATACGCAGCTCTACGTGCTTGACGCGCGGTTGCGTCCCGTGCCACCGGGAGTGCCTGGCGAGTTGTACCTCGCGGGCGTGCAGCTGGCGCGCGGGTACGTTGCGCGACCGGACCTCACGGCTGAGCGGTTCGTGCCGAATCCGTTCGGAGCGCCGGGCGAGCGAATGTATCGCACGGGCGACATGGCCCGCTGGCGGCAGGATGGAGCGGTGGAGTTCCTGGGACGAGCAGACCACCAGGTGAAGCTGCGCGGCCAGCGAATCGAGCCTGGAGAGGTTGAAGCGGCGATCGTGAGCCTGGAGCCGGTGGCGCAGGCGGCAGTGGTACTGCGCGAAGACAGGCCGGGCGACGCGAGGCTGGTGGCGTACGTGGTGCCTGCAGACCCTGATGCTGAGCTGGACACCTCTGCACTGCGTACGGAGCTGGCAGCACAGCTAACGGAAGCCATGATGCCCTCGGCGTTCGTGGTTCTGCGTGAGTTGCCGCTAACGTCCAGCGGCAAGCTGGATCGCCGGTCGTTGCCGGTGCCGGAGATCTCCACGGAAATGAGTGGCAGGCAGCCTGAAACGGAAATCGAAAAGCGGGTTGCAGATGCCTTTGCGAACGCGCTCGGTGTTCCGGTGGAATCAGTTGGTGCGGACGACGACTTCTTTGCGCTTGGCGGTCACTCGCTGCTGGCAGCGAGGGTATCCACCCAGCTTCGCGCCCTGGTTTCGCGCGACGTTGGGCTCGGCGCGCTCTTCGCCCATCCAACGGTTTCCAGGCTGGCGGCGCACCTGGAAGCCGTTGCCGGGCGGGACGGCAGCATGCGCGACCTTGGCCTGGGCCAGCTGATCAATCTTTCCGCCAGCGCCGATAACGGTGCGCCCGCGCTGTTCTGCGTGCATCCGGCCGGTGGAATTGCGTGGTGCTACGCGCCGCTGGCGCGTGCACTGGGCAAGTCCTGTTCTGTATGCGGGCTTCAGGCGCGTGCACTCGATCCGGACAACCTGCCGCCATCCACCCTCGAGGAGATGGCGTCCGAGTACGTGGCGCTGGTGCGTGAGGAGCGGCCGGAAGGTCCGTACAACCTTCTGGGCTGGTCTGCCGGCGGAATCATAGCTCATGAAATGGCGGCTCAGCTTCGCGAGGACGGTGCGGAAGTGGGGGTGGTTGCGCTGCTGGATGCGTATCCGAGCGACCGCTGGCGAGACCAGCCGGAGCCTGACGCGGGCGCCGCCCTCCGTGCGCTGATGCACATAGCCGGGCATGATCCCCTGGAACTCGGCGCACCGCTCACTCGTGAGGCCGTCGTCGGCTTTCTGCGTGAGCGCGAGCACCCGCTCGGTGCACTGCCGGACGAAGTGCTGGCCGGCATAGTTCGCGTGGTGGAAAGCAGCAACAGGCTGGTGCGAGGACACCGGCACAAGTTGCTCGATCACACGGTGCTGCACTTTCGCGCGGCGCTCGACCATGAAGGCGAAGACCTCAGCGCACACGACTGGCTGCCTTACGCGCGCGTGGAGTGTCACGAGGTACCGGCCCTTCACGCCCACATGACCGCACCGGACGCTGCCTCACGCGTAGCGGCGGTGATCGCCCGGAAGCTGGCATGAAGCCAACCGGACTTGCCGGACGCATTGCCCTGGTAACGGGCGCAGCCAATGGCATTGGCGCGGAGGTCGTACGTGCGCTGCTCAACGAGGGCGCTCGCGTGGCAGCGCTCGACCACGACGCAGAAGGGCTTGCTGCGCTCGCCGCGGAACTGGCGGAAGCGCAGGAAACTGCCTTCGGGGAAGCATCACTGCGCATGGAACCGGTTGACGTACGGTGCAGTGACTGCGTGGAGCGCGTTATCGACTCCGTGGAGCAGACCTGGGGGCCGATCGAACTGGGTGTGAACGTTGCCGGCGTGCTGGCGCTCGGCACCGTGGTCGAAACCGACGACGACGCATGGAGACAGGTGTTCGCGGTGAATGCCGATGGTGTCTTTCATGTGTGTCGCGCGCTTGCACGCAGGATGGTTCCGCGTAAACGAGGCAGCATCGTGACTGTCGGATCCAACGCTGCAGGTGTTCCCCGTCACGGCATGGCCGCGTATGCCGCATCCAAGGCAGCCGCCACGATGTTCATGCGATGCCTCGG
>Ga0079224_100010035_pt1 | contig 12965 bp, 11 predicted proteins | sample Stecom2015_FD_80414 | JGI IMG/M metagenome (GOLD analysis project Ga0079224, IMG submission 80414) | Agricultural soil microbial communities from Utah to study Nitrogen management - Steer compost 2015 | ecosystem: Environmental > Terrestrial > Soil > Agricultural land | place: USA: Utah... | reverse complement strand
GTGCTTAATATGGATGAGCGTGCTGCCCAAGCAAGAGCAGCCGGAAACACACAAAGACAGGTTGAAACAGTAGAAACCATTGTACGCGACAAGCCAAAAATTGGCCGTAACGACAAGGTCACCATCAAACACGTGATGAGTGGTGAAAACAAAACCTTGAAGTACAAGCAAGCTGAGCCTTTGTTGGCCAATGGTGACTGGGTACTCACCGAAGCTGAATAAACACTACAAAAAGCCGCGAATATCGCGGCTTTTTTTTCATATAACCGATATATTTCCTTTTTAACGAAAAATCAAGTTAAGGAGCTGAAATTCTTATTCGTAATTAATATTTTTACTAAAAATTGTACTCCCGATTAACCGTATTGATTATAGCACCCTAACGTTTCGTAAAACAATTTTTTGACAAAATAATTATGCTATCTTTTAGTTCTTTTAAAAAAGTATCCCAGCTTTTTGGGATAGGTATTACCCTTTTATTTCTTTCGCAAAATACTACAGCGCAAACCATTAGCTTTAGCTCCTCTGGCTTAGTGGGTGAAAATGTGTTAAACCCCACTTCGTTGGATTTTGGCCCTGATGACAGACTCTATGTGTCCCAACAAAACGGTTTGATTCTGGCCTATACTATTGAGCGGGACAACGCACCAGCAGGAAACGGCACATACACCGCTACTCAAGTAGAAGAAATTACTGCTATACGATTAGGGGTTCCTAATCACACTGACTCTGGTTCCTTTAACCCAAACAAGCAACGCTTGGTAACTGGCATTTTAGCGGCCGGAACAGCTTCAAACCCTATATTATATGTAAATTCATCTGACTACCTTTTAGGTGGTGGTGCCGGTGGTAACGATAGTAATTTGGACACCAACTCTGGTGTATTATCAAAGCTAGAATGGACTGGTACTGAATGGCACAAAATAGATATGATTAGAGGCTTTTCGCGTTGTGAAGAAAACCATGCTTTGGAAGGCATGGATATGTTCGAAAAAGATGGAAATACTTACTTACTTATTACTGTAGGGGGAAACACTAACAAAGGGGCTCCAAGTAACAACTTTGCAGGGACACCAGAATATATGACATCGGGTACAGTTCATATTGTAAACCTAACCCAGTTAGAAAGCATGCCCGTTTACGTAGACCCTAGAACCAATACTGAATACATTTATGACTTACCAACCATTAATGATCCAACTCGAATTGATATAGACAATACGCATTCGCAATTCCCCTATCCTCCTGGACACCCTATGCACAATGCTACCATAGATTTAGGCGATCCTTTTGGAGGCAACAATGGTCTTAACCAAGCATTTTTAGAACCTGGAGCCCCTATTGAAGCCTTTTCAAGAGGATATCGCAACGCATATGATGTGGTAGTTACGGAATCAGGAAGAATTTATCTTTCAGACAATGGACCAAACGGACTTTGGGGTGGTTTACCAAAAATTTATAATGCTGCTGATGACACCTTTTTAGGCGATCAAAGTACCGTAACATACGATCCTCTTAACCATTATATTACAGGAGAGTTTAATGAAAGTGGAAGCTCCTTACACGGAGACCCATTACATTATGTAGGTACAATTAATGATGCTAATGGTACTTATTACGGTGGACATCCACTTCCCATTGTGGCGTTTCCTTCCAGAGCAAAAATTATTGCTTACGATCCTACCAATGCTTCTTGGAATATTGTGAACACTAACCCAGCCGATCAATTACTCGAAAATCTCATACTTGGTGTTAGCGGGTATTTTAATACCAGTTTTGATATATCTGATTTTCCAGACCAGCCAAAACTTGGTGAATATTTATTAGACGAGCCTGTAGGCAGTACAAAAGTAAATATTCTAGATGTCATCAATTCTTCTACAAATGGTATCTGTGAATATACCGCTTCCAATTTTGGAGGTCTAATGCAAGGAAATATCCTAACAGCATCTTTTAATGGTGATATCAACCGCTATGTTTTAAATGCTACTGGTGATGCTGTAGTAGAACACGAAATCACCTTTACTGGTTTCGGAAGCATTCCCTTGGATGTAATAGCACTTGGTGACGAAGCAATCTTTCCTGGCTCAGTATGGGCTGCTACATATGGCTCAAACGCCATTACAGTTTTTGAACCCACAGATTTAAACTGCTTGCAACCTGGAGACGCAGGGTTTGACCCATTGGCCGATTATGACGGTGATGGCTATACCAATCAAGATGAAATAGACAATGACAAAAACTTATGCTCGCAGAGTAGCAAACCAACTGATAACGATGGTGATTTTATTTCCGATTTAAATGACGATGACGATGACAACGACGGTATTCTAGATGTGAACGATGCTTTTGCCTTGGATGCCAATAACGGCTTAACAACTAATTTACCGATTGCCTATCCGTTTTGGAATAATGACCCCGGAACAGGTTTTTTAGGGCTTGGTTTCACAGGACTCATGCTAGACCCCTCAGGAACAACCGATTACTTAACGCAGTTTGACCTTGAAGATTTATCATTTGGTGGCGCTGCTGGAAAAGCCACTTTAGACGCTGTGACTTCAGGAGATGCACTGGAAGCTAATAACAACTTGGACAACGGATTTCAATTTGGAATCAATGTCGACACAAACTCTAACCCTTTTACCATCCAAACAAAAGTCGAGTCACCATTCTTTGGAATAAACGGATCTCAAACAACACCTGTTGATTTCCAATCCTACGGAATTAGTTTTGGAACAGGAGACCAAGATAACTATTTAAAACTGGTACTTATGAATGGTACCATTAATAACGACGGTATTTCAGGTCTACAAGTGCTTCTAGAAGACAATGGCGTAGTGACTCTTGATGATAGCTATGACATTCCCAATATACTCAATTCTAGCTCAGTAGTACTTTATGTCACTATAGATCCATCTTCAAATACAGCACAACCATTTTATTCTATTAACAATGGGCAAACTTTATCGCTTTTAGGAAGCCCTATAACACTTCCTTCTAGCTTCCTTGACCCTCTTGATAATAAAGGCTTAGCTGTTGGCTTTATATCAACTTCTAGAAGTAGTTCTGGCGCTAATCCGTTTACCGCAACATGGGATTATATTGAAGTTTATGAAAACCAAAACGGCATTTTGGAAATTGAACCTAACATCCTTGACTTTGGGTTGACACCAGTTACCAATTCTCGCCGAACAAAATATCTAACACTTAAAAATGAAGGTGGTCCCATTGATAACGATATAGTAGTTACAAATATCACGTTCTCTGGAGTAGATGCTTCTTTATTCGAAAACACTTCAAATTTTCCATTGGTTATTGGCCCTGGTGCTTCTATTAAAGTACCTATCGATTTCATTTCAGATAGTACATTAGGAGAAAAAACAGCTACTGTAGAAGTTGTGCATGATGGTGCAAATTCACCAGTAACGGCACAAGTGACAGGTGAACTTACAGATATTTTCACACCTGTAGTACGAATTAATGCTGGTGGCCCTGAAGTTCTTGCGACTGATGGCGGCCCTGATTGGGAAGCCAATAACGCTACAGGCACAACCACGGGTGAAAACTACGCTGTTACATCTGGATTTCCTTTTTCTGTTGGAATAGGCGATATGCCTCCTTATAGCGAGCGTGATGCTTCTGTTCCTGGTTATATAGATGAAAACACCTATTTTGATTTATACAGATATGAACGTGGTGAAAGCCCTACAACCTTTCAGATGATATTTAGTATTGCCATACCCAATGGAGATTATATACTTAACTATTATGGCACTAATATTTACAACGGTACTTCAGCTCCTGGGTCTAGAATTTTCAGCATTAATGTTGAAGGTGAAAGACGCATTGAGCATTTAGACCTTTCGGCTAGATTTGGCCACCGCATTGGCGGAATGATTCAAAACAATGTAACGGTTACCGATGGTGAATTGGAAATTGTATTCTTTAGAGAAGTGGGCGACCCTATTATTTCAGCTATTGAGGTTTTAGGTGTTGAACACCCTCCTATTCAGCTTTCTCCAATTGTGGATATAATAAGCTGTGAAAATGACCCATCCGACTTTGGTGTAACCGCCACAAGTGGCAACCCTAATGAAAACTTCACTTATGAGCTAAGTGGACAACCTTTAGGCATTGACATAGAACCAACCAATGGCTTGATATTTGGCTTCATTGACCCAGCTGCCATTACCGGCGGACCAAATAATGATGGAGTTCATGTTGTCACTGCCAGAGTTACCAAACCTGGAAATTTGCCTGTGGAAACTACTTTCACATGGACTGTTGTGGAAGATATTGAGGCACCTACCTTTACTTGCCCCGAGGCTATTATAACCCATGTAGCTCCTGGTGAAACCGAAGCCCCAGTAACCATCACAGCTCCTACAGCTACTGACAACTGTAGCAGCTCAATTACGGTAAGTGGTATTCGTTCTGATACTTTAGCTTTAACTGCACCCTACCCTATTGGTGATACGACTATAACTTGGACTGCTACCGATGGTTCAGGTAATACTTCTGCCCCATGCGAACAGATAATAACGGTGGTAGAAGCCGCTCAATTGTCACTTTCTGTTTCCCTACAAGGACGAAGCGATTATTCTGGAGACTATTCTGTTATAATTTACAGCACGAGTGATTTGGCAAACCCAGTTTACAGCGGTACAGAATCAGCTTCTACTCTTGGTGAGATTACCTTATCTACTTCAATCGCTTTAGGGACTTATAAAGTATTGGTGAAGCATCCCATGTATTTACAGCGTGCTATTGACGTGACTTTAACAGCTGACCAAGCCGAAACCGTACCTGTACTTTTAGCTGGTGATGTGAACAATGATAATGCCGTAGATATTTCAGATTATAGCATTTTAGGAAGCTCTTTTTTCTTAAGTACGGGAGACCCCGAATTCAACTCCAATGCAGATATTAATAATGACGGTGGAATTGATGTATCTGACTACAGCTTACTTGCTGGAAATTTCTTTACAATGGGAGAAACCCAAAACGATTAAAAATATTAACAGATGAAAACAACATTTTTATCCCTCGCAACTTTCTTAACCGTTAGTTTTCTTAGCATCCAAGCACAGACTGTAGATTTGGTTGCCAGTGTTGACGCATTACCTCCATTAACTAATAACCAAGAATTCACTTACACGTTGAATGCAATTGTAAATGAACCTTTTAATGGAATACAAGTCAGGCTTGATTACAACCCAGCTGCTATTGAGCTAATTAGCCTAACTCCTCAATATGCTTATAGCAATATTATAATAAATCAGACAGGAACACCTGGCTTAGTAAGATTTGCTGCTGGAGTTACAAGCACCAATATTACCGAAAACATGACTGTTTTTACAATTTTATTTAAGGTTGTGGATGCAACAGAAACTATATCCATAGCACATAGCCACACTGGGATAGATCAAACTAAAATCACAAATGGTGATGGAATAGATGTACTGGGAACTGCCAATGATATTATACTAGAACCACTTTCTATTAATGATAACAGTTTAGATAGTATTGTGCTTTATCCAAATCCTGTGCAGGATGTTTTGTACCTGAAAGTTAAAGAAGAAACTAGTATAAAAGCTATTAGTATTTATACTCTGGAAGGGAAAGAAGTGAAGCTGCCACAGCTTTCTTTTGAGAATGGGTTGGTACAAATTCCTGTTACCAACTTATCAAAATCCTTGTATTTTTTATCGGTTACAGACCAAAATAACAAACGGGCAACTTTTAAATTTTTAGTGAAGTAAGATTATTGTAAAACCACATCGCTAAACTTTGCATTTAGCACAATGGTTTTTCCGCTGGACATGTCGCCAGAACTAAATTGCTTAAGTTGTTCCTTTTTCTTGTTTTTTGGGTGTTTTAAGAAAGACTGTGTGCCTTTATATTGCAGATTGAATTCGGTTTGAGGTAATACAATTTGAGCCTCGCTGTTCTGCAAAATCAAGTTAAGGCCTATGAACTCGGGATCTATTTGAGCTACTTTAAAAGTCCCAAAACTACCATCTACAATGGCGTTTGAAACCAATTTATCAATCACCACGCTTGAGGCATTGCTGGACATAACCAAATGTTTTACATTCTGTAAGCGCACGTCATTTACATAACTCAGGTTGAGCTCACCAATATCCCAGTTCGCTACATACACAGGCGAGTAAGAAGCATTAATGGAAGTGGCACTTCCATTAATGCTAGTTGCTGAAAACCTGGTATGTTCCAAATCGGCTTTTAAATTGGATACGTTGCTGGCCAGTTTTAATTCGCCATGCTTCACATTCAATTTTAAACGCGCTTTCTTGGGCATTTTTATGATGATGGTCTTTTTCACATTGTGATTGCCTCTAATGCGGGCCATATTTTGCACTTTTTCCCTGCGCTTTTCTTCTAGAAGTTGGCGCTCCTGTCTGTGCTTTTCACGTACTTGCGCATGAACTTCCCTAGCTTGGTCTCGAGCTTGTCTTGCCTTTTGGCGCTCTTCTAGGGCTTTGGCTTTTTCTTCCATATGCTTGCCCCACTCTTCCATTTGCTTACCAAAGCTTTCTCCCCATTTTTCCATCTCCTTGGCATATTTTTCACTCCATTCTTTACCGAATTTTTCGCCCCATTCTTCCATTTTTTTCTCATAGTCTTTGCCAAACTTACTTTCAAACTGTTTGCTCCATTCTTCCATGTACTTGTCGCCGTTTTTCTTGTAAGCTTCATAATCGAAATCGATGCGTTCCAAGCCTTCTGGCAATGGCGGTAAATCAGGCATTGTGGGTATCATTGGCATATTTGGAATCACAACATTAATTTCAGGAATTTCAATGTCGGCCATTTCCAATTTCAATTCGTTAATAGCGGCTAAGGCAGCCTCGCGGTCGCTATCCAAATCAAAACGAAAATCCCAATTAAAATCGTGTCCGCCACCAGTAGAAATAGTTATGTGGGATACGGTTGCATCTACGTCTACTTTCCAATGCTTGAGGGCTTCCTCAAGTTCTTCTTTGCTTAATTTTTCGCCTTCAATATAGGCTTCAATTTCTACCACGTCTTTGTTCCAGGTATCGAATTCGATGTTACAAAAACTGGTGTTTAGGTCGATGGTCACATCTTTGTCTGTCTTAATGGTTTGAGACACCTTTGTGGCCTTTTGTGCTTGTCCCGAAAGTGGGACCGCAATTAATGCTGCCATGAGCAACTTGAAAATTACATTAAACTGTTTCATTTTTTGATTTGATTTGATTTATAATTATGTGGTTTGATTCTTGAAAGTTTCCGCCTCTTCAGGGCTTTGCAGCTCTTGGAGGTGGCTGCGCATTTTATAAAGCAAATTGAGACGCAGTTTTAAATTGTCAATTAAGGCATTTATCATGAATTCACTTGGGCCCGAACTGGTAAGTTCCTTAGTTAAACGCTCATACTCGTTATTGAGTTCGTTAAGGCGTGCCAAGTAACCATCAAAAAGTTCCCTGGTTTCTGGTGTAGGTTTTATTTTGGATAATTCCACATTGATGGTTGCCAAATAGTAATCCTCTACTTTTGTAAGCTCAGGTGAAATATCGCCCAAACTTTTTCCTGAACTTTCTTCACCGGAAGTTTCCACAACGGTGCTTTCAGGCTCTATAGAAGTGGGTGTAAAATACTTATAAGCACCAAAACTCAATCCTAAAAGAATCACCAAACTGGCCGCTATTTGCAACCAATTAATTCTTTTTTTAGCGGGTTGCGGTAGTGCTTGTTCTAACTTATCGGCAAACCGCAGTTGGTGCCCTTGTGGCATCTGCTCCTTACTAAGCTGGCTATTTTTTAAAAGCTCTCTAATGTCCTGTGCCATGTTGTTTGGTTTTTAAACGTTCCACTAATTTTGTTTTTCCTCTTGATAGCTGTGTTCTGGAGGCCACCTCGGTGATGTCCAGTATTTCGGAAATCTCTTGGTGGTCATAGCCTTCTATTAAATACAGCATGAGGACATATTTATATTTATCAGGCAATTGTTCTATTTCTGCCTTGACCATTTCGGGCGTAATGTTATCGGCCACGTGCCAAGTTTCTTCGGCTTCCTCCTCTACCACTTTTAGATGGTTTTCCTCTAAGGCCATGAGCTGTTCGCGTTTGCTCTTTAACACATCAATACTCTTGTTGACCACAATGCGCTTTAACCAGGCTCCAAAGGTCACTTCGCCTTGAAATTGGTGCAACTTGGTAAAGGCCTTTATAAATGCCTCCTGCACAATGTCTTCAGCCTCTGCAGAGTGCTTTACAAAACGCATAGCGACTGTGAACATGCCGTGGCAATACTGGTTATATACCTGCATTTGTGCCTTGCGGTTGTTTTGTTTACACTGTTCTATTATGTCTATAGTGTGTATACTCACATGGATTGGTTAGTCCGGTTAAAAAATTAAGCGTTTCAAGCTTTTTAATTCTCAACGTCAACCTAAAGACGAGAAAAAAAACCGAGCGTTGCAAAAATTTCTTAAAATTTTGCCATAATTCAAGAAATTTACGTTAGCATAGTAAAAGATACTGTATTTTTAATGTACTTTATATACAGACTAAAATTGCTAAATTATTATGAATCGATTTTTAAAATGGGTGATGGGCATTTTGGCACTAGCAATTGTGGGTGTTGTGGCCTATATGTTCTTTTTTACAGATGTTTTTAAACCGCGTTTAAGTCCTCAGGATACCGTTACAATTAAATTGAACCAGTTAGAGCTGGAAGTGTTTTATAACCGACCTTCCAAACGTGGCAGAGAGGTATTTGGTGCTTTGGTACCCTATCAACAAGTATGGCGAACCGGTGCTAATGAGGCTACCACTTTTGAAACCAATTTACCTTTAACCATTGAAGGCTAGTATTTAACTGCAGGCAAGTATACACTATGGACGATCCCTAATGACACCGCTTGGCATGTTATTTTCAATTCCAAACAATACCCTTGGGGTGTGGACGACACGATGAAACCCATGCGGGAACCTGAGTTTGATGCGGTTAACGTCTCAGTGCCTGTACAAAATTTGGACAAACCTGTAGAGCAATTCACCATTGCTTTTGATAATTCAACAGACAACCTAACGCTTACGATGGCTTGGGATCATGTAAAGATAAATGTACCTTTGCAAGCAGATTGACAAAGAAACGCTTACATAAATCAGCATTATCGGAACAGGATGGAATTTCGCCACCCGAAATTACCAACGCTTCTTCCATTTCGCAATTCAAAAGAAAACGACAAGCCGATTTAGACCTTGCTGAATTGACAGCTTCGCTTTTAAAAGGCGATGTCACTGCTTTGAGTCGAGGTATTACACTTATTGAAAGCACACAACCCAAACATCAGGAAGCGGCACATACCTTAATAAAAGCCTGTTTGCCTCATGCCAATAAATCAGTTAGAATAGGCATCACAGGTGTTCCCGGAGTTGGAAAAAGCACCTTTATTGAAGCCTTTGGCAGCACTTTAACCAGTAAAGGCCATCGTATTGCCGTATTGGCTGTAGACCCTAGTAGTTCGTTATCAAAAGGCAGTATTTTGGGTGATAAAACCCGTATGGAAGCCTTGGTAAAAGACGAACACGCTTACATTAGACCTTCAGCATCTGGTGAATCGCTGGGTGGTGTTGCCAGAAAAACCAGGGAAACCATTATTTTATGTGAAGCTGCTGGATTTGATACCATTTTGATTGAGACCGTAGGTGTGGGACAAAGTGAAACCGCGGTGCACAGTATGGTTGATTTTTTCCTGTTGCTGAAACTTGCCGGTGCTGGCGATGAGCTACAAGGTATTAAGCGCGGTATCATGGAAATGGCCGATAGTATTGTCATCAACAAAGCCGATGGCGATAACATGAAGGCTGCCAAAATGGCCCAACTGGAATTTAAACGGGCACTTCACCTCTATCCTGAAAAAACAGCTGGCTGGAAAGCCAAAGTACTACTTTGCAGCGCCTTGAAACAGGAAGGTGTTTTGGAAATTCACGAGTTAATTACCAACTATATAGCGCTTACAAAAGCCAACAAGGTGTTTGAGCAAAAGCGACAAGCACAAAACAAATACTGGCTACTACAAACCATTGAAGATCGCTTAAAACAGGATTTTTTCCAGAAAGCCCAAATAAAAACAGCTTTACAAGAGCAACTGCAGTTGCTTGAAAACAATGCCACAACGCCCTTTGCCGCGGCGGAGTATTTGTTGGGCCTATAAAAACTGCTCTTTATACCAAGCCACTTGTTTCTTGACACCTTCCAACAAGCTTGTTTGCGGGTTGTAGCCCAATAATTTGCGGGCTTTATCAATATTGGCCTTCGTGCGCAGTTGGTCACCTGCACGTGCCGGTACATGGTCTATTTTAATGGCTTGCCCCATAACGGTTTCCACTGCATCAATGCCTTCTTGGGTGGTATGTTCTACTTCGGTGCCTAAATTGATTACCTCGCCATCTACCAAGCTTTCCTTACCTATAACGCTTACCACACCGTCCACAATATCGTCTACATAGGTAAAGCTGCGCAGGTGTTTTGCACTGCCTTCATATAAAGGAAAGGCTTCATTATTAAACCCACAGGCAATAAGTTTGGTATACATTTTTTCGGGCCGTTCTCTAGGTCCAAACACCGAATACAAGCGTAAAGAACAGGACTGCAATTGCTTTTCCCTACTCTTTTGCAATACCAATTGTTCAGCAGCCAATTTGGTAACACCATAATGCGAAGCAGGTTTTGGCGCATTGTCTTCGGGGAAAGTAGCTTCCAGTCCGTAAATAGACGAGGTTGCAATGTTAGTAAACAGCTTTAAACCTTTTAACTGTAAGGCAAAATCCAGCAAGCGCTTGGTCGCGATGATGTTATTTGAGAAATAGTCTTCAAAAGAGGAACTTGCAGAAATTCCCGGTTGTGCGGCATAATGGAAAATATAAGCTATATCATTAGGCAAACTTGTTTCTAGATTATCTTCCCTTAAATCAACTTTAAGAATTTGAATACCTTTAGCGTTTAACGACTTCTCGTTTCTTTTCTTTAAATCCAAACTGTAATAAGAAGAAAAGTTATCAAGCCCAATCACGTCGTGCCCTAAGTCTTTTAAACGTTCGGCAGTATGTGAACCAATGAAACCTGCGGCTCCGGTTACTAATATTTTCATTTATGATAAATTCAAAATTGTTGGTTATAGCTTCTAGTCAAGGCTCGCTTTTATTTGCTGCGCCCATTCCTTTGCGTTGCCCTCGGTGGTTTTAATAGCAAAATTTCTACCACCGTAAGGTCGGTATTTTTTTTCTTTTGTCACAGCAAACAGGCCTACAGTTTGCACACCCGAAGCACACGACAAATGCATCATACCGCTATCGGCTCCTACAAATATACTGGTATTAGCCAATAATGCAGCAATTTCCCTTACATCTTTACTGTAATAGGATGGTGCTTTAAAATCTATTTGCGACACATTTTCAACAGGTAGTACTTCCAGAATATTATACTCAGGAAAAACAGATAGCAATTCGTTATAGACCTCATTCCACCAAGCTTTTGAATAACATTTATTACCTGTTGCAAAGGTGAAGATGCTCAATGTTGGCTTAGTTGTATCCACATGACTTTTCAAAACTGCCAAACCGTTTTCCAATTCTTTTTGGGATAGTTTAAGGTCTAATCCAGGAATTGGGCTTGAAATTTCTTCGCCTGACTGTTTTAGCAATTGGCGTAAACAAAACACAGGCTGTTGTGCCATGTGCAAAGCGCCTTCATTTTGCTCGACAATCTTCGCATCTAAATCTCCGAAAATCTTGACGGTACCGCGTGCATGTTTAGTAAACAATTTTCCTGAAGACGAATTTTCATCGGCATTGATAACCAAGTCGTATTTTTTGTTCTTCAGGAAAAAGAGCTTTTTAATATAACTGCCCAATGCTTTAAAAGGTTTTCTGGGCAATTGCACAATACGGTTTACCTTTTTATAGTTTTGGAATAATGTAGGGCTAATACCGCCTTTTGCAAATATATCTACCTTGGCATTAGGAAACACCATTTCCAACTCCTGCAGTAAAGGCGTCAACATTAGCAAGTTGCCCAAACGGTGATTGGGTCTTACTACCAAAATATGTTTGACAGCTTCTATATTTTCGATACGTTGCGACTGTAATTGGTATTTTTTGCCCACATTGCTCGTTAAGCGCCCCATGAGCTTTCTTCGGAAGTTATTGATTTTCTTTTTACTTCCCATATCCTGAATGTTGTTTAAGCAATTGTTTATCAAGCAAGCCGTAAAGTTTATAGAAGCCATAGCCCGAAAGCGCACCAAATGTCATTCCGCAAAAAATGTCCAACGGATAATGCACTCCAATGTACACGCGGCTGTAAGCCATTAACAACGCCCAAATAAGCATGCCCAAAAGCAAATATTTAAAGCGCTTTTTCAAAAACAAACCCACAAAAATGGCAACTGCCATAGAGTTGGAGGCATGCCCAGAAAAGAAGCCATATTTTCCGCCACAGGAAGGTTTTACTAAACGCATAATATCTGCAATATCGGCATTGTGGCAAGGTCTTAATCTTTGGAAACCATCCTTGAACAAGTTGGTTACTTGATCGGTAAACGAGACCATAAGGGCTATGAGCAAAACACACAAAATAAATTGTTTCCTATTAGTTTGCTTGAACACTAAATACAGTAATACGGCATAAAAAGGAATCCAGTTGAACTTGGTGGTGTAGAACATCCAAAAACCGTCCCAAGTTGTGGTTCCCAATCCATTAAGATAAAGAAACAGTTCGGTGTCCTGTTGTATAAGCTGGTCAATCATCAGTCGTCGTATCTAGCTATTTCCCTGTCGTAGAAATCGGTGGCTTGTGCAATAAGGCTAGTAGTTTCCATTTCCAATTCTTCGCGTTCACTGGCATCAAATTCTTCCAGCCATTCCACTTCATCGGTTGCCAAATCAATCACAAAACGAGGAAATTCGGTATGAAT
>Ga0079224_100010033_pt1 | contig 12965 bp, 10 predicted proteins | sample Stecom2015_FD_80414 | JGI IMG/M metagenome (GOLD analysis project Ga0079224, IMG submission 80414) | Agricultural soil microbial communities from Utah to study Nitrogen management - Steer compost 2015 | ecosystem: Environmental > Terrestrial > Soil > Agricultural land | place: USA: Utah... | reverse complement strand
GCGGTTCGGTCACCATCCGCGGTCGCCGGCACAGGGTGGCCGGCCGCATCGCGATGGACCAGCTGGTGGTCGATGTCGGGGACGCCCCGGTCGAGGTGGGCGACGTCGCGGTCATCTTCGGCGACCCGGCCGACGGTGTCGCATCCGCGACGGACTGGGCGGACGCCGCGGGAACGATCAACTACGACATCGTCACCCGCGTCGGCCGGCGCGTGGCACGTGTCGCCGTCGGCGGTTAGGGCGGGCATGCGAGCCATCGAGACGATGCTGCAGCTGCGGCTGGATGCGGTGAGGGACAGGACGGACGGAGAGGTCGCGAGCTACATCCCCGCGCTCTCGGAGATGGATCCCGACCTGCTCGGCGCCGCGATCGGCGGCGCGCGGGGGCGGATCGCCTCGGCCGGGGACGACGAAGCGGTGTTCACCATCCAGTCCGTGTCCAAGCCGTTCATCCTCGCGCAGGCGCTCGAGGAGTTCGGCCGCGAACACGTGCTGCGGGTGGTGGGGGTCGAGCCGAGCGGCGAACCGTTCAACGCCATCAGTCTCGAACCGGGGACCGGACGGCCGGCCAACCCGATGCAGAACGCGGGGGCGATCGCCACGACGGGTCTCATGGCCGACGCATTCGGCACCGACGGGGTCATCACCGCGCTGGAGCGCTTCGCCGGCCGGGCGCTGGAGGTGGACGAGCGCGTCTACGCCTCGGAGCGTGCGACGGGGCATCGCAATCGAGCGCTCGGGCATCTGCTGCGCTCCTACGAGGTGATCGACGGCGACGTCGATGCGGCGGTCACGACGTACTTCAGACAGTGCTCGGTGCGTGTGACCGTGCGCGACCTGGCCGTCATGGCCACCACCATGGCTTTCGGCGGGGTCAATCCCGTCACCGGAGCGCGGGTGGTGTCCGAGTCCGTGGCCAGGGACGTCATGTCGATCATGGCCAGTTGCGGCATGTACGACTACTCCGGCGAATGGATGCTTCGTGTCGGCGTGCCCGCGAAGAGCGGCATCAGCGGAGCGGTTCTCGCCACCGCGCCGTCGCAGTTCGGCGTGGCCGCCTTCAGTCCGCGTCTGGATCGCCACGGGAACAGCGTCCGCGCGGTCGCGCTTCTCGAGTCCCTGTCGCGGGGTCTCGGGATGCACGCGTTCGAGCAGCACGAGGGTCTCTCCGAGCCCCGGATCCGTGTGCGGGAGGTGGGGGACGAGCGCGTGCTGGTCATCGGCGGTCAACTGACGTTCAGCTCCGTCGGCCGCGTGCTCGTCATGATCGAAGAGGAGCTCGAGAACGGACGCGTGGTGACTGTGGAGCTGCGCAGACCGCGACGCGTGCATCCCGCCGCTCTGGAGGCCCTCACCTGCCAGGCGCAGCTCTCACCCGGGCGCGTCCGGATCGTGCCCGGCAGTCGCGCCGATCAGTCACGGGGCTGGGGGGATGGGGAGTTGCCGGTCTCCGTGAGCCGTGATGAGCGAGACGGTGTCCGCGGGTAGACGCTGCCACCCTTCCAGATCGATTCCCGTGGTGGTGACCAGGCGCGCCCCCGACGACGATACGGTCGTCCACATCGTGTTGTAGGACCCATCGTGACCGGGTGGAAGACGTTCCGGCCCGAAGCCGCGCGCGGCGAACGCGGCCAGCGGTGGTGCGGCCGATCCTGCCGAGCAGATCACGTACAGTCCGTCGGGAGCAAGCAGCAGGGCGTTGAGGCAAGCCTCCGGGAAGCCCTCGCGGAGTCCCGCGACGGCGCTCGCGAGGCTTTCCAGCCGCGCGGCGGGGTGGATGCGGTCGGCGACGAGGGCAGTCCCGAGGGCGCGTCGCACGAGTGCGAAGTAGATCTCGCTGTCGGTCGTTCCTCGAAGGCCCCTGCGCTCGGTGGGCGACAGGAGGCGCAGCGCGGTGTCGCGTGGAGCCAGGAGCCCGTTGTGGGCGAAAGCCAGTCCGTCGCGCAGGAACGGCTGGATGTTGTCGGGCGCGGGTGGTGCGCCGCGGCTGGCGAAGCGCAGATACGACACGCGCATCGCGGAGCCGACATCAAGCTGCGGGGGGAGCCCGGTCGACGCGGATTCGGTGGCCGAGCCCGCGACGCGCACCTCACCGCTCTGCGGATCCGTCCATGCCGTTCCCCACCCGTCGGAGTGGAGCCGGGAGAGGGCGAGGAACTGCCGGAGACGGTCGGGGCCGAGCGCGGCCGTCTCGTTCGTCGCAACGGTCCGGACGGAGGCGATCATGCGTGACACGGAGACTCCCATCGTCGGAACGGCGCGACTGCGAGCATAATGGATCCACATGTGATAGTTTTGGATCCGCTGATTCAGAGAGGGAGAGCGCATGACATCGGTGCCCACGGCCGACGCCGGCTCCGACCACGCGGCATCTCCCGCGTTCCCCGACAGCATCGATGTCGGATACGAGCGCGCACAGACACTGGGAGCGATTCGCTCCCACCACTTCAATGCGGCGGGATCGGCACTGCCGCCGGCTCCCGTCGTGTCGCGGGTCATCGCCCACCTGCGACTCGAAGAGGAGATCGGCGGCTACGAGGCGGCCGCACGCGCGCGAGACGAGGTGGAGGACGTCTACAGCGCGGCCGCGCAGCTCCTCGGCGCACGGGCGGACGAGATCGCCCTTTTCGACAGCGCTTCGACGGGGCTCCGCGTCCTGCTCGATGCGCTCGCCCCTGCGCCGGGCACGCGCCTCGTCGCATCACGCAGCACCTATGTCAGCCACGCGCTGCATCTCATGACGATGAATCGCGCGACGGAGGTGGAACTGGTCGTCGCGCCGACGGACGAAGGGCGCCGGATCAGCATCGAGGCGCTGGACGAGATGCTTTCCGACGGGCGTCCGACCATCGTCACCGTGGCGCACGTCCCGACATCGTCGGGACTGGTCGAGCCGGCCGCCGAGGTCGGCCGCGTCGCCGGCAAGCACGGTGCGACGTACATCCTCGATGCGACCCAGTCCGTGGGGCAGCTCGACATCGACGTCAAGGCGATCGGCTGTCACGTCCTGGCGACCACAGGGCGCAAGTTTCTGAGGGCTCCTCGCGGGACCGCGCTGGCGTATGTCGACGCCGCCTTCGCCGCACAGCACCTCCCCACGGCTCCGGACGTGCGGGGAGCCCAATGGCACAGTGCGTTCGACTGGGAGGTCGCTGCCGGCGCCCGTCGATTCGAGACCTGGGAGGCGAACGTCGCGGCGCGACTCGGGATGGGCGTCGCACTCCGCCAGGCAATCACTCGCGGGATGCCGGCAACCGAGGTGTGGCTGTCCGAGACGGCGTCCGACATCCGCGAGGCGCTGCGCAAGATCCCGGGCGTGACGGTCGCCGACCCCGTCGGCGCACACGCGGCGATCGTGACGTTCGTCATCGACGCAGTCGCGCCCGCACAGGTGGTCAGCGAACTCGCCGCGAAGCAGATCAGCGCGGTCTCCGTCCCAGCCACGCACGGGCAGTGGGATCTCGGCGATCGCGGCATCCCGTCAGTGGTCCGGATCTCTCCCCACGTCTACAACGATCAGAATGATGTCGATGCGCTCATTTCGAGCATCGCGGCGATCAGTGCGGGAGAGGCGGGGACGGCGTGACGACACTCGATGCCGAGGTCGTCGTCCTCGGACTCGGAGTCCACGGCAGCGCCGCGGCTGCCAGCCTCGCCCGTCGCGGCGTGGAGGTCATCGGTCTGGACCGGTTCAGCCCCGACCACACCCGCGGCTCCTCGCACGGCCGCACGCGGATGATTCGGCGCGCCTACCCGAATCCGGTGTGGAACGACTTCGTGGCTCGCACCTTCGAGGGCTGGGACCAGCTGGCGCAGGAAGTCGGCGAGACCCTGATCCATCAGACCGGCGGGCTCTATGCGCATCGGGGCGAGGCTCAGCTGCAGGGGCCGGGCTGCATCCTGGTCGAGGACCCTGCGCAGATGCGCGAGCTGATGCCCGGCTTCGCCGTGCCCGCCGGGTATCGCGCGGTCTACGACCCCTCCGCCGGCATCCTCGAAGCAGAGCGCTCGCTCGGCGCATTCCGCGACGTCGCGCAGTCCCGCGGCGCCGATCTGCGCTGGGGCGTCGTCGTGGAGTCCTGGGAGACGCGTGATGGGATCGCCGTGATCCGCACCGACGGCGGCGAGCTGCGTGCCCGGCGGCTCGTGATCGCGGCCGGCAGCTGGATGGGCACGCTCGTGCCGGAGCTCGCGCCGTTCCTGGAGGTTTGGCGGATCCTCACGCTCACCGTCTCTCCAGGACAGCCGATCGGCATGCCCCCGTCGCTCGGAGCCTTCTCCGTCGACAGAGACGAGGGGCTGACCTTCTGCCTCCCGGACGCCGCCGGCAACGGTGTCAAGATGGGAGTCGACGCGGGGGCGGTGTGGGACCCGCGGTTGCCGGTTGAACCGCCCACCGCTGCCGAGACCGCGCACCTGCAGACGCTCATGAGCACCTTCGTCCCGGGAATCGACGTGACTCCCGATGAGCTGGCCGGCTGTCTCTACACCATGACGAAGGACATGCGTTTCGTCATCGGAGAGCTGCGGCGCGCCCCGGAGGTCATCGTCGCCGCAGCCTGCTCCGGACACGGATTCAAGTTCGCACCGGCCGTGGGCGAAGCGCTCGCCGATCTCGCCGTCGGCGCCGTGCGCGACGATCTCGAGTTCATTTCCACCGCCCGACGAGGAGTCTGAGAATGGCTGTCGCAGTTGCCGCCCCGCACATGGAAGCGCTCGCGGCGGGCGAGCGTGCCGTCCGAGAAGGAGGCAACGCGCTGGACGCGGCGCTCGCCGCCGCGGCGATGCTCACCGTCGTCTATCCCCATCAGTGCGCTCTCGGCGGTGATCTCATCGCATTGGTGCGATCCCCTCAGGGACACACAACGGCGTTACTCGCGGTCGGGACTGCGCCCGCAGGGGTGGACGACGTCGCCGGGGAATGGTCTGAGGTGCCACGTCAGGGTCCTCATGCGGTGACAGTGCCGGGGATGCTCGCCGGGTGGAGGGCGATCGAAGGGATGGGCGCAAGGCGCGGTCTGCGACCGGCCCTCGCCGAAGCCGCGGAGGCGGCACGGCGAGGTTCGCCGGTGAGCGCGGGACTGGCGCGTGCGCTGGCCTCCCGGGCCGACGCGGTGCTGGCGGATCGGGGGATGCGCGAGGTGTTCGCCGTCGACGGGCGGGTGCGCGAAGAGGGTGAGTCCCTCACGCAGCCTGCGCTGGCCGCAACGCTGTCGCGTCTCGCCGAGGATCCCGAAGACTTCTATCGTGGCACCACGGCGGCAGCGCTCGTCGAAGCGCTGGGTGCCGCCGGGGGCACCCACGCGACCGAGGACTTCGCTGCGTTCCAGCCAGAGGTCGTCGACGCGCTGACCAGGCGCGTGGGCGACCGGACCTGGTCGGTTGCGCCGCCCCCGTCGGTGGGCGCCGTGCTCCTGGGCGTCGTCGCGCACGCGTCGACCGGCACCTCGGCGCGACCGACGGGATCGCGATTGGTCGATGCGGCCGTCCGAGGCGTGCAGGCACGCGGCGCGCTCCTCGGCGACCCAAGGGTCACCGATGTCGACGTGGAGGCGCTCCTCTCGCTGAGCTCCGACGCACCGCCGGTTCCGTTCACCGAGCCACGCCCGCTGGGCGACACAGCCGCCGTGACAGCGCTCGACGACGAGGGCTGGGGGGTGACCATCGTGCAGAGCGTGTACCAGACTTTCGGATCCGGCCTCATGGATCCGCAGACAGGCATCCTGTTCCACAATCGCGGGAGCGCATTCAGCGTCGATCCCGCCTCGCCCGCGGTGATCCGTTCCGGCGCGCGTCCGCCGCACACGCTGTGTCCCGCGATCGTGGAGTCGAGCGAAACGCTCGTCGTCGCCGGCTGCCAGGGCGGGCGTGCGCAGCCGTGGATCCTCGCCCAGCTGCTTCCCGCAGCAGCCGATCCCGCGCAGTCGCTGGACGAGATCCTTGCCCGTCCGCGGTGGATCGTCGGAGACAAGGATCTCGGCCAGCCCGAGCTGTCGCTCGTGGCGGAAGCCGGGGTGGGCGACGACGTGCGGGAGCGTGCCGCCGAGGTCGGGCTTCCGGTCGTCGATCTGCCGGGCCGCGTCGATGAGGCGGGTCACGTCCAGATCGTCCGGGCAGCCGCCGGTGGACTCCAGGCCGCCAGCGATCCGCGAGCAGACGGCAGCGGCGTGATCTGCGGCTGACGCCTTCCGAATGGGATTCATTTCATATAGGATTGGATCCAAGAGTGCGCACGTCGTCGTGTGCGTAAGCGAGGAGAGAGTGACATGGCAAGGACTACTGAGGAGTATCGCGCCGCGGCGACCAGCCATCTGTGGCGACACTTCGCGAATCCGGATGCGTCCGCGATCAACGTGATGGTTCGCGGTGAGGGCTGCTACCTGTACAACTCCGACGGCCAGCGATTCCTCGACGGTGTGTCGAACATGTTCTGCGCCAACCTCGGCTACTCGTACGGCGACGAATTCGCCGAGGCCGCGGGTGAGCAGCTGCGCACACTCGGCTACCAGGCGATCTGGGGCAGTGCATCGACGGTCGCGATCGAACTGGCCGAGCGGATCATCTCCCACGCCCCGGAGGGCATCGAGCACGTCTTCTTCACACCCAGTGGCGGTGAGTCCGTCGAGGCCGCGTGGAAGTTCGCGCGGCAATACTTCCAGCTGCGCGGCGAGAAGCGGTGGAAGGCTCTTTCGCGTCGTCTGGCCTACCACGGAACGACGCTCGGGGCGCTCGCCCTCATGGGGCTGGACGACTACCGCACGACCTTCGAGCCCGTGGTGCCCGGCGGCACGCGGTTCCGCAACACCTACCGTGGGGACCGGCCCGAAGGGGAGACCGAGGAGGAGTTCACGGCATTCCTGCTCGCTGACCTCGAGGAGCGCATCCTCGAGGAGGATCCGAGCACGATCGCGATGATCATCGTGGAGCCGCTGCAGAACCACGGTGGCTGCCTCGTTCCGCCGGCAGGCTACGGCGAAGGTGTCCGCGCCCTGTGCGACAAGTACGGGATTCTCCTCGTCACCGACGAGGTCATCACGGGCTTCGGCCGCGTGGGCGCATGGTTCGCCAGTACCCGGTACGGGTTCGAGCCCGACATGATCACGGTCGCCAAGGGCCTCTCCGCGGCGAATGCGCCGATGGGAGCGGTCCTGCTGTCCGAGAAGCTGCACGAGGAGTTCTCGAAGCCGGGCGTCATCGTCAACCACGGGAACACCTTCGGCGGACACCCGGTCTCCTGTGCGATCGCCCTGCGCGCCTTCGACATCATGGAGCGCCTCGATCTGCCGGGGTATGTCGCGTCCAAGGAAGGCGAGCTGCGAGCGGCGCTGGAGTCACTCCAGGACATCCCGAACGTCGTCTCCGTCAGCGGTGCAGGGTTCTTCTACGCGATCGAGCTGACCCGCTTCCGTCCGGACGGCACGCAGTATGCGGAGTCGGAACTCGGCGAGGTGTACGGCCCGTCGGCGGTCGCCGCCCCCTTGGCCGCCAGAGGTGTGCTCTGTCGTGTGATGGTCGAGGGAGGTCGCCCGCTCATGTTCATCGGACTGCCTCTGGTTGCCGACACATCCGAGTTCGAGTTCCTCCGTGACAATCTCCGCGACGTGTTCGGACAGGTCGCGGAAGCTCAGGGCTGGAGTCGTGCGGACGTCGCGCAGCCGGTCTCCGCGGGCTGACCCGCCGGGATCTACAGCGAGGACCCGCGCACGCAGAGTGCGCGGGTCCTCGCCTTCGGTTCGGCGTCAGCCGCGGAACACGGTCGACGAGCGGCGCTCATACCAGCGCGCGAGCTGCTCGCCGGCCTTGAGCACATGGTCGCGCATCTCCGCGCGCGCGGTCTCGTCATCGCCGCGCTCGAGGGCGTCGAGGATCCGCTCGTGTTCGTCGAAGTTGGCCTCACGGTGGCGGCTGTCGCCCACGAGCAGCTGTGCCGAGACGTTGCGCGGGAACGTCTCGTTGATCTCGTCGATGGAGCGGGACAGGCGGGAGTTACCCGACAGCTGAGCGATCGTGTGATGGAACAGGTCGTTCTCGCGCCGGCTGCCGGTCGTCGCCTCCGCAGGGTTCGCGCTCTCCTCCGCGGAGCGCTCGTACATCGCGCGATTCGCCTTGCGCAGGGTCTCGACGTCCGAGCGTGAGATCTGGCCCGCGGCCAGCGCTGCGGCCAGGCCTTCGAGTTCGGCCCGGACCTGGTATGCCTCCCGTACCTCCCAGGGGGAGGGGATCCGCACGACGGCGCCCCGATTGGGCACGACATCGATGAGCCCGCCGGCCTGCAGTTGGCGGAGGGCTTCCCGGATCGGAGTCCTGCTGACCCCGAAGTCCTTCGCCAACTCCGCCTGGCGCAGCTGGGAGCCGATGGGGATCTGGCCGGACATGATCCGGTCACGGATCGACACCGCGATGCTGTCGACGAGCGCACGGCCCGAGGCATCCGACGAAAGCTCTGCCAGCGTTGACATGCGATCTCCTGTTCTTCTCCCCCGAGGCGGCGGCGTCGCAACCGTAGCAGAACCACACACTTCCCAAGCCAATTGTCGACAGATGGCGCACAACTTTTCAATATTGGATCCATACAGAGCGTGATAGGATCCAACCATGGCCAGTGTAGATGCGACGGACGGCTTCACCGCACGGGTTCGTGCCATGGTGCTCGAAGCCGACGACATCCTTTCGCTCGAACTGGAGCCGATCGACCGCCCGTTTCCGGGGTGGACAGCAGGCGCCCATGTCGATGTGGCCATTCCGGGCGCTCCCACGCGACAGTACTCCCTCTGCGGCCCACCGGACGCAGGTCGGTATCGCATCGCGGTTCTGAGGGAGGCGGTGAGTCGCGGCGGGTCACAGGCGGTGCACGAGCGGCTGCGGCCCGGCGACACCGTCGTCCTGCGGGGACCCCATAACCACTTCCGCCTCGAGCCGGCGCCCGAGTATCTCTTCGTCGCCGGTGGGATCGGCATCACTCCGATTGTCTCGCTGCTGCGGGAAGCGCAGGCGGCGGGTGCGACGTGGAGGCTCCTGTACCTGGGGGCGTCGCGCCGACGGATGGCCTTCCTCGACGAGATCGCGGCATTGGACGGCGGAACCGTGACGATCGTGGCCCGTGACGAAGACGAGCGCGCCGACCTCGCCGTCGAGCTGGCGCAGCACCCGACTGCGATGGTGTACGCGTGCGGTCCCGAGCGGATGCTGGCCGCCCTGCGGGAAATCGTCGGCGAAGACAGCGACCGCCTCCACATCGAGTACTTCCAGGCGCCGCAGGTCGAGTACGAGCCCGGGGGGCCGTTCATGATCCGCCTGGAGCGATCCGGCCTCGAGGCGGAGGTCCGGCCCCACCAGTCGATCATGGAGGTCATGCGCGAGGCCGGAGTGGACGTCCTCAGCGACTGCGAGGAGGGCATCTGCGGCAGTTGCGAGACCCGGGTCATCGACGGCGAGATCGAGCACCGCGACTTCGTCCTCACCAAGCAGGAGCGCGAGCGGGGCGACTGCATGATGGTGTGCGTCTCCCGGGCAGCATGCCCTCTGCTCGTGCTCGACGCGTAGGAGTCCTCGCTCGATGCATGGACATATCACGAGAAGTGGATACAATAATCTCCATATCGGATACCGAAAGGCGACACCGGCATGCTGAAGCAGGAAGACAACGACAAGATCACTCAGTCAGGTCCCGGGACGCCGCTGGGGAATCTGCTGAGGTCCTACTGGCAGCCGGCCGCTCTGGTCTCGGAGATGCCCGGCGAGCGGCCGGTCAAGCAGGTGCGCATCATGGGCGAGGACCTTGTGCTGTTCAAGAAGCGCGAGGGCTGGGGCCTGATCAGCCGCTTCTGCGCGCATCGCGGAGTGGATCTGTCCTACGGCAGGCTGGAGGAAGACGGCATCCGATGCCTTTACCACGGCTGGCTGTACGACGGTGAGGGACGCTGCATCGAGCAGCCCGCCGAGCCTGACCACAGCCAGTTCCTCGGCAAGATCCGCATCGCAAACTACCCGTGCGTCGAGCGCAACGGCATCATCTTCACGTACATGGGCGCCGGCGACCCCCCGCCGTTCCCGCACTACGACTGCTTCATCGCGCCCGAGGAGTACACCTTCGCCTTCAAGGGTCTCTGGGAGTGCAACTGGCTGCAGGGCCTCGAGGGCGGCATCGATCCCAGCCATGTGTCGTTCCTCCACCGGTTCATCCAAGAGGACCCCCGGGAGATGTACGGCCAGCAGTTCGCCGAAGAGGTCGCCGGCACCGGAAAGAAGCTGTCGATGCTCGTCGGCGAGAACTACCGGCCCGACATCGAAGTCGAGACCGCCGACCACGGACTGCGCGTGTTCGCGCTCCGCCAGCTCACCGAGGACATCAAGCACGTGCGCATCACGAACCTGATGTTCCCGAACGCTTTCGTCGTGCCGTTCGGGAACACCAAGGTCTTCACCCAATGGCATGTGCCGATCGACGACCACCATCACTACTGGTACATGATCTGGTACGACTTCGCCGAGGAGACGGATAAGGACACGCTGCTCAAGCAGCGACTCGAGGGTGTGACCCTGCCCGAGTACCGTCCGGTTCGCAACCGTTCGAACAACTGGGGATTCGATCCTCAGGAGCAGAACGAGCTCACCTATACCGGCATGGGGCTGGACATCAACGTGCACGACCAGTGGGCCGTGGAGTCGATGGGCCCCGTCCAGGACCGGACCGTCGAGCGTCTCGGCGTCTCCGACCGCGCCGTCACCGCGAACCGCCGCATGCTCCTGCGCGCCATCGACGCGTTCGCCGCCGGAGGGGAGACGCCCTCTCACCCGCTGAGCGAGGAAGAGGCCGCACAGCTGACCGGGCCGATGGCGGTGGACACCGTCGCGGCCAACGATGCGTGGGAGACGCGCTGGATGGAACGGGAGCGACAGCGCCGCGAGGCTTCGCCGTGGGCCGGCGGACGACAGAATGCTGAGGTCGCGGTCGATGCATGAGCGCAACGCCGATGAGCGCCCGGTCTTCGAGGGAGGAGGAGGCGTCTCTGCTCGCCCGATGCGCTCCGTCGACGTCGCGGGATTCATCGGGAACCACGGGCTGTGGACCGAGGCGCAGTACGCGGCCCTCGGGCAGATGCGCCGTGTCGTGGATGAGCTGGGCATCGAGATGGTGCGCTTCGCCTTCGTCGACCAGCACGGGATCGTGCGCAGCAAGACGATCGCACGGGGTGCGCTCACCGGTGCTCTGAAGAACGGCGTCACCGCACCGAGTTCGCTCCTGCTGAAGGACACTTCGGGCCAGTCCGTCTTCGCGGTCTTCTCTTCCGAGACCGGTGTCGGCGTCCCCGGCTTCCGCGGCGCCGGCGACATCGTCCTGGTCCCAGACCCCACGACCTTCCGCGTACTGCCGTGGGCGCCCCGGACGGGGTGGATGCTGTGCGACCTGTACTTCCCCACCGGGGCACCGGTGCCGTTCTGCACCCGCACCATCCTGCGCAACGAGCTGGTCGCACTCGCCTCGCGGGGCTACTCGATGACCGTTGGCGCCGAGCTGGAGTTCCACGTGTTCCGCGCCGCCGGAGAACCGCTGGCGGATGACAATCTGTCGGTGCCGGGCAGGCCCGGCGCCTCCATGGCCGTCGCGCCCACGACCCGGGGCTCGCAGCTGCTCCACGAGGCGAGTCTCGACGAGATGCAGCCCCTTGTGGACGCGCTGTATCGTGGCCTCACCCTGCTGGATCTTCCCCTCCGATCGATCGAGCTCGAGTTCGGGCCGAGTCAGTTCGAGATCACGATGGATGCCGCCGGCGCCGCGGAGACCGCGCACGCCATCATCCTGTGCCGGTCCGCGGTGAGATCGATCGCGGCGAGCCTCGGCTACCACGCGACGTTCATGGCGCGCCCGCAGGGTGCTCAGGGAGCCTCGACGGGGTGGCACCTGCACCAGTCCCTGGCGGATCTGCACACAGGGGAGAGCGTGTTCATGCCTGAAGAGCCGGGCTCGACGATCTCGCCGCTGGCTCAGTCGTATCTGGCGGGACTTCTCGCGCACGCCGCGGCTGCGGCTGCCTTCACGACGCCCACCGTCAACGGCTACAAGCGGTATCAGCCGAACTCACTCGCACCCGACCGCATCGCGTGGGGTGTCGACAACAAGGGGGCGATGATCCGCGTGGTCGGTGGAATGGGGGATCCCGCCACGCGCCTGGAGAACCGATCCGGCGAGCCCGCGGCGAATCCGTACCTCTACATCGCATCGCAGCTCATCGCCGGCATGGACGGCGTCGATCGCGCACTGACTCCTCCGGAGCCGACGACCGACCCCTACAGCGCCGACGCAGCGGCACTTCCAGCCACGCTCGGCGAGGCCGTCGACGCGCTTGTGGGCGACGCTGTCTTCGGTGAGGCGCTGAGCACGACCGTGGTGGAGTGGTACGCGACCATCAAGCGTGCCGAGTTCGGCCGCTACCTGCGCCATGTCTCCGACTGGGAGCAGCGCGAATACATCGGGATCTTCTGAGAAGCGAGGAGTACGCATGAGCATCCGATCGACAGTCCAGGCGCTGCCCGACTACGAGCCCTTCTTCCTGGCGGGAGAATGGGTGCCGGCCGGCGACCGCCAGGTGCACACCGTCACCGACCCGGCAACCGGCGAGGTGCTGACGACCGTCGCCCAGGCGACCTCGGAGGACGTGGATCGAGCGGTGGAGGTCGCCGTCGCGGCGCATGCGGACAAGCGGTGGCGAGGCATCGCACCCCTTGAGCGCTCACGCATCCTGCATCGGGTCGCGGACCTCATCGAAGAGGAACTCGAGGACCTGGCGATCCTCGAGACCCGCGACAACGGCAAGCCCATCGAGCGGTCGCGCGCGGACGTGGGCAACGCGGCGCGCACGTTCCGTCACTTCGCGGGAGCACCGTCCAGGATCGATGGCACGGTCGTCCCGATCGACGGCGGCGCACATCATGTGTACACGACGATGGAGCCGGTCGGTCCGGTC
>Ga0079224_100010031_pt1 | contig 12967 bp, 13 predicted proteins | sample Stecom2015_FD_80414 | JGI IMG/M metagenome (GOLD analysis project Ga0079224, IMG submission 80414) | Agricultural soil microbial communities from Utah to study Nitrogen management - Steer compost 2015 | ecosystem: Environmental > Terrestrial > Soil > Agricultural land | place: USA: Utah... | reverse complement strand
GGTCCGATCCAGGCGGTCGCCCCGTGCGCCTCGCTTGCCCCCGAGCGGGTGGTCTGCGATCTGAAGGCGTTCTTGTCGGGGCGCCCGCACCGGCCGGCGCCGTTCCACTATCTGCTCGGCTGGGGTGACACCGGCGCCGACGTCTTCGAGGTGGTGGGCACGTTCCCGCGCGAGTTCGAGACCCACATCGACGGCGGCGAGGGCAGCGACATCCTCATCGGCTGGAACGGTCCGGACCTCCTGTTCAGCGGGACCGACGGCGCCGACCGCCTCGAGGGCCGCGGCGGCGACGACGCCCTGCTCAGCCAGAGCCACCACCCGCTCGCGTGGCGAGGCGGCAACCGGCCCGAGTGGCCGGACTATGGCGACGGCGCCGACCGCCTCGACGGCGGCCCCGGGCACGACCAGCTCGTAGCCGACTACGTGTGCGGCGGGCACCGCTTCATCGGCGGCCCCGGCCACGACATCGCCGGGTTCGCCCGCAGCGGGCACCCCGCCATCCACGCCCAGCTCGGCGGCCCGTCCTCCTACAAGACAAGGTGGTGGGGCTTCGCCGCCAACATGAAGCTGTGCGGCAACCGGAAGAATCGCTGGACGAGCTGGAGGACCGGCGCCGGCGCCGACCTCGAGGTGCTCGAGTCCAGCGACGGCCCGGATCGCCTGTGGGGCGACGACCGCAACAACGTGATCTGGAGCCGCGCCGGCGACGACAAGGTGTGGGCGCTCGGCGGCGACGACGAGATCCGCGGCGCCGACGGCCGCGATCAGCTCGACGGCGGCGGCGGCGACAACAACATCAGCTACGGCGCCGAGTAGCCCGGGCCGCCTTCACCGTCGCCGCCGGCCGGCGGGTCCGGGTGCACCGCCCGGGCGATCTCCTCCCAGGTGGGGATGGCGCGCGTGCGGGTCACGGTGACGATCGGGAGGCGCATGACCACGCGCACGACCGGCGAGGTGTAGTGGAGCTGGCGGGCGTGGCCGCGCGCCACCTCGAACACGGCGAGGGCGCCGGGGCGCGGGAACGGGTGGCTGAGCTCGGTCGCCTCCGCCGTGTTGAGCTGGCCGCCGACCAGGCGCGAGCCGACGAACGGAGCGTCCGGCACCCGCTCGCCCGAGCCGGCGCTGCGCACCTCGATGCAGGTCAGCGCCGAGTCGAGCACGTACACGTGGTTGCGCGTGATCACCTCGACCGCTTCTCGAAGCCGGCGCGTGCTCGGCGCCGGCCCGTGCTCGTGGGTGACGTTGACCTCGATGATCGGCGTCCGGGCGCCCGACCGCTCGCTCTCGCCGGAGGGGATGGCCATCTGGATCTACTCTACCCGCCGCCGGTGCGCGCGCGCCCGCGCCGCGCCGGGGAAGGCGCGTCGGCCGCGCTCACCGGGTCTGCGCGCGCACGCCCGGCGTGGCCCGGGTGACACGGGCGGCCCGGTGCGCGGACAAGCTGGCGGATTCCTTGTGACGCCGCGGTGGCCTCGGGGTTGCTCCTCAAGGGGGCATGACGCGCGAGCCCGAGCCCGAGCTTTTCGAGCGCCCGACCACCCGCGGGGCCGAGCGCCCCCTCCAGCCCGCCATCGTCCGCTCGCGCCGGCGCGACCGGGCGCTGGGCGCGGCGCTCATGGTGGCCGCGGCGGCGGGCGGCGCCGGCGGCGCGATGTTCGCGCTCGGCGCCGGGGCGGCCTCGGCCGGACCGGAGGACGCGCGAGCGGCTGCGGCCGCGGCGACGCCGGTCGCCCTGCCGGTGCCGGTGCCGGTCCCCATCCTCATCCGCGCCGCCACCGAGGCGGGCGCGCCGGAGGATCCGCACCCGGCGATCGACATCGCCCACGTGATCCACGAGGGCGGCCTGCGCGTGGTGCTCGAGGCGCACGTCGACCCGGCGTGGCTGGGCGGCGCCGGCGAGGTGGAGGACGACGACGGCATCACCGTCGTCACCCGGCCGCTGTCGGAGATGGGGCGGGCCGCGTTCGCCCCCGCGCTCGGCACGGTGGTGCGCCTCGAGGGCCGAGGCAGCCGCTGCCTCGCGAAGGTCACCGGCCTGGCCGCGGTCGGCCGCTACGCGGGCGACCACGTCGGCGAGCCGCCGCCGGAGCCGGCGGTGGCCTGGAGGATGGCGCGCGAGGCCGGCGTGATCGCCGGCGACCTGCAGATCCTCGAGGGGAGCTGCGACGGCGCCACCTGGGCCCGCAGCGCCTCGCTCCCCGCGCCGGCCGCCGCCGCCATCACGCCGGCGCCGGTGGAGCTGCGCGACCGCGCCGCCGCCGCGCTGGCGGCGCACGACGAGGTGCGCCAGCTTGTGGCCGACCTGCCCGAGGTCGAGCGCGACGTGGTGGTGCGGCAGATCGAGGGTGCCGGCGACACGCTCCTGGTCGCCACCCAGCGGATGACCGGCTGCTCCGACCTCGAGCCGGCCTTCACCGCCATCTACCAGGTCACACCGGAGGGCGAGCTGCGCCTGCTGAGCGACAGCGAGATCGTCGCCGAGGTGCTCGCCGCGATTGACGCCGACGGCGACGGCCACCTCGAGCTCCTGGTCAGCCCGGACGACCTCGCCCGCTCGCTCTTGCGCCGCAAGGGCGGCACCTACGCGCTCGACTCCGCCGTGCGCGCGCCGATCTACGGCTGCCGCTGCTGAGGCGTGCGGCGGGGGCGCTAGCTCGGCTCGCCCGGCTCCGGCGCGTCCGCCTGCAGGCGATAGCCGGCGCCGTGCACGGTGACCAGGTAGCGCGGCCGCTCCGGCTCGTCCTCCAGGGCGCGCCGCAGCTTGACCAGGTGATTGTCGACCGTGCGGGTGTTCGGGTACTTCTCGTAGCCCCAGGCCTCGTCGAGCAGGACGTCGCGGCTCACCACCTCGCCGGGGCGGCGCGCGAACACCTTCAGGATCGCGAAGGCGCGCGCCGGCAGCTCGACCGCGCGGCCGCCCTTGGTCGCCACCTGGCGGGTGAAGTCGATGCGCACGTCGCCGAACGAGAGGGTGTCCGGATCGGCCAGCGCGCGCGCGCCGCGCCGCAGGACCGCCGCCACCCGCGCCAGGAGCTCCATCAGCGAGAACGGCTTGGTCACGTAGTCGTCGGCGCCGAGCTCGAGGCCGCGCACGCGGTCCAGCTCGGCGCCGCGCGCGCTCAGCATGATGATCGGGATCTCCGAGATCCCGCCGCGCGCCGACTTGAGCCGCCGGCACACCTCGAAGCCGTCCAGGTCGGGCAGCATGATGTCGAGGATGATGAGGTCCGGCCGCATCCGCTCGGCCAGCTCGAGGCCGGCCTGGCCGCGGGTGGCGACCTCCACCTGGTAGCCCTTCGCCTTGAGCGTGTCCTCCAGGCCGAGCCGGATCGACGCGTCGTCCTCGATGACCAGGATGCGGTTCATGCTGCTGCCTGCCCGTCCCCGGGCGCGCTCGCCTCCGGCGGCGCCTCCGGGAACAGCAATGTGAATGTGGCACCGCGCCCCGGCGCGCTGTCCAGCTCGATCGCGCCCCCCTGCGCCTCGACGTGCCGCTTGACCAGCGCCAGGCCCAGGCCGGTCCCCTCGACCCCGGCCGAGTAGGCGGCCGGCGAGCGGTAGAACTCGCGGAAGATGCGCTCCTGCTCGGAGGCGGGGATGCCCGGACCGCGGTCGCGCACCCACAGGGCGACCTGACCGCCGGCCCGCCGGGCCAGGCCGACCTCGACCGGCTGGCCGCTGCCGCCGTACTTGGTTGCGTTCGACAGCAGGTTGAGCAGCGCCTGCACGGTCACCTCGCGGTCGACCAGCACGGTCGCCTGCTCGGCCGCCTCCGGCACCGCCAGCTCGACCTCTTGGCCCTCCCCCTCGCGCAGGCGCGCGAAGGTGGTCACCGCCTCGCGCGCGATCGCCGCCGCGCGCTGCTCCTGCCGGTCGTAGCGGCGCGTGCCGCGCTCGATCTGCGCGTAGTCGAGCAGGTTGGCGATGAGCAGCCCGAGCCGCTCGCTCTCCTTGACGATGATCTCGTGGTAGCGCCGCTCGCGCTCGCGGTCCTCGCCGGCGACCCCCTGCTGCAGCATCTCGGCGAACATGCGGATCGAGGTGAGCGGGGTCTTGAGCTCGTGCGACACGGTCGACACGAAGTCGCTCTTGAGCCGCGCCAGCTCGCGCTCGCGCGCGGCGCCGCGGATGGTGGCGACCAGGCCGAGCACCAGCACGGCGACCAGCCCGCCGGTCAGCGCCAGGTGGCGGCGGCCGCGCTCGCGCACCATCTCGGCCACCGGATCCGGCCGCGAGCGGTCCTGCACCAGCACCAGGCCCAGGTGCGGCAGGAGCGGCCCGAGCGACACGCTGGCCAGGGTCCGCTCGGCGCGCTCGTCCGGCCCCTCGCCGATCGGCAGCACCACCGCCGACACGCCCAGCTCGCGCTCGCGCGACGGCATCGCGCGGTCGGCGAGCTGATCGAGGTCGCGCCGCTCGAGGGCGAGCCCGGCGACGCCGCCGCCCGGCAGGCGGCGGTAGACCAGCGCCCGCTCCGGCGCGCCGAACGCGGGCCGGCCGCGCGCCTCGGGGCCGGCGGTGCGCGCCAGCGCGATGACGTCGTCGGCCAGGCGCGCCGCCAGCCGGCCGGCGTCGCGCGCGGCGGCGAGCTCCTTGTCGAGCGCGGCGAGCGCCTGCTCCTCGGCGGGCGACATGCGCGCGCTGCGCAGCCCGGCGCGCAGGTGATCGATCAGGAAGCGGCGCAGCGCGCCCGGCAGGGTGAGCTCGCCGGAGGCGACGCGCTCGAGCGCGGAGAGGAGCGGCGCGGCCTCGCCGGTCACCTCGCCGAGGCCGAGCGCGGCGAGGAGCGCGTACGGCATGCCCTCGGCGTCGACCCGGTCCGGGAAGCGGCGCTCGAGCTCGCGGTAGGTCGCGGCCGCCTGGCTCGGCCGGTCGGCGGCGCGCTCGAGGCGCGCCAGGCCGAGCAGCGCCTCCGGTCCGGTGTCGCGGTGGCGCGCCAGCTCGGCGTAGGCGCGCCGCGCCTCCCACAGATCGCGCGTGGTCGGCCGGCACGGCCCGCTCTCGGCGCGGCAGATGCCGATCTCCTTGCGGCGGGCGGCGTCGAGCTGGGCGGCGCGGCGCGGGCTCACGCGCGGGCCGCGGCTGAGCAGCGCCATGAACTCCTGGTCCGGCGCGGAGTCGACCGCGCCGGTGCCCAGCTCGGCCGGCGGGTGGAGCAGGCGCCCGCCAGGCTCGAGGAAGAACGGGCTGTGCGCCACGGGGTGCGCGGCGGCGAGCGCCAGCGCGGGAGCCGACGCGTGCGGTTCGCGATCGCCTCCGTCGCCGGCGCCTGCGCGATCGCCGGCGGCGCGGTCGGAGGCCTCCCGCGGCGGCGGATCCGGCGCGGTCGCCTGGGCCTCGAACGCGGCGCAGGCCGCCTCGAGCGCCAGGCGCAGCTCGCCGAGCAGCGCGTCGGCCACCCGGCGGGCGAGCCGGGCGTGCTCCTCCGCCTTGGCGGCGACCATCCCCCGGTCGGCCAGGTACGAGACCGTGCCCAGGTAGGCGATGCCGACCGCGGACGCCAGGACCGCCGCGACCGGGAAGACGCCCGAGAGCGCGCGCCGGACCACGGGCTTCACCGGACCCAGGATAGCAGCCGGCGACGGAGCGGAACCCGAGCAGCTCCGGGCGCCTGGGCGGCGGCGATCGGTCCGCCCATCCAGGAGGGGTTGACACGTTGACGCGATGCGTTACCCTGCGGTTCATCTCTCTTCCCCCCAAGGAGATGCTCATGGAAACGCAGACTTCGACCACCCCCGAGACCGAGCCCACCCCCGCCGACGGCCAGGCGCAAAACGGCGCCGCCGGCCTGAGCGATCGCATCAAGGACCGCGCCCGCCTGGTGCGCGCCCAGCTCGACGCCGCCGAGGCGCGCGCCCGCAAGACCTGGCAGGAGGCGCCGGTTCGCCTGCGCGACGCCGCCAAGCAGGCCTTCGGCAAGGTGCGCGACGGGCTGGATCTACCGAGCCGGCGCGAGGTGAACGAGCTGGTGCGGCGCATCGACGAGCTCGATCGCAAGCTCGCCGAGTACGAGAGCCGCAAGGCGCGCTGAGCGCCGGTGGCGCGCGCCGGCCGGGCGGCGCGCGCACGGGCAGCCGGCTACCTGCCCAGGCGGAGGCGCCACACGATCCACAGCGCCTCCGCCACGATGGCGCGGGACATCTTGGACTGCCCGACCCGGCGGTCCTCGAACACGATCGGCACCTCGACGATCCGCAGCCCCTCCCGGTGGGCGCGGTACTTCATCTCGATCTGGAAGCTGTAGCCGTTGGACTGGACGGCGTCGAGCGGGATCCGCTCGAGCGCGCCGCGCCGGTAGAGCACGAAGCCGGAGGTCATGTCGCGCACGTCGAGGCCGAGCACGGTCCGCGCGTAGCGGCCGCCGGCGCGGCTGATGATCTGTCGACCGATGCCCCAGTTGATCGTGCCGCCGCCCTCGACGTAGCGGGACCCGACCACGACGTCCGCCCCGCCGGCGGCCAGCTCCACCATGCGGGGCAGGTAGCGCGGGTCGTGGCTGAAGTCGGCGTCCATCTCGCCGATGAGGTCGTAGCCGCGGCCGAGCGCCCAGCGGAAGCCCTCGACGTAGGCGGTGCCGAGGCCGAGCTTGCCGGCGCGGTGGAGGACGTGGACGCGCGGATCGCGCGCCGCGATGTGGTCGAGCAGCTCGCCGGTCCCGTCCGGCGAGGCGTCGTCGACGAACAGGAGCTCCGAGCCGGGCACCGGCGCCAGGAACTCGCGCGCGACGCGCTCGACGTTGTCGCGCTCGTTGTAGGTCGGCACGATCAGCAGCACGCGCGGCGCGGCCGGCTCCGGCCTGTCATGGTCGGCGGACATCGCCCCACCTTACCTCGCGTGTCTCACGGTGTGGGCTGAACCCACAATCACCTCTCGACTGGCACGAACTTTCGCACCATGGGCCCGCGTGCTAACCATTCGAAGCGGAAGCGCTCCCCTGTCGTGTGAGACAGCCGTGTTACCCTCTGAACATCGCCCAATGCAGATCTTGAAGGTCCGGTTTCGCACGAACAGCGAGTTCGAGGCGAACTACCAGAACGACTTGGCCGCGGGCGGTCTGTTTTGCCCCACCACGGCTCCGCTCGATCGGGGCGAGCCGGTGATCGTCGAGCTCAGCGCGCCGGCGCTGCCGAACAAGGTGCTCATCCGCGGGATCGTGCGCTCGTGGCGCCCCGCCCTGCCCCGCCTGCGCGTGCGCGCCGGCGCGGTGGTCGAGTTCGACAAGGCCGAGTCGGACAAGCGGGACTTCGTGGTCGAGACGATCAGCGGCGATCGCACCCCGTCGTCGCGGCGGCGGCACACGCGCCTGCCGGTGGCGGTGCCGGTCCGCTACCGGACTCCCGACTCGGCGGAGTTCACCGAGAGCTACCTGAGCGAGATCAGCGTGGGCGGCGCGATGCTCGGCACGCCGACGCCGCTGCCCATCGACACCGACGTCATCCTCGAGCTCACCCCGCCCGGCGCGGTGCGGCCGATCTCGATCTCCGGCAAGGCGACCTACCACCTGCCGAACGGCAACACCGGCCTCAAGTTCCTCTACCGCGACGCCGGCGGCTCGCGGCGGCTGCGCGAGCTGGTGCGCCGGCTGCGCCAGTCGTGAGCGCGGAGGGCGCGGCTTGACCGAGGACCGCGCCCGCGGAAGATCGCGGCGGCGCCCGCGGGGTCACGCGCGCCGCGCCGGCGAGCTGGTGGCCGGCATCCTCGACGGCCACGGCGTGGCCCGCGAGCTGCGCGAGCACCGCATCCTGGCGCTGTGGCGCAGCATCGTCGGCGACGCGCTGGCCGATCGCACCTTCCCGGACGGCCTGGACCGCGGGGTCCTGTGGGTGCGGGTGAAGAACTCGTCGTGGCTGCACCAGCTCAGCTTCCTGAAGGACGACCTGGTGCAGCAGATCAACCGCTCGCTCGGCGACCCGCCGCTGGTGCGCGAGCTGCGCCTCCACATCGGCCCGCGCGACCGCATCTCCGACGACGACGCCCTCGCGCCGACCGTCAGGATCCGTCGCCCGCCGGTCCGCCTGCGCGAGCCGCCGCCCGAGGCCCGCGGCGATCGCCTCGCCGCCATCCAGCGCGAGGCCGACGCCGTCGCCGACCCCGACCTGCGCGACGCCATCCTCGACCTCCGCCGCCGCTGGAACCTCTGACCCCGCCCGCCGCCTGCCACGGCGGCGGCTGCTGCGGCCGCAGGACGGTCAGTCCTCGTCGAGGGCGCGGCAGAGCTCGGCGATGAAGCGGGCGACGGAGTCCGCGGCGGCCTCGGGGGTGTCGGCCTCGGCGATGCGGCGCACGACGGCCGAGCCGACCACGACGCCGTCGGCGATCCGGGCGACGGCGCGGGCGTCGGCGCCGGTCTTGATGCCGAAGCCGACCGCGACCGGAGCGCCGGAGGCCTGGCGCACCAGGGTCACGCGCTCGCCGCCGCCGGCGGCGCCGCGGAAGGCGGCGCCGGTGATGCCGGTCATCGAGATGTAGTAGACGAACGGCGGGTCGAGCGTGCGCAGCGCCGCGAGCCGGTCCGGCCCGGTGGTCGGCGCGACCAGCGGGATGACGTCGAGCCCGGCGGCGCCGAGCGGCCGGCGCAGCTCGTCGAGCTCGTCCACCGGCAGGTCGACCGTGAGCACCGCGTCGACCCCGGCCTCGGCCGCCTCGCGGGCGAACCGCTCCACCCCGCGCACGAAGATCGGGTTGTAGTAGCCGAACAGCACCACCGGCACCTGGCAGCCGCGCCGGCGCAGCTCGGCCACCCCGGAGAGCGCGCTGTCGAGGCCGCCGCCGCGGGCCAGCGCGCGCTGCATCGCCTCCTGGATCACGACGCCGTCGGCGTTGGGATCGGAGAACGGCACGCCGAGCTCGATGACGTCGGCGCCGGCGGCCGCCGCCCGCTCGCACAGGTCGATCGACGCCTCCGGCGACGGGTCGCCCTGGGTGAGGTACACGACCAGCGCGGTGCGCCGCGCAGCGGTCAGCTCGTCCATCTTGCGTCGCAGCCGCGTCACGAGCCGCCTCCCAGATCCGGAAGCGCGCGCGCCACCGTGACCATGTCCTTGTCGCCGCGCCCGGACACGCACAGGATCACCAGGCCGTCCCGCCCGACCCGCCCGGCCACCTCGGCCAGACCGGCGACCGCGTGGGCGGTCTCCAGGGCGCACAGGATCCCCTCGGTGCGCGCGAGCAGCACCAGGCCGTCGAGCGCCTCGCGGTCGGTGCGCGCCAGGTAGGTGCCCCGGCCGCTCTCCTTCCAGAAGCTGTGCTCCGGCCCGACGCCCGGGTAATCGAGCCCGGCGCTGATCGAGTGCGCCTCCTGGATCTGGCCGTCCTCGCCGCACAGCACGAACGACTTGGAGCCGTGCAGCACGCCGACCCGCCCCTTCGACAGCGTCGCGGCGTGGCGCGGGGTGTCGACCCCGTCGCCCGCCGCCTCGACGCCGTACAGCGCGACCCCGGCGTCCGCCTCGAACGGCGAGAACAGCCCGGCCGCGTTGGAGCCGCCGCCGACGCAGGCGACCAGCGCGTCCGGCAGCCGCCCCTCGGCGGCCAGGATCTGCTCGCGCGCCTCGCGCCCGATCACCGCCTGGAAGTCGCGCACCAGGGTCGGGTACGGGTGCGGTCCGGCCACCGAGCCGATGAGGTAGTAGGTGTCCTCGACGTTGGTCACCCAGTCGCGCAGCGCCTCGTTCATGGCGTCCTTCAGCGTGCGCGAGCCGGCGTGGACCGGCGTGACCTTCGCCCCCAGGAGCCGCATGCGGAAGACGTTGAGCGCCTGGCGCTCGACGTCCTCGGCCCCCATGTAGACCTCGCACGGCATGCCGAAGAGGGCGGCGACCGTGGCGGTGGCGACGCCGTGCTGGCCGGCGCCGGTCTCGGCGATGATCCGCCGCTTGCCCATCCGCCGGGCCAATAGCGCCTGGCCGATGCAGTTGTTGATCTTGTGGGCGCCGGTGTGGTTCAGGTCCTCGCGCTTGAGGTAGACGCGGCAGCCGACCTCCTGGGACAGCCGCGGCGCGAAGGTGAGCGGCGAGGGCCGGCCGACGTAGTCGCGCAGCAGGCGATCGAGCTCGGCGGCGAACGCCTCGTCGGTCCGCGCCTCGTCGTAGGCGCGGGCCAGCTCGCCGACCGCCGGCATCAAGGTCTCGGCGACGTACTGGCCGCCGAAGCGGCCGAACCGCCCGGGCGCGCTCACGACCGCTCCCCGCGCGCGCTGCGGCCGCGCTCGTCCGCCTCGCGCGCCTCGCGCACGAAGCGCACCATCAGCTCGGGGTCCTTCACCCCGGGCGCGATCTCGACCCCGCTGGCGACGTCGACCCCGAACGGGTGCACGGCGGCGATCGCCTGCGCCACGTTGTCCGGCGTGAGGCCGCCGGCCAGGAGCACCCGGCGGCGCGCCGCCGCGCGGCGGGCGACCCGCCAGTCGCCGACGATGCCGGAGCCGCCGCGCCCCGGGCTCGGCGTGTCGACCAGCACCAGCGGGCACTCGTACTCGGCCAGCCGGTCGAGGTCGGACGACTCGGACACGCCGACCGCCTTGATGCCGCGCTCGCCCAGCCGGGCGGCGTACGCCGGCGGCTCGTCGCCGTGGAGCTGGGCGTAGTCGAGCGCCAGCTCCTTGACCGCGGCGAGCACCTCCTCGAGCTCTTGGTCCACGAACACGCCGACCACCTCGATCTCCTCTCGCACGTCGCGCGCCGCGCGCACCAGCTCGCCGACCCGGTCGGCCGTCACGAACCGCTTGGAGCGCGGCCAGAAGTTGAGCCCGATCCAGTCGGCGCCGGCGCGCGCTGCCGCGGCGGCGTCCTCCGGGCGGGTGATGCCGCAGATCTTGACGATCACGCCTCGCCTCCTCGCGCCGCGGGTTGCGCGGCCGGGTCCTCGCCGGCCGCCGCGCCGGCCAGAAGCTCGGCGAGCGCGCGGCCGGGCGAGGGCTGCCGCATGAGCGCCTCGCCGACCAGGATGGCGTGGGCGCCGGCCCCGGCCAGCGCGCGCGCGTCGGCGGCGGTGCGGATCCCGCTCTCGGCGACCAGCACCACCTCGGGCGGGCAGCGCGGCGCCAGGCGGGCGGTGAGCCCCATGTCGATCTCGAAGGTGCGCAGGTCGCGGTGGTTGACCCCGACCAGGCGGGCGCCGGCGGCCAGCGCCACCTCCGCCTCCGCCTCGTCGTGCACCTCGACCAGCGCGTCGAGCTGCCACTCGGCGGCGGCGGCGACCAGCTCGGACAGGAGCGCGCCGTCGAGCGCGGCCACGATGAGGAGCACGCCGTCGGCGCCGGCCGCGCGCGCCTCGACCACCTGGTACGGATCGATCACGAAGTCCTTGCGCAAGAGCGGCAGGGTCGCCGCCGCGCGGGCGGCGGCGAGGAACCCGAGCCGGCCGTCGAAGAAGCGCTCGTCGGTCAGGACCGAGATCGCCGCGGCGCCGCCCGCCTGGTAGTCGCGCGCCACCTGCGCCGGATCGGCGCCCGGCCGGATCGCCCCGGCCGACGGCGACGCCCGCTTGATCTCGGCGAGGGCGCGCAGGCCCTGGCCGGGGCCGCGGTGCAGCGCCGCCGCCAGGCCGCGCGCCGGACCCGCCTGGCGCGCGCGCGCCTCCAGCTCCGCGAGCGGCCGCTCGGCGCGGGCGCGGCTCACCTCGCCCCGCTTGTGCTCGAGTATCTCGCCGAGGATCGACACGGCGTCAGGCAGGAGCCCCCGGCGCGGGCGTCTCGCGGCTCAGCCGGATCCAGAGGTCGAGGGTGCGCGTCGCGTCGCCCCGGTCGATGGCGGCCGCCGCCATCTCGGCGCCGGCGCGCAGATCCCCCGCCCTGCCGCACGCGACCAGCGCCGCGCCGGCCGCCAGCAGGACCGCGGTCCTCACCGGCCCCTCCTCGCCGGCCAGCACGCGGCGCGCGACCGCCGCGTTGTCGGCGGCGTCGCCGCCCTTGAGGCCGTCCGGATCCGCCTCGGCCAGGCCGAAGTCGGCCGGCGTCACCTCGCGGGTGACGACCTCGCCGCGCCCGGCGTCCCACTCGGCCATCACCGTCGGCCCGCGCACCGCGATCTCGTCGAGGCCAGGCTCGCCGTGCACCACGAAGGCGCGGCGCGAGCCGAGCTGGCCGAGCGCGCGCGCCACCGGCTCGCACCAGCGGCGGTCGAACACGCCGACCACCTGGCAGCCGACCCCGGCCGGGTTGGTCAGCGGACCGAGCAGGTTGAAGATGGTGCGGGTGCCGAGCTCGCGGCGCGGCCCGCCGGCGTGGCGGGTCGCCTGGTGGAACGCCGGCGCGAACAAGAACGCGATGCGCGCCTCGCTCAGGCAGCGCTCGAGCACCGCGGTCGGCGCCTCGATGACCACGCCGAGCGCCTCGAGCACGTCGGCCGAGCCGGAGCGGGACGACAGCGCGCGGTTGCCGTGCTTGGCCACCCGCGCGCCGGCGGCGGCCACCACCAGGGCGGCCATGGTCGACACGTTGACCGTGCCGGAGCCGTCGCCGCCGGTGCCGCAGGTGTCGACCGCCGCGTCGCGCTCCGGGCAGGCGATGCCGCGCGCGCGGGCGCGCATGGCGCTGGCCGCGCCCGCGATCTCCGCGGCGGTCTCCCCCTTCATCCTGAGCGCGACGAGCAGCCCGCCGATCTGCGCCGGCGTCGCCTTGCCGTCCATGATGTCGCCGAACACCGCCGCGATCTCGTCGCCCGACAGGTCGCGGCCGGCGATCACCGCCGCGATCGCTTGCTGGATGGTCACGCTGGCACCCCCGCCGCGCGCGAGGTCGCGTCCGCCTCGCCGCGGCTCATGTCGAGGAAGTTGCGCAGGATGCGCATGCCCTCGCCGGTCATGATCGACTCGGGGTGGAACTGCACCCCCTCGAGCGGCGCCGCCGAGCCGTGGTGGTCCCGGTGGCGCACGCCCATGATCTCGTCGTCCCAGGTCTTCGCGGTGATCTCGAGGCAGTCCGGCAGCGTCTCGCGGTCGATCACCAGCGAGTGGTAGCGGGTGGCGG
>Ga0079224_100010030_pt1 | contig 12968 bp, 12 predicted proteins | sample Stecom2015_FD_80414 | JGI IMG/M metagenome (GOLD analysis project Ga0079224, IMG submission 80414) | Agricultural soil microbial communities from Utah to study Nitrogen management - Steer compost 2015 | ecosystem: Environmental > Terrestrial > Soil > Agricultural land | place: USA: Utah... | reverse complement strand
CAGGCAACAAGTCGAAGGCGAGGACCCTGCTCGCGGTGGCGGTGCCGCTGCTCGGCGCGGCGCGGTTCGGCCGGGTACTGCACATTGCCAGCATGGCCCTTGGAGTCCTGCGCGTGGCGCGCAGCCTGCGGCGCTAGAATGCCGGCCGTGCCGAGTATCCGAAGCATCGTCCAGGGCGCCGCCCTCGGCCTTGCACTGACGGCGGTCGCCGGCTGTGGCGGCATCGAACCGGGCGAGGGGGAAGCCAGCCTGCGAGCTGCGCTGGCCAGTGCATCCGCTTGCAACTACGAGCGTGTCCATTTCACGATCGAGAGTGTGCAGGTCCACGAGTCGCCGCTCGCCAGCGCGAGCGCGCTCGGCTGGCGAATCCTGAAGCTCCCGACACCGCGGCGGGTCGACCTGATGGAACTCGACAACGGCGTGCTCGAGGAACTCGGCGAGACGAGCCTGCCGGTCGGTCGCTACCAGCAACTGCGCCTGGTGCTCGCGCCCAATACCGCGGCCCAGCCCCTGCGCAACTCGGTGGTGACGGCAGCGCAGGGCGAGGTCGCCCTCGAGATGCCGGCCGCCCAGCACGGCGGCCTGGTGATGCGCATCGACCGCCGCGTCGACGACCAGGAGCGGCTCGACTTGGTGCTCGACCTCGATGCCTGCGCATCGATCGTTCCGCGTTCCGCCAGCGGCGGCTACCTCCTCAATCCGATAGTCGGCATCTTGCCGCGACCGGTCGGCGACGGCCTGTCGATCGCCGGTCGACTCGACAACCTGCCGGCCGAAGGCGCGGTGGTGAGCCTGCAGCAGGCGGGCCGCGTGCTGCGTTCGACCCGGACTGACGCCGACGGCCGCTTCGTACTCTCGCCGGCGCCCGGCGGCAACCATGATCTCGTCATCGTCGCCGAGGGCAGGGCGAGTGCGATGCTGGCCAACGTGCCGGTGACGGAGGCCGGCCGCAGCCAGGTGACCATGGGCGACCAGCCGATTGGCCTGGTGGCGAGCGCGATGCGCACGGTTTCCGGCCGGATCACGCTGCTTGGTACCAGCGCGATTCCCCAAGCCCAGGCAAGCGCCTTGCAAACCGTCGGCACTCGCGTCGTCGAGATCGGGACCCGTCCGACCGACGCCGTCGATGGCAGCTACACATTACGCCTGCCCGTCCAGCCGCCGATGCTGGCGAGCTACCAGGCCAATGCCGCCAGCCATGACTTCGTGCCCGATATCGGCCACGCCGCGAACTACAGCATCGAGGCCGCCGTGCCGGGGCGTGCGGCGCAGACGATCGCCGTCGAGATCGGCCTGGCTGACGTGGTCGCAAACTTCGACTTCACGCCCTAGGGTCAGCGTCGCGCAGTTTCGCAGCCCCGCCTTGCGGCGCGGACTGGCCGGCGGCCTGCAGCCTCAGGGGTACTCGAAGCCGATGCGCAGCTCGGCAATCGCCGACAGCACCGAACGGGCCTCGACGAGCGGCGTGCAGGATGCGGCGCCCAGCCTGGCGGCAGCCCGGTCGAAGACGACCGCCGCCGGGCGGTCGTTGAGATGGCGCGACATGTAGAGGATCCCGTCGACCTGCTGTGGATGACGATGGATCGCCATCGCCCAGAGTTGCGGCAATTCGTAGGGCACCACCGTAGACAGGGCGCCGTCGCCGCCGAGGATCTTCAGCGAGGGGCCGCTCAGGTTGGCGAGGACCAGGGGCTCGCCACCGTCGAAACCGACCAGCCAACGCGACGCGAAGTCGCTGTAGGAGAGCAGGAATTTGCCGCGGGTCGGCATCTCGTCATGGAGTACCGTCTCGGCAATTGCGGTCTCGAGGTCGAAGCCGCAGTAGCAGGTGCCGAAACGGGCGCTGCGCCGGCGCGAGCGATCGTCGAAGCGGTTGCTGGCGCTGCGCCCGAAGAAGGGCTCGCCGGTCGGGAAGCGGGAGACCCGGACCAGCGTGGTGGCGGAAACCGTGCGGGTGCTCAGCGGGATGCTGCCGAGGTCGCGGGGCGGCGGTTGCAGAGGCAAGGGCCGCCTACCGCTGCGCGAAGCCTTCGGCGGCCCGCAGCACATCGGCCAGCTTGCCGTCGGCCAATGCCTCGAGAGGACTGCGGCCGGCCAGCGATGCCTTCGGCGTGCTGAAGAACAGCAGCTTGGTCGTGCCGGGGAGATCGCCAAGGCTGCGGCTGACCGCCTCGAGATGGCGACGCTCGTAGCGGGGATCGGCGAACCACGCCGGGTAATAACGGGCGCCCCGGACCTCGACGTGGAAAACGCGCCGCGCGCCGAGCGCCTTGCTCAGCGCCTGGCGGGTCCAGTCGAGCCGTTCGGTGAGTTGCGCCGGCTCGATCAGCTCGCCCCGCTCGACCAATTCGGCCAGGCGCGCGGCGCCCCGGGTCGCGGCCTGCTCGGCAAGCAGGCCGAGTTCATCGGCCTGCAGCGTCTTGCGGATCTGTTCGAAGCGCCGGGTGACCGTGCCGAGATGGCGCAGCAGCTTGCGGGCATCGACCTGCGGGCTGCCCGCCGAGAGCTGCTCCAGCAGACGCCGGCGCGACAGTTTCTCGAGCCGGGTGGCGCTGCGATCGAGGGCCTCGAGCGATTCGAGGAAATCCTGCACCGGCGCGGATGCCGTCTTGGGCCTTTCGGGCGTGGGCAGGTCGGAGCGGGATGGCATGGTGCTCTCCTGATGGTCGATGCAGGATAGGTCATTGGCGCAACCATGTCAACTAAGACAACCAGGAATACCACCCTAGATGGCGGCTCGTACCTGGCCTCGTCGTTCTTCCGCTTGCTAGGCGCCTGCCGCAATCAGGCTTTCGAGACGGGCAGCGACATCCAGTACCCGCCAGTCGTCGCCGCGGCGACCGACGAGCTGGATGCCGACTGGCGCGCCCTGCCTGCCCTGGCCGCAGGGCAGGCTCAGTGCGGGCATGCCGGTCAGGTTGAAGGGCATCGTGAAGGCGGTAACCGCCGTATGCATCGGAATCTCCCGGCCCGCCACCTGCACGGTGGCGGCGCCCGATGGCGGCGCGACGATCCGCATCGTCGGCATCACGATGAGTTCGACGTCGCGCATGGCCGCGTCGAACATCGCCGCGAGGGCGGCGCGACCACGCTGCGCCCGGACATACCAGGTCGCGGGCAGGAACAGGCCCATCTCCAGGCGCTTGCGGACATCGGGGCCAAGCGTTTCGGGGCGCTCGACAAGACGCTCCCAATGGTCTTCGGTAGCCTCGCTGCAAAGGGTCACGAACTGCAGCGCGGCGCTCGCTTCGAAGCCCGGGAGGTCGAGTTCGATGGGTTCCGCGCCATCGTCGCGCATGCGTTCGACCGCGGCATCGACCGCGGCGGCAACATCCTCGGCCAGCGGTTGGAGGCAGGCTGCACGCGGCACCCCCACCCGCAAGCCGGCCAAGGGCCGAGCGCGGGCTACATGCGCCGGCTGGCCGGCCATGATCGCGTAGGCGAGGGCGGCATCGGCCACGCTCGCCGCTATCGGCCCGACATGGTCCAGGCTGCTGCCCAGCGTACTCACGCCGTCGCGAGGCACCGCATCGAAGGTCGGCTTGAAGCCGACCACTCCGCAGCAGGACGCCGGAATCCGGATCGATCCCCCGGTGTCGGTGCCGACCGCGAATCGGACGATCCCGGCGGCGACCGCCGCGGCGGAACCACCGCTGGATCCACCGGAAATGCACCCGGTGGCGCGGGGATTCACGACGTGGCCATGGTGCGGGTTCTCGCTGGTAATGCCGTAGGCGAGTTCGTGCAGGTTGGTCATGCCGACGGGAATCGCGCCAGCCGCGCGCAGCCGGGCCACTGCCAGCGCATCGGCGCTGGCCGCGGATACCGGGGTGCCACCGGTACCATCGGACTGCGGAAAGCCGGCCACCGCCATCAGGTCCTTGACCGCGAAGGGCACGCCCATCAGCGGCATCGGTCCACCCTCGCGCAGGCCTCGCGCGGCTTCGCGGACCGCGCTTTGGATCGTCGCCTCGTCGGCAAGCGCGATGAACGCATTGAGCTCCCTTCCGGCCCGGGCCGCAGCAAGGGCCTCGGCTGCCGCAGCCCCGGCGTGGGCGGACGCCGCGCGTGCGGCCCGGGCAATTGCGACGATGCCAGGGGCATCGGCGTCGGGCGCAACGCCGCCAGGGGCGATCCCGACTGCGGGCTGGGTGAGGAATCCCGTCCCGGGCGCGGGCCGCAGGCGGTCGAAGGTTTCCAGTTCCGGAAGATTGAGCCGCAGCCGCTCGAGCCAGGTCGCGCGCCGGTCCGTGTGCGGATACTGGTCGATGCCGGCCATGGCGTCGACGGCCTGCTCAAGGCGTTCGAAAATATTGTTCATCGTGATGGCGGCGGGCGATTCGGCGCTGGTCGAGGACGACTCCCGAGCATAGCGGAAGAGGGCGGCATCGCCCGCCAAGTATCATCGTGAAACGCCTACAGCCTGCTCCGCAATGGATACCGTCGCCGTCATCGACTTCGAGACCACCGGCATGTCACCGGACACCGGCGGGCGCGCCACCGAGATTGCCGCAGTGCTGGTGCGCAACGGACAGGTGGTCGACCGCTACCAGAGCCTGATGAATACCGGCGCCTGGGTGCCGCCATTCATCGAAGCACTGACCGGCATCAGCAACGAGATGGTACGGGCAGCGCCGCCGGCGACCCGGGTGATGGGAGAGGTGGCCGACTTCGTCGGTTCGCATCCCATGGCCGCCCACAATGCCGCCTTCGATCGCCGCTTCTGGGATGCCGAGCTGGCCCGCCTCGGCATGCGACGGCGCCAGGAGTTCGCGTGCACCCTCCTGCTCGCCCGGCGGCTCTATCCGGAGGCACCCAACCACAAGCTGGGCACCCTGGTCGAATTCCACGGCCTGCCGGTGACGGGGCGCCACCACCGCGCCCTGGCCGACGCCGAAATGGCGGCGAACCTGCTGCTGCACATGCAGGGGACGCTCACGCAACGCTTCGGGCTCGGCAGGATCACGCACCAACTCCTGCGCGAGATCCAGGCGGTACCCCGGCATCGGCTCAAGGGTTGCATCGCGCTGCATGGCGCGACGATCGGTCTCGCGAACGAGGGCTCTTCGGGAAGCGTACGCCCGTCTTGACCGGCTGGTGCCGTCTGGACTACCCGCCGAAAACGGTCTCCATCTCCCGGCGAATTCGCCAGGCCTGGGTCTGGCCATCCGCTGCCACGTCGTCCCAGGAAAGGGACTGCCCCTTGGCGACCGGGCGGACCATGGTGATCCCATGCGCCATCCCTAGCGGCAGGCCACCGAGCCCGCGCGAGGTCGCGGCCGGCAGCAGTTTGCCCCAGACCGCGTAGCCGCCTTCGCCATCGAGCAGCCCGCCGGGCCGCAGGTCCCGCTTGGCAGTCGCGACCACGTCGGCGTTCCAGGCCGTCGCCACCCCGGTGGGTTCGCCCCGCAGCGCGACGCTCGCGACCGACATGCCCACTTCCAGCCCGATCAGGTGCCAGCGCTTGTAGAGAGTGAAGTAGCGGCCGCTCGGATCGGTGTGCGCGTTGTACTCCTCGAAGCAGTTGCGGATGTACTCGGTTTCGCCTTCCACCGTCACCCAGACGCCCATGCGGATGTCATAGGGAATCGCGCGACCGTCGGCCTCGAGGCTGGAGATCACTTCCACCATGCCTTTGCGCTCGAGCACACCGCCTTCGCTGCGCGGGCGGGTCACGAAGGGAATGTCCTCGACACTGGCCGGCGGATAGAGCAGTCCGTTGCTCGGAACCGCCAGTCCGGTGGCGTTCGAAACCGCGGTGCTTTCGATGGATGGCTTCGATCCATCGAGAAAACTGTTGAACATCTTGGGATTGAGTCCGCCGCGCTCGGCCTGCGCCGGCGACAGCCCGTAGTAACCCCAGACCGTGTCCGGAGTCGACTCGCAGAAGTGCGGCAACCATTTATGGCCACGGCCTGCCGCCACGACCGGAAAGCCGCAGGTGCGGGCCCAGTCGACGAGATCGCAGATCATTGCCGGCTGGTCGCCGTAGGCGAGCGAATAGACGACGCCTGCTTCGGTCGCCTTGCGGGCGAGCATCGGTCCGCAAAGCGCGTCGGCCTCGACGGTCACGTTCACCACATGCTTGCCTGCGGCGAAGGCGCCGAGGATGTGGTCAACCGCGGCGATCGGATTGCCGGTGCACTCGATGACGATATCGATCCTCGGATGGTCCACGAGGGCCCGCCAGTCATCGGTGATCCAGGTCGTTCCCTTGCGCAAGGCCTCGTCGCCCGAAGTCGCGCCGGCCTGGCCAGGCTGCCAGCCCACGCGATCAAGATTGGCGCGCGCCTGGTCGGGCGAGAGATCCGCAATCCCCACCAGGTGGACGCCAGGCATGCGGGGAACCTGCGCGAGGTACATGGATCCGAACTTGCCGGCACCGATGAGGCCGATGCGAATCGGGTCGTTGGCGGCGGCGCGCTCGAGGAGCTTTCGATGGAGGTTCATGGAGATGGGGCCCAGGCGGATATTGCGGTATCGCGCATCAGTTTGCCGCATGTTGGCGTAAAGGGCGTTTCAGGTGACTCCGGCGAATTTGCGCGGCACCATACCGTCTCCACGGCCATTGGCGGGAGCCGGCAAGGCTCCGCGCGCCGTGCATATCGGCCTCCCGGACCAGCGAGGCGCGAAGCAAGGAGGCCTGACGCCATGGAGTCGCTGATCGCCGCCGCCGGGCGCGCCCTGCTGGCGGGCAACGTGCTCGGCGCACTCAACCTGGTCGCGCTGCGTGACGATCCGCCGGCGCTCGCGCTGCGCGGCATTGCAATGGCCCGGCTCGGCGACTACGCACGGGCGCGCGACTTGTTGCGGCGCGCGGCGCGCGGTTTCGGGCCGCGCGAGAGCCTGGCCCGGGCGCGCTGCATCGTCGCGCAGGCCGAGGTGGCATTGGCGATGCGGGACCTGCGCGGCTCGCCGCGTCAACTGGCGTCCGCCGTGGCCGCGCTCGACGCGCACGCGGACCGGGCGAATGCCGTGCAGGGCCAGCTTGTCGCCGTTCGCAGACTGCTCCTGCTCGGCCGCTTCGACGAGGCGGCTTCCCTTCTGGCCACCATCGACACGAGCGACGCTCCGCCAGCGCTGATCGCTGTCGCCGAGATAGCCGCCGCCGAACTCGCGCTGCGCTGCCTGCGCACCAGTGCGGCGGGCGCGGCAATCGGCAGAGCCAGGCAAGCCGCCGGGCGCGCCGGCCTGCCGGCGTTGCTCGCCGAGGTGACCGAAGCGAGTGCCGCGCTCGATCGTCCCGCTGCCCGACGCATCCGGGCCGGCCAGGAGCAACTCCTGCGGCTCGACGAGGTTGCGGCATTGCTGGCCACCGACGCGCTCGTCGTCGACGCCTGTCGCCACGGACTGCACTGCAGCGCGGAACGGCGTGCACTGGCGCGACGACCGGTACTGTTCGCGCTGCTGCTTGCCCTTGCAAAAGCCTGGCCGGAGGACGCCGATCGCAATGAGCTGATCATGCACGCGTTTCGGACCCGCCGGCCGGACGAAACGCATCGAGCGCGCCTGCGCGTGGAGATCGGCCGCATTCGTTCTCTCGTCGCACCGCTGGCACGGGTCGAGGCCAGCGCGCGCGGCTTCCGGCTCGCGGTTCCGGATGAACGTGACGTCGTCGTGCTCGTGCCACCGATCGACGGCGACAAGGCATCACTGGTGGCGCTCCTGGCCGATGGCGCCGCGTGGTCGAGTTTCGCGCTCGCGCAAGTGCTCGGCGCCAGCCAGCGATCGATCCAGCGTGCGCTGGCCCAACTCGAGGCCGAGGGCAGGGCGTACTCCATCGGGAGTGCGCGAGCCCGACGCTGGCATGCGCCGCCCCTGGTCGGATTCACGACTATCTTGTTACTCCCTGCCGTACCTCGTCCCGGGTAGATTGGCTCGGACGGCGCCAATGGAGGCGCCAGACGGAGGAGCGCAATGACCACGATGACGAAACCAAATCGGATACCAGGCAACTCGGCGGCGCGAGCGCCAGCCCGTCCCGCGGAAATCCTTCGGGAGTACGGCCCGTTCGCCGGCGCCAGCACCATCCATGGCGTCACCCATGACGGCCGGCACGTATGGGCGGCCACCGGGTCCCGGCTGCTCGCCTTCGACCCCGGGGCCGGCGAGCAGGTGCGATCGATCGATCGCGTCGGCGACGCGGGCACTGCCTTCGATGGCAGGCACCTGTACCAGATTGCCGAGGCGCGCATCGACAAGATCGACCCGGGCACCGGCGAGGTGCTGGCTTCGATCCCCGCTCCCGGCAAGGGCTCGGACTCGGGCCTGGCCTGGGCCGAGGGCAGCCTCTGGGTAGGCGAATACCAGGATCGGCGGATCCACCAGGTCGATCCGGCCACGGGTGACATCCTGCGCACCATCGAATCGGATCGATACGTCACCGGCGTATGCTGGGTCGATGGCGAACTGTGGCACGGCACCTGGGAGGGCGACGAGAGCGAACTGCGCCACATCGACCCGGACAGCGGCGCCGTACTTGAACGCCTGGAGATGCCTGCCGGCACCGGCGTCAGCGGGCTGGAGTCCGATGGCGGGAACATTTTCTACTGCGGTGGCGGGGCCTCCGGCCGTGTCCGCGCGGTGCGGCGGCCGAAGGCCGTGACGCCTTGAACGACGGGAACGCCGCGCCAGGAACCGGCCGCTTGCCGATCGCGAACTGGAACTGAAGCGCAGCCCGGACACGAGGGCCGGGCGCGCTTTTCGCTGGGATCGGCCGGATTCGAGTCGATTGACACGACAGCGTTCATGGAGCGGGCATGCTCACCCAGTACTACGTCGCCACCAGCCTCGACGGCTTCATCGCCACCGAAGAGGACTCGCTCGACTGGTTGTTCCCGCTCGGCGATATCAACAGCACCGGCTATCCGGCGTTCATCGCCGAGGTCGGGGCGCTGGCGATGGGTTCGGCAACCTACGAATGGATGCTGCGCCATGCGCGGACGGTCGAGGCCGAGACGGGCGCCGCCTGGCCGTACCTTCAACCAACCTGGATCTTCACGAGCCGGACGCTGCCCGCGATCACCGGGGCGAAGCTGTGCTTCGCGCGCGGGGACGTCCGTCCGGTCCATGAGGCGATGCGCGCGGCGGCCGGCGGCAAGAATCTCTGGGTCGTCGGAGGCGGCGACCTGGCCGGCCAGTTCCATGATGCGGGGCTACTCGACGAGTTGATCGTCCAGGTCGGCTCGGTCACCCTCGGCTGCGGCAAGCCGCTCTTTCCACGTCGACTCACCGAGCCACCGCTGGAGCTCCTGTCGGCCCGCCGGATCGGGGCCGGATTCGCGGAACTGCGCTATCGGGTGCCTGGAAGCAACGCTACGACGAACGCCGCCTGAAGAGATCTTCGTCTGTTCGGCTTGCGAAAGGCGGAGTAGATTTCCTGCTTTCGGAGGACGCGAATGCAATACAAGGGAAGCTGCCATTGCGGCAACATTTCGTTTCGGGTCGGAGCGGCGGGCACCAGCCGGTCACAATGAAAGCGAAAGAACGCGACCAGCTGCTCGACACATTGCAGGCCCGCTTCGAGCAGCACATGCATCGTCATCCGGACGTTTCATGGGCGGAAGTCAGTTCGCGGCTCGAGGGCGCACGCGCGGCACTGCGGGCGCTGCAGCAGATGGAGGCCAGCGGTGGTGACCCGGACGTGGTCGGCAAGGCCGACGACGCCGGCCGCCTCGCCTTCGTCGACTGTTCGCCGGAGAGCCCGGCCGGTCGCCGCAGCACCTGCTATGACGAGCCCGCGCGCCTGGCGCGCAAGGAGAATCGACCGGCGGCCAGCGCGCTCGGGATGGCGGCCGAGTTGGGGATCGAACTCCTGTCGGAAGAACAGTACCGGGCGCTGCAGGCAACGGGTGAGTTCGATGTCAAGACATCCAGCTGGATCGCCACGCCCGAAGATGTCCGTGCGCTCGGCGGCGCGCTGTTCGGCGATCGCCGCTACGGCAGGGTCTTCACCTATCACAATGGCGTGCAGTCGTACTATGCGGCACGAGGCTTTCGCGGCTTGCTGCGCGTCTGAACCCGCCGCGCGGCGTCGCATCCGCAACCGCCGAAGGCATGATCCACCAAGGCCCATATCATGTACCTGCCGCCACACTTTGCCGAGACCCGCCCGGAAATCCTGCACCGGACCATCCGCGAACACCCCCTCGGGATGCTGGTCACACAGGGGCCGGGGGGACTGGACGCCAACCACATCCCGTTCGAGTTCGACGCGGACAAGGGCCCGCACGGAACGCTGCTTGCCCACGTCGCCCGCGCCAACGACATCTGGCAACGCTGTCCCAGCGGCACGCCGGTGATGGTCGTGTTCCGGGGCGCCGAAGCCTACATCTCGCCCAACTGGTACCCGAGCAAGCACGAAGCGCACCGCCAGGTTCCGACCTGGAACTACGAAGTGGTCCATGCCCACGGAACGCTGCTCATCCATGACGACGAACGCTTCGTGCGAGGCATCGTTGCCCGCCTGACCCGTCGGCACGAGGCCGGTGAGCCGCGGCCCTGGAAGATGAGCGATTCGACGCCGGAGTACATCGACGAAATGCTGCAGAAGATCGTCGGCATCGAAGTTGCCCTGACCTCGCTGGCGGGAAAGTCCAAGCTCGGCCAGAACAAGGAGCTTCGCGACCGCCTGGGCGCGGTGGAGCAGCTGGAAGCACGCGGCCATGGCGAACTGGCGCGCGCGATGCGCCCGGACAGCTGATCGATTCAGCCGCCCCGGTTGTCGTAGGCGTCTTCCTCGCTATCGTCGCGATCGCCGCGATCGTCCATCGCCTGCCGGCTCTCTTGCGCGAGATGCCGCTTGAGTGCCGAGATATCCTGCGCGGACCAATCGTCGGCGCCGGTGACGGCAACCCAGGCATCGAGGTAGTGCTGTGGCGCGAACACATGGCCATAGCCCATCGGCGCGCTGGTCACCAGCACCATGTCGAGCGCGAGCTGCAGCATGGTTACCACCGGATACCACCGGAGATCGGGCGAGACGTCGGGCCCGCGCGGCGACTCCAGCCAGGCGGGGCGACGGTAGAAGTCGCGATGGTCGAAGAACGTGATCGCGTCGCTCGCATACTGCAGGTAGACGATTCGCATCGGCCCCCAAGGGGCCGGCGCCGGCGTCCCGAAGCCATGCTGGTTCATGAAGCGCACGAAGCTTCCGTCGCGAAACTCCGGCAACCAGGCCGGGGAGCCGGGATTGCGGGCGTCGGTGAGCAAGCGCCAGCCCTGGCTCGCAAAGGGGGCGCCACTCCAGAGCGCACCGTCGACCGGATCCCCGAGCATCTCGAAGAGCTGGGCCGAGCGCTCGGAGTTCATCGCTCCGAGGCTCAGGCCATGCAGGTAGAGCCTCGGCCGCTTGTCGCGTGGCAGGCTTGTCCAGTAAGCGTAGACCTCTGTGAAGAGGGCGCGCGCGGCCTGTGCGCCGTACTCGGGCTGTACCAGCAATGACAGTGGACTCGACAGGTAGGAGTACTGCATCCCCACGCTGGCAACATCGCCGCCGTGGAGGTACTCGAGCGGTGCCATCGCCGCCGGATCGATCCAGCCAGTGCCGGTGGGGGTGACCAGGACGAGGATCGAACGATCGAAGGCATTCACCCGCTTCAGCTCTTCCAGGGCCATCCGGGCTCGGTGCGTGGGCGTATCGGCCGCTCTCAGGCCGACATAGACCCGGATCGGCTCGAGGGCAGGGCGCCCGGTGAGGGCGCCGATATCGGCCGCATTCGGCCCCGAGGCGATGAACTCCCGCCCCGCACGGCCGAGCTTCTGCCATCCGACCAGGGACGCGGCACTTCCGGTCTTCGAGGAATCGGCCGGCCGCGGATGCTCGGGTTCGAGCAACGCATCGTATTCGCGAAAGGAAGAGTCGAGCAGCTCGAGCGCAGCCTGGAAGAAAACCCCGGTCGCAAGCGACCAGAAGAGCACGATCGCTACGGCGGCGCCGACAACGTTGGCGATGCGTCGCGGCACGGCGCGGCGCGCCCATCCGGCAACGAAACGCAGGATGAAGCCGAACAGCCAGGCCAGTGCGAACAGGATGGCGACAGTAACGAACGCGATCGCGCATACCTTCAACGGGTGGCCCGAGATGACGGGCTCCATCCTCATCAGCACGCGGATCGAGTTCTGCCATGCCGTCGCTTCCCGAAGGAAGACGAAGGCCACTGCCAGACAGAGCCCGCCGACGACGAGTCCGGCGATGCGCTGGCTACGCGCCGCGGGCACGGGCAGTTCCAGGTAGGCCCAGAGCCAGCGCCCGAGCGCGCCGAGGCCGTAGCCGGCTGCAAAGCAGGCGCCGGCGAGAACCCCCTGGGTCAGGAAGGTTCGCGGCATGAGCGTCGGCGTCAGCGCCGCTGCGAAGGCCAGGGTTCCGAGCAGGATCCCGGTGATGGACAAGGGTTCCATCCGTCGGAAGAGAAAGCCCATCGCGGTCCGGATGATCTTCATCGTCTCGTATTCTTCTCGATCCGTCGTCCCGCTTCGCATTCGGGCATGAGCTTGCGCCCGGATCGCGTCGGTCGGATTCTGTCATGAACCGGTCTCCCGCGGTACGCTGGCGCACGAGCAACATCTCGGAGAACTCGCGTCGAAGGCGACAAGGTCGTGATCCGATGGATATTCCGCTTCGAGTGGCTCGACGGCAGCGTCAGCCGAATGGAAGAACTCGCCTACCAGCGCTGGGAGGGCTGGCGGGCGATGCCGGCATCGAGGATCGATCGACTGGCCTCCTGCGCTTCCATGTACTCCCGTTCGAGCTGATCGACCAGGTCGGAAACCGGGCAGGCCCGGTCGACCGCCGATACCGTATGGCCGGCGCTCCAGAGGTCCACCCAACGCTTGGGGCCGCGCATCTGGCCGGCGTAGGAGCTGAACATTTCCCTGGAGCGCTCCTTCGATAGCGGGATGGCCATCTCGTCCGGATCCAGCCCGCAATTGATGATGGAGGGGCGCAGGAAGTTGGCGTCGATTCCGCT
>Ga0079224_100010029_pt1 | contig 12969 bp, 8 predicted proteins | sample Stecom2015_FD_80414 | JGI IMG/M metagenome (GOLD analysis project Ga0079224, IMG submission 80414) | Agricultural soil microbial communities from Utah to study Nitrogen management - Steer compost 2015 | ecosystem: Environmental > Terrestrial > Soil > Agricultural land | place: USA: Utah... | reverse complement strand
GTTGTGCAGGGTCTAACCAGTATGCGCGGTCTCTCCAAGAGCCTCCTTTGAAAACTCTAACTTCATTGTTTACCAAGGTTGTTCTGTTGTTTGATTGGTCATACTGTCTCTGGATGTTTCCGGTACTGTCGGCATAAACTTGTGGACGAGGGGAATTATACATTTTCGCTTGACTCTCATCCTCCAGCTCATCGCCAAAAGATTGATAATATCTTGTAGAAGCTCTGTCTCCGTCTCTAAAGTCTCTATTATCTGCTTTAGAATAGTTGGTTCTTTGATAGGTTTCTTCTTCGCCTACAGGAACTTTTAAAATTTCTCCCGGAAGAGCTCTTGCAATAACTTTTCCGTTGCTCAACGTGTCATACACAATAGAGTCGGCAGTTACTATTCGCACCTTTCCGTCTTCTCCAATCGCATTACGAGTATAGATGTTACCACGGTAGTAGTTGAAGTCGTTGTATTCTGCATCAATGATTGGTCTGTATACGTCTGCAACCCATTCTGCTACGTTTCCGGCCATATCATATAGTCCATAATCGTTTGGTGGGTATGATTTTACCTGAGCAGTGATATCTGCACCGTCATCACTCCATCCTTGGATCCCGCCATAGTCTCCGGCTCCTTGTTTGAAGTTAGCCATTTGTTCGCCATAAGAACGTCTTTTTGAGGAACGAGTATATTGCCCTTCCCAAGGATATTTTTTTCTTCCTCTATATAAGTTGTATTCACGCATCCCTGACATTCCGAGAGCGGCGTATTCCCACTCTGCTTCGGTAGGAAGACGATAGGCCGGAAGAAGAATTCCGTCCTGTGCTTGAACATAAAGGTGTGTGCTGTCAGGTCTTCTTTTTGCCATCGTTTGAGAATGACGACCTCCTCGGATTATAGAGTCGTTTCCGCCATATGACATTTCAGGAGCATTTAAATAGGTGTCTGTACTGAAAGACTCTCCGGGTTTAGCGGAATAACGCGCATTTTTGGCAATCACGCCTTCGCGCTCAAGCATCAACTCGTTTACGCGGTCTGTACGCCATTTGCTGAATTCTACTGCCTGAATCCAGCTTACCCCCACAACCGGATATTCAGCATAAGCCGGATGGCGCAGGTAATTATTGGTCATCACTTCATTAAATCCTAAACGGTTTCTCCAAACAAGAGTATCAGGAACAGCTCCTTCATATATTTTCCTGAAATTTTCATCAGAGGGTGGAAATACGCGCTTTAACCAGTCAAGATATTCAAGGTACATCAGGTTTGTAACCTCGGTCTCATCCATATAGAATGACTGAACGTGTTGTTGTGTGGGAGTATTATTCCAATCGCGTAGGGGGTCATCCTGAACTCTACCCATAGTGAAAGTTCCTCCTTCAATAAAAACCAAACCGGGTCCTGTTTCCTGCTGTTTGGATTTTGGATTATATTGAAATCCGCCCTCCTTTGCATTGAGCTTCCAGCCGGTAGCTCGTGAACTGTTCTTATAGTCACGAGAATTACAACCAACCATTAATGCGCCCGCTGCAATGCAAGCTGTAAGCTTTACTAATAGGTTTTTTCTGAATCTCATAAAATTCAAGTGTGATAAAAATTAAGTCCGCAATATAGTAATTAACGTGAAATTCACAATATTATTTTATCGAACTTGCACGCCAGTTTAATTTTGCAAAGATAAACACAATCCTAAAGCGTTAGAAATTTTTTTTCTATAGACATTTGCAATCATTTTTGCATCTTGCCGTTATACTAACGGTACAATTGAAGCGTTTTAAAGGTACAAATGGAAAAACAACTTTACCTCCTTATTATACTATTGTGCCCCATAATTTTGGGAGCTCAAACAAAAAAAATCTCAATAAACTGGGATTTAGCAAAGCAAACAAAGTCACGTGCCACTTCTTTTAATCAAGCGCAAGAGGATGTTGAAAATGATATTCTAAGACTGAATCTCGGCCCCTTGGCGCCTTCTTATACCATCCATTGGGAAGAAGAACAGCGGGTAGATCCGGCATCGGTAAGGGTGGTAAATGTGGTATATGGACAGCTCTTGGCTAAAGAAATGGAGCAAATTGATCCGGAATTCATACCGACTTCTTTGACTTATTCAATCGGAAATTCTGACGGTCGAGATAAAAACTTTACACAATTCACCATCTCGCCAATCATAGGAGCTAACGGGGTGTATCGGAAAATAGAATCTTTTGAAATACAGTACAAATATGGAAATACCGCCCGGCGTATTGATCCTCCGGGAATTCAAAATTCGGTGTTGACTCAAGGAAGATGGTTTAAATTTAAGATAAGTCAGACCGGTATTTATAAAATAAATAAATCGTTCCTGAACCAGTTAGGAATGAGTTTGGAAGGTGTAGATCCTCGAAGCATCAAAATTTACGGCCATGGAGGGCGAACACTCCCCCTGCTCAATGCTGAAAATCGGTATTATGACCTTCCGGAGAATGCAATCCAAATTATAGGAGAGGAAGATGGAAAGTTTGATAATGATGATTACATCCTTTTTTATGGAATCGGCGTGGAAGGATATGTGGCGGATAATGATTCTCATTTGAATCCATACGCAGATGAGGCTTATTATTATATAACCTCAGGAGGAGCTCCCGGAAAAAGAGTGCAATCCATGGTTGAGCCATCCGAGGCTGCTGCACATAGTATAAGAACTTTTGATGACGTGCAATTTCATGAAAAAGATGAAGAAAATCCTACAAAATTGGGCCGGGTCTGGTACGGAAATCGGTTTGATATAAAACGCGAACAGGAATTTGATTTTCAATTCCCAAATATCGTTAATACCAAGCCGATGAAAGTGACGATTAAAACCGGTGCAGCATCCGAAAGCGTTACTTCAATGGCTATTTCTATCAATGGCGCAGAACAGACCACTCTAAATTATGCAAGACTCCGATCTGGTGTTTTTCTGGTCACACGCGATTTTATTGGGACAGTTCCTGCAACTTCTCCGGAGGTTAAGGTTAAAATGACCTATAACAATTCCGGGAATCCTTCAAGTGTAGCTTACCTGGACTATATTCGGATAGAAACCATGAGAGAGTTAAAAGGCACAGGAAAGCAGTTGCACTTCAGATATAATGAGGCCGCAGCACTTCCGGGAGTGGGGGAATATCAACTCGCAAACGCATCGCAGTTTTCGCAAATATGGGATGTTACAGATCCTACTTTTATCACTGCAAAAGCGAATGCAAACGGTGCTGAGGTTATAACTTTTAAACAAAACATGGGCGAAGTCAGGGAATATGTGGCAGTAAATCCTAATGATTACTACGCGCCAATTAAAATTCCTAATTCTTCTGTTGCCAATCAAAATTTAAAAGGAACGATATTTAAAGACGATTCCGGTAATTTCCGAGATGTGGATTACATTATTATTACGGCACCTTTCCTGGTTCAGCCGGCGCTAAGACTTGCTAATTTTCATAAAAGAATGAGTAACCTGAATGTTAAAGTTGTTACTACAGATAAAATTTATGAAGAATTCAGTTCGGGAAAACAAGATATCGCTGCGATAAGAAATTTCATTTATTACGTATATCACAATGCTTCTGAACCTTCAAAAAGATTAAAATATTTAGGAATCTTGGGAGATACTTCAATTGATTTCAAAAATAGATTCCCCAACAATAATAATATTGTGCCAACCTTCCATACGGTTTCGAATACTAGTGAGACTTTATCCTTCATGTCTGATGATTTCTTCGGAAGTCTCGGCATTGACGAAGGAACTATGGGTGGGAATTCTTATGATTCTCAAGGAATCAGAAAAGCAGATATAGATAGGCTTGATCTGGCGGTAGGAAGAATGATTGTAGATAATGTCACCACAGCAAATGCAATGGTTGATAAAGTTCTTCATTACTATTCTGAAGCCTCTCACGGAAACTGGAGAACCAATTTTGTACTGGTCTCTGATGATGTTGATAAACCGTCAGAAGCTGTGCTACAAGCAAGCCTCGATCAACTTGGCGACGAAATATCAGCTAATAAACCTCACATAAACGTAAAAAAGATTCACTCTGATTTATATCAGCAGCAAACTTCTGCCGGAGGAAATCGCTATCCGGAAGTAAATAAAGCTATAGAAGACGCTATAAACGTGGGTGCAATTGTCTTGAATTATTTCGGACATGGCGGAGAAGACGGGCTGGCACACGAGGCTATTTATACCAAAGAGATGGCCCAAAGCTTCAGAAATAAAGATAACCTGCCATGTGTAGTGACCGTTACTTGCGAGTTTACGAAATTTGATAATCCGCTACGAATCACAGCAGGCGAGCTTACTTATGTAAATCCGAACGGAGGAGCAATTTCACTGGTGACTACAACGCGTGCAGTCACGATAACTGTCGGAATTGAATTCAATAAAAAACTGGCGCCTTTCATGTTTGGTTATGACAGGGACGTTCCCGTGGTTCCGGCCGAAGCCCTACGACTGGCAAAAAATAACATTCCATCCGAAACACGAAGAGTCATCTTTTATATTGGTGATCCTGCGATGCCGCTAGCATTCCCGAAAAAAGATATTGTGCTTACGAAAATGAACGAGCACCCAATCACAGAAGCAACAGATACCATTAAAGCTTTAAGCAAAGTGAAATTTGAGGGAGAAGTGCGTAATGCCTCAGGTAATTTGATGACGGATTACAACGGAATCTTGGAAGTAAAACTTTTTGATAAAAATATGACTCGCCGCACTTTGGATAATGACAACAATGGCGTGTTTATGGATTTTGTAACCCTTGGAGAAGGAGTCTTTAATGGGAAATCGAGCATCAATAACGGACGCTTCAATTTTGAATTTGTAGCGCCTCGAGATGTTCAGATCCAGGTTGGGAAAGGAAGAATAAGTATGTATGCCAAACGCGATAACAACGCGGAAGACCAAACAGGAGTAAATCTTGACGTTCTTGTGGGAGGACTTAATGAAAATGCCCCCGAAGATAACGAGGGGCCAAAAATAAAACTCTACATGAATGACGAAAGCTTTGTGTCGGGAGGAATTACGAACAAAAGTCCTATTCTCGTGGCAAAACTTTTTGATGAAAACGGGATTAATACCTCAAGCGGGATAGGACATGATCTTGTGGCAATTATCGATGGCGATGAAGCGAATCCTATAGTGCTTAATGAATTTTACCAAACAGAAGTAGATGATTTTACAAAAGGAACCGCAAAATACAAATTAAAAGAACTGGAAGAAGGGATGCATACGCTCAAGCTGAAAGCCTGGGATGTTTATAATAACTCCTCCACCGCCGAAATACATTTTATGGTAGCCGGAGACGATAAACTTGAAATCTCGCGTGTATTGAATTATCCAAATCCTTTTGTGAATTATACTGAGTTTTGGTTCAACCATAACCGTCCGTTTGAACCACTGGATGTTCAGGTACAGGTGTTTACCGTATCGGGAAAAGTGGTGTGGACCAAAAATGAAACGATTGTCACTGATGGTTTCCTGTCTCGAGATATTGTGTGGAATGGACGCGATGATTTTGGAGACAGAATTGGAAAAGGAGTGTACATATACAAGATAACCGTAAAATCTACGTTAACCAATCAGCGAGTAGAGAAATTTGAAAAACTGGTTATTCTGTAAACTTTAAAAATTATATTTGCCAAAATTTCAACAATATGAAGAAAATACTAATCCCCGTCTTGATGTGCTTAACAGTGATTAAGGCCTTTTCTCAGGAACAAAGTCGAGTCATAACAACCGCTGTACCTTTTATGCTGATCGCAGGAGATCCCAGGGCTGCAGGGATGGGGGATATAGGAGTAACCACTTCACCGGATGCTTTTTCACAACAATGGAATCCGGCAAAATTTGCTTTTTCTACGTCAAATCAAGGTGTGGGGGTTACATACACTCCTTATTTAAGTAAATTGGTTAACGACGTGTTTCTTGGCAACCTCACTTATTTTAATCGAATTAATGAGAGAAGTGCGGTGGGAGCCAGTTTCAGATATTTTAGTACCGGTGAAATTGAATTGAGACAAACTCCGGACGAGAGCGGATTGAAAGTGAAACCAAATGAAATGCTTTTTGATGTTTCTTATGCGTTGAGATTAAGTGACCGATTTTCCATGGCCGTGGCCGGAAGGTATATTAGATCAGATTTGAAACTGGTTTATGATAATGACGATTCCGGAGCCGGAAATACGTTTGCCGTGGATATAGCAGGATATTATCAAAGTGAGGAAATAGCTTTTGACGAATTTAACGGACGATGGAGAGGAGGATTCAATATCTCCAATATAGGACCGAAGTTGAAATATGATGCAGTGGGACAAGAAAATTATATCCCAACAAACCTAGCGGTTGGAGCCGGTTTTGATTTTATTCTTGATGAGTTTAATACCATTGGGGTTTCTTTAGAATTCAATAAATTGTTAGTGCCCACACCAAGTGATTCTAATGGAGATGGAAAAATTAATATGGAAGATGATTATTATAACAAAAATTTCTTTAGCGGGATGTTTTCTTCTTTTGGAGACGCGCCCGGCGGATTGAGCGAAGAATTGAAAGAAATAACCTGGGCTCTTGGTGCAGAGTATTGGTATGAAGATGTTTTCGCACTGCGGGCGGGTTATTTTAATGAGAGTGAAGAAAAAGGATCCAGAAAATTTGCTTCATTTGGAGCAGGATTCAGATATACTTCCATAAATATCGATATGTCTTATTTATTCTCTACCTCAAAAATCCCAAGTCCCTTGGAAGGTACACTTAGATTTGGCCTTACATTCAATTTTGGAGGAAGTACGGTTGAAGATTAATTGCTGAAAAAACTTGAAAAAAAACAGTCTTTCCATAGTTCTGGAGATTTATGACGACATAAATGAACTTCCGGATCAAATAGAAAAATTAATGCTTGAGGCGCAGAAGGCAAGGGAGCTTGCCTATGCGCCTTATTCGCGTTTTAAAGTGGGAGCCGCTGTCCTCCTGGCCAATGAGCGAATAGTGCTCGGAAACAATCAGGAAAACGCCGCATATCCTTCAGGGTTGTGTGCTGAACGCGTAGCCGTTTTTGCAGCTGGTGCCAATTATCCGGAAACTGAAATTAAAGCCATAGCCATAACTGCCCGGGCCGGAGATCGAATTTTGACTGAGCCCATTGCACCTTGTGGCTCCTGCAGGCAAGCAATGGCAGAATATGAGCACAAACAGCATTCACCCATAGAGGTATTCTTTATGGGCGAAGACGGACCTGTATATCGCTTAAAATCTGTGGCTGATCTCTTACCATTGGGTTTTAGTTCTAAGTATCTGTAAAAAATAATCCCTGTCTTCTTTGGGCAATGCACGTTTATTCCTGAATGGAATATTTTTCCTGATCTTTTGTTCTCTGATCATATCGTCCAAAACAACGTCAATGTAAATCTTGGCAAATAGGCTATAGGAAATAGATTTATCAAATCTTAAAAATTGCGTAATCATTTTTTAAAATGTTACTTTTGTTATCCGTTTAATAATTTTTCGTCTCCACGAAAAGATTTACATCGATTAATGAAGAAAATAACTAAAGAAACCTACCTTCAGTGGTATGAGGACATGCTTTTCTGGCGCAAATTTGAAGATAAACTGGCGCAGGTATATATCAATCAAAAAGTAAGAGGATTTCTGCACCTGTATAATGGACAAGAAGCTGTATTGGCGGGAGCACTACACGCCATGGATCTTTCCAAGGATAAAATGATTACTGCCTATAGAAATCACGTTCAACCTATTGGTATGGGAGTAGATCCAAAAAAAGTGATGGCTGAGCTATACGGAAAAGGCACCGGAACATCACAAGGACTGGGCGGCTCCATGCATATTTTTTCGAAAGAACATCGGTTTTATGGCGGACACGGCATCGTGGGAGGACAAATTCCTCTGGGAGCCGGAATTGCTTTTGCAGATAAATATTTCAACAGAGATGCCGTCACTCTAACATACATGGGAGACGGAGCAGTGCGTCAAGGTTCTTTACATGAAACTTTTAATATGGCCATGCTTTGGAAATTGCCGGTAGTATTCTGTTGTGAAAATAACGGATATGCCATGGGAACATCGGTAGCTAGAACAGCAAACCATACCGAAATCTGGAAACTTGGTCTTGGATATGAAATGCCTTCAAAACCTGTTGACGGAATGAAGCCTGAGGTAGTAGCCAAAGAAATGGATGAAGCAATCCAAAGAGCACGTCGGGGAGATGGCCCTACATTTTTAGAAATCAGAACCTATAGATACCGCGGACATTCTATGAGTGATGCGCAACACTATCGATCAAAAGAAGAAGTTGCACAAAAGCAGGAAGAGGATCCTATTCTATATGTATTGCACAAGATTTACGAAAATGGTTGGGCTACAAAAGACGAGATTAAAAAAATTGATAAAAAGGTAAAGGACATGGTGGCGGAATGCGAAAAATTCGCAGAAGAATCGCCCTTCCCTGACAAGAATGTGATGTATGACACTGTATATGAACAGGAAGATTATCCGTTTTTACCTCATAAACTATAAATATGGCAGAAGTAATTAAAATGCCGCGCCTTAGTGATACCATGGAAGAAGGGACAGTGGCAACATGGCTAAAAAAAGTAGGTGATAAAATTGAAGAAGGCGACATTCTTGCAGAAATCGAAACCGATAAAGCAACAATGGAATTTGAGTCATTTTACGAGGGAACTTTATTACACATCGGGATCAAAGAAGGGGAGACGGCTCCGGTCGATTCGCTTTTGGCAATAATTGGCGAAGAGGGTGAGGATATTTCAAGTATTCTGAATAATGGATCTTCAGATAACGCAACAGGCGAAGGTAAAAAGAAGGCAGACGCGGACGAGGAAAATGCTGAGAATGAAAGCGAAAAGAATGATAGTGAGCAGGAGAACCAAAAAGTTTCAACTGAAGATAAAGATGCAGAGATTCCCGAAGGAGTAGAAATAATCACTATGCCTCGCCTTAGCGATACCATGACAGAAGGAACAGTTGCTTCTTGGTTGAAAAAGGAAGGTGATAAAGTGGAAGAAGGAGATATCTTGGCAGAGATTGAGACGGATAAAGCTACCATGGAATTTGAGTCATTCTATTCGGGAACATTACTCAAAATAGGAATCCATGAAGGAGAATCTGCTCCGGTAGATGCACTTCTTGCCATTATTGGACCGGAAGGAACTGATGTGTCCGGTATCCAAGGAAAAAAAGTGGCGCAAAAGACTGAAACTAAAGCTGAAGCTAAAAAAGAAGAAAAAACCGCTAAAAAGCAAGAACAGAAATCAACACCTGTAAGTACAGGAAAGAAGGAAGAAAACAAGACAGCGTCGGCCACAAAAACTGCCAACAACCAAGGGGAACGAATCTTTGTTTCTCCATTGGCACGTAAAATGGCAGAAGAGAAGGGAATTAATTTGCGACATGTCCGGGGAAGTGGGGAAAATGGTCGAATTGTAAAAGCTGATATCGAAAATTACCAGCCTGCAGGTGCCGCAGCTTATCAACCGGTTGGAACAGAAAGCTTTGAAGAGGTGAAAAATTCGCAAATGCGAAAAACCATCGCTAAACGTTTGGCGGAATCAAAATTTTCAGCTCCCGAATTCTACCTCACCATCGAACTCGATATGGACAATGCTATTGCTGCACGACAAGCCATAAATGAAGGTGGAGATTCTAAAATTTCTTTCAATGACATGGTTATTAAGGCTACGGCTATGGCACTTCGAAAACATCCGCAAGTAAATAGTGTGTGGTCTCAAGACGTGACAAAAATTGCCAAACACATTCACATTGGTGTGGCAGTGGCTGTTGACGAAGGTTTGGTTGTGCCGGTACTTAAATTTGCAGACCAAATGTCTTTCTCGCAGATCAACGCCAATGTCAAAGAACTGGCCGGAAAAGCGAGAGATAAAAAAATCACACCTGAAGAAATGCAGGGAAGCACGTTTACAGTGTCTAACCTCGGGATGTTCGGGATAGAAGAATTCACGTCCATCATCAATCAACCGAACTCTGCAATTCTCTCTGTTGGAGCCATTCTTCAAAAACCGGTAGTGAAAAATGGAGAAATAGTTATCGGAAATACGATGAAGGTGACTATGGCCTGTGATCACAGAACGGTTGATGGTGCCACCGGAGCACAATTCCTCCAAACTTTTAAAAGGTATATGGAACATCCGGTTACCATGTTTGTTTAATTCTTTAATAAGGTTTTCGAACCTTAAATCATGATTTTTTTTGGAAACGGTCGATCTTCTTAAGAGTTCGACCGTTTTTATACATGCACATCACATATGCCGCGTGATCCTGATATTTTTTCTTATTTATCCTTTCACTGTCATTGTGCAATGCTGATGAGGAGTTGTGTATCTTTGATTTTTTCTAAATGGAAAACATGAAAAATGTAATCATAACGGGAACTTCCCGTGGAATAGGCCTGGAAATGGCGAGGATTTTTGCCGATGCAGGACATCAAGTTTTAGCCTTATCGCGAAGTATAAATCCTATTCGTAGCCTGGACATTCCAAATTTAGTGGCCATGGAATTTGATATGGGTAGTAAAGAAAACCTGGTTTCACTGAAAGAATATCTGAAGAAACAAGGGCGCAAAGTGGATATACTCATTAATAATGCCGGCTTGCTTATCAATAAACCCTTTCCGGATTTGACAGCGGAAGATTTTCAAGCCTCCTATAAGGTAAATGTTTTAGGACCTGCCTTTCTTATTCAAACAGTGTTGCCCTTTATGAACAAGTCAGGGCATGTAGTCAATATCAGTAGCATGGGAGGTGTACGCGGCAGTGTAAAATTTCCGGGACTCAGTGCATACAGCAGTAGCAAAGGTGCAATTATAACTTTGACAGAGCTCTTAGCAGAAGAATATAAAGCTACAGGTCCCTCGTTTAATGCACTCGCCCTAGGTTCCGTTCAAACTGAAATGTTAAGTCAGGCTTTTCCGGGACTAAAGGCACCCTTATCCGCAAAGGAAATGGCTCAATATATCGTTGATTTTGCCATAAAAGGAAATAAATATTTCAATGGCAAAATATTAGAAGTTTCCAGTACCACTCCTTAAATGAAGTACTTGAGTTCCAAAAAAAAGAAGCAATCTATTGGTATATGAGACTAAAGAAACAGATGAAGTTTTAAACGATATACAAGCTAAGGTTGAAATGCTGCAATCCATTACACACTATAGTTTGCATTTCTTGGTGCCGGGCATTATTGCCCTGCTTTTCTTTAGAGAAAAATGGATGAAAGCATGGCTTATTATGATTGCAACCATGGCAATAGATTTGGATCATCTACTAGCTACACCGGTTTTTGATCCCCAAAGATGTAGTATAAATTTTCATCCCTTACATTCCTATGGAGCTGCAGCAATTTATCTGCTGTTGCTCTTTTTTAAAAGAACGAGAATAGTGGCTGTCGGTCTTTTATTCCATCTGGTCACAGATTTCATTGACTGCATCTGGAGTGGGAATTTCTACTGAACATACCGGTCAAAAAAAACAGGCACACCTTAAAAAGATGCACCTGTCTTCCATTACCTAAAAATTAACTATCGTTTAAAATCGATAACGCAACGTTCCGGCAAAACTTCTTGGCTCGGTTTGGTTGATATATCGCGTGCGGTAAGCGTTATATCCTATAGTGTTAAACACGTTGTTCACCGTAAATTGGAGACTCCAATGGTCGTCAAATCTGTAAGAGGTCTGGAAGTTTACCAAAGTATAAGCTTTTACATTAAACGGTTTTTCATCAGGAACTATACCTTCGTGAGTGATGGGGCCTTTAGACCAATCATTAATGGGGCGTTCGCCGGTATAGTAGAAACCGGCACCCATTGAAAGTCCTTTTAGATAATGCCTAAACCAATAGTTGGCATAACCGTTAAATGTATGATTCGGAGTATTTAAAGGGGCAGATCCATACACATATGAGGTATGATCCAGATATTGAGCGTTTATATAAGAATAGCCTGCAATTAATTCTAAATTGGGCAAAGGACGCCCGGTTAATTCTACTTCTACACCCTGACGCTGGTCATTCCCTCCTTTTGCATAGTACAAAATGTTGGTCCAAGTGTCGTCATAGACAGGAAGATTCATGTTTTTGTTGTTGATACGGTACAGAGTTAGATTAAAGCGGAGACGATCGTTGAGCCAGCTTGTTTTTATACCCGCCTCCATTTGATCGTAACGTTCATTTCCGAGTTCTTCTCCATTTTGTCCTAGGCGCGATGCTGTTCTGGGATAAGAGCTGTTTGTATAAGAAGCAAATAAGTTCAAGTTTTCAACAGGAGACACAATAATTCCGCCTAAGGGATTAATGGCATCGCTTCTGCTGTTTTCAAGTTCAGAAACTGTTTCTGTACTGCTATATCTGACTCCCAAAAAGGTTTTAAACCATCTGTTCCAGGTTATAACATCCTGCGCCACAAAACCTATGGAGTTCGTTTTTCCAAATTCAACCTCAGGTGAGCTCATGGTTAAATTCGGAAGCTGATGAGGGATAGGGTTGAATACATTAATGGTGTCTAAAACACCCGAAGTGCGCGTGTCACTGGAGAAAGTGTTGGTTCTGTAGTCAAATCCTACTTGAAAAGTATGAGTAACCGAACCTGTTTGGATTTTATCTCCAATCAAATCAAATTGTAAAACACTGTTTTTATCCTTTCTCCCGGAAGTGGTATAGCTTCTTTGACGAAGGTTGTATTGGGTCTCACCGTTTGTTTTAACAGCCTTACCCAAGCCGGCACCTTTGTCATCCAAAGTGAGGGAAGAGCTATAAAAGGCTCCCTTGAGAGAAAGTTTATCGTTTAGTTTACGGTCAATGCGCAAGGCATAATTTGTGTTTTCAGTAATGGATCTATCATTCTCAAATCCCAAAAACTGTGAATGTGGCATGTCATAAATAGCATTCACATCATTAGAATTCAAATTGACCGTTCCAAGATCAGG
>Ga0079224_100010026_pt1 | contig 12971 bp, 11 predicted proteins | sample Stecom2015_FD_80414 | JGI IMG/M metagenome (GOLD analysis project Ga0079224, IMG submission 80414) | Agricultural soil microbial communities from Utah to study Nitrogen management - Steer compost 2015 | ecosystem: Environmental > Terrestrial > Soil > Agricultural land | place: USA: Utah... | reverse complement strand
GACGTCTGCCCCGTCGACTGTTTTCGCGAAGGGCCGAACTTTCTCGTCATCGACCCGGACGAGTGTATCGACTGCGCGGTTTGCATTCCCGAGTGCCCGGTGAACGCGATCTACGCGGAGGAAGACGTGCCGGAAGACCAGCGCAACTTCATCGCCCTCAACGCGGAACTTGCGCCGCAATGGCCGGCGATCACCGATCGCAAGGAAGCTCTGCCCGATGCAGAGGAATGGAAAGACGTAAAGGAAAAGCTGCACCTGTTGGAACGCTGACCGGCGCGGCCGAGGCGCATCGCCAACCGGCCGCCAGCCGTCGTCTCACCCGCATAGACCCTCCCAGGGCGCGCGCCGCAATCACCGGTTCGCGCCGACCGCCGAATGCTTCGACTCGCACACAATCTCCAGTTCGCCGACCTCTACCAACGTGAAGGGCTCCTGAAGCTCGACACGCACTTTCTCGATTTCGTCGGCACCGCCGCACCCCCGCTGAAAGAACGCCTGATCGCCGCGCGCGCCAACCCCGACGCGTTGACGCAGAAGGATGAATCCACGCTGCTGCTCGATCTCGCACCGCATCTGGAACGTTTTCTCACACAGTTGTTCGGCATTACGGACGCGGTGCTTGCCCTGACGGCGAAGCATGAAGCGCTGGCGCCGCTCTACAGTGTCAAGCGCCAGTTCGTCCAACGGCGTGCCGCTACCCGGATCAAGCCGGCGGAAGCGGCCGAGATCGACGGACCCGACATCGCGCGCGAACTGACCGAGTTGTTCGGCAACCGCTTCGACGAACTGATTTTCGCCACGCATGTCGAGGTATGGCTGAAGGACGAAGAAGCACACGCAAGGCCACTCGAACTGGCGCTGAAGTACGCCGCCTGGGCGGTGCATACGCCGGCCGGCCGTCACGCGCACCGCGACGGCGTGCTGTTCAAGCTGCCTGCCAAGACCGATCCCTACAACCTGATGCTCCATGTGCGCCGTCACGAAGAGGACGGCGTCACAAGCTTCCGCATCGACCCTGAGCATCTGCGGCGACGCGAAGGCTTCGGCCTCACCGATCCGGGCACCGATCTGGCCGGCGCGCTCGACCAGGCGAACTACTGCATCTGGTGTCACAACCAGGGCAAGGACTCCTGCTCGAAGGGCTTGAAGGAAAAAGCGCCCGCCGAAGCACCGCAACAGGTCACCTACAAGAAGAGCGTCTTCAACATCACGCTCGCAGGCTGCCCGCTGGAAGAAAAGATTTCCGAATTCCATGTCGCGAAGACGCACGGCCTGCCGCTCGCGGCACTGGCCATCATCACCGTGGACAACCCGATGGTGGCGGCGACCGGTCATCGCATCTGCAACGACTGCATGAAAGCCTGCATCTACCAGAAGCAGCAGCCGGTCGACATTCCGCAGTCGGAAACGCGCACGCTCAAGGACGTGCTCGAACTGCCCTACGGTTTCGAAATCTATTCGCTGCTGACGCGCTGGAACCCGCTCAACATCCGCCGTCCCTATCCCGCCGCACCGACCGGCTACAAGGTGCTGGTTGCCGGTATGGGCCCCGCGGGTTACTCCGTGTCGCACAACCTGATCAACGACGGCCATACCGTCGTCGGCGTGGACGGCCTCAAGATCGAGCCGCTCGACCCGGCGCTCAACGGTGTTGCGGCCGACGGCACTCGGGTTCCCTTCGAACCGGTGCGCGACGTCAACGAACTGTTTGAAGCGCTCGACGAGCGTATTTCGGCCGGCTTTGGCGGCGTGGTCGAATACGGCATCACCGTGCGCTGGAACAAAAACTTCCTCAAGATCATCCGGCTGTTGCTGGAACGCCGTGCCGGCTTCGCCATGTACGGCGGCGTGCGCTTCGGCGGCACCATCACGCTCGAAGACGCCTATGCCCGCGGCTTCGATCACGTCGTGCTCGCCATGGGCGCGGGCAAGCCCACGGTGCTGGACATTCCCAACGGTCTCGCACGCGGCGTGCGTACCGCGTCCGACTTCCTCATGGCGCTGCAGCTCACGGGCGCAGCGAAGTTCGATTCCATCGCCAACATGCAGGTACGCATGCCGGTAGTGGTGATCGGCGGCGGACTGACGGCGATCGACACCGCGACCGAAGCGCTGGCCTACTACCCGGTGCAGGTGGAGAAGTTCCTGCGCCGCTACGAGGACCTCGCGAAGGACATCGGCGAAGACGCCCTGCGTATGCAATGGGACGCGGAAGAAAGCGAGATCGCCGAGGAGTTCCTGACCCACGCACGTGCCATCCGCGCGGAACGCGCGCGGGCCGAAAAGGAGAAGCGCGAGCCGCGCATCCTCGAACTGCTGCAGCAGTGGGGCGGCGCGATCATCGCCTATCGCCGCAGACTGATCGACAGTCCCTCCTACACGCTGAACAGCGAGGAAGTGGAGAAGGCGCTCGAAGAAGGCGCGGTGTTTGCCGAATGCCTGAACCCGATCGCCATCGATGTCGACGAATACGGCGCTGCGAAGAGCGTCCGCTTCACCAGGCAGCAGCGCGACGAGAACGGCAAATGGAGCGCCGTCGGCGAACATACCCTGCCCGCCCGCTCGGTGTTCATCGCCGCAGGCACGCAGCCCAATACGGTGCTCGCGCGCGAAGACGCCGCGCATTTCAAACTCGACGGCAAGTACTTCCAGGCCTGCGACGAGGAAGGCAATCCGGTCAAGCCGCAGTACTCGATCTCCAAACCGTCCAGCCCCGATGTGCTGCTGTCGCGCCAGCCCGATGGCCGCTTCGTGTCGTACTTCGGCGACCTGCATCCGTCCTTCTTCGGCAACGTGGTGAAGGCGCTCGGTTCGGCCAAGCAGGGCTTCCCGGTGGTGAGTCGCGTGCTCGCGCAGCGGCCGCCCGCCGATCCGCGCAAGCCGGCCGAGTTCTTCGCCGAGTTGAGCAACGATCTGCTCGCCACGGTTCATGAAGTGAAGCGCCTCACGCCGACCATCGTCGAAGTCGTGCTCAAAGCACCGCTCGCCGCGCGGAAGTTCGAGCCGGGTCAGTTCTATCGTCTGCAAAATTTCGAATCGCTCGCCCCGCTCGCGCTCGACACGCGCATGGCCATGGAAGGCATTGCGCTGACCGGTGCTTCGGTCGATCGCGAAAAAGGCCTGGTTTCCACCATCGCGCTGGAAATGGGCGGCTCATCGAATCTGTGCGCCGCGCTGCAACCGGGCGAACCGGTCATCCTCATGGGGCCGACCGGCACGCCGACAGAAATCCAGGCGAACGAAACCGTCGTGCTCGTCGGCGGCGGTCTGGGCAATGCCGTACTGTTTTCCATCGGCCAGGCCTTCCGCGAGAAGGGGTCCAAAGTCCTCTACTTCGCCGGCTACAAGAAGATGATCGACCGCTACAAGATCGAAGAGATCGAAGCGGCTGCGGATGTGGTCGTCTGGTGCAGCGACGAAGCACCCGGCTTCACGCCGAACCGGCCGCAGGATTACGCCTTCGTCGGCAACATCGTCCAGGCGATGGAGGCCTACGCAAGCGGCAAATTCGGCGATACGCCGATCGACATGCGACAGGTCGATCGCATCATCGCGATCGGCTCGGATCGCATGATGGCCGCCGTCGGCCAGGCGCGACACGAGTCGCTCAAGCCTTATCTCAAGCCGCATCACTACGCGATCGGTTCGATCAACTCGCCGATGCAATGCATGATGAAGGAGATCTGTGCGCAGTGCCTGCAACCGCATCGCGATCCGGAAACGGGCGAAGTGCGCTACGTGTTCTCCTGCTTCAACCAGGATCAGCCGCTCGACGCAGTGGATTTCCAGGGCCTGGCCGATCGCCTGAAGCAGAACTCCCTGCAGGAGAAGCTCACCGCGCAATGGCTCGCTCATTGCATGGAGGACCTGCGGCGCAAGCGCCCGATGGTGTAAAGCGAGATTCCGGCATGTGCCCGCGGCGAGAATTCCACTTCGCCCGGGCCGGTCACAAGCGTACGGGCCCGCGCCGTCTCAACGTCGTTGCGATGGACGCCGGCGCCTGTCGGATCGCTCCATCGCGGCGGATTTCGTCCGCAAGCCATGGGGAGATGTTGTGAATCGCGATAGCATCGAGCGCGTTTATTCCACTTACGCCCGTATTTACGACCACCTTTTCGGGCGTGTTTTTCAGGAAGGCCGGGAAGCGGCCATGGCGCGAATGGCGCCGCAGGCCGGCGAACGGATACTCGAAGTAGGCGTCGGAACCGGGCTGCTGCTGCCGCTCTATCCCAGCCATTGCGAAATCGTCGGCATCGATTTGTCCGACAAAATGCTGGACGAAGCGCGCAAGCGCGCCGCGTCGCTGCAGTTGGAGAACGTCGAACTGCACCACATGGACGCCTCGGACATGGAGTTCGAGGACGACAGCTTCGACACCGTCGTTGCCGCCTACGTCATTACCGCCGTGCCCGATTACCGTGCGGTGATGCGCGAAATGATCCGTGTCTGCCGTCCGGGCGGGCGCATCCTGCTGCTCAATCACTTCACCAACGGCAACCGGCTGCTCGCCGCGTGCGAGAAAGCCGTCTCGCCGCTCTGTACGCACCTGGGATTCCGCACCGATCTTTCGGTCAGGGAAGTGCTCAGCGGATGGCCGGTCGATGTGCAGGCCGATGCGAAGATCAAACCGCTGGGGATGTGGCACCTCGTCGAATGCCGCAACGCCAAACACGAAAAGGCGCACGGCACGATGCACAGTCAGGCTGCGCCGTATGCAGGCGCGGCGGCCTATTCCATTCCCCGCTCCCGCCAGTAGGGGCCGCCTATTTCTCTGCGCCGAGCGTCGCCAGGTGATCGGCGGCGCGTGGATTCAACTCCCGCAGGGCCGCCACCGCATTTTCGTAATCGGCACGACGGCCGAGCCGCAAATAATCCCGCCCCAGCGCATACCAGGCTTCGACGAATTGCGGATTGCGCTGGACCGCCTGTTCATAATGCGGCACCGCGCGATCGATCCGCTTGAGATCGTCGAAGTTCTGTCCCAGCAGGAAATAGGTGTTGGGGTCGTCCCGCGAAACCCGCATGGCGTTATCCAGCGTGCGCAAGGCGCGCCCCGGTTGTCCCATGGCGCGATAGGACTCGGCCAGCAAGTGCCAGGCATTCATTTCGTCCGGCTCGAGACGAACCGCTTCGGCAAAGGCTCGGTTGGCGCGCTCGTACTGCGCCAGCCGGGTGTGGGCATAGCCGGCGACGATCCACCAGTCGGCGATAGTGGGATCCACCGCCAGATTCTTTTCCGCGAACTGCACGACGCCGGCCCAATCCTCTTGCGCCGCCAGTTCGCTCAAACGCTGCCGATTGACGTCCTGCACCCCCTGCATGTTGCTCAGCAGCGTGGAGAAGGTGCCGTCCGGAATCAGCGCGAGCATCAGGCTCTGCGCCGGCGACAGACAGCCGGCCAGCAACAGACTCAGCGCCGCCGCGAGGAGGGTGCGACGCACGCGCCTCTCAGTAGTTCTGATAGACGTAGGGCGACGGCTTGACGTGCGACTCCTGGTCGCGCTTCAACTTTTCCAGATCGAGTTTCTTGTCCCACCACATAGAGCGGCCGCGTTGGCGCTCCTCGAGGATCTCCGGTTTTTTCTCCAGGAGATCGTTGATGAATCGGGTGGTGTCGGATTCGTAGCCGGTCTTGATTTTCTTGGGGAACATGGTGCAGCAAGCAGTGTTGGATGACCTCGGGATTATAAGCGCAGGCGGGGCGTAAAACGTCGTGTGAAAGCTGCGCCACAAGCCTCCTTCGGCACGGGTGTTGCTGGCCTCGAGCCAGCGGGTTCCGGTGCCTCGAAGAGCCGTTTCAGAAGGTCCGCCCATGTCTCTGACGACTATTCTGCTGATTGTGCTCGTCCTGCTGTTGATCGGCGCACTGCCGGTCTATCCCTATAGCACCGGCTGGGGCTATGCGCCCAGCGGCATCCTCGTCGCGGTACTGGTGATCGTGGTGCTGTTCGTGCTGATCTGAGGCTTGCCTTTCCATCCAGGACTGTATATAACTACAGCCATCAACGCCCGGCTTAGCGAACGAGGAGGCTCCATGGATCAGGACAAGGCACGTGCCCTGTTGCAAGCCCTTGCCGCCGGCATCGACCCGCACAGCGGCGAAAACTTCCCCTCGGACAGCCCCTACCAGCATCCGGATGTCGTTCGGGCGCTGTATGCCGCGCTGGAAGCCTTGAATACGCGCGGCGTCAAAACCGCCGCGACCACGCCCCGCTCCGCACCTGGCAATGCCGGCAAACCCTGGACCAAAGAGGAAGACGAGCGCCTGCTGGCCGCCTTTGCCGGCGGCATGAGCCTCGAGGCGCTGGCGGCGCAACACGGCCGCAGCCGCACGGGCATCGAGGCGCGGCTGGCCAGGCACGGCAAAGTGCCGCCGCCCGCCAATCTGCCTTCCAGCCGCCTCAAGGCGCGCGAAGCTTCCCCCGCTTTCTAAAGAACACGAGCCCGATGAAAGAACTCACACCCCGGCAGGCCGAGATCCTGCAATTGATCCGCGACTCCATCGAGGAGACCGGTTTCCCCCCCACGCGCGCGGAAATCGCCCGCATCCTGGGGTTCGCCTCGGCCAATGCCGCCGAGGAACATCTCAAGGCGCTGGCGCGCAAGGGCGCCATCGAACTCATGGAAGGCACCGCGCGCGGTATCCGTCTGGCGCAGCCGCTCGGCCTCCCGCTGGTCGGCCGTGTCGCCGCCGGCTCGCCCATCCTGGCCGAGGAGCATATCCAGAGCCGTTATCAGATCGATCCTTCCCTGTTCAAACCGCGCGCCGACTATCTGCTCAAGGTCCGCGGTATGAGCATGCGCGACGCCGGCATTCTGGACGGCGACCTGCTGGCCGTGCATCGCACCGAAGACGTGCGCTCGGGACAGATCGTCGTCGCCCGTCTGCAGGACGAGGTCACAGTCAAACGCCTCAAGCGCCGGGGCGCGACGGTGGAACTGCTGGCCGAGAACCCGGATTTCGAGCCGATCGTGGTCGATACTCGCAACGAAGCCTTTGCCATCGAAGGGCTCGCAGTCGGCGTCATCCGCAACAGTCGCATGATGTAAGAGCGGCGCGGTTCGCGCCGCGTCACTTCAGGTTCGTCATGTTGCCTCGCGCACCTGTGCTCACCGACCTCCTGGTCCGTTCGGATATCCGGCGAGCCACCGATCTGGCGCGCGTCGCCCGACCGAGCGTGCCCACCGGTTTCCCCGCACTGGATGCGCAACTGCCCGGCGGCGGCTGGCCCAGCGGTGCGCTGACCGAAATCCTCCCCGCGCACCAGGGCATCGGCGAATTGCGCCTGCTGGGCCCGGCGCTGGCCGGTCTGTCGCGCAAGGGCCGGCGACTGGCCTGGATCGCACCGCCGCACCTGCCCTACGCCCCGGCACTGGATGCGGCGGACATCGACTTGAGCACGCTATTGATCGTACGCACGACCAGCCTCACCGACACGCTCTGGGCGGCCGAACAGTGCCTGCGCAGCGCCGCGTGCGGAGCGGTACTGCTGTGGCCACAGCAACTCAAGTACGCCGAGCTGCGACGCCTGCAATTGGCGGCGGACGGCACGGACGCGATGGCAGTGCTTTTTCGTCCGCCCTCCGCAGCCGATCAGGCTTCGCCCGCAGCGCTGCGTCTCGGCCTGGCCACCGCCGATGGCGGCCTGGCCGTGCGCATCCTCAAGCGGCGCGGCGCCGCGCTCCAGAGCCCGGTCAGGGTAGAGATCGGGCCGCCCACTGCCAGAACCCAGTTCTCTGCTCCGCTGCCGGACACCACGACACCGGCCTAAGCCCACCCAGGCTGCAACAATGTTGTGGATCGCCCTCTATTTCCCCTGTCTGGTCGAGGCAGCCGACGACAGCGAGCTGCAGCAGCTGGCCGCCTGGGCCGGGCGCTACACGCCGAATGTGTCGCCGGAAAAAACCTGCGGCCTGCTACTCGAAGTGGCGGGCAGCCTGAAGTTCTACGGCGGCCTGCCAGCTTTGGTCCGCAGCATGCGTGCCGATTTGAAAACCATGGGTTATCACGCTGCCCTCGCCGGCGCACCGACCGCGCGCGCGGCATGGTGGCTTGCGCGAGCGGAGCGTTCGCGCTTCATCGCGACCCTGCCGCCGCTGCCCGAAGCGCTCGCACCCCTGCCGCTCGCCGTTCTCGATAGCGAAGCCAAAACCCTCAACTTATTGCGGCGTAGCGGATTGCGGACATTGGGTGAAGTGATGGGACTGCCGCGCGATAGTCTCGCCAAGCGTTGCGGTCAGGCGCTGCTCGATCAATTCGACCGCGCGACGGGACGGCTGCCCGAGGTGCGTCCTTATTTTCAGCCACCACCCGTTTTTCACGCTCGGCAGGCGTTGCAGACCGAAGTCTGTCATGCCGAGCCGTTGCTTCATGTCGCGCGACGCCTGCTGTTGCAACTGGGCGGTTATCTCCTCGCCCGCAACGCCGGCATAGAGGGCTTCGATTTTGTACTGCAACACCGTGATGGTCCTTGCACGACGATCGACATCGGCCTGGTGGCACCCAGCCGCGACAGCGCGCATCTGTTGCATCTATTGCGCGAACGACTGGAGCGCGTGGTCTTACGTGAACCCGTACGCGAAGTGCGGCTGCATGCCGAGCACATACATGCTTTGGCAGACGACAACGCCTCCCTCTTCCACGATGAAATCAGCGCGAGCCAGGACTGGCCCCGCCTGGTGGAACAACTGCGCGCACGCCTCGGTGATGACAGCGTGCGCGGGCTTGCGCTCGCTGCAACGCACCGTCCGGAAGATGCGAGCGTATTGACCGACATCGGCAGCGCACCGCGCGTCGATACCCGCTTCGGCCTGCGACCGCTCTGGCTGCTCTCCGCGCCGAAGGCGCTAGTGGAACGGCAAGGCGTGCCGCATTACGACGGGCCGCTCAAACTGCTCATCGGTCCGGAACGCATTCAATCGAGTTGGTGGAGCGGCCCTTATGAAGGGCGCGACTATTTCGTCGCCCAGACCCCCGCCCATGCGCTGCTTTGGGTTTATCGCGTGGCCGCGCGCGGCTGGTATCTGCACGGGTGGTTCGCATGAATGCCGCGCTGCCCGGCTATGCGGAGTTGCACTGCCTGTCCAACTTCAGTTTCCTGCGCGGCGCATCGCATCCCGAGGAACTGGTGCAGCAGGCACACACGCAAGGCTATGCGGCGCTCGCGCTCACCGACGAATGCTCCCTGGCGGGTGTGGTGCGCGCGCATGTGGCGGCCAGGGAATTCGGCCTGAAGCTCATTATCGGCACCGAAGTGCGGCTCGCTTCAGGCATCAAGCTCGTACTGCTTGCACAGGATCGCGTGGGCTACGGCCACTTGTCGACGCTCATCACCCGAGCCCGACGGCGGTCGACCAAAGGGCGTTACCGTCTTGTCATGGAGGATATGGAAGCAGGTCTGCCGCATTGCCTCGCGCTGCTCATTCCCCGTCATGATGCGAGCGACGATGCCGCGGCACGCTGGCTTGCCCGCCGTTTTTCCGGCCGCGCCTGGATCGCCGTCGAACTGCTGCGCGGCCCGAACGACCGCGCCGCACTGGCCGCACTGCGGGCGCTTTCGCGCAGAACCGGCGTGCCGCTGGTCGCAGCAGGCGACGTGCACATGCACGTGCGCTCGCGCCAACCCCTGCAGGACACGCTGACCGCCATCCGCCTGGGCAAGAAGGTGGATGAATGCGGCCACGCCCTTTATCCCAACGGCGAGCGGCATCTGCGGGCGCGCGTGCAGTTGGCACAGATCTACCCTCCGGCGCTGCTCGCCGAAACCCTGCATATCGTCGAGCGCTGCAGCTTCTCGCTCGACGAATCGCGCTACGAGTACCCGCATGAAATCGTGCCGCCCGGGGAAACGGCATCGAGCTATCTGCGCAAGGAAGTGCGAAAGGGTCTGGTGCGGCGCTACGGTGAGGGCACTCCGGAGACCGTACTCAAACAGATCGAGCACGAACTCGCGCTTATCGCCGAGAAGCGCTACGAGCCCTACTTCCTCACGGTTTACGACATCGTGAATTTCGCGCGCGAACAGAACATTCTCTGCCAGGGGCGCGGCTCGGCTGCCAATTCCGCCGTCTGCTATGCGCTGGGCATCACGGAAGTCGATCCGGCACGCAGCAGCCTGCTGTTCGAGCGCTTCATCTCCAGAGAACGCAATGAACCGCCGGACATCGACGTCGATTTCGAACATGAACGCCGCGAAGAAGTCATTCAGTATATCTACGGCAAATACGGGCGCAATCGCGCGGCACTGGCGGCAACGGTCATACGCTATCGTCAACGCAGCGCAGTGCGCGATGTGGCCAAAGCGCTCGGCTTCGCTCCCTCCGATATCGATCGCCTGGCCGGTCTGCTGAGCTGGTGGGACAGCCGCGCGATGCTGGCGCAGCGCGCGACAGAAGCCGGCCTCGAGCCCGATGCGCCGCGGACGCAGCAACTTCTGCATCTGGTGCAGGAACTGATCGGCTTCCCGCGCCATCTGTCGCAGCACGTCGGCGGGTTCGTGATCGCGCGCGGCCTGCTGTCCGAGCTCGTCCCAATCGAAAATGCAGCAATGGCGGATCGCTGCGTCATTCAGTGGGAAAAGGATGATCTGGAAGCGGTCGGCCTGATGAAAGTCGATGTGCTCGCACTCGGTATGCTCACCGCCATTCATCGCACGCTGGATCTGCTCAATGCCTTCCACGGCTGCCAGCTTTCGATGCAGGGCATTCCCGACGGCGACGAGCCGACGTTCCGCATGATCCGGGCCGCCGATACCGTCGGCGTCTTCCAGATCGAATCGCGCGCGCAAATGGCCATGCTGCCGCGCATGAAGCCGGCCGATTTTTACGACCTGGTGATCGAAGTCGCGCTGGTTCGCCCCGGTCCGATCCAGGGCGGCATGGTGCATCCCTATCTCGCGCAGCGGGAGCGGCAGCGCAAAGGGGAGCCGATCGATTACCCCAGCGGTGAGTTGCGCCCGGTTCTGGCGCGCACTTTGGGTGTCCCGATCTTCCAGGAGCAGGTCATGCAGATTGCCATGGTGGCGGCGGGTTTCTCCGCCGACCGCGCCGATCAGTTAAGGCGCTCCATGGCTTCCTGGCATCGCAAAGGCAGCCTGAATCAGTTCGAGCAGGAGTTGCTGGAAGGCATGCAGCGTAAAGGCTATGGCCTGGAATTCGCGCGCAGCATCTGGAGGCAGATCGAAGGCTTCGGCGAATACGGTTTTCCCGAATCCCACTCGGCCAGTTTCGCCCTGCTCGCATACGTCTCTGCATGGCTGAAGCGCCACCACCCTGCCGCCTTCCTTGCCGGATTGCTGAACAGCCAGCCCATGGGTTTTTATTCGCCCTCGCAACTGGTGCAGGATGCGCGACGGCACGGCGTGACGGTCCGACCGGTCGATGTCTGCCATAGCGACCGGCAATGCACGCTGGAACCCGACGACGAAGGGAATCCTGCGGTGCGACTGGGCTTGCGTATGGTCAAAGGATTGTCCAAATCGAGCGCCGAACGGCTGACTGCGACACGCGCTGAAGAAGCTTTCGTCGATGTGTCGGACCTCGGTCGCCGCGCTGCGCTGACGCAGGGCGATTTGCAGGCTCTTGCACAGGCCGGCGCACTGAACAGCCTGGCCGGCCATCGACATGCCGCCCACTGGCGGGCCGCAGGGGTGCACACCCGCAAGCATTTGTTGCGCGATGCGCCTGCGCCCGAACCCCCTCTTGCACTGCCGATCCCGGAGGAAGCGGCGGACATCGCCGCCGACTATGCCAGCCTCGGCTTGACCTTGGGCCGCCATCCTCTCGCCCTTCTGCGCCCCAAATTGCAGCGTCTCGGCAGCCTCCCTGCCACCGCGCTGGCTTCGCACTCGGGCGAGCATGTGTGCGTAAGCGGTCTGGTGACCTCGCGCCAACGGCCAAGCACCGCCTCGGGAGTGATTTTCATCACACTCGAGGACGAAACCGGCTACGCCAATGTCGTCGTCTGGGCCGGCCTGGCCGAACGCCAACGGCGCGAACTGCTGGAGGCAACGCTGTTGACCGTTCACGGCCACGTCGAGCGCAGCGACGAGGTCGTGCATCTCATTGCCCGCAAGCTGGTGGATCACAGCGCCCTATTGAACGGGCTGCAAACCCAATCCCGTGATTTCGCCTGACTGTCCCGAACAAAAAGGACTTCTCAGGCGGCACAGGACTGAATATGATGCCGTCACGGGAGGAGATGGCCAGAGACGGCCTTGGCAATTCCGGCTCGCGCTGGGAAGCCAGCTTCCGAGTTGTTTGACGAAGTCTTTACGCACAACAATTGGAGGAGAATATTGTGAAGAACGTTAAGCAGTTACTGGCTGTACTCGCCTGCTCCGCTTTTGTTCTGGGCGGTTGCGCGGTCATCGATTCGGACGACATCAACAAGCGTGTCGAATCCGCACTGAAGTCGGATCCGGAACTCGCGCCCTTCGGTCTTAAAGCCAAAACCGAGTACGGCCACGTGACCGTAAGCGGCACGGTCAACAACGACTGGCAGAAATTCAAGTCCAGTGAAGTCGCCAAGAAGGTGGACGGCGTGAAAACGGTCAAGAACAGCGTTAAAGTCGCTGAATAAGCTTTCTGCAGCGCTCTAAGAAAACGCCGGGCACTGCCCGGCGTTTTCTTTTTACCCACCTCTTCACTGGACAGGAACGGCGCTCGCAAGAAGCGCTCTATCTCCAGCGAATCACTTAGCAGGACGCCACTGTGGTCAATCAACTCCTCCTAGCCGTCACCGAGAGACGCATCATCAGCTTCCGCTATGGCGGTTATGTCCGTATCGGCGAACCGCATGTGCTGGGAGAATATCGAGGCAGCGTACAACTGCTGTTCTATCAGACCGGCGGCCAAAGCGCGTCCAACAAGCTGCCTGAATGGCGACGGTTCAACGTAGACGGAATTTCGAGCTTGAGGCTGGAGGAGCAGCACTTCCCGACGGGGCGTTCCTCGCCCGGCGCACAGCATTC